>Ga0209062_1002644_pt1 | contig 23107 bp, 23 predicted proteins | sample Coa_R2_2_FD_187158 | JGI IMG/M metagenome (GOLD analysis project Ga0209062, IMG submission 187158) | Surface soil microbial communities from Centralia Pennsylvania, which are recovering from an underground coalmine fire - Coalmine... | ecosystem: Environmental > Terrestrial > Soil > Unclassified... | reverse complement strand
TCTCCTCGAAAAAGTCGCTGTGGGCGTTGAAGAAGAAGCTCAGGCGCGGCGCGAATTCATCGATCGCGAGACCGCGCGCGAGCGCCCAATCGACATACTCGATGCCGTCCCGCAGCGTGAACGCCAGTTCCTGCACGGCGGTCGACCCGGCCTCGCGGATGTGATAGCCGCTGATCGAGATCGGGTTGAATCGCGGCGTGTGGCGCGCGCCGAATTCGATCGTCTCCGTCACCAGGCGCATCGAAGGCCGCGGCGGAAAGATGTATTCCTTCTGCGCGATGTACTCCTTGAGAATGTCGTTCTGGATCGTCCCCGAGAGCTTGGCCCAATCCGCGCCCTGCTGCTCCGCCACCGCCAGGTACATCGCCCACAGCACCGCCGCCGGCGAGTTGATGGTCATCGAGACCGTCACATCCCCCAGTGGGATGCCGCGGAAGAGCGTCTCCATATCTTCGAGCGAGCAGATCGAGACGCCGCACTTGCCGACTTCGCCTTCGCTCATGGCATGGTCCGCGTCGTAGCCCATCAGGGTCGGCAGGTCGAAGGCGACGGAGAGACCGGTCTGCCCCTGTTCGAGCAGGTAGTGATAGCGGCGGTTGGTCTCCTCCGGCGTGGCGAAACCGGAGAACTGCCGCATGGTCCACAGCTTGCCGCGGTACATATCGCGGTGGATGCCGCGTGTGTAGGGGAACTCGCCCGGCGCGCCGAGATCGCGCGCCGCATCGAACCCGCCGAGGTCCTGGGGGCCGTAAAGAGGCTGGATGGGGACTCCGCTGATCGTAGTGAACGAGCGTTCCGCGGTCTTGGTGCTCATGCCGCTTTTATCTTACAACCGCGCGGTGGTGGCGGATTCGGACCTGGAAACGAAAAAAGCCGGCCCCGAAGAGCCGGCAATGACGAGCTGAAGACCGAAGACCGTTCCCCCCGAATCGGCCCTCAGTCCAGTCTCCATTCCGATGGACCCCGGAGCCGGTGGTTGCGTTGCGCCCCGAAACGCGGAATCTGTGAACGCGCGTACCGGATCGAACCGGTTAGTTACGCGAACCCACAGTTTCCGTCCGCCCGGCCAGCGGCTCGATTACGCCATTGCCGCAGACCGCGACGCCCGTTTTCATGAGCGCGGTGAGGAACGTGAACAGCAGGGCATAGAACGCCTGCTCGGTCAGCGGCTGCTTGCCGGGCAGCCGGAAGGTGGCGGGCAGTTCCTTCGAGATCCCGATGCGCACCGAGTTGCGGTGCGGACGGCCGCCGCGATCGCGCTTATTGGCGAGCGTCATCGGAGTCTGCATCACGCAGCCGGTACGGCCGTCGACGTAGAACTGGCAGCGCGAAAACCAGCCCAGGTTGGCCGGGTCGGAGGCGTCGAAGAGCAGCAGCGGCGCTTCGCGCGCGGGCGCAGTCAGGTCGAGCTGGATGGAGCGCTGGCCGTCCTTGGCCCGCGTGTCGAAGCCGGCATCGCGCGCGATCTTCGCCACCATCTGGGGCTGCAGCTCGAGATAGATCAGCTTATGTTGGCCCGCCTGGAGCACCTGCATTCCATCGCCATTGTATCGCACGCGTGGAAGCGGGCTGGATGAAATCGCGAACGCCGCGCCGCGGATTCGCGATCAGCTCGCCTTGGCCTCTTCCGCCCCACCACTGACCACCCAGCCGTCGGCCAGTTGGATGATCCGGTGGCCGTAGGCGGCGTTGGCCTCCGAGTGCGTCACCTGAATGATCGTGGTGCCTTCGTCGTTGAGCTTGCGGAACAGCTCCATGATCTCTTTGCCCTGGCTGGAATGCAGGTTCCCGGTCGGCTCATCGGCCAGGATCAGCTTGGGCCGGGCGATCACTGCCCGCGCCACGGCCACCAGTTGCTGCTGTCCGCCGGAGAGCTGGCTGGGAAACAGGTCGCGTTTACCCACAATGTGGAACCGGTCCAGCGTGTCGCAGACCATTGCCGCGCGTTCCGCGCTCTTCACGTTCCGGTAGGAGAGCGGGATGTCGAGATTCTCGTAAACCGTCAGGTTGTCGATCAGATGATAGCTCTGGAAGACGAAGCCGATGTATTTCTTATTGAGCTCGACGCGCTCTTTCGGTTTCATCCGGTGCACCTGGAAGTTGAGGAATTCGAATTCGCCCGTCCAGGCCCCGTCCAGCATGCCGAGAATGCTCAACAGCGTCGATTTGCCGGCGCCGGAAGGGCCCATGATTGTGACGAACTCGCCCTCCCGCACGTCGATGTTGACGCGCCGCAACACGTACATCCGGCCGTAGCCGCCTTCGTAGAACTTCTCGACATTACGCAGTCTGATCATGATTGTCCCGTGCGGATGAAAATCCCGCCATTCACATTATGCAGCCGCACCGCCGCGCCGCCCTGGTTCAGCACCGTGCGCAGCCGGTGGCCCTCGGGCCCGCGCCACGGATGGCCGAACTCGGATTCGATGCCGCCGCTGCGGTTCTCCGCCTCCAGGCTCGCCGCGGCATCGCCCGGAATGAACAGCCGGATTGCGCCATTGACCGAGCGCAGCGTGATATCCTCACCGCTTACCCGCGAAAAACCGGCCTCGAGCTGGCCGTTGACCGTCGAAAGCTCCGCGCGGCCCTGCAGCCGCTCCGCGCGAATGCTGCCGTTGACCGCCGATGCTTTGACGGGGCCGGCCACGCCCCGGATGGACAGGCCGCCGTTCGTCAGCTCGATGTCCGCCAGGCTCGCCGTGCGCGGCACCATGATCCGGTAATTGACGCTGGTGGGGTGGCCGGCATCGCCGCCGGCGTACTGCGTGCGAATGGAAAGCTCGTCGGCCGAGCCGTCTACCACCACCCGCGCATCATCGTCGCCGCGCGGGCCGGCCGTGTTCTTGACCGCCTCTACCAGGACCTCATCGCGGTCCCAGGCGGTGATCGCGACATCGCCGTAGAGGTTCTGAATCCTCACCTGCCCGTTCGGACGGAGCGCGTAGCTGTGGCGGAACTCCATGTGCGGAGTCCCGATGGTGTTGGCGTACAGACCGGCGCAGGCCGATAATGCCAGCGCCGCAATCCAGGTCCCCTTCATCGCCCTCCCCTCCCTTACGGCGAATCGGCTTACCCCTGACTCAGAGACAGCGAGGCGCGAAGGATCCGATTCGTTTGCTCCGCGTCTCTGTGTCTCTGCGGCTAATGCTTTGCCTCCATACTTTCCTCCACCACGCGCCCGTCGAACAGCCGGATGGTGCGGTCGGCGAACTCGGCGTAGCGCGGATCGTGCGTGACCATGCAGATCGTGGAGCCGGCCTGATGCAGTTCGCGCAGCAGATTCATCACCGCCTCGCCGTTCTGCGAATCCAGATTGCCGGTGGGCTCGTCGGCGAGCAGGATCAGCGGATCGCCACTCAATGCGCGCGCCACGGCCACGCGCTGCTGCTGGCCGCCCGAAAGCTGCGAGGGATAGTGCTTCATGCGGTGCGACATCCCGACCCGTTCGAGCGCCTCATGCACGCGCCGCTTCCGCTCCGCCGACGGCATGCCGCGGTAGGTGAGCGGCAGTTCCACGTTCTCATACACCGTCAGATCGCCGATCAGATTGAACGCCTGAAAGATGAACCCGATCTCGCGATTGCGGATGCGCGCCCGCTCGGAAAGCTTCAGCCCGGTGACCGGCTTGCCGTTCAGATAATACGTACCGTCGGTGGGCGTGTCGAGCAGGCCCAGGATCGCCAGCAGCGTCGACTTCCCGCAGCCCGAAGGACCCGAGATCGACACGTATTCTCCTTTCTTCACCTCGAAGTGCACACCCGAAAGCGCGTGCGTTTCCACTTCATCGGTGACGAACACCTTGCTGACGTTATCCAGCCGGATGAGCGATTGAGAGCCGTTCTCCATAGCCATTTGTTCCTCGTTACGGAATTCCTGCCACTTTAGTTCAATTTGATTCGATCGTAATTGTCATAGGCAGACATATCCGAAAGAATCACGCGGTCCCCTACTTTCAGTCCTTCCTTCACTTCGATGGTGCTGACCGAGCTGCGCCCGAACGTGACCTTCACCTTCGTTGCATACTTGCCGTCCGGATCGATGCGGAAAAGCTGCACCGTGCTGTCCTGCTGTCCGAAAACCGGCCGCCCGACGTAAACCACATCGTCCAGCTTCTGCAACTGGATGGTGCCGTCCACGCTCAGGTCGGGACGCAGCACGGAGGGCAACTGCCCCTCGAGCGCCACGTCCACCGTGACCGTGCCGTTCAAAACCGAGGGATCGATGCGCGAAACGTGGCCGTGCACATGTCCATCCCAGCCGCCGCCGGCAAGCCGGGTGTCGATGTCCGCCGGCTGGCCGATCGCGAGGTCTTTCACCTGCGTCTCCGCGATTTTCAGCTCCGCCTTCAGGTGCTTGGGCTGCGCCACCTTGCCGAGCGCCGTTCCGGCGGTCACCTTCTGGCCTTCCTCTACCGGCGCCATCGTCGCCGGCAGCGCCTGCAGCATGCCGTCGAAGCCGGCCCGGATTTTCAACTGGTCGACCTGGCTTTTCTTCAGCTCGTAATCGGCCTGCAACTGATCCACCGTGACTTTCTGGGCATCGAGCTGCGCCTTCTCCTGATCGGCGTACGTCGCCAGGCGCTTCTTCTCGATGGCCAGGCGCTCAGCCAGTTGCTGCGCCTTGACCCGCGAAATCTCCGCATCCACGTTGGGGAGCAGCTCTTCCTTCGCCAGCTTGGCATCGCGGTCGGCTTCGAGCTTGGCCGTGTTGTAATCTGCCGCCACCTGAGCCTCGACGGACTGCATATCCAGCAGCGTCTTGGCCAGCGTCACCTTGAGGTTCTCGTAGTTGGCCTGGGCCGCCTTGACCGCGTATTCCGCCGTCAAAAGAGCGTTTTCGAGCTCGGGGCTGCTCATCACCATCACCACCGAATCGGCCTTCACCGGCGTGCCCGGTTTGATCAGGATACGCTCGATCCGGCCGTCCGTGCGCGCCGTGATCAGCATCGTGTCCTCGGGAACCAGCGTCCCCAGGCCGCGCACGTCGAGCTCGATCGGCCCGCGCTTGACGGTATCCGGCCACAGCGTCGACATATCGACGCTCGGCGCCGCCGGCTTCAGCTTCCCGAGCGCGACCGTCGTTCCCACCACCACCGCGATCAACACCAGAATCCCGGCCGTCCAGCGGATCGCTTTCCTCTTCCCTACACCTTTGCGCTGTATATCCATGTTGCGTGCCTCGCCGGAAAGGGCACGGCGCCTGCCAATCGTGAACCGGTTCTAACATTAGACGCCGGAACGGGATATTTCGTTGGCAGGGATTTTCCAGGTGTCCGGTTTTGGGATCGCGTGGCCGCTATCGCCCAAACCAGCCCGGCCCCACCACCAGGTGATGGCTGATCGAATCCGGCACCACCAGGAATAGCAGGAACCCCAGCGTGGCGTGCGCAATCCCTAGAAAATACAGGTTGCGATGGCGCAAATAGAGCCTCGCGCTGTAGTACCCGGCAAGCAGCGTGACCGCCATCAGGAACCAGTTGGGCAGGTGCGCCCCGGAAAACAGCACGGCCGAGGCGATGCTCGCCGGCCGCGGCTCCATAGTCCGCGCCAGGCGGTTCAGGAAATAGCCGTTCAACATGTATTGTTGAAACGTGCCCCAGGGAAGGTAGCCGAACCAGGCGAGGAATGCGTCACCGAAGCGGATCTGCCGTGTGGTCTGCAGCAGCGTGCCCGCCGCCATTGCCGCCAGCGCCAGGAACAGCAGCATCGGCAGGAACTCGTCCAGACACTGCCGCAGATTGCGCAGGTGAAATCCAAGGCTCGCGGCGCGCTCCCGCCGCACCATGTGGCTGAGCACCACCAATCCCAGGATCCACACCCACAGCAGGTGATGACGGTATCGCAGGTCCCAAATGTAAGCCATGATGAGGGCGAAAACCGTCAGTGGCTCGAGGATGGCGATCCGGCGGATGGTCACCTGCGACATACCGATTCGAGTGTATTCGATTCGGCAAGGCTCACGCAGGCTTCCACGGAGCGTTTCGTCACCGCCGCAGCCGCCGGGCGGTGAACCCGCGAACGGCCCGCAGCGGCTTGCGCGGGCTACTTCGCCGCTTTGAGCTTGTCTTCGAACATGGCGTAGGGCATCGCGCCCACCATGATCTCGCCGTCAACGCCATCTTCGGTGCTCTTGCCCACGACAAAGGTCGGGGTGCCGTTGGCGCCGATCTTCATTGCTTCGACGACGTCGCTCTGCACCGCTTCCTTATATTTCCCGCCGCTGACGCAAGCGCGGAAAGCGGCCGCGTCCATCTTCAGGTCGGTCGCGAAGCTCACCAGGTGCTCCAGATCCAGCTTGTCGGGATTCGAGCCCATCACGTTGCGCAGCTCCCAGAATTTGCCCTGGTCCGCGGCGCAGCGGCCGGCTTCGGCGGCGCGCATGGCATTGGCGTGAATGCTGTCGAGCGGCAGGTCGCGGCTGTAGAACCGCACCTTGCCGGTATCGATATAGTTCTTCTTCAGCTCGGGGAACGTGGCGGTGTGGAAGCGCTGGCAGAAGGGGCACTGATAATCGGTGAACTCGACGATCGTGAGCGGCGCGCTTTTGTTGCCAAGCATCTGGAAACCGTCGAGGTTCAGTTTGGCGCGCTGCGGCTGCTCCTGCTGCGGCGCTGCCGGGGCCTTGGCCTGCTGCTGTTGCAGCAACTGGCGGATCTGCCGCAGCTCGTTCAGAATCTGCTCCGCCTGCTGCCGCGTGATGCCCGGCTCGGCTTGCGCCGGCGCGCTCTGCTGCGCCCCGAGCGGCACGAGGGCCAGGCTTGCGAATACAAAAAACTTCTTCATGGTTCTATCTTCTTTCCAGCACCAGCATGTACTGCGAATCGGGAATCGTTTCCCTCTCCATCACCAAATGGAAATGGTTGGCTTCGATTTCCTTGATCACATCCGGCATATCGAGCCGGATATGCGTCATGGCGCGGCCGTTCGGCATCGCCTCCGGACGCTTGTAATATTCGACCACCACCAGCTTGCCTTCGGGCTTCAGAGCCTTGTGGATCGACGCCAGCATCTTCTCGGGATAATCGAAATGGTGGTAGGCATCGAGCACCAGCGCCTCATCCACCTGCGCCTCCGGGAGATTCGGATCGGACTCCGTTCCCTTGACGAAGGTGATATTGGTGAGATTCTGGTTCTGCGCGCGCTGTTTCGCGGCGGCCAGGAAGTCATCGAAAATGTCTTCCGCGATGACGTGGCCGTCCGGCCCCACGGCCTTGCTCAGGAACGGAAGCATATAGCCGATGCCGGTCCCGATATCCGCCACGGTCATCCCCTTCTGTACTCCCATCAGGCGCACGAGCTGGCCAGGCTTCTGCGTCTGGTCGCGCTCCGGGTTGCCGAGCCCGGCGGCCACGCTCTGCCGCTGCTCCGGGGTCTTGTAGCCGGCATTGGCATTACCGGCGACCTGCGCCGAAAGGCCTGCAGCCAGGAACACAACGCACAGCAAAGCTTGTGCTGCAGGCCCATAGCCTGCACGCGCGCGCAGGCCATAGGCCCGCGCCACTGGCGCAACGAACTTCATAAACCGGCCTCCATGGGCAGCGCCAGCGGCGCCTCCCGCATGAAATCGAGCTGCGACATCTCCTCCAACGCCTCGCGCACCGCCTGTTCCGACGTCGGCTCCACGGTGATGACGAACGGCAGGTCGTGCTTGGTATTGCAGGGCTCCTGCAGCACGGCCTCGAGACCGATGTGCTTGCTGGCGAGAATGCCGGCCAGCTTCGCGATAATTCCGGGCCGGTCGTCGACGCGGAAGCGCAGATAATAAGCGCCCTTCTGCCGCGCCACCGAGGCCGGCTGGTATTCACCGAGGCGCGGATGGGCGAAGGGCGAAACGCGCTCCGGGCTGCCCGCGCGGATCTCGCGCGCCACCCGCATCAGGTCGCTCACCACCGCCACGCCCGTGGGATGTCCGGCGCCCCAGCCGTAATAAAACGTGTCCTCGCCGTACGCGCCCTTCACCCAAACCGCGTTATACGGACCCTGCACGCCGGCCAGAATCGTCGAACAGGGGATCAGCGCCGGCCGCACGGAAAGGATCAGCCCCTCGTGCGTCTGCCGCGCGCCGCAGATCAGCCGGATGGTGTGGTCGAGCTCGCGCGCGTAGCGGAAATCGAGCGGCGTGATGCGCCGGATGCCCTCAACGAAAATGTCCGAGGGCGTGATCTTCTCGCCGAACGCGAGCGCGGCCAGCAGCACCAGCTTGGAGCGCGCATCGTAGCCGTCGATATCGGCGCTCGGATCGGCCTCCGCGTAGCCCAGCCGCTGCGATTCGGCGACCAGCTCCTCCATCGTCTGCCCCGTCTTTTCCATCCGGGTGAGGATGTAGTTGCAGGTGCCGTTGAGAATGCCGTAGAGCGCCTGCACGCGGTCGCCCGAAATGCCCTCGCGCAGCACCGCGTGGATCGGAATGCCGCCGCAGACGCTGGCCTCCATCGCGAGATTGATGCGCGCCGCGATGGCGCGGTCCCAGATCTCCGGACCGCAGGCCGCCATGATCTCCTTGTTCGCCGTAACGACGGACTTCTTGTGCGCGATCGCGGCATCGATAATCTGCGACGCCACGCCCGTGCCGCCGACCAGCTCGGCCACAATCTGAACGTCCGGCCGGCAGACGACCTCACGCCAATCCGTGGTCTTGAACACTCCGTCGAGGCCGTCCGGCAGCGTCTTCGCATGCACCGAGCGGCTGCACACGGCCGCCACTTTCAGCCGGAAGCCGAGCTTGAGCGCGATCTGATCGGCATTGCCGGCCAGGATGTTCAGAGTGCTCGACCCGACGTTACCGAGCCCGATAATGCCGACATTGACCGAATCCATGGCGGGTATGGATTCTATGGTAGCAGGGTGGGGGGCCGGGTTACGGCCGCCGCGCGCCGTGAACTACGTTCAGGATCAGAATGTCGTCCGCCACGATTTCTCCGCGTTCCGCGGCCGCCAAGCTGCCCTTCACCTTGCGCTCGAACCATTCGTTATACGCCGACACGAGCGCGCTCACTTCCACCCCTCCGCCAGCCGCACCAGCGTCCGCACCGGCACGCCCGTCGGCCCTTTGGCCAGCCACGGCTTTTCGTCGTCCAGCCACGCGGTGCCGGCGATATCGAGGTGCACCCACGGGGTATCCTCGGCGAATTCCTTGAGGAACCACGCGGCCGTGATCGCGCCGCCCCAGCGGCCGCCCACGTTGGCCAGATCCGCGAACGCGCTCTTGAGGTAATCCTTGTAATCCTCGTCGAGCGGCATCGCCCAGGCGCGCTCGCCCTCAGCGCGGGAAGCGGCCAGCACGCGGTCGCGCATCGCGTCGTCATTCGCGAACAGGCCGATATGAACGTGCCCCAGCGCCACGACAATCGCGCCGGTGAGCGTGGCTGCATCCACCAGATGGGTGCAGCCCTGGCGGCGCGCGTAGGTGAGGGCATCGGCCAGGATCAGGCGGCCTTCGGCATCGGTGTTGATCACCTCCACGGTCTTGCCGGACATGGCGGTGACGATGTCGCCCGGCCGCTGCGCGCGGCTGCCCGGCATGTTCTCGACCGCGGGAATGAACGCCGTCACGGGAATCGGCGCTTTGAGCTGCGCGATGGCCTGCATGGCGCCGATCATCGCCGCGCCGCCGCCCATGTCGTACTTCATTTTCTCCATGCCTTCCGCCGGTTTGATGGAAATGCCGCCGGTATCGAAGGTGACGCCCTTGCCGACCAGACCCAGGTGGGCGCTACTTTTCGCCGCGGTCTGCGGGCGGTAGCGGATCACGATCAGCGCCGGCGGCTCGGCACTTCCCTGCGCCACACCCAGCAGCGCGCCCATACCCAGCTTTTCCATCTGCGGCCGTTCCAGGATTTCGCATTCGAGGCCGTGTGCGGCCGCCATCTTCTGCGCCGCTTCAGCCAGCAGCCGCGGCGTCAGCCGGTTGGCCGGCTCGTTGACCAGCTCGCGCGTCAGGTTCTGCGCTTCGGCGACGATCCGCCCGCGCTCGGCCGCCGCCTGGACGCCGTCCGCCGCCCCTTCCGCCACAACGGCCACCTCGTCAATCGACTTCTTGTCGTTCGCGGTGCGGTAGCGGTCCGGGTCGAAATTGGCTAGGATGGCGCCTTCCACCACGGCATCCGCGTGGGCGCCATCGAAGGCGAACGCCACCCGCTTCACGGATTTCGCCTTGAGGTGCCGCACGGCGATGCCCGCCAGCTTGCGCGCGGCAGCCGCATCGAACTGGGCGGCCTTCCCCGCCCCGGCGAACAGCACGCGCTCGGCGGCCGCGCCCTCGGGCCGGTGAACCAGGGTGAGCTCTCCGAATTTGCCGGTGATTTCGCCCGCCTCGGCCAGCGGCCCGGCGCCGAATCGCTTCTCCGCTCCGCCCTCGAACACCGGCACCACCAGCGCGCCGGCAGACACCTGTTGCAAAGGCCTCCGTTCCGTCGTTATATGCATAACTTTGATTTTGCAAGACGAAGGGAGCCTGCGCAAATACACGGCAGGAAGCTTGGTGCGAATTCCAAATTTGGAATCCCGATTTTTCGTGCCAGGGAACGAAATGGTGCGCTATCTCGTTGTTTTTACAAGTAGCTGTAGAAAAGCCTGTGGTACACTGACGGTTGAGCGCTCCGGACGCGGATTTTCCAAAAGCTGTAACGGCCAGAGCTCTTCCAACGTCGAATAGGCTGTGAAGACAGCGGTTCTCTCGCGGGAGAGCTGGTGGATTTAAAATGGCTGACCTGTCGCAACCCAATACTCCGTTTTATGATGCGGACGATCACCTGTCCCGGCTCCTCATCGACGATAAAGTCGAGGCCCCGTGGTACAAGAATTTCGTCCAGAACATTAAGGAACTCATCAATCCACCGAAACTGCCGCCGCTCGAGGTAACCTCCCAGCCGGTTCCGGTGAAGGACATCTGGGGACTTTACGGACGCAAAAAAGAGTCGTTCCTGATGTCGACGGTGGTGCAGTTCGCGATCGTCGGTCTTCTGATCTGGGCATTTTCGACCAAGGCGGTGCAGCAGCAGGTCAAGCAGGTCGCCACGCTGATCATGCCCACCGATATCCAGCCCTACCAGCCCAAAATGGCGCCGAAAAAGCAGACCATGGGCGGTGGCGGCGGCGGCGGCGACCGTTCTCCGCTGCCGGCCAGCAAGGGACGGCTCCCCAAGGTTTCGCTCCGGCAGTTTACCCCGCCCATGGCGGTGGTCAATAACCCTAACCCCAAGCTGACGATGGAGCCCAGCATCATCGCTCCGCCGGATGTGAACCTGCCGCAGGTCAACATGGCGCAGTACGGCGACCCGCTGGCGAAGATCGGGCCGCCTTCGAACGGCCCCGGATCGGGCGGCGGCATCGGATCGGGCTCGGGCGGCGGCGTCGGCTCGGGTAAGGGCGGCGGGTTCGGACCCGGTGAAGGCGGCGGTGTCGGCGGCGGCGTGTTCCGCGTCGGCGGCGGCGTAAGCGCGCCGCAGCTCCTGTTCAAGGTGGAACCGGAATATTCCGAGGAAGCCCGCAAGGCCAAATACCAGGGCACGGTGCTGCTCTACATCGAAGTCGACCCCAGCGGCCGCGCCACCAACATCCGGGTGCAGCGCAGCCTCGGTCTGGGACTGGACGAGAAGGCCATCGAAGCCGTCAAGAAGTGGAAGTTCGCCCCGGGCAAAAAGGATGGCAAACCCGTCACCGTCGCGGCGACGATCGAAGTCAATTTCCGGCTGCTGTAAACGGAAAACCGCCGAGGCTCGGCGGTTTTTGAACGCACAATCAACCACTTACAAGAAAAAACCGCCGAATCTCGGCGGTTTTTCGTTTGCTAGAGCAGGCCATGTCCTGCGAGCGGGATCAACCCCGTGCCGCGGTGCACTCCGGACACGGGCAGATCTTCCGGAAATGCTCGTAGGAATAGATGCCGGCGTTGTGGCCGTCGCTCCAGTTGATCCGGATGGCGTAATTGCCCACCGGTTCGACGCCCAGCATCTTCAGTTTCGGCTGAAACATCGGGAACGGATTGTCGGCCTGCGGCGGGCGCGGCGGCGTGCCGTGCGCGCCGGTGCAGCCGGCGCAAGGGCACTTGTCGCGCAGGTAGACGATGCCATACTCGCTGTGGTGCCCGTCCTTCCAATCGATCTTGATGCCGCTGGTTTTCGAAATCGCGATGTGTTCGGGATCGGTCATGTTCAATTAAACAATCTCTCGACGTCGCGGACGCCGGAGATGCGCCGCATGGCGGAAACCAGCTTTTCGAGCTGTTTCTTGTCGCGGACGTCGACCGTCATTTCCACCACGCCGCCATCGTGATCCGCGCCCGTCTTGGCTTCGAGACTCCGGATATTCGTGTTTTCGTTCGAGAGCACGCTGGTGAGCTGGTTCAGCATTCCGGGGCGGTCGTCCGTGTGGATGACGATCTTCACCGGGAAGGCGTCCTCGGCGGCGCGCGCCCACTCCACGTCGATCTTCCGCTCCACATCGTACATCAGGCTCTGCACATTGGGGCACATCTTGGAATGCACTGCCACGCCCTTGCCGCGCGTGACGTACCCTACGATGGCCTCGCCGCGGATCGGGTTGCAGCATTTGGCCCGATAGACCAGCAGCTCGTCGACGCCCCGCACCTTGATGACGTCGTTGTGGTCGTGGGGACGGCCCGGTGTCGCCGGCGCGGGCGGCGGCGGCTCCGGGGCCGGCTCGGCGAGGCCGGGCGCCACTTTACCCAGCACCTGCCGCGCGGAAAACTTGCCGTAGCCGAGCGCGGCGTACAGATCTTCCATCTTGCTGTAGCCGTAATCGGAGGCGACCGTTTCCAAATCGGCCTTGCTCACCTTGCCCATCTGCACGCCCAGGCGCCGCGCTTCCTTTTCGAGGTATTTCTGGCCGATATCGATGGCCTTCATCCGCTCGCTGGCGTTGATGACGTGCTTGATCTTGTTGCGTGCGCGCGAGGTCTTGACGAACGCCAGCCAGTCCTTGGAAGGCTCGTGGCCGGGCTGCGTCATGATCTCGACGATGTCGCCGTTGCGCAGCGCCGAGCGGAGCGGCACAATGCGCCCGTTCACCTTGGCGCCCACGCAGGTATGGCCGACATCGGAGTGGATGGCGTAGGCGAAATCGATCGGCGTGGCGTCGCGCGGCAGCACCACCACCTTGCCGCGCGGCGTGAAGATGTAGACCTCTTCCGGGTACAGGTCCACTTTGAGGGTGGACATGAACTCGCCGGGGTCCTGCATGTCGCGCTGCCACTCGACCAGGTGCCGCAGCCAGGCGATCCGCTGGTCGTCCGCGGCCGGGCCCTTGCGGCCCTCCTTGTACTTCCAGTGCGCCGCGATGCCCTCCTCGGCGATGCGGTGCATCTCCTCGGTGCGGATCTGCACCTCGAATGTCTGGCCGTGTGGGCCGACCACGGAAGTGTGCAGCGATTGGTACAGGTTCGGCCGGGGAATCGCGATGAAATCCTTGATGCGCCCCGGGATCGGCCGCCACTGGTTGTGGATCACGCCGAGCGCGGCGTAACAATTCTTCACCGAATCCGTGATGATGCGCAGCGCGATCAGGTCGTACACCTGGTCCACCGTGATCTTCTGCCGGCGCAGCTTCTGGAACACCGAAAACGGCCGCTTCACCCGCGCCTCGATGCGGGCCGGAATGCCCTCGCGCCGGAGCTCGGCCTCGACCGTGCGGCGGATTTCATTCAGGTATTCCTCGCTCGAATGGCGGCGGCTCTCGATTTCCGTGAGGATTTCGCGGTAAGCGTCGGGCTCGAGGTGCTGGAAGGCGAGGTCTTCGAGCTCGCCGCGCACCTTGCCCATTCCCAGGCGGTGCGCGATCGGCGCGTAGATCTCGATCGTCTCGCGCGCCACGCGCTCGCGCCGCTCCGGGCTGAGGTAGCCGAGCGTGCGCATGTTGTGGATGCGATCCGCCAGCTTCACCATGATGACCCGGATGTCTTCGACCATGGCGAGCAGCATCTTGCGGAAGCTCTCCGCCTGCCGCTCCTCGGCGCCGAAGATATCGAGCTTGGAGAGCTTGGTCAGTCCATCGACGCAGCGCGCCACCTCGTCGCCGAACTCGCTCCGCACCTGCTCCACGGTGACGCTCGTGTCCTCGACCACGTCGTGCAGCAGCCCGGTTTCAATGGCCACCTGGTCCATGCGCATCTCGGCGAGAATGTGCGCGACCATGACCGGGTGAACCATATAGGGCTCGCCGGAATCGCGGGTCTGGCCTTCGTGGTAGCGGCTGGCGAACCGGAATGCCCGCTCGACGGCCGAGAGATCGTCTTTCGGCCGGTACTCGCGGATTTTGGCCTCCAACTCGCGGTACAACTGCTCGACCGGATCTTGCGGTTGAGGGGACGAAACGGGAGGACTCAGGGCAGTGGGTTCAGATGCCACTCTACTTTGATTGTAACAGGAGGAAAAAAAGGAGGCAGGAGTAAGAAGACAGGAGTCAGGAGACGGAAGCCCTTCTGACTCCTGTCTCCTGACTCCTGAATTCTTTATTTCGTCGTGTCGGTGGTGATGCCGCCGGCGCCTTTCTGGGCGGCTTTCTCGGCCTTGGCCTTCTTGGTGGCGAGGGCTTTCTGCACCCAGTCGTCCGCGATTTTGATCTGCTTCTCGTAGTCTTCCTTGCTGTCCATGAGATCGGCGCGTTCGCGGATCAGCAGGTTCTCGTACGCCATCGCGTCATCATACTCGGGATCGAGCTGGAGTGCCTTATCGAGCGACTGCAGGCCGGCGTTGATCACCGGCTCCCACTGCGCTTTGAGCTCTTCCTTCGCCTTCTTGTCCTTGATCGGACCGGGATCTTCCTGCTTCATCCCCAGCTTGGCGCGGGCCGTGCCGTAGGCCGGATACCACTTCGACCAGGCAATGAAGCCCATGCTGTAGTAGGGAATCGGATTGTTGGGGTCGACGGCGGCCAGCTTCTCGTACCACTTCTGCGCTTCATCCCACTTCTTCTGGTTGAGATAAAGCGAGGCGAGCGAGGCGATGGCGACCTTGTCGTTCGGGGTCTGGTCCAGCACCTTCATGAACTCGTCGTGAGCGGCCTGGGCCATGCGGTTGTTCTCGGGCGATTCCGCGCCCGGGATGTACTGCTGCATGTACGCCACGGCGAGGTAGAGGCGCGCCGTCGGAAACGTGGGATCGAGTTCGACCGCGGTCTTGAACCTCTCCACCGCTTCGTCGTACTTCGCGCTCTTAAAGGCCTGTACGCCTTTGTTGAGCGAATCCCGCGCCCGCAGATGGTTGCAACCGGAGGTGAGCGCGGCGACCGCCGCCACCGCCGAAAGCCCCGCAATCAGGCTGAGCTTGCGCATTATTGTCCGGCCTCCACCTTGGCGGTCATCAGACCGACCTTATCGATGCCGGCGCCATGCGCGATGTCGATCGCCTTGGCCACCCACAGAAAATCGAGATCGGGGTCGCCCTTGACGAACACCACGCGTTCGGCGCGGGTCTTGAAGATCTGTTCCAGGCGGTCTCCCAGAGCGTCTTCGGCAACCGGATCCTGGTTGATCATGAACTTGTGATCCTTATCGATCACGATCACCACCGTGCGCTGGTCCGACTGGCTCGGCGGCTGGCCGGGCGGCGGAGGCTGCGGGATGAGTGCTTCCAGGCCCTTCGGCGTCAGCGGCGTGATCACCATGAAGATGATGATCAGCACCAGCAGCACGTCGATCATGGGCGTCATGTTGATATCGGATTTCGGACCGCCACCGGGTCCGCCAACTGCCATTCCCATAAAATTGCTCCTTTAAGATTCCTTTAATCGCCGGACGGAGCCGGCGCGGAAGTGGAAGCCGGCTGCTTACCCTTCTCCTGAAGCTGATCGGTCAGGAGCCCGATATTGTCCACACCGGCGGCGCGGAGATTGTCCACCACGTCGACGACTTTTTCGTAACGGGCGCGCTGGTCGGCCTTCACGAACACCGTCTTGTCCAGGCGGTTTGCGAGCAGGTCTTTGACCTTGGGCGGCAGGTCCTCGGCAGGCATCTGCGTGGTGTTCAGAAACGTCTTGCCATCGCGCGTGACCGCGATCGTGATGGCATCGTCCTTGTCGGCAGCCTGCATGGCGATGGGGTTCTTCACCTTCGCCATGTCGACGGTCACGCCTTTACCGAGCATGGGCGTGATGACCATGAAGATGATGAGCATCACCAGCATGACGTCGACCATCGGGGTGACGTTGATGTCTGCCACGGGCGGCGGAGCTTTGTGCTTGGTAGCCTTGTCTTTTTTTGCCATCGTCTGTCTCCACGGACTCGGGAGCAAATCGGGGGAGGCGGTGCGTGCCGCCTCCCTTCAGGTTCAACTCGCCGGAGATCCCTGACTGAAACTACTTACGAGCGCCGGCGCCGCGCTGCGCCCGCTTCAGGAAGTAGTCGAGCAACTCCGAGCTGGAGTTCTCCATTTCCACGTCGAAGGCTTCCACCTTGGAGGTGTAATAGTTGAACATCCAGACGGCCGGGATGGCGACGAGCAGTCCGAGAGCCGTGGTGACCAGGGCTTCCGAAATACCGCCCGCCACGGCGCTGAGACCGGACGTCTTCTCGTTCGAAATTCCCTTGAACGCGTTGATGATGCCCAGCACGGTTCCGAACAGACCCACGAACGGAGCCGAGGATCCGATCGTCGCCAGGCCCGAAATGCCGCGCTTCAGCTCGGCGTGCACGATCGCGCTGGCGCGCTCGAGAGCCCGCTTGGAGGCTTCGATCTCTTCGCCGGGAATCTCGGAGCTGAGCTGGTGAGCCTGGAACTCCTGCAAGCCCGCCACGACGACCTTGGCGAGGTGGCTGCGCTTGTAGCGGTCCGCAATCTTCACCGCTTCATCCAGTTTGCCTTCGCGCAGCGCTCCGGCCACCGCCGGCGCGAACTGCCGCGACTGCTTCTTCGCTGCGTTGTAGGCCATGAACCGGTCGATCATGACGCCGATGGAGTAGGCGGACATGATGAACAGGGTGATGACCACCAGCTTGGCCGGCAAGCCCATCTGGTGCCACATGGAAATCAGGTCAAACTGGCCGCCGCTGGTGTCCTGCAGCAAATAAAGCGCCATCACTTGAAACTTCAATAGCATTGTTGTATCTCTCCTGCGAGTTGAATTGGTACTTCTCTACCGACGTGCGCGTATAGCCGCCGGGTTACTACTGGCTCAACGTGAAATTCACGTCGATCTGAGTTTGCACCTCCACCGGCTCTCCGTTGAGAAGCGTCGGCTGGTACACCCACTGTTTCACCGCTTCGAGAGCGGCCGGGACCAGCAGCGGGTGGCCGCTGATCACTTCGAGATGTTGAATGGTTCCGTCCTTGGAAATGATGGCACTCAGGTGCACCACGCCCGAAATGCGCGCCTGCTTGGCGAGCGGCGGGTAGATGGGGCGGGGCTGACGGACCAGCTTGGCGGATTGCACGTTGCCGCCGACTTTGATGCGCTGCGGCGTCACGGGCTTGGGGGCTTCCTTGGGAGGCGGCGGAGGCGGCGGCGGTGCTGCCGTCGGAACCGAGCCGATGATGCCGCCGAGGACGCCGCCCGCGGTCCCGCCGGCTACGCCGCCGGGAACGCCGCCGACCACACCGCCGATTCCGGAGGTGGCGGGAGGCAGCTCCTCTTCCTTAATCTGCGCGACTTCTTTGGGGACCACCTTCGGCGCCATCAGCTTGCCGGCGTCGAACTGGCGGGGAATGACTTTGACGACCTTGATGGGAGCGGCGGCCGGAGGAGGTGGCGGCGGAGGAGGGGGAGGAGGCGCCACCAGGAAGCTGGAGAGCGTTACGCCCGGGATCGCGTCAAACCAGATCATCGGGATGATGATCAGCACAACCAGAACTACAGCTTGAATCGCGAAGGCGACCAGAACCGTCCAGGATTTCTTGGTCTTGCCTTCGCCTACAAAAGTCTGCTCGAACATAGAAAGCTTTCCTTTCCTAGCCTGCCGCGGCAACGCCTGCCAAGCTGCGCCCCCGCGGGTCCTGCGTTACTTCACCGCCCTCGACGGGCTCTTCCGCGCCGGCTCCGCGCGCACCGTGGCGGTCACGGCCGGGGTGCGCTGGGGCCTGCGCTTATCCGCATAATTATGCCAGAAGAGCACGATGGGACTGGCAACGAAAACCGAAGAATATGTTCCGACGAGAATGCCACAAACCAACGCGAAAGAAAATCCATGCAGCACCGGACCGCCGAACAGGAACAGGGCGATCACGGTCAGGAACGTCAGGCCCGAGGTCATCACGGTCCGGCTCAGTGTCTGGTTGACGGCGCGGTTCATGACCTGCTCGAGCGGCTCCCGCCGCGAGAGCTTCAGGTTCTCGCGAATACGGTCGAAGATCACGATGGTATCGTTCATCGAATAGCCGACCAGCGTCAGGAGCGCGGCAATCACCGTCATGGTGATTTCCTCGTGGAAGATCGAAAACAGCCCGACGGTGATGATCGTGTCGTGGAAGCAGGCGATCACGGCGCCCAGACCGTAGATCCACTCGAAGCGGAAGGCGATATACACCAGCATGCCGGCCAGCGCGTACAGCGTCGCCAGCACCGCCTTGTTCCGCAACTCCGCGCCGACCTTCGGTCCCACCATTTGCACCTGCACCACGTGGAAGGGAGCCAGATAGCTCTCCTGCTGAAGAGTGTTCATGATACCAGCATTCATGCCGGGCACGGAGGAAAGCTGCTGGAAGTCGGTCAGCAATCCGGAATACTTCTGGTCGCGGACGGTGAGAATGTTGGCCGCGAGATCCTTCAACTGCTGGTCGCTCATGGCGACGTTGGCGCGCGCCAGCGGCTCGCGCAGCCGGTCGGCCAGCGCCTGCGCGCCGGTATTGTTCAGATCGAGCTTGCCGGACGAAGGCTGCCCGAAGGTCTGCGTCAGCGCATCCTGCATCGCCTGGCGGTTGATGTTGAGCTGCGTCTCATTCGCGAGCTGCGTGCCGATCTCGACCTCGTTCACCGCGCCCGAGCCGTAGAGGTTCTGCACGGTCACATCGCCGTGGAGCGCCGGCGAGTGCGACATCGCCGACCGGATCTTCTCCACGGGCGGTTCGGAGGCGAATTTCACCGTCATGAGCGCGCCGCCCCGGAAGTCGATGCCGTACTTGAGCCCGCCCTGCATCGCCATGCTAACGAAGCCAGCCACCGTCAATACCAGCGAGGCAATGATAAAGGGCCACTTTTTGCCCAGAAAGTCGAAGTTCGTGTTCTTGAATAATTCCATCGAGCGTTGCCATGCCGGTGTTCTTCAGTAAACTTGGACACCGGCCTTCTGAATTTTGTTCCCGCCCGCCAAGGGCAGGCCATGGGCCTGCCCCCCGGGTGTTAAATGCTCAGGGCCTCCGTCTGCCGGCGGCCGGACAGCTCCCAACTGAAAATGGTCCGGGAGACGAACACCGCCGTGAAAACGTTCGCGATCAGACCGATGGTCAGTGTCACCGCGAACCCCTTCACCGGGCCTTCGCCGAACAGGAACAGGAAGGCGCAGGAGACCACGGTGGTGACGTGCGTATCGATGATCGTCAAAAACGCCTTGTTGAAGCCCGTATCGACGGCCGCGACGACGCCCTTGCCCGCGCGCAGCTCCTCGCGGATGCGCTCGAAGATCAGGACGTTGGAATCGACCGCCATACCGATGGTCAGGATGACGCCGGCGATGCCCGGCAGCGTGAGCACCGCGTGGAAGTAGGAGATGGCCGCCAGCAGGATGACGGTGTTCAGCAGGAGCGCCAGCACCGCGTTGACGCCGCTGCGCTTATAGTACACCAGCATCACCACCACGACCGCCAGCAGGCCCGCGATACCGGCCACAATGCCCTCATGGATCGAATCGGCGCCGAGCGACGGCCCGACCGACTGCTCTTCCATGTACTTCACACCCGCCGGCAGCGAACCGGAACGCAGATACTTGGCGAGGTCCTCGGCCTCCTGCTCGCTCCCCAGGCCGGTGATGCGGCCCGAGTCCTCAATGCGCGACTGAATCGTAGCGACGCTGACGGCCTGGTTATCCAGCACCACCGCCAGGCGATTGTTGATGTTGGCTTCCGTGTAACGGCCAAAACGCTTGCCGGCTTCGGGCGAGAGCGTAAAGCCGGTCTCCCACTTGCGGAATTCGTCCTGGCCGGGGCGTGCGTTACGCATCTCGCGGCCGGAGACCACGGGCGTCTTGCTCACCAGATACCACTCATCGCCGGCGCCGGTGCCGCGCGGCTTCGCCTTCACCGGCTTGGTGCCGAGCGGCAGGACGCCGCCGTGCTGCGCCAGCAGCGCATCCTTACTCGGGAACGGACCGTCCTTCACGTCGTCGATTTCGAGCACCGCCGCCGTGCCGATCAGCTCTTTGACGTGCGCCGGATCGTCGACGCCCGGCAACTGCACCAGGATCTCGTAATCGGCGCCCGAGCGGCCATACTGCTGCACGCTCTTCTCGGCCAGGCCGAGCTGGTCGATGCGGTTGCCGATCGTATCGATGGTGCGCTCCACCGTGTCGCGCTTGAGGGCGATCAGCTCCTCGGGCTTCAACTTCATGGTGTAATCGGTGGAATTCACGGCCGTCAGCAGGTAGGTCGGGTAGCTCTCGGCCACCAGGTCGCGAAAGGCACTCGATTCCGTCGAGGGAATCCCCTTGATCGAGATCACCACGTTATTGGCGTCGGCCACGGACTGCGGCTCATTGCGGTCCATGCTCTGCCACTGGATGTTCCGCTTTTTGAAGTCTTCCTTCAGGCGGTCCATCGTGGTGTCGGCGTCCGATTTCACGGCATCCTGCACCTGGACTTCGAGTACCAGGTGGCTGCCGCCCTTGAGATCGAGACCCAGCCGGATGTTGTCCTTTACGTTCTGCACCAGAGCCGCCCAGGATGTCGGGAGACCGATGATGCCGTAGATGCAGATCAGGATCGTCGCGACGATCACAATGGTCCGCGCCTTTACGTTTGTGTTCATGGGAGTTTCGTGCCTGCTTCGATTAATCCTACTTCTTTTCCGTAACGAGGCTCGTCACGGCGCTGCGCGCCACCTGCAGCTTCACATTGTCGGGTTTCACCCGCAGCACCAGCGTATCATCCCCTTCGATGGCCACGATGGTTCCGACGATGCCGCCGCTGGTCACCACCGTATTGCCGTTTTCGAGGCTCGCCAGCATCTTCTGCGTGTTCTTGCGCTGGCGCTGCATGGGGAGGAAGAGGAGGAAATAGAAAATCGCGAAGATGAGCAGGATGGGGAGGAATCCCATCCAGGAGCCGCCGGCCGGCGCCGCGCCTTGTAAAAAAAAGAGGTTGAAAACCACGTTGCGAACTCAGATCGGGGCGCGCTCTACTCTTCCTCGCGGGAGGCCTGGCGCACACACCTTAGGTATTCGGGAAACGAATTCGATATTATAGCCTGCCTAATCCCACGCATGATGTCAAGGTACCGCCGGATGTTGTGCCTTGTCGCCAGCACCGCGTACAAAATCTCCCCGGCCTGGAACAGGTGGCGAAGGTATGCTCGGGAGTATCTTCGACAAGTATAGCACGTGCACGCCGGATCCAGGGGCCGCTCGTCATCCCGGTAGCGGGCGTGCTTAATGATCACCCGCCCTTCGGAGGTGAACAGGTAGCCGTTCCGCGCGTTGCGCGAGGGCAGTACGCAATCCATCATGTCGATGCCGCGCGCGACATACTCGGCGAGTTCGGCTGGCATACCGACACCCATCGCGTAGCGCGGCCGGTCGCGCGGCAGGATGCCTTCGGTGGCTTCGGCCATCTCCAGACTCATCGGCCGCGGCTCGCCGACCGAGAGGCCGCCGATCGCGTAACCATCCGCGTCGAGCTCGACGAGGGCCGCCGCGCATTCCCGCCGTAAATCCGGAAACATCGACCCCTGCACGATCGGAAACAACGCGCTGCGGATCGCGTTTCCGGCTTCCGCGGCCGTCAGGCGATGACGGAAGTGCTCCATCGCCTCCCGCGCCCAGCGCACCGTCCGGTGCATGCTCTCCCGCGCGTACTCGTGGCTGACGGGATACTCCGGGCACTCATCCAGCACCATCATGATGTCGCTGCCCAGGGCAAGTTGGATATCCACGGTCGATGCCGGCGTGAACGTGTGCAGGTCGCCATCCAGATGCGATTGAAAGACCACGCCGTGCTCGTGGATTTTGCGCAGCCCGCTCAGGCTGAAGACCTGGAAGCCGCCGGAATCGGTCAGAATCGCGTGCGGCCACGACATGAAGCGATGCAGCCCGCCCAGCCGGCCGATGAGTTCGTGGCCGGGGCGGATAAAAAGATGATACGTGTTGGCCAGCAGGATGCGGACTTCGAGGTCCTCGGCCAGATCGCGCTGCGTGAGGCCCTTGACCGTGGCCTGCGTTCCGACCGGCATGAACACCGGAGTTTCGATGGTCCCATGCGCCGTGTGCAGCAGGCCGGCGCGGGCGCGCGTATGCGGGCACTCGGCAACAATTTCGAAGGTGATCTGTTTCAATCTTCGATTGTAGCGGCAGACCGGAGCCGGGCCGGCGCATATCTCGATGAGGATGCATCGCAAAACCGGCCATAGTCTCTCGCGCCCTCGATACGCGGCGCGGCGGCGGCAACGCGTACTCATCCAGTCCTCCAGCGCGGAGGGAGGTTTTCATTCGCTCCGCAGCACCTTCGCCGGGTCGAGCCGTGCCGCCCGCACCGCCGGGATCAGCGCGGCCGCCGCCGCGGCCCCGGCGAGGATCGCGAATGCCGCGGCAAACGATGGCCAATCGAGCGGCGTAACACCATAGAGCAGCGATTGCGCCAGGCGCGCGAGCAGCGCGGCCGCTATGCCACCGGCTGCCAGCCCGGCGGCGGTCAGCAGCGCCGATTCGCGCAGAAATATCCGCGAGACCACGGCCGGCCGCGCGCCGAGCGCCATACGAATGCCGATTTCGCGGGTGCGCCGCGACACCGAAAACGCGAGCACCCCGTAAACGCCCGTGGCGGCGAGCGCCAGCGCGATCATCCCGAGCCCGGAGGCGAAGGCCGCGGCCAGCCGCTCTTCAGAGAGCGCATCGTCGAGCCGCGCCTCCATGGTTTCCAGATCGGTGAGCGGCATGGCCGCATCCACCGCGCCGATCTCGCGGCGTACCGCGCCGGCCACGAGCGCCGCGGGCGGGTCCGTGCGAACCTCGAGCG
>Ga0209062_1002642_pt1 | contig 23113 bp, 17 predicted proteins | sample Coa_R2_2_FD_187158 | JGI IMG/M metagenome (GOLD analysis project Ga0209062, IMG submission 187158) | Surface soil microbial communities from Centralia Pennsylvania, which are recovering from an underground coalmine fire - Coalmine... | ecosystem: Environmental > Terrestrial > Soil > Unclassified... | reverse complement strand
GATCCCCCTCCATCACCGGCACCCCGCTGATGCCGCGCTCGCTCATCAGCCGCGCCAGATCCTGCACCGATGTCTCCGGCGTGACCGTGACCACCTCGGTCGTCATCACGTCCTGCGCACGCATCCCCTCCTCCCTTTGCGCCGTGGCTCGGAATATCGGCCGCCTTGCCGGCCAGCCGCTATGGCTTTGATCGCTGAAGCTATCAGGAATGCAGGCCGGATGGCAAAGGCGGACCTGCTCACTCTTGCGTCAGCCTGATGCCCGCCTCGGCGCTCTCGGCTTCGCCGGCCGCGATCAGCGCGTCGATCTGCTCGGAAATCGCCCGGTCGAGACCGTTGCCGGTGCGCTCGAAGCCCAATAGGCGCGCGGTCTCGACGATCAGCGCGGGCCTTTTGATGCCGACGCACTCCGCCAGCACGGTGCGGACCGCCAGCCGGTATTCGCAGGGCGCGATGCGATCGGCGCGCCGCAGCGGCGCCGGCGCGGTTTTCCGGCAGCGCGGACGGCTCGGCCCCGGCTCCGCCACGGCCCAGAATTCGCCGTCCCGGATCACGGCGCCGTCGCGACCCGCCGCCTGCAGCGCCGCCCGCACCGCCGCGAGAATGCGGCGGCCGGTGCGCTCGAGCCCGAAGGCTTCGCGGATGCGCCTTGCGACTTCTTCGACATGAATCGGGCCTTCCTCGCGCACGACCGCAACGGCCAGCTCGGCGAGAGCGGCGCGATCAAGGCCGAGCAGGTCCATCCCCGCGGGGACGCGCAGCACGCATTCGCGATAGGGCACCGATCGGGCCGGTTGCGGATCGGAGCGATATCCCTCTATCGGCGGGAGCGGGCTTGCGACGGCGACCGGCGGCACCGGCTCGGCATTCGGTTCCGCCGCGGCGGCGGCCGCGATCGCCGCACGCAGGCGCTCGGCTTCGCGCTCGGGACGGCGAAACCAGTCGGTGCTCCAGATGCGGTACAAGCTCCAGCCGAGACCTTCGAGAACCTCCTGCCGCAGCCGGTCCCGATCGCGCGCTGAGCGGCCGCTGTGATAGCTTGCGCCGTCGCACTCGACGCCGAGAATGAAGCGGCCCGGCTGGTGCGGGCTGAGAACGCCGAGATCGATGCGAAAGCCGGACACCCCGACCTGCGGTACGACCCGATAGCCGAAACCGCGGATCGCCGCGGCGACCGCCTCCTCGAACGGGCTCTCGCAGGCGGCCGCTCCGACCTCTCCGGCGGCGAGATGTCCGGTTTCGGCAAAATGCAGGAATTCGCGCAGCATGCGCACGCCGCGCGATTTCGCGTCGGCGGGAATATCGCCGGAAGTGATCGGCGAGAACACGACGCATTGCAGCCGCGCCCGCGAGATCAGCACGTTGAGCCGCCGCTCCCCGCCCGCCGCCGAGAGCGGTCCGAACCCGGCTGTCATGCGGCCTTCGGCATCGGGACCGTAGCCGATCGAAATAAAGATCGTGTCGCGCTCGTCGCCCTGGACCGCTTCCAGATTCTTGACGAACAGCCGCTCGCCCTTCGGGGCGAAGCTTTCGACCGCGGCCATCAGGCCCCGCGCCTGCAGGGCATCGTCGATGGCGTCGCGCTGCGCGACCGAGAAACAGGCGATGCCCAGGGAGCGCTCCGGATGCCTCGCCAGATGTTGCGCGACGGCGTCGGCGATGATCTCGGCTTCGGCCGGATTGCGCCCCGAGCCGCCGCGCTCGTAATGGCCGCGAGGAGTGTTGACGAGCGACAGCCCGAGATGCTCCCCGATCGGGTATGGGCTTGGCGGCAACAGCAGCCCGCCGTCATAGCAGGCTTGGTTCGACACGGCGATCAGCGACGGATGCCGGCTGCGGTAATGCCAGCGCAGCATGCGCTCGGCGTAGCCGCGGGCGCGCGCCAATGTCAGGATGCTCTCGAAATCCCGCGGCCGGGCCGCCGGAGCCGCCTCCACCGCCTCGTCCTGATCCTCGTCCGCCGTGATCATGCGGAAAAAATTCGTCGGCGGCAGCTGCTGATCATCCCCGACGACGACCAGCTGCCGGCCGCGCGCAATGACGCCGATCGCCTCCTCGGGCGGCACCTGGCTTGCCTCGTCGATGACCACGAGATCAAAGCTCAGCCGCCCCGGCGGCAGATAGTGCGCCACCGACAGCGGGCTCATCAGGAAGATCGGCTTCAGCTTCTGGATCGCCGCGCCGGCTGTTTCCATCAGCGTGCGGATCGGCAGATGCCGCCGCCTTTTGCCGATTTCGGCGCGCACGATCCCCATCGCGCCGGCCTGTCCCTGCGGGCGGCGCTCGCAATAGCGCGCCAGCACCTCCAGCCTGGCCAGTCGGATCCGCTCCCGGTCGAGAGCGCGAAAATCCCGCACCGTTTCCTCGCGCAGGGCGCCGTCGAGGCCGGCAAGGACCGGATCGTCGCTGCAGCCGGCATGCCACAACGCTTCGGCGATCAGCAGATCGGCCGTCGGCCGCGCCGCGCGGGGCGCGATCGCGCCGCTTTCGAGCCCCTCGGCGATCACCCCCATCCCTTGCTCCCGCAAAGCGGCAAGGGCCTCCCGGGCGGCGGCCCAATCGTTGAACCGGTCGAGCGCGCGCAGCCAAGTGTCGAGCGTGCCGGCGATCCGGGAGAGCGGGGCCGGGGCGATTTCCGGATTGCCGAAGCAGCGCTCGCAATCGGGGCGGACGATCTCGCTCACCGCGGCCATGCCGGCCTTGAACGCATCGAGAGCGGCGGTCAGCCGCTCGGCCAGCACGGCGCAGTGGGCGAGGTCGACGGTAGCGGCGAGCGCCAGCGGATCGACGGGGAGGTCGATCCGGGCGGCCGCCTCGGCCCATTGCAGCAGAGCTTCGACCGTCGGCCAGTCGCTCTCTTCCGCCGCCCATAGCGGGCCCAGCACGGCCCGCCCGAATTCGTCGTCTTGCCTGAGGCTCTGCCGGGCCGAGCGGGCGGCAATGATCCCGTCCAGCAGCCGCAGCCGCTCGCCGAGCCGGCGCGGCGGCGGTTCGCGACACAGCGCGCGCAGCGCGGCCACGGCCTGCCGGTAGGCGCCGTTGAAACAGCGCAGCCAGGAGCGGCCGTGCGCCGCTATGGCGCGCCGCACCGCCGCCACGTCCGCGCTCCACGCCGCCGCGACCAGGCGATCGCGCAGCTCGGCCCGCTGCGACGACCATCGCCGGCCGCATTCCGCCAGCGCCTGGATGCGGGGCCGCTCGTCGCGCCAGGCGGAGTGGCGCAACACCCGGCGTGCGGGATCGGGCGCGCGCGCCAGCATCTGCAGGGCCGGCACAAAGGCGCGCAACAGCGTGAGCGACCATTCCGGCGCATAGCCGAGAAGCGCGGCCAGCGCATCGGCCTCCGCCTGCAATGCGCCGATCTGTTGCCGCGCCTTTGTCAACCTGTCCTGCAGCCGGTCGGCGTCGAACGGAGTGAGGCGCCCGCCCTGCACCCCATACCACGGATGATCTTGGGGGGCGCAGCCGAGCCGGTCGACCGCGCGGGCCGCTTGGTCGACCGCGCGCTCGGCCTCCGCAAGCCTTTCCCGTTCCCAATCGGCCGCGGCATCCAGGCGCCGGTCGGGGGTGCGGATCCGCTCGGCCCGCAGTTTCAGGACCGTTCCCATCACCTGATAGGGGGTGCGGCCGGATCGCCGAATCTCGCGGTGGATCGCCGCCGACCACTGATTGAGCCGGTCGCGCGCCGCCCGCAACGCGGCCGCCGTCCGCTCCTGCGTCGGGACGGCGGCGCCGATCTCCAGCGCCTGTTTCAACGAGGCGACGACCGACAGCTTGGTCGCCTTTCTGCTGTGGATTTCAAGGCAGAGCGGCTCAAGACCGGCCGCTGCCAGCCGCCCGTATACAACCTCGAGGGCGGCCGCCTTTTCGGCGACGAACAGCACGGATTTGCCGGCATGGACGGCGCCGGCGATCAGGTTCGCAATGGTCTGCGACTTGCCGGTTCCGGGCGGGCCGCGGACGACGAGGTTGCGCCCCTGCAGCGCTTCCGCAAGGCACAGCGCCTGCGAGCTGTCGGCGTCGAGCACGTGCACGGCTGCGGCCAGATCGATATGGCGGTCGATCGGCTCGTCGTCGGGAAAGGGCGGCGGTTCGGGCTCCGCCGGCGCCCCCTCGCCGAGCAGCCGGGCGACAAGCTCATGCGCCAGCAGCAGCCGCTCGTCCGGCCAGGCGCCGGGATCGAGCTGCCGCCACATCAGGAACTTCGAAAATGTGAAAAAGCCGAGCCCGATGCCCTCGCGCTCCACCTGCCAGCGCCGCTGAGCCGCGACCGCACGGGCGACGTCATTCAGATAGACCGTGGGCCGCCAGTCGTCGCCCTCCGGCACGGCGGGCAGCGCGATGCCGAAGCCGCGCAGCTTTTCGGCCAGCGAGACATTGACGGCGATATCGTCGTCGCGCCCGCGCAGCACGAAAGGATCCGGCCCCGAGCGGCGTTCGAGCGCGACCGGCACGAGCAGCAGCGGCGCCGAGCAGCGTTCCTGCGCGCGCTCGTCCTCGAACCAGTGCAGAAAGCCGATCGCGAGGAACAGGATGCTGATGCCCTGCTCCTCCTCGAAGGTGCGGGCCTCGCGAAAAAACCGCAGCAGCCGGCGCTCGAGGACTTGCGGGGACAGCTTTGTCTGCAGGCGATCGCGTTGCGCTCGGGGACGGCTTGCCCCCTCGCCCGGCGGCGCATCGCAGGCTTCCAGCGCGAATTCGCCGCTCTCGGCCAATGGCGCGAACCCGAACGGCCGGCCCGCCCGCAGAGCGGCAAAGACCGCGTCCGGATCGGCGTTGATGATCTCGAGACAGTGCGGCCGCTGGCCGGTGCGCGAGGCATGCAACAGGCGGTTGCGGCGCGACAGATCGATCAATTCCCGCCGGGCTTCCTGCAATGCCTGTTTGATGCGCGCGCGCTCCCTCTCCTCCATCGCTTCGCCCACCGACACCGCCTGCCCCACACCGCCGCCCCGGGCCGGAGCGGCAACCCCGCTGCCGTATTTTATCAAGGCCGGGCTGATTTCTCAACTATTGCGCGAAGAACGCGATCGTCCCGGCCCCCTTCCGGCTCAATCGGCAAGGCGCGGTCGGGGGACGCCGCGCGTGGGCTCCGGCAATGCGCCGATCGTGCCGCGCGACAGCGCGAGCGTGACGACGGCGCCGAACAGGGCCAGCCCACCGGCGACAAAAAACGCCGAGTTGAAGCTTCGGGTCGCGGCGACGATGTAGCCGGTGACGATCGGCGCCAGCAGGCCGAAGCTGTTGCCGCCGAGCACGAGAAAGGCGAAGGCGCGGCCGGCATCGGCGGGCGAGCGCAGCAGATCGCTGGTCAATGCCGCGTTGGTCGCCGGCCCGACATTGCTGAACGAGACCGCGAGGGTGACCAGTACGATCACCGCCGCCAGCGAGCCGACATAAGGGATCAGCAGGCCGGCCGCGGTCAGCAGCAGGCACAGCGCCACGACATAGCGGCGGGCGCCGCGGCGCAACGCCGCGACCGAGAACATCCTGTCGCCGAACCAGTTGACGATGACGTTGACGATCGCGGCGACGAAGAACGGCAGCGCCGTGAACAGGCCGGAGCCGACCAGGGACAGGTGCCGCGCCGTCTGCAGATAGTTCGGCAGCCAGGTCAGATAGAGATAGAGCGAATAGACGAGGCAGCCCTGCGAGATGAACAGGCCCCACATCGCCGGCGCGCGGATCAGCCGCAGATAGCCGACCCCTTGCGCAGCGGCGGGCGGCATGTCGGGCTCGCGCTCGGCGAGAATGCGGTGCAGCTCCGGCGGCGGCAGCCAGCGCGTCTTTTCCGGGGTCGATACGAGCCGCGCCCAGATCAAAACCCACAGAAAGCCGACGGCGCCGGTGATGATGAACGACCATCGCCACGAGGTCGCCGCGATCAGCCAGGCGACGAGCGGCGCGCCGAGCGCGGGGCCGAGGCTGGCCCCGGCCGAGATTGCGGCGATCGCCGTGCCGCGCTCGCCATAGGGCGCCCACAGCCGCACGCTTTGATAGGTCACCGGCGCGAACGGCGCCTCGCCCGTACCGAGGCCGAGCCGGGCGAGCAGCATGGTCGCAAACCCGCCGGCCACCCCGGTCGCCATCTGGGCCAGCGACCATACCGCGGTCGCGACGGAGGCCACGACATGCGCGCCCCAGCGGTCGATCAGCCGCCCGCCCGGCAGCATCATCACCACATAGGCCCAAAAGAACGAAGAGAACAGATAGCCGAGCGCGATCGGCGACAGCCCGAACGAATCGGCGATCGGCTTGCCGGCAACCGACATGTTGACGCGGTCGACATAGGCGATGACGTTGAACAGGAACAGCAGAAAAAAGACCCAGTAGCGCCGCCGCGTCATAGTCATCGATGTGCTCCTCCTGCAGCAATGGCGGCCATGCGGCCATGCCGGCGCCCGGCGCGGTCGGGTCGGCGCCGCGGCGGCGCCGCGCGCCGGCCTCGATCGCCGCTCGACCCTCCGGCGCCGTTCGTGCGAACGGCCCCGCGACGTTAAAGAGGCCGCCGGCGGTTGACAATCGCCGACATATCTCCCCGCCGTGCCGCCCTCATGCCGCCATGCGCCCGCCCGCTCCCGGCGGAGGATAGGGACCCCAGCGCTCGGGCGGCTCGAACAGGCCGGCGATCAGGACCGCCACGACGCCGGTCAGAAAGATCCCGTCGAAGGTTCCCGCTCCGCCGATCGAAGCGACCGGCGCCCCCAGCCCCTGAACCCTGTCGAGATTGAGCAGATCGGCGCCGATCAGCGTCCCGAGACTGCCGCCGATATAGGCGAGCGGCGCGGCGCGGCGCCAGGACAACAGCAAAGCCGCAGCCGCCGCCGTCAGCGCCGGTACGAAGACGGGCAGGGCGATGCCAAGGCCGGGAACGGGACGGGCGAGATGATAGCACACCGCGCCGACGCCGGCGGTGGCGAGCGCCCCCCTCAGCCATAATCTGTTCTTGATGACCAGATAGCAGGACATCACGGCCGGGATCAGCGCGCCGCCGACATTGACCGCGATGACGGTGCCGGACCATTGCACGACCACCGGGACCGTATATTCGATCCCGTAGAAGGTGATCTCCGGGACCTCGATGATGCGCCGTTGCGGCAGGTCGGCGACCGGGATGTTGAAATAGCTGCCGATCAGCGATCCGAGCAGAACGAGCAGGGCGGCGCCACGGCTGACGCCGAGATGCATATACGCATAGCGCAGCGCGCCGACGTAAAGCAGCAATACCAATATCAGGAATATCCCGACCAGAACCGAAAAAAACGGCCAGGCCAGCGGCAGGTAGTGGAGATGGGTCAAGTGCATCGGCCGGGATCCTGAAATTCCGGGCCGGAACAAGGCGTCCCGCCCCGATCTGGAAACATCAACGAGCAAGCGGCGATTTCCGTGGCATCCGCCCATAGAAAAAAGGCCGGCACCGCGATCGATGCCGGCCCTCCCGCCTTCGCCGCGCAGGCGATGGAGGATACGCGGCGAGGCTTAGAATTCGTCCCCGCCGTTCATGCCGCCATGCGAGGTTGACGGCGTCGTCTTCTTCTCCGGCTTCTCGGCGACCATCGCCTCGGTCGTGATCAAGAGACCGGCGACCGATGCGGCATTCTGCAGGGCCAAGCGCACGACCTTGGTCGGATCGATAATGCCGGCCTTCATCATGTCGACATATTCGCCCTTCTGCGCGTCGTAGCCCCAGTTGAAGTCGTTGCGGTCGAGCAGCTTGCCGACGACGATCGAGCCGTCGACGCCGGCATTCTCGACGACCTGCCGCACCGGCGCCTGCAGCGCGCGGCGGACGATATCGATGCCGACCTTCTGGTCGTTGTTGGCCGGGGTCAGCTTGTCGAGCGCGCGGGCGGCATAGAGCAGGGCCACGCCGCCGCCGGGAACGATGCCCTCTTCGACCGCGGCGCGGGTCGCGTGCGTCGCGTCATCAACCCGGTCCTTCTTTTCCTTGACCTCGACCTCGGTGGCGCCGCCGACCCGGATCACCGCCACCCCGCCGGCCAGCTTCGCCAGCCGCTCCTGCAATTTCTCGCGGTCGTAGTCGCTCGTCGTCTCCTCGATCTGCTGGCGGATCTGCGCGCAGCGGCCCTGGATGTCCTCCTTGCGCCCGGCGCCGTCAATGATCGTCGTGTTCTCCTTCTCGACGCGCACGCGCTTGGCCCGCCCGAGCATGTCCAGCGTCACATTCTCGAGCTTGATGCCGAGATCCTCGCTGATCACCTGCCCGCCGGTCAGGATCGCGATGTCCTCGAGCATCGCCTTGCGGCGATCGCCAAAGCCCGGCGCCTTGACCGCCGCCACTTTGAGCCCGCCGCGCAATTTGTTGACGACCAATGTGGCCAGCGCCTCGCCCTCGACATCCTCGGCGACGATCAGCAGCGGCTTGCCCGATTGCACGACCGCCTCCAGCAGCGGCAGCAGCGATTGCAGGCTGGACAGCTTCTTCTCGTGCAGCAGGATGTACGGGTCTTCGAGCTCGGCCACCATCTTTTCGGCATTGGTGACGAAATAGGGGCTCACATAGCCGCGGTCGAACTGCATGCCCTCGACGACGTCGAGCTCGGTGGCTAGGCTTTTCGCCTCCTCGACGGTGATGACCCCCTCATTGCCGACCTTCTGCATCGCCTCGGCGATCATGCGGCCGATTTCAGGGTCGTTGTTGGCCGAGATCGTGCCGACCTGCGCGATCTCCTCGTTGGTTGAGACCTTCTTCGAACGCGCCTCGATCTCCTTGACGACGGCTTCGACGGCCATGTCGATGCCGCGCTTCAAATCCATCGGGTTGAGCCCGGCGGCCACCGCCTTGGCCCCTTCATGCACCATCGCCTGCGCCAATACGGTCGCCGTCGTCGTGCCGTCGCCGGCCTGGTCGCTGGTCTTGGACGCGATCTCGCGCATCATCTGCGCGCCCATGTTCTCGAACTTGTCGGCCAGCTCGATCTCCTTGGCGACGGTGACGCCGTCCTTGCTGATGCGCGGCGCCCCGAAGGATTTGTCGAGGACGACGTTGCGGCCCTTCGGCCCGAGCGTCACCCTGACCGCATTGGCGAGAATGTCGACCCCGTGCAGCATGCGCTCGCGCGCATCGTTGTGAAAACGAATCTCCTTAGCCGGCATCGTTTCCCTCCGTTACGCGGCCTTGCTGCGCGACGCGGCCTCTTCGACCACGCCCATGATGTCGCTTTCCTTCATGACGACGAATTCTTCGTTATCGATCTTGACCTCGGTGCCCGACCACTTGCCAAATACCACGCGATCGCCCGGCTTGACATCGAGCGGCTGGATCCTGCCGCTCTCGTCGCGGGCGCCCGGCCCGACGGCGATGACCTCACCCTCCATCGGCTTTTCCTTGGCGGTATCGGGAATGATGATGCCGCCCGCCGTCTTCTCCTCCTGCTCGATACGGCGGATGAGGACGCGATCGTGCAACGGCCTGAATTTCATGAGACCCCTCCATTACAGATCGATCGCGACTAGCACTCCCTCGGAGGGAGTGCTAACGAGATAGCCCGAAACGGGGCGGGTTTCAAGCACCCCTAGCCCCTTGACGCGGCCATGCCGGCACCCTAGACTGCCATCGTCGACAACTGGCGAGGAGGGTGTCCGCAAGACATGACGCCACCCGGGATGTTCGCAGTTGCCGACCTCTTGGCATCGGCAACGGAGCGCCAAGTCCAAGAACTGGCCCGGTAATTCTCTCCGGGCACGAAGCAAGCCTTCGGCAGCGACCCCCGCCTGTCGCATGATGCGCGCGGGGGTCTTGGCGTTTCGGGAATGGCGCCGTCGCCGCGCCCTTGCTCATCGGCAACGCCCTTATCGCCCGGCGAACCGGGAAAGGGATGGTTGCGCCATGTGCGCTTGGCACCCGCCCCGCGCGGGGTTAGGGTCGCGACCGGCAAAGCGCAGGATTGGCAATGATCCCCGATACTTCCGGTCCGACCTCCCGCATCTATTTTTCGCAAAGGCTGCGGCTGCATTATGTCGATTGGGGCAATGCCGGCGCGCCGCCGCTGCTGCTGCTGCACGGAGGGCGCGATCACTGCCGCAGCTGGGACTGGGTGGCGGCGGCCCTGCGGCGCGACTGGCATGTGCTGGCGCCCGATCTGCGCGGGCACGGCGACAGCCAGTGGTCGGCCAACGGCGACTATGCGATGACGGGCTATGTCTACGACCTCGCCCAGCTGATCCACCAGCAGGAGCTGGCGCCGGCAACGATCATCGCCCATTCGCTGGGCGGCATGATCGCCCTGCGCTATGCCGGGATCTACCCGGAACGAGTCAGACGGCTCGTCGCGATCGAAGGGCTCGGACCCTCGCCGCGGCGCCAGCGCGAACGGGCGCGGCAGCCGGTTGCGGAGCGCCTGCAGCACTGGATCGCCGCGCAACGCGGCCTGGCGGGCCGGCTGCCGCGCCGCTATGCGAGGCTGGAAGACGCCTTCCGGCGCATGCGGGAGGCGAACGCGCACCTCTCGCCCGAGCAGGCGTGGCATTTGACCCAGTATGGCGTCAACCAGAACGAGGACGGAACCTATAGCTGGAAATTCGACAATTACGTCCGCCTCGAGCCGCCCTGCGACTTGACCAGCGCGGAAATCGAAGAGCTGTGGGGGCGCATCACCTGTCCGACCCTGCTCGTTTACGGCCAGGAAAGCCGGGTCTCGAACCCGCAGGAGGACGGCCGGGCCCGGCATTTCCGCAATGCCCGCGTCGTTACGCTGGCGGGCGCCGGACACTGGGTGCACCACGACCGGCTCGACGCCTTTCTCGAATTGCTGCGCGGGTTTCTGTGACCCCGGGCGGGGCCGGCGCTCTCAGGCCTTCCGGGGTCGCGGCGCCGCCTCGGCCGGGCGTTCTCCGTCGCCGTCGCGGCCGCCGCTGACCGGCAACAGCAGGCTGCCCTGGCCGCGCCCGGCCGTGGAACGCCGCGCCGCGCGCGCCGCGCGGGCGCGGCCCGGCGGTGCCGGACCGGCCGGCTCGGCGGCGAGACTCTGCCGCAGCGCGTCGCTCAGCGCGATCGGCCGAGGGGGCCGGCGCTCGGGCGGCCGCGGCGGCACTCCGCCGCGCAGCTTCGCCGCCACCAGCTCCTTGAGCGCCGCCTGATAGCGGTCGACAAAGCGCTCCGGCTCGAACGGACGGGTATATCTGCCGATCAGCTGCTCCATCAGGCTCAGCTGTTCGCGCTCGGCCGGCGCCGTGTCGATGCCGGCAAAGAATTCGTCCGGCCGCCGCACCTCGTCGGCAAAGCGCAGAGCGTAAACGACAAGCCCCGCGCCGCGCGCACCGACCGCCACGACCCGCTCATGCCCGCCGATCACGACCTGCCCGATCGCAATCTTGTGCGTGCGCGCCAGAGCCTCGCGCAGCAGCCGGTAGCGCTCCTCCGCGAGGCTGCCGTCGGGGAGGAGATAATAGGGGCGCTCGACAAAAAGCGGATCGAGCGCATCGGCATCGGCGCAGTGCACGATCTCGATCGTGTCGGTGGTGGCAAGCCGCAGCCTTTGCAGATCATCGGGATCGATCGTGACGTAGCGGCCCTTCTCGTATTCATAGCCCTTGACGATCGCCTCGGGTTCGACCGGCCCGATGGTCGGCACGACGGGCTGATAATGGACCCGCTCGCCCGAAGGCTTGTGGATCTGATGAAACTGGATGCGCTCGTGCTCGGTGACCGCCGGATAGAGGCGCACCGGGATCATAACCAGCGCCAGTTTCAGAAATCCGGTCCAATAGGCCCGGCCGATCTCCGCCATGCTCCCGCTCGCCGCGTCTTGACGAAAAGAAAACGCCGCGGCCGGAGCGGCGTTCCGCCCCGGCGGCGGGGCGCCGCGCGCGGCGCTGGCCACGGGCCGGGCCGATGGCGACAATGCCCCCTCTTTCGTTCCCCGGGAGCCGGACATGACCCGCCGATCGCCCTATCTGCCCGAAGCGCTTTACGACTACCTGCTGGCGGTCTCGCTGCGTGAGCCGCCCTTATTCGCGCGGCTGCGCGCCGAGACCGCGGCGATGCCGCTCGGCAACATGCAGAGCGCCCCCGAGCAGGCGCAGTTCATCGGTTTTCTTGCCGAATTGATCGGCGCGCGGCTGTGCCTCGAACTCGGCACCTTCACCGGTTATACCGCGCTGTGGATCGCCGCCGCGCTGCCGGCGGACGGCCGCCTGATCTGTTGCGACATCGATGCCGGGGCCACCGCGGTGGCGCAGCGCTACTGGCGCGAGGCCGGGCTCGCCGACAGGATCGAGCTGCGCCTCGCGCCGGCCGCCGAGACGCTCGCCGCGCTCGAACGGGAATACGCGCCGGGCAGCTTCGATCTCGTCTACATCGATGCCGACAAGACCGATCAGGAAGAGTATTACGAATCGGCGTTGCGCCTGGTGCGACGCGGCGGACTGATCCTGATCGACAATGTCTTCTGGTCGGGCCGGGTCGTCGATCCGGCCGTCAACAACCGGAGCACCCGCGCGATCCGGCAGCTCAATCAAAAGCTTTATGACGACGCGCGGATCAGCCTCAGCCTGTTGCCGATCGGCGACGGGTTGAGCATGGCCCGCAAACGCTGATCCGCGCTAATGCGGGCCGCCGAAGACCGCGCCCAGCACGCGGTCGCCGGGCTTGATGCCAAGGCGCGCCGCGGTGCCGCCGTTCAGCTCGATGACCGCCCGCACCGGCGCCGCCGCGGTGATGATCCTGTCCGACAGCGGGCGGGCGCGCGCGGCGATGGTGATGATGCGGCCCTTGCCGTCAACGAACAGCATGTCGAGCGGGATCAGCGTGTTGTGCATCCAGAACCGGGCCAGCGTCGGGGCCGGATATGCGAACAGCATGCCGGCGTCGGGCGCGAGGTATCTGCGGAACATCAGGCCCCGTTCCATCTGCGCCGGCGTTTTTGCGACTTCGACATGGAACGGGTAGCGGCCGCTGGCGGTCAGGATCGTCACCTCGGCGCGGCCGAAATGCAGCTCCGTGGCGGCGGCGCCGGCCGCGCAGGCGGCCAGCGCGGTGAAGAGGAAGGGAGCGGCGCGGCGCGCGACCCTGACAAACACCCCCGCCGCATTTCGAGTCGCCGCCCTCATTCCCTGCCCCGTCACTTGATCCCGCCGCCGAGATAGAGGCCGAAAAAGACCAGGGCGGTGCCGACCCCCATCAGGACAAAGCCGAGCGGCGCGCGGCCGCGCGCCGTGCGGCCGAGATTAAGGCCGATCGCCATCACCGCGAAGCCCGCCAGGCTCACGAGGTTGAGGCCGAACACCAGATCCTTTGTCAGCATCGCCCCGGCCATATGGTCGCCGCCGGCAAGCTTAAACGGCGCCGGCCGGGTTATCCACAAAAGGCGCGCCGCCCGGACCGCAAGCGCGGCATCGGTGCGCGCTGCGGCTCGACCGCGGCCCGGCGCTGGCGTAGGCTTGGTTTGCACGCGCTGTTGCGACGGCGGAGGAGAAAATGCAGACGACGCGAATCGGCGATTTCGAGGTGCGGCGCATTGTCGAGTTCGAGGGCCCCTCCTTCGACCCGGCCGAGTTCTTCCCTGATTTCGATCCCGCGGTGGTGCGCGAGCATGCCGCGCTGTTGGGACCGCGGCTGCTCGACCCGGCCAGCGGCAAGCTCGTATTCAGCTTTCACAGCTTTGTGATCACCACCGGGCGGCATACGATCCTGATCGATTCCTGCCTCGGCAACGACAAGGAGCGGCCGACCCGGCCGCAATGGCATAGGCTGCGCACCTCCTATCTCGCCGATCTCGCCGCCGCCGGGGTCAACCCCGAGCAGGTCGATTACGTCATGTGCACGCATCTGCACTGGGATCATGTCGGCTGGAACACCCGGCTCATCGACGGCCGCTGGGTCCCGACCTTCCCGAAGGCGCGCTATATCATGGCCCGCCGCGAATTCGCGCATTGGCAGGAGGTGCACCGGCGCGGCGACGACACGCCGCATCGCACCGCCTTCGAGGACAGCGTGCTGCCGGTCGTACGCACCGGTCAGGCGCTGCTCGTCGACGACGATTTTGCAATGGAGGACGGGCTGTGGTTCGAAAGCGCGCCCGGCCACACCCCGGGCAATGTCGTCATCCATGCCCGCTCGCGCGATGTCGCCGGCCTGTTCGTCGGCGATGTTCTGCACCATCCGATCCAGCTCCTGAAGCCGGAATGGTCGACGCGCGCCTGCAGCGATCAGGACTTGTCGCGGCGGACGCGCATCCGCCTGATCGAGGAGCATGCCGAGCGCGGCACGCTGCTTTTCCCGGCGCATTTCCCGACCCCGACAAAGGGCCGCATCGTGCGCGCCGAGGGCGGTTACCGCTATCGCTTCGAATAGCGGTCTCGATTACGTTAACGCGGGGATGGGGCGGCGCCGGGACAAGCGCGACGCGTGTCCCGCCGGCCTTGCGGCCGCCGCATCCGGGCGAGGCATCGGTGAGGGCGCAACGGGCGGGAGGAGGCAACAATGGCGAGGATGACGGGCGGCGCCGCCCTGGTCGAGATGCTGCGCCGGCACGGGGTGGATACGGTCTTCGCGTTGCCGGGCGTGCAGAACGACGCGCTGTTCGTCGCTTTTTACGACGCCGGCGAGGCCTTGCGCATCATCCACACCCGGCATGAACAGGGCGCCGCCTATATGGCGTTCGGCTACGCCCGGGCGAGCGGCAAGGTGGGAACCTACGCGGTGGTGCCGGGGCCGGGCGTGCTCAACACGACCGCCGCGCTCGCTACCGCCTATGCGACGAACACGCCGGTGCTGTGCATCAGCGGCCAGATCCCGCTGGATCTGATCGGCCGCGGCCTCGGCCTGCTGCACGAGATCCCGGATCAGCTCGCCATTCTGCGCGGGCTGACCAAATGGTCGGCGCGCATCGCGCATCCGGGCGAGACCGGCAAGCTCGTCAACGAGGCCTTCCGGCAATTGCGCGACGGCCGGCCTCGCCCGGTCGGGCTCGAAATGCCGATGGACGTGATGGCGCTCGCCGCCGAGGTCAGCCTGCCGGCGGCCGCGCCGCCGCCGCCGCCACCGCCTCCCGACCCCGCGCTGATCGATCGGGCGGCCGAGCTGCTCGCCGCCGCGAAACAGCCGCTGATCTTTGTCGGCGGCGGCGCCGTCGCGGCCGGCGAGGCGGTGCTGGCGATCGCCGAGATGCTGGAGGCGCCGGTGGTCAGCTTCGTCGGCGGCAAGGGTATTGTCGACGACCGCCATTACCTCGCCCAATCGGCCGTCGCCGGGCATGCGCTGTGGCGCACGGCCGATGCCGTGCTCGCGATCGGCACCCGCCTCAACCAGCCGCTGACGCGCTGGGGCATCGACGAGAATTTGCAGCTGATCCGCATCGACATCGACCCGGTCGAAATCGGCCGTGTCGCAAGGCCGGCGGTCGGCATCGTGGCCGAGGCGCAGCAGGCGCTTGCCGCGCTCCATCCGGCACTCGCCCGCCGCAACCCGAAGCGGCCCTCGCGCAAGGACGAGCTTGCGGCGCTGAAAGCCCGCACTCTCGCCGATCTCGCCGACCGGCTCGGGCCGCAATGCGAATATCTGCGGGCGATCCGCGCCGAACTGCCCGAGGAGGGGATCTATGTCGAAGACCTGACCCAGGTCGGCTATGTCGGGCGCATCGCCTTTCCGGTCTATCGCCCGCGCACCTATATTCATAGCGGCTATCAGGGCACGCTCGGCTTCGGCTTTGCGACCGCGCTCGGCGCCAAGGTCGCCCGGCCCGACCTGCCGGTCGTCTCGGTCTCGGGCGATGGCGGCTTCATGTACAACGTTCAGGAATTGTCGAGCGCGATCAAGCACGGCATCGACATCGTCGCAATCGTCTTCGCCGACGGCGCCTACGGCAACGTCCGCCGCATGCAGAAAGAGGATTACGGCAACCGCCTGATCGGCGTCGATCTCGCCAACCCGAACTTTCCGAAGCTCGCCGAAAGCTTCGGCGCCGCCGGCGTACGCACGACGAGCCCCGAAGGGCTGCGCCGCGAGCTCGCCGCCGCCTTGAAGCGCCGCGGCACGAGCGTCATCGAAGTCACGGTCGGCGAGATGCCGGACCCGTGGAAAACGCTGGTCATGCCGCGCGTGCGCGGCCGCCGCTGAGAGCACCGCGATGGACAGGGCGAAACTCGAGGCGCTGCGCGCCCGATATGCGCAAGCTCGCGAGATCGCGGTGGCGCCGCCCGCATTCCGCGAGGCGCTGGCGCTGGCCTTCGAGACCGCGGACCGCCGCCGGCTGCCCTATGCCGGGGTCGCCACGCTGCTCGATCTGCCGTACCGGCCGGATGCCCCCGCGCTTCCCGACTGCGCCGGCCTCGATGTGGCGCTTGTCGGCGTGCCGATGGATCTCGGCGTCACCAACCGCGCCGGCGCCCGGCTGGGACCGCGGGCGGTGCGTGCGGTTGAGCGCATCGGCCCCTACAATCACGCCCTCAAAGTCGCGCCGCGCGCCTTGTGCGCGGCCGCTGATATCGGCGACGTGCCGTTTGCCTCGCGCTTCAGCCTCGAACAATCGATCGCCGATATCGAGGCGTTCTATGCGAGGCTCGCCGCCGCCCGGGTGCGGCCGATTGCGATCGGCGGCGACCATTCGATCACTTATCCGATCCTGAAGGCCTTGGGCGCCGAACGGCCGCTGGGCTGCATCCATATCGACGCGCATTGCGACACGATGGGCGCCTTCGAGGAGACCAAGTTCCATCACGGCGGCCCGTTCCGGCAGGCGGTATTGGCCGGCGTGCTCGACCCCGAGCGCACCGTGCAGATCGGCATCCGCGGCCCGGCCGAGATCTTCTGGGGCTTTTCCTACGAAGCCGGCATGACCGTGCTGCATATCGAGGATGTCGAGCGGCTCGGCGTCGCCGGCGTCGTCGAACGGGCGCGCGCTGTCGTCGGCGACGGCCCGGCCTATATATCTTTCGACGTCGATGGGCTCGATCCGGCCTTCGCCCCCGGCACCGGCACGCCCGAGACGGGCGGGCTGACCCCGCGCGAGGCGCAGCGCATCCTGCACGGCCTCAAGGGGCTCGATATCATCGGCGGCGATGTCGTCGAAATCGCTCCGCAATATGATCCGTCCGGTATCACCGCGATGGTCGGCGCGCAAATCGCGTTCGAGATCTTCTCGCTGATCGTGCTCGGACCCCGCTTCCGCCGCCGGGGCGGCGGCTGAATGGCGCTACGCCCGCCCGCGCGCCAGCAGATCGCGGATTTCCTCGAGCAGAACCTCGCTCTTCGGCGGCGGAGGCGGAGCCGCCGGCTGCGGGTCGCGCCGCACCGGGAGATGCGTCAGCGCCTTGATCAGCCAGAACACCGCAAAACTGACGATCAGAAACTGGATTACGGTGTTGAGGAAGACCCCGATGTTCAGCGTCACGGCGCCGGCCTTCTGCGCCTCGGCGAGCGTCGCCGCCGACGGCCCTTTCAATGTGACAAAGATGTTGGTGAAATCGACGCCGCCGACGAGAAGGCCGACGAGCGGGGTGAAGATATCCTTGACAAGGCTGTTCACCATCGCCGTGAAGGCGACGCCGATGATGATGCCGACGGCGAGATCGACGACATTGCCGCGCATGATGAAGGCGCGGAATTCATCAATCCAGGCCGGTCGCGGCACGCGGATCGGGTGCGGGGTGCGCTCGCTCATGGACGATCATCCTTTCCGTTCCCCCCGACACCGATCCTGCGGGCGCGCGCCGGCCGGCACAAGGGGGCGGGTGTGAGCGAGCTGGTCCTGCCCGCGACCCCGCGGGCGATTGCGCGGGCCGCCGAATTGCTGCGCGCCGGGCAGCTTGTCGCCTTTCCGACCGAGACCGTCTACGGCTTGGGCGGCGATGCGACAAACGCGCATGCCGTCGCCCGGATCTTTGCCGCCAAGGAGCGGCCGCGCTTCAACCCGCTGATCGTGCATGTGCGCGGGCTTGCCGAGGCCGAGGCTCTGGCCGAATTCGACGCGCGCGCCCGCGCCGCGGCGGCGCGGTTCTGGCCGGGACCGTTGTCGCTGGTGCTGCGTCGGCGCGCCGGCAGCGGACTGGCGCTGCTGGCGAGCGCCGGGCTTGACACCGTCGCCGTGCGCGCGCCCGCGCATCCGGTTGCGCAGGCGCTGCTTGAGGCCGCGCAAAGGCCGCTCGCCGCGCCCTCGGCCAATCGCTCGGGCCGGGTCAGCGCGACCGCGGCGGCGCATGTCGTTGCGGAATTGGCGGAGCAGGTCGCGCTCGTGCTCGATGCCGGACCGAGCCCGATCGGCATCGAATCGACGGTTCTCGACCTGACCGACGAAATCCCGGCGCTGCTGCGCCCGGGCGGCGTTCCGGTCGAAGAGCTGATCCCGCTCGTCGGGCCGCTCGCCGCCCCCGCCGGCGGCCCGGTGCGCGCGCCGGGCCAGCTCGCCAGCCATTACGCACCCTCCCTGCCGGTGCGCCTGGAGGCGCGCGCGGCGCGCCCGGGCGAGGCATTGCTCGCCTTCGGCGGCGAGGCGCCGCCCGGCTTCCGCGCGGTGCTGTGGTTGAGTCGCACGGGCGATCTCGCCGAGGCCGCGGCCAATCTGTTCGCGATGCTGCGCCGGCTCGACCGGCCGGAATTCACCGGCATCGCAGTCATGCCGATCCCCGAACAGGGGCTCGGCCGCGCGATCAACGACCGCCTGCGGCGCGCCGCCGCGCCGCGGCCGGGCGAGGCGGGGCGGTGATGATCAGGCTTGGAACAGCGCTCTGCGGCGATGGCGGGTAAAGCCGCGGAGCCGGGCAAGGAGCACGACATGGATACGCTGTCCTCTTCCGCGATCGGCGTTGACACGGCGCTCGCCGAGATCAAGCGCACGCTCGGCGCGAAAGGCTGGATCGAAGATCCGCACGAGCAGGAACCTTATCTGGTGGAAGCGCGCGGTCTCTACCGCGGCCGGGCGCGGCTTGTCGTGCTGCCGGCTGCGACCGAGGAGGTGGCGGCCGTCGTGCGCATCTGCGCCAGGGCGCGCTTGCCGATCGTGCCGCAGGGCGGCAATACCGGGCTGGTCAGCGGCGCGCTGCCGGCCGCGGACGGCAACAACATCGTGCTGGCGCTTGCCCGCATGAACCGGATCCGCGCGCTTGACCCGGTCAACTTTACGATCACCGTCGAGGCCGGCTGCATTCTTGCCGAGGTGCAGCGGGCGGCGGCAGCGGCCGACCGCCTGTTCCCGCTGAGCCTCGGCGCCGAGGGCAGCTGCCAGATCGGCGGCAATCTGTCGACCAATGTCGGCGGCATCGCGGTGTTGCGCTACGGCAACGCCCGCGAACTGACCCTGGGCCTCGAAGTGGTATTGCCCGACGGCCGCGTCTGGGACGGGCTCAGGGGATTGCGCAAGGACAATACCGGCTATGATCTGAAGCAGTTGTTCATCGGCGGCGAGGGCACGCTCGGCATCATCACCGCCGCGACCCTGAAGCTGTTTCCCAGACCCCGCGAGGTCGAGACCGCTTTTGTCGCCCTATCCCGCGTCGAAGACGCGATGGGCCTGTTCGAGCGCGCCCGCGCGATGACCGCCGATCAATTGACCGCATTCGAGCTGATCCCGCGCGACGGGCTTGATCTGGCGCTGGCGCACATCCCCGGCACGATCGACCCGCTCGCCGAGCGGCACCCCTGGTATGTCCTATTGGAATTGTCGTCGAGCCAGACCGCGAGCGGCATCCGCGCATTATTGGAGCGGCTGCTCGCGGCGGCGCTCGAAGAGGGCCTCGTCGCCGACGGCGTCATCGCTGCGAGCGGCGCGCAGGCAAAGGCACTGTGGCAGATCCGCGAGGCGATTGTCGAAGCGCAGAAATTCTCGGGCTCGATCAAGCACGACGTGTCGGTGCCGGTCAGCCGCGTCGCCGAATTCATCACCCGCGCCAGCGCCGCGGTCAAAGAGCGCCTGCCCGGCATTCGCCCGATCGCCTTCGGCCATGTCGGCGACGGCAATATCCATTTCAACTTGACCCAACCCGAGGGCGCCGACAGAGAGGCCTATCTCGCGCGCTGGCAGGAATTCAACGACATCGTCCACGGCATCGTGCGCGATCTTAAAGGCTCGATCAGCGCCGAGCACGGTGTCGGCCGCCTGAAACGCGACGAGATCACCCATTACAAGCCGGCGATCGAGATCGAGCTGATGCGCCGCATCAAGCGCGCCCTCGATCCCGACAACATCATGAACCCCGGCAAGGTGGTCGGGATGTGAGATCGGTTCATCCCTAATCGGCGGTTCATGCCAATTCGTCGAGCGGCTTTTCTAGCACGAATCGGACTTGACCCGGGTCAGCTCGCTCAACCGGCTGATCCGGGGCGGCATCGCCTCCAGCAATCAGCAAAAGCCTGAGGCCGGTCTCAAGGCTCACGGCCAAAGACGGCGGACGGGCCAGCCTGCGCGCTGCGGCGGTTGCCGCGCCGCTCTGCGCCAGCACCCGGCCGGGAAACCGAGACAAACTCCAAGCGCCGTGCCATTGGCGGCGGAACGCCGCAACCGGCGCGGCCGATGACTCGGTCGGCTCGCGGCCGCGACGGCATTCGGTTATGCTCCGGCCATCGCCGTCCGGAGAGGCCGCGATGTCCTATACCGCCCCGCTCGCCGAGATGCGCTTTGTCCTCGAGGAGGTGGGAGGGCTCGGCGATTCGGTGCCCGCCGATCTCGTCGAGGCGATCCTTGCCGAGGCCGGCCGCTTCGCGCAAAGCGTATTGGCGCCGCTGAACGAGCCCGCCGACCGCGCCGGCAGCCGTCTCGAAAACGGCGTCGTGCGCACGCCCGCGGGCTTCCGCGAGGCCTATGCGCGCTATGTCGCAGGCGGCTGGAACGGGCTTACGCTGGCGCCCGAACATGGCGGCCAGGGCCTGCCGCTGGCGCTCGCGACCCCGCTTGTCGAGATGTGGAATTCCGCCTGCATGAGCTGGGCGCTGTGCCCCTTATTGACGACCGGCGCCGCGCAGCTGTTGCAGAGCCACGGCTCGGACGAACAGAAGCGGGTCTATCTCGACAAGCTGGTTTCCGGCGCATGGACCGGAACGATGAACCTGACCGAGCCGCAGGCCGGATCCGATCTCGGGGCGGTCAGGATGCGCGCAATCCCGGCTGGCGATCACTACCGGCTCAGCGGCCAGAAGATCTTCATCACCTACGGCGATCACGATCTGGCCGAGAACATCGTGCATCTGGTCCTGGCCCGCATTCCCGGCGCGCCCGCCGGCAGCCGCGGCCTGTCGCTGTTCCTCGTCCCGAAATTCCTGCCCGATGCGCAAGGCCGGCCCGGACCGCGCAATGCCGTGCGCACGCTGCGCCTTGAAGAAAAGCTTGGCATCCACGCTTCGCCGACCTGCGCGCTTGTCTATGAAGAGGCGATCGGCTGGCGTGTCGGCGACGCCCATCGCGGCCTTCCCATCATGTTCACGATGATGAACCTTGCCCGGCTCAATGTCGGGGTGCAGGGGCTGGCGATCGCCGAGCGCGCCTGGCAGCGGGCGCGCGCCTTCGCCCGCACCCGGGTCCAAGGCCGGCCGCTCGGCGCCGAAGCCGAAGGGCTGCCGATCCTCCATCATCCCGATGTGCGCCGCATGCTGCTCGAGATGCGCGCCGGCGTCGCGGCGCTGCGCGCGCTCGCCTATTACGCCGCGGCGCTGCTCGACCGCGGGCAGGGCGATCTCGAAGGCGCCGCGCAGCGGCGGGCGGAGCTGCTGATCCCGGTCGTCAAGGCGTGGTGCAGCGATATGGGGGTGCGCATCGCCTCGACCGGGATCCAGGTGCATGGCGGCATCGGCTATATCGAGGAGAGCGGCGCCGCGCAGCATTGGCGCGACGCCCGCATCGCGCCGATCTACGAGGGCACCAACGGCATCCAGGCGCACGATCTCGTCGCCCGCAAGCTCGCCCGCGACGACGGCGCGGCGGTTCGGGCGCTGATCGCCGAGATGCGCGCGACGGCCGACGCCGCCGCGGCCGCGCCCGCGCCCGATATCGCCGCGACCGGCCGGGCGCTGGCCGCGGCGATCGCAGCGCTCGACGCCGCTAGCGGCTATCTGCTGCGCACCGATCCGGCGGCAGCGGCGGCGGGGTCGGCGCCGTATCTGTCGCTGCTCGGCACCGTCGCCGGCGGCTGGCTGCTGGCGCGCCTGGCGCTGGCGGCCGAGCGCCGGATGGAGGCGGATACGACCGACCGGGATTTCTTTGCGACCCAGCGCGCGATCGGCAGGTTTTATGCCGGGCGTATGCTGGCGCGCGCGCCGGGGTATCTGGCCGCCGTCACCGACGCGCGCGCCGTGCTCGATTTCCCGCTCGAACACCTTTGACGAGGCGCGCCGCCGCGCCCGCCGGCGGCATTCGAGCGGCCTACTCCGCCGCCTGCGGCCGCGCCTGCAGATCGGTCGAATAATTGAGATGTACCGGGGTATTGGCCTCGAACGGGTCGGTCAGGCCCAATTCCTTGCCCATCTCGCGCATCGCCGGCATGACCTCCTGCGCCAACAGGCGGATGCAGGTTCTGGCGTCCTCGGGGCTGACCGTGCCGTCATTGCCCCAAAATCCGTAGATGCTGGGGCGGGTCTCTTCGAGGACGCGGCGCAGTTTCGGCAAAACCGTCTTCGGCGTGCCGAACACGATGCGGCCGTCCCTGACTTGCTGCTCGAAGCTTGGCCGCCCGCGCGGGCTGACCGCCCGGCCGACCGCGAATTCGACGAACTGGCGGCGATGCTCGGGCGAGAAATAGCCCGACGGGCTCGACCATACCGGATGCGCGAGACCGGTGAACTCGCCCTGCATCCACATGAACTGGCGGGCGTTCCGCTCCGCCTTCTCCTCATTGTCGGAGACGTGAACCTGATGCAGATAACCGCGGTATTCGGGACCGGCCTGATAGCCGATCTCGGCCGCGACCTGGTCGTAGATCTGCCAGATCGTCTTGGTCGCCTCGATCGAGGTGTTCAGCGCGATATAGGGGTAGCGCTGCCTGGCTGCCCAGATGATCGTCTCCTTGGAGAGCACGCCCGGGATCCACACGCGCGGATAGGGTTTCTGCAGCGGCACCGCCCACGGATTGACGACGCGGTGCTGATAATGCACGCCCTCCCAGCGGAACGGCCCCGGCACCGTCCACGCCTTGACGATCAGATCGTGCGCCTCCTCAAAACGCTCGCGGT
>Ga0209062_1002639_pt1 | contig 23178 bp, 16 predicted proteins | sample Coa_R2_2_FD_187158 | JGI IMG/M metagenome (GOLD analysis project Ga0209062, IMG submission 187158) | Surface soil microbial communities from Centralia Pennsylvania, which are recovering from an underground coalmine fire - Coalmine... | ecosystem: Environmental > Terrestrial > Soil > Unclassified... | reverse complement strand
GTATTTGGGGACCAGCACTTTGTTGGTGTATTCGTCGTGCTTGCGCAAATCCTCCATCGCTTCCTGAAGCTTCATCTGCTTCACGATGGCGCGGATCTGCGCTTCGCCCTGCTTGCCCCACTCCTCGCGCTCGGCCGCGCTCGAAGCCAGCACCGGCGGACGGCCGTGCGCCATCACATCCGGCTGCCACGATCCGACGCTCAGGCTGCCTCCATAACCGAGCTTGTTCAGCCCGCTGAGACCTTCATTTTCCGGAACAGGACCGGCCGGCTCCGATTCTTTTTCCCCGTACTCGCCCTTCAGCGGCAGATCGATGATGCGTCCGGTAATGTAATGCGCGCCGTAGAGCACTTTGCTGCGCGCCTCCGGCGCCAGTTTCAACTTCGGCAGGTACGTATCCATGTCGATATAAAGCAGCGGCACGTGATACTTGTCGAAAAATTCGCGCACCAGCGTGCCCGCCGTCAGCGGCGCCGGACCCTGGCCCGCCGAAATGTACACCTGCCGGCGGAATCCGTCTTTCAGCAGCGATTCGGCGACCGCGCGCAGAAATTCCAAACCTTGCGTCGGCGAAATATTCACCGTCGCCTGCGCGATCAGCGTCGTGCCGGGATAGGACCACACCAGGCCGGGCATGTACAGCGCGTCCAGCTCATCGGCCATCGCCATCGAATAGGCCAGCGGCGAAACGTAATCGCGATCGCTGGGCATGATGCCGTTGGTTTCCACCGCGCCGAGTGGAATAAAAATGATGTCGCTGCGCTTCAGATAATCGGCCACCTGGACCTGGCTGAGGCGCGTCATGTCGCGCGTGTGCAGCTTCCGGACCTGCGCGGAGGCCGCGGCGGCGATCAACAGGAGTGAAAGAAAAATCTTTTTCGACATGGAGAATCTCCTTGCAAATTAGAGTCGCTTGCGGCATAAACACCGCGGTTCACTGCAATATACCCAAGTTTGGCTCGCCCGGGAAGCGCAAAAACTCCGCCGGCTCCAGCGCGCGCCGCGTGAAGCGCGCCTGGTGGATCGCGCCCTTAAAGTAATAAACCCTGTTCATGCGAACGCCGATCGAGGTTCGCCCCGCGCCTTGCGGGATCAAATGAATGCGCGCGCCGCCTTCCTCGACCCCGTTGACATAGCTGCGATATTCCGAGCCGTCGTAAACCGCGGCGACGTGATACCACGCGCCCAGATCGTGCAGCTTATCGCGAAACAGCAGCGCCTTCTGCGTGTCTCCCGATTTGTTGAATGCATCCAGGCGCCACTGTCCATTGGTCACCCGGATTTCAAACAGCATCCGGTTATCGTGGTCGTCGCCGGTGGCCGGATTCTCCTCGAGATGAAACCAGCGCTGTTCGGCGTTGCCGCCGTCGGGACGAAAAATCGCCTCCCAGGTGAACGTCTCCGCGCCGGCCAGCGGATGCACATCGAGCATCAGCCCGTCGTCCACGCCATTGAACTCGATCGCCTTTCCAACCGGCGTATCGATCACTTTGGGATGGCCGAGCACGGTCGTCTTGTGGCCGCCGATCTTCTCGATATTGTCGAATTTCCAGGTAACCTGGGCGGGTTGGGCATGCACGACCATCGCAAAAAGGCAAAATGCGGGGAGCCGCGCGGTTGTGTGCCGGGTGCCCACGATCTATTTCTGCGACTCCGGCAGCATCGACTTGAATTTCGGCACGATTTTCTCCTGTGTAAAATCGGCGTGCTGGCGCAGCGCGGATACGACATTTTTTAGGTCCATTGTTTGGACCACGGCCGCAAGCTGCTGTAAGCCGATGCGGCCCCATTCCGCGCGCTCCTCGGCCGTCGCCGGGAGCTTCCGGTTGCCGCCGGCGCTGTGCCCTTCCGGATCAGCCCACCAATAGCCCAGCGCAAGGCTTCCGGCTAAACCCATTCTGGTAAGCGTGCCGAGGCCGGGATCTTCGGCGGCCGCTCCGCCGGATCGCGCCGGCGCGGCGGGAACCTCGCCCGCCAGCGGCAGATCCTCAATATGGCCGACCAGCGCGTATTTTCCGTAATTCAGCTTATCTTTTTCGCCTTTATACGCGCGCTCGGCCTGCGCGGCGTCGATGGCCAGAATCGGCACGTGCGTTTCCTCGAAGAAATCGCGGACCATCGCGCCGACATACAGCGGCGACGGCCCATGGCCGTGCCAAACCCAGATTTGCGTCTTAAATCCCTGCCGCAGAAGCGAATGAGCGATCGCCTTCAGGTACTCTTCGCCGAGCGGGATCGAAACATACACCGTCGCCGAACTGGTGATGGTCGAGCCGGGATAAAAATAGCACAGGTTCGGCATGTACACGGCGTCGGCCTCTTCTGCCATCTGCGCGGCCGAGCCGAGCGGCCCGATATACTCCAGATCACTCGGAAAAGCGCCCTGCGACTCCGTCGCGCCGACCGCAACGAAAATCACGTCGCTTCGCTTGAGGTACTCCGAAATTTGCACCTGGCTGAGGCGGGTGACGTCGCGCGTGTGCCACTTCGCCGGTTGCGCGAATACGGAACCAAGCACCGAAAAAAACAACGTCAGTCTTCGAATTTGCGGATTCACGGCGCCCCCTTACACACTTCAAGCCAACAAGCGAGATGAACACGCGCGCGGGCAACCGGAGAAGTGCCAAGCCGTATGTTACGCTCTGTTACGTCTTACTTCCAAAAGTTTGTGGCGATTGGGCGGCAGGCGGCGACTTCAAATTTCAGGATCGTATCGCGATAAAATTCGGCCTGCACCACCATCTCCCAGGCTTCCGGCGAACCGGCCTTCGTCCAGGCATCATCAATTAGCCGTAATCCTTCGGGCGTCACCAGCATGGAACTCATCGTGGTCAGATGACGGCCGAACAGCAGTAGCACGCGAGTGTGCTCGGGCCGGGTCGGCAGCATGGTGATGATGGAAGGCGCGGTCACGCGGTCGGCCGAGTAGGAAATTTCGCGAAATTCGGCGGGCTCGCCTGCCCGAGGCGTACGGCTCTTGATCACGTCCGGCTCGACGCTGGCGATATAGTAGTTCGTCTTTTCCAGAATGTGATTCAGATATGTTGCCGTTCGCGGCATTCCTAAAAAGATCGTGTTCTGCGTGGCGTAGGATTCAGCCGGGAAGCGGCGCGATTCGGTAAGGCGCGCGGGCTGCGATTGCCGGTCCAGGTATTGAAGAAGATCGGTGCCGGCCGTGGTTTCCTGGGCGCCGACATAGGTTTGAGCCAGCTCCGGCGGTCCCCATTTTTGCGCAGTGCTCTTCAGGAACGGCGATGTTTCCCATTGCGTATACTCGGCGACGTTCAAATCGCGGACCAGAACGTGATGCGACGGCCAGGAGAAATAAACCGGGCTCGGCAGCACGATCACCACCGGCTTTTTTCCCACGATGAACGATTGCCAGAAGCGCGGAAGCGGCGGCTGCGGCGCGGGAATTTGCGCCTTCAATGCTCGGACATAAATCGCGAGGCCGATGCACAGAGCCAGCAGGACTCCGCCAGCCGCGGCCGCGCCCCAAAGATAATGCCGCGGGACGCCGCTGAATTTCGACGCCAACGATTTCACCGGCGCGCGGTACGTCCACTGCAATTCATGCCCGCCCAGCGGGATGTTGAGACGCAGCGGGAAGGATTCCCCGGCGGACTCGTAGAATTCCTTGAGCTTGGCCCGGAGCCGGGCCACCTGAACCCGGACCGTCGAATCGGATTTGGGGTCAAACCCGGCCGGGCGGCCAAGCGCCTCGGTGGCGATCGCGTATTCGCTGATCGGCTGCCCCTGGTTATGCCACAGATAAATCAGGAGGGCGCGCATAACCGGCGCGGCGCGAAAAACCTCGCTTTCCGCGATTTGTTTCAACAGATCGTCGTGTTTGTGTGGCGTGGTCCCGCTACGACGCGCCAACGGGGTCAGCATTTACCCCTCCAGTTCTGGATTATGTTAGGACATTCCGCACGCCGAAAGCAATCCTTTTTTTCCAGAACGTAACAAGCCCGCCGAAGTCTGCGTAACACATTGATACAAAGATCTCACTGAACCAGCCGCCATAAATATGGCTTCCATCCGCCGCAACAGCCGTAACATCAGCTTGATACTTGGCCGCGTGGCCGGAGAGGTGGGATTCTATTCTGAGGTGTAAATCGTACATGAACCGTAGAAACGCACTTCGAGCTCTGGCCACGTTACCGCTCGCGGCCAATGTTCGGGCGGAAACGCCCGCCGGATATCACCTGCGGCCGGGGCTCGTTGCGTACTCCTACCGCAAACAGCTTGCCGAAAAATCGTTAAAGTACGACGATTTGATTCGCATGGCATCGGATTGGGGTCTGGACGGCCTGGATTGCACCGTTTACTGGTTCCCCGATACGTCTTCTCAATTTCTGGCGTCGCTTCGCAAGACGGCATTTAAAAACGGCATTCAGATTTACAACGCCGGCGTTCGGGTCCAGCTTTCCCAGCCCACTCCGGAGCTTCAACAGGCGCAGGTGGATGAGATCAAAAAGTGGGTGGACGTGGCGGACCGGCTTGGAGCGAATCAGATTCGCGTCTTCGGCGGTCCGATTCCGAAGGGCGCAAGCGAGCAGCAGGCAATCGCCTGGGCCGTGGAGACGCTGAAGCGCGGCGCCGAGTACGCCGGATCGCGCGGCATTACGATCGGCGTGGAGGACGACGCGGGCCTGACGATCGCGGCCGAGCCGACCATCGCAATCGTGCGGCAGGCCGATTCGCCCTGGGCCGGAATCAACGCGGATTCGGGAAATCTGAGGGCCGATGGCTACGCGAAATTCGAGTCAATGCTGCCGTACGCCACAAGCATTCATTTGAAAACCGAAATTTCGACGCCGGACGGCAAAAAGGAAAAAGCCGATTGGACGCGGCTGCTGGCGATGATCGGCAAATCGGGATATAAGGGCTACGTGGGCCTCGAATATGAAGGGAATGAGGCCGAAGCGCAGGTGCCCGGATACGCCAGGGAATTGCGGGCGCTGATCCGCAAAGTATCGGCATAATGATTCAGGAGGCGAAGCGATGAAAACGATGAAGTGGCTGGCGATTGCATCGATGGCGTGCGGGATGGCGTTCGGCGCGGACTACAAGGGATACATTATCGATCAGTCCTGCGCGAGCGACGCCACGATGAAGGGCAACGAGGCGTGCGCGCGGAAGTGCATCAAGAAAGGATCGCCGGCCGTGCTGCTGACGCCGGAGGCCAAAGTTTACAAGCTCGACGATCAGGCCAAAGTCGTCGAGCACGCCGGCCACAAGGTGATCGTCAGCGGGACGCTCGATGGCGACACGATCAAAGTGGAAGCGATCAAGATCGACGCCGGTTGCGTGCTCGGCCCGACAGGCTGCCAATAGTTTCCGCCGCGGTTCAGCGCGCGCCGGCGCTGAAAATCATGGCGTGCTGCGACGGCAGAACATCCAGAACCCGCTCCAGCTTGAATCCGAAAGATTCGATTTCGGAGCGAAGCTCCTGGGCGCTCATCGTGGCAACGCCGGCGGTGGGATCATCGTCCTCCCGCTCCTTCGCATATTCGACCACAACCAGGCGCCCGCCCGGTTTGAGCGACCCGCGAATGGCCGTCATCATTTCGCGCGGATGCGAAAATTCATGATACGCGTTCGCCACAAACGCCAGATCGATCGTCGCGGGCGGAAGCTTCGGGTCGGTTTCCGTGCCCAGCACGAGCGTGATGTTTTCGAAATTTCGTTTCGCGATTCGATCGAGCATTTCCTGGCGAATTTCAACCGCGATCACTTTTCCGTTTGGACCGGTGCGCCGCGCCAGCCGCCACGTAAAATATCCCGTGCCCGCGCCGACGTCGGCGATGGTGTCGCCGGGCTTGATCGGCAAATTATCGAGCAGCGTGTCGGGCATCTCCTGGCTGTCGCGATTGGCGCGGTCGAGCCAGGCGGCGGAATCGGCGAAGGAACTCGATTCGCGTTCCCGCGTCATGGAAGGATGCGGGTCCGCGGCGCCGCGCAGCGTTTCGAGATACGCCACCACATCGGCGATTTCGGCCGCCGACAAGCGCCGTGCGTAGGACGGCATCAGCGAGCGCTCTTCTCGATGCAGATCTTTTAAATTGTCCTTGAGAAACGATCGCGGATTGCCGTCCGCGTCGCGGATCTGAACGGAAAGATCGTCTTCATTGAGGACGATCCCCTCGATTCGCTCGCCTCGCTTCGTCGTGACGACTGCGGTGCGGTAAGGTTTGGCGATTTCCGCGTCGGGATTCAGCAGGGATTCGCGCAGCGATTCGGGCGTGCGCTGGACGCCGATTTCGGTAAGCTCGGGCCCGAGGCTGCCGCCGCGATTGTCGATCGAGTGACAGGTAAGGCACCGGCCTTTCCCCTCGAAAATGGATTTTCCGGCCGCGGCGTCCTGGGCCGCAAGCGGGAGAACACAGGCCAGACAAAGCAGGACAGGACGAACCCCGCGCGCGGCGTACATCACAATCCAAACGTGATGATGACGTCGCCGACCGCGAGCGAAATATACTGCTTCCCGTTGACGAGATAGCTGATCGGCGCGGCGTAGACACGATCGTTGCCGGAGAAATACCACAGCCGCTCCCCGGTTCGCGCGTCGAGAGCGAATACCATGCCCTCCAGCGTACCGCCGAACACCACGTTTCCGGCCGTAGCCATCAGGCCGCCCCAGGGAGGCGTGACCACTTTGTATTCCCACTTGGGAACGCCGGCCAGCGGATCCATCGCCACCACCTTGCCCCAGCTCTCTTCCGGGGCGAAGCGCTGCCGCGGATTACCGCCCATATTCGTCCCGGGAAGATTTCCGCCGGCGCCAAACACGCCATTGCCCGGCGCTGGAGGCGCGCCGCCGCGCCCGCCGCCCGCCGCATCCGGACGCGCGGAGCTGGTGGATGCGGCCGCCGTGGCCGCGCCGGCTTCGGTCGGCGGTCCTTCGTCTCCGGGCGCGTGGCGCACCGAATTTTTCGAGAAACGGCGCCGCTCGTCGCGCGCGAAGATATAGAGCAGCTTGGTCAATGGGCTATAGCTGTGCGCCATCCAGTTGGCCCCGCCGTCGACGCCGGGAAATACGGTATCGATCCCCTCCGGAGTCGGATCGTTGCCGGGGATCACCTCGGGGCGGCCTTTATCATCGAATCCCTTGGCCCACGTCTGCCGCACGAAGCTCTTTGCGAAATAAAATCCGCCGTTATCGCGATCGAGCAGATAGAAAAAGCCGTTGCGCGCGGCCCAGGCGACCAGGTGGCGATTGGCGTCGCGATACGGCGCATCGAGCAGAATGGGGATCTGCGTCGCATCCCAATCGTGCGTGTCGCTCGGCGTGAACTGAAAATACCATTTAAGCTTGCCCGTATCAGGATCGAGAGCGAGCACGGAGCAGGAATAAAGATTATCTCCCGCGCGGAAATCCTTGTTGTAATCCGGCCAGGGATTGCTGGTCCCCCAGAACAGTGTGTTGCTTTCCGGATCATAAGAGCCGGTGTTCCAGGTGGACACGCCGCCGGTTTTCCAGGAATCGCCGGCCCAGGTTCCGAAATTCGGCTCGCCCGGCTGCGGGATGGTGTGGAAGCGCCACAGGCGTTTGCCGGTGGCGGCGTCGTAGGCGTCGAGGAAGCCGGAAATCGGGTGCTCGCCGCCGGCCATGCCGACGATCACTTTATCTTTGACCACCAGCGGCGCGCCGGTAGCCGCGTAGCCGCCCGATTCATCGTATTGGCCCATCTTCGTTTTCCAGATTTCCCGGCCGGATTTGGCGTCAATCGCGACCACGTGCATGTCGAGCGTGTTCATGAACAGCGTGTTGCCCAGAATCGCCAGCCCGCGGTTCACGCGGCCGCAGCAGTTATACGTCCGCTCTGGATTTTTGTAACTGTAAGCCCAAAGAACGCGACCGGTTTCGGCGTCGACGGCGAAAACGTCATTTTCCGGGCGCGTCAGGTACATGATGCCGTTGACGACCAGAGGCGTAGTTTCGAACTTCTGCTCGTGCCGGCCCTGAAAAAGCCACTTTACGCGCAGATTTTTGACGTTTTCGGTGTTAATTTGATTCAAACGGCTGAAACGCCACCCGTTGTAGGTGTTCGAATACATCAGCCAGTTGCCCGGTTCCTGATCGGCCTTGAGCAGCCGCTCATAACTGACGGGCAAGCCGGGAGTCTGGGCGCCAAGCGGGATCGCAACCGCCAGCACCGCAAGCATTCGAGCAATCTTCATTGAGCACCCCGCAAGGAATGGAGATAAGAAACCAAGTCATCGAGATCTTTTCGGGACAAGGAGGTATAGCTTGGCATGAGCGACGGCTTGTCGTGGCGAATCTCGCGGATGTCGGCTTTCAGGAACGACCGGAGATTATCATCCAGATCGCGGACCTGAATCGAAATGTCATCTTCATTGAGGCGAATCCCGTTGATGGTCTGGCCGCTTTTGGTCACCACTTGAATTGCGCGATATTGAACGGGAATATCGGCGTCGGGTTTGACGATCGACTCTTCGATATATTTCAGATTGCGCCGGCGGCCGACGTCGCTTAAATCCGGCCCGATCGCGCCGCCTTGTTTGTCGATCGAATGACAGCTCGCGCAGCCGCTTCTGGCGTAGACCTGTTTGCCCGCTCCGGCATCTCCGGGCGCCACTTCTTTTGCTCCCTGCGAGCCGATGCTCTTGACGAAGGCGACCAGCTTCCAGGCCTCGTCGTCATTGACGCCGGTCGCGGGCATCTCCGTGCCGCGAACGCCGTAGCGAATGGTCGAAAACAGATCGTTGTCGGAGGAGCCGTGCTGATATTCACCGGTGGTCAGATCGGCGCCGCGCCCGCCCTCGCCGTGACTGCCATGGCAGTAGGCGCAGTAGGTTTGAAATAAAGCCGCGCCGTCGGCCGCGCCGGCGGTGTGCTGCTGCGCAGCGGCGTAAGGCATGGCGAGGCAAAGAAATCCAAGCGATGGAGCAAGCCCCGAACTCCGATGGAAAAATTTTGCTTTCATAAACGTTCGCGAAGTTGCCGGGTGTTGGACCGCCGCCCGCCTTGGCAGCGGTCCAGATCAAACCTCAGAAAATCAGCTTCAATGCCAACTGCATCACTCTGGGCGTGAAGCCGATGTTGGTCGCCGTGATCTGGCCGAAAGCGCCCGCGGTCGTCGGTCTGCCCGTGGCATCCGAAGCGGTCCACGAGGAGATGGTCGAATTCGGCAGCGAAAAATTCGGCGTATTGCTGATATTGTAAGCCTCGGCGCGGAACGACAACCGGTATCGTTCTTTGATCGGGAAGTCCTTAAACAGGGATAGATCGACCTCTCTCCAGTTCGGGCCGTAGCATCCGGCTCGCTGCTCGTTGCCCGGATGGCCGATCGGCTGCTGATAGAAAGCATTGAGATTGATCCATTGATGAATCGTCGGATTCGCCACTTCGCAGGACTGCCCGGCGACCATATTAGGCCGGTCCGAACTCACGTTCGGCAGATTGATCAGGTTCTGTCCCGCCATCACCGTAAAAGGCTCGCCCGATTGCCAAAAGAAGATGCTGTTGGCCTGCCATCCGCCGATGACCTGCTTCTGCCATCCGTGCGCCGTCTTGCCGAACGGCAATTCGTAATTGATGCGTCCGGTTACCTTGTTCTTAAATTGAATGTTGGACGGACCCCAGTCATAGCCGCGATTGTTCACCACCTGGTCCAGCGTCTCGGCGATATCGGTGAGGCTGGTCAGATTGCGGTTGAACACATAGCTCGCGTTCACCGTGATGCCCCTCGAATAGCGCCGGTCGAAGATGAACTGCGCGGCGTTGTATTCGCTGGCTCCGCCGGTGCCGTACAGCGAGATTCCGGTGATGTTCGGCAGAGTCGCAATTCGCAGATAACTCGGGGTCACAGACGAGCCCGACGGCGCCGGAAGATTGGCATTCTGCACGTATTGAAGGTGCCGGCCGAGCGCGCCGACGTAGGCGACGGTGAACACGTTGCCGCCGATCTGCTTCTGGATCGTGAAATTGTACTCGATGAGTCTGGCGCCAGGGTAATAATCCGACTTCGCGCTCAGCGAGGAGTTTAATCCTCCGGCGACGGGCCCCAATAGCTGCGGAATGTTCGGCGGAATGATCGGCGGAGGCCCGTTCTTCAACTGCCCGATCCCCGCCGGGCAAACGGAAGATCCGGTCAGCGCCGCCGGCGAGCAAGTGAAGTTGACGGTGACAAACGGTGGATTTGGCAAGTTTAGCGCGCCGGCGGCATAATCCTGCTGGAAATAGCTCATTCCAAAGCCGCCGCGCAGCACGAACCCCTTGCCGGCGCTATAGGCGTAGCCCAGGCGAGGCTGCCACTGCTTCCAGTTCGGCTGAACGCACGCCACTCCGCCGATGCAGAAGGTATTGGTGTCGATCTGATAATTCGAACGCTGGTTTGTGGCGCTGGTGAGCTGGCCGATATGATCCCAGCGCACGCCGAGGTTCAGGGTCAGGTTGCGCAGCACATGCCAGTCGTCCTGCACGAAAAAGTGCGGTTCCCAGGTCCGATAGTATTGGAACTGGTACGGGAACTGGCGGGTAATCGTGGTCGGCACGCCTTCGAGGAAGCTGGCGAGGCTGAAAGGAGGGCCGCCGTTGGAGCCAGGGAATTGGTTGATCACGGTCGCGGCGCTCCAGGTGAACTGGCCCGTGCCGTTTTGGATTTGGTAATAATTCTCCTGACGCCGGATGACTCCGCCGCCGAACTTCACGTTGTGCGTGCCGTGCGTCCAGGTGAAAATTCCTTCCTCCTGGAAGTTATTGTTGATTTCATAGATCGGCACGGAGGTGCAGTCGCCCAGCGTGTTACAGCTCCCCGTGCCGGTATAGCCCTGGATATTTACATTCAACAGGCCGGACACGTACTTGTTCACGTCCGCGCCGGGGATTCCGAAAATATTCGACAGATTGGTCCCCTGATTGGCCGACAGCGTCGCGATATTCAGGCGCATAAAGCCTTGCTTGTACTCCATCACCAGCGTCGGGCTGAAAATGTGCACGTAATCGAACATGTACGCCTGCGAGTTCTCGGTCGAGTTGCCGGGATAAATTCCGTTTCCGGGATTCACAGTAATGTTGCCGACCTTCACCGGCGGAAACAATGTCGGATAAACAGTCGTCGTTGGATTATAGGTGAACCGCCCGAAGATGCTATTGGCTTCATTGAAATGGTGGTCAACGCGCCCGTCGATCGCCTTACTGTAATACTGATTGTTTACATTGCCGGTATAGTTCGCGCTTGGCGGCGCGCCGGGAATGTTCGCGGCCGGTAAAAGCTGGAGATACTCAATCGCTACAGGATCGAGCATCGTCGGCGGGATGACCGGAGCGTTCGGGAAGAAATTGCGGACGTCGGAAAAGTCACCGGGGTGCGCTTTTTCATAAGCCGTCGCGGTGGCGAGCAATCCGGTGTTCTTTCCCTGAATGAGGCGAAGAACTTCCATGTCGCCGAAAAAGAACGTCTTATTTTTCTTGATCGGCCCGCCGAGACTGCCGCCGAATTGGTTCTGCCGGAACTCGGGCACCGGGATACCGGCGCCGTTGGCGAAAAAGTCGTTGGCGTTCAGCTTATCGTTGCGGAGATACTCGAACACGTCGCCGTGAAAGTCGTTGGTGCCCGATTTTGTAATCAGGTTGATCACCGCGCCGCCCGCGCGTCCTTCGTCGGCCGGATAATTGTTCGTATCGATCTTCACCTCTTCGATAGAGTCAATCGAAGGACGGTACAAAATCGATAGCTGTTCGCGCTCGGTGTTATCCAAGCCGTCCACCAAATTGTTGTTAAAAGTCTCATTTTGCCCGTTGACCACCACTGCCGACGTTTGCCGCCGGTCATCCGGCCGGGTGCCGCTGATGATCGAGTTGGAAGGCCCCGCCGCCGCGCCGGGCGCTGTTTCGACCAGCGTGATGTAATTGCGGCCGTTCAGCGGAAGATCCTGCACCGACTGCGCCGCAACCGTATCGCGCATGGTCGAGCTGTCGGTTTGCAGCGCCGGCGTGGTCGCCTGCACTTCGACCACCTGGTTGGTTTCTCCAACCTGAAGCTGCGCATCGGCGCGGGCGCGATCGCCAGCCACCACCGTGAGGTTGGTCACAAATTTCTTGAACGCCGGAGCTTCCACGCTGACCGTGTAAGGTCCGATCGGCAGCAGATTCAGAACATAATCACCCGCTCCCGTGGTGATCGTGGTTCGGATTTCCCCGGTGGCGGTATTTTGGGCGGTGACTTTGGCGTTGGGAACCACCGCCCCAGCCTGGTCGGTGACGGTACCGACAATATCGGCGGTGATTGTTTGGCCGAAGACATGACCCGATATCAGTAAAGCCGCGATCGAGGCGGCAAAGCACACATGAGACAGACTTTGTTTCACAAAACCCCCTTTTCCTAAAACTCCCGTTTCGACGACCGCCGGGTCATTTCGCCTCGTGAAAATAATGATGGCGGTTTTCTGTTTTTACCCTCGCGAAGGCAGTCTCCGGATTCGCTGCTGCTCATATCCTAATCGAGATGCTCCAGATTGGAAAGGATCGACCAACAAGGTGGCGAGGTTTGGAACAGGGCAATTCGGAGTGACGAAGCTTCACGGTCCCCCTCCAGCGAGGTTCCCACGAGTGCCACACGCAGGAAATCTCGACAATCTTCCGCCAGGATTGGCCTTAGAACCAAGTGTCAAAAGGTATGTAACTGCCTGTTACGTCAGGTAACGCCCATCTGCCACGGCTTTCAACGTGCATTCCGGAAAAAATGACGTACACTGTAGTCTGCCATGTTGTGCGACATTCGAATTGCCGTAGCGGCAATGATTTGGGTTTGTTTGCCGACTTGTCTTATCGCTCAGAAGAATTCCGAATCGGCGAGTCCGGCGGCGATCGCCGGATCGAAAGAGGATCCACAGGCGGTCGAGCGGGGCGCCAAGGCGTATGCCGATAACTGCGCCGGATGCCACGGACCGAAGGCGAGAGGCAATGTCGGCGCACCGGACCTGGTTCGCTCCCTGCTGGTGCTGGACGACGAAAAAGGGATTCTGATCGGGCCGGTGATCCGGAACGGCCGTCCCGACGCGGGAATGCCGAAACTGAATCTCACCGAGCAGCAGATTTCCGACATCGTGGCCTGGCTGCATGTGCAAACCTACGCGGCCGACCATCGGACGACCTATGAATTTTTGGATGTGCTGACCGGGGACGCCAAAAAAGGCGAGGTCTATTTCAACCAAAACTGCACCGCGTGCCATTCCGCCACAGGGGATTTGAAAGGAATCGGCAAGCGCTATGATCCTTTTACCTTGCAGGGTCGCTGGCTACAGCCGCGCGGAGGCGGAAGGGGAGGGCGCGGCGGCGAAGCTGTTCAAACTTCAAAGCGCGCGGCGATCACGGTGACGGTGACCCTCGGCTCCGGGCAGACGGTTTCGGGCGAACTGGTGCGGTTGGACGATTTCAACGTCGCGCTGCGCGATGCGGCGGGCGAATATCATTCTTATACCCGATCGGGCGAGAATCCCAAGGTGGAAGTTCACGATCCGCTGAAGGCGCACACGGATTTACTCAGCAAGTACACCGATCCCGATATCCACAATGTGACGGCCTATCTGGCCAGCCTTAAATAAGATGCCGCGATTCCTCTTTTTCGTATTGACGATGGCCGCGAGCGCGCTCGCGCAGGATTTGACCTCGCGGGAGCTGGTGAAACCGCCGGCCGATATGTGGCCGACCTACAATGGCGATTATTCGGGGCAGCGCTTCAGCCCGCTCAGCCAGATCAACGACAAAAACGTTCATCACTTGAGCATGGTGTGGGCCAGCCGGTTTACCGGCGCGGCGGCGGATCGGGTGGTGATCAAATCGACGCCGCTGCTGGTGAACGGCATTCTGTATTTCACGTCGCCCAATAATGTTTGGGCCGTCGATGCGCGCAGCGGGCAGGAACTGTGGCACTATCACTATCCTCCAAACACAGGCAGCACCATCGGCAATCGCGGCGTCGGCATTTACGGGCACTGGCTCTATTTCGAATCTCCCGACAGCCACCTGGTGAGCCTGGATGCGCGAACCGGCGCCGAGCGATGGAAGGTGGAGATCGCCGATCCGAAGCTCGATTACACGTCAACAGTCGCGCCGGTGGTGATCGGGAATCATATCGTGGTCGGCATCGGCGGGGATCATTTAGATAATCCCGGGTTCCTTCAGGCGCGCGATCCGGAGACGGGCGCGCTGCAATGGAAATGGAACACGACGCCTCGCAAGGGCGAGCCGGGAATCGAGACCTGGCCCGATGAATACGCGGCGGCGCATGGAACCGGGCAGCCGTGGATGCCGGGCACCTACGATCCGGAGCAGAATCTGTATATCGTCGGGACCGGCAATCCCAATCCGGTGATGGCGGAGCAGAGCCGCAAAGGCGACAATCTTTATACCTGCTCGATTGTGGCGCTGAATCCGGATACCGGGAAGCTGCAATGGTATTTCCAGGTATCGCCACACGATACGCATGACTGGGACGCGGCCGAGACGCCCATTCTGTTCGACGGCGTGATCGACGGGCAGAAACGCAAGCTGGTGGCGCAGGCGAGCCGCAACGGGTATTTCTTCGTGCTCGATCGGACGACGGGAAAACGCATCGTCAGCGTACCGTATATCGAGACGCTGAACTGGACCAAGGGAGTGAACGAAAAAGGCCAGCCGATTCCGAATCCGGCCAAGGTCCCGAAGCCCGATGGCGTGCTGGTTTCGCCCTCGTCCAATGGCGCGACGAACTGGCCCGCGCCGAGTTTCAGCCCGCAAACCGGGCTGTTTTATGTGGGCACGAGCCGGTCCTGGAGCATGTTCTATCTGACCGACACCGATGAGCGGCCGGAAGGATGGGCGGGGCTCGACAATACGGTCGGCAATTACGGCAATGCGCTGCTGGCGCTCGATTATCACACCGGGAAGGTGGTGTGGAGGCATGACTGGTTCGGCGGAAACGGCGTGGTGAGCAATCTGAGCACGGCGGGCAACCTGCTGTTCACCAGCAATCAACTGAACCTGATTGCGTTTCAGGCGGCGACGGGAAAAATTTTGTGGCACGCCGCGCTGATGGCAGCGCCGAGCGCGGGGCCGATCAGCTACATGCTCGACGGCAAGCAGTATGTGGTGGTGGCCGCGGGAGACGGGTTGTATTGTTTTGCGTTGAACGATCCGGCGCCGTAGAATACTCCGCCGGAGCGGAAGGAAAAAAATGAAACAAATCCTGGTTAGCGCGCTTTTATGGTGTCTCGCGGCTTCGGCGCAGCAGCGGCCCCGGTTGGTCGGTATTTCGCATATCGCCGTGCGGGTAAAGGATCTGAACGCGGCGCGGCATTTCTACGGCGATCTGCTCGGTTACCAGGAGGCGTTCACCGTCCGGAAGGACCATACGGCGGTGATCGAAGGTGGGCTGCCGCAGGACCAGGTGAACGCGGTCTTTTTCAAAGTCAACAACCGGCAGTACATTGTCGTGATGCCGGAGACTTCGCCGGATCAGCCCCGCTATGTCGATGCTGCGATTGAAACCGACGACGTCGAAGCGATGCGGCTGTATCTGCGCTCGATCGGCTACGCGGCGCCCGATAAAGTGGAGCGAACGCCGACCCACGATCTGGCATTTCATATTAAAGATCCCGACGGGAATTCGTATGAAATCATGCAGTACACGCCGGAAAGTCTGAGCGTGCGGACCGTGGGGAAATTTTTGGGCGACCAGCGCGCCTCGCATCGGATTCTGCACGTCGGAATTTCAATCACGAAGCAGGAGACCGCCGATTTTTATCTGAAGGGATTTTCGCTGCGGGAGTTCTGGCGCGCGGACCCGTCGATGTCGCAATTGGGCACCAAAACGAAGAAAGCGCCGCCGCCCGGCCCGCTGTACGCGAATCTTTCGAATCTGAAGCTGCCCGAAGGCGACGATTACATCGAGTGGAGCCTGTCGCACGGCCAATCGGCGAACAAAAAAGGTCCCGCATCGGGCGGCGGGCACATCGCCCTGCTGGTGGACGACATGGCGAAAGCGGTCGAGTTCGTGAAGGCGAAGCCGGCCTGGAAGGATTATGCTCGCGCGGCGCAGCAGGAAGCGCACACGGGAGTGAATCATAAATGGCAGGGCAACTTTTTCGATCCCGACGGCACCCGGTCGGAGTTTATGGAGCCGGATACGGCGGACGGGCTTCCGTCCCCAATGTCGCACGCGCCCTATTATCCGGCGTCGAAATGACCGCCATTTGAGCGGCGGCCACAGCTCGATTTTGTTAAATGCTCCAGAGGGTCATCTGCCCATTTTCAGGATGGTCTTTTTTCATGCCACGGCAACATGACGCCATGGCCGCTACTGAAAGAGGATCCCGCCGATGCCGAGGATTCGCCTCATCACGCCGATCGCCGTGGATAACCGCCGCTTGATCAAACGCCTCGGTTCCGTGGATGATGAAACTAGGGGGACGAGCGATTCGCATCAGCCTGGGCCCCTTTGCCTCGAATAAGTAATGATCCAACTCTCCGGCGCCGGGAAACGTTTCGGCAATAAACTTCTTTTTGAAAACTGCGACTGGCTCATCACGCCGAAAGAGCGCACCGGCCTCGTCGGAGCGAATGGCGCCGGCAAATCGACGCTGCTCAAAATCATCGGAGGAATGGAATCGCTCGACTACGGCGCCATCACGTTCATGAAAGGGATCACGCAGGGATATCTGCCGCAGGATGGGTTGACACTTTCCGGACGCACCATATTCGACGAGTGCATCAGCGTCTTCGCCGACCTGCACGAGATGGAGCGCGAGCTGGAGTCGCTGCACGAAGTCATCGGGAAGCTCGATCCGGCAAGTGAGGAATACGCCGCGGCGGCGGATCGGCTGCATCACATCGACACCGAATTCCGGAATCGCGACGGCTACGCGATGGAGGCGCAAGTGGGGACGGTACTCGATGGCCTCGGCTTCCGGAAAGAGGATTGGACCCGCCGCACCGAGCATTTTTCCGGCGGTTGGCAGATGCGCATCGCGCTGGCGAAACTACTGCTTGAAAAGCCCAACATGCTGCTGCTCGATGAGCCGACCAATCATCTCGATCTGGAGGCTCGAAACTGGCTGGAGCAGTATCTCACGAATTATCCGTACGCCTACGTGCTCATTTCGCACGATCGCTATTTCCTGGATGTGACCGTGAATAAAACCGTCGAGATCTGGAACAAGCAGATTCATTTTTATTCGGGAAATTACGATTCATATCTTCGCCAGAAGACGGAACGGCGCAGCCAGCTCGAGGCAGCTTATCGCAATCAGCGGGAGCGGATCGAGCAGCTCGAGGCGTTCATCAACCGCTTTCGCTATCAGGCGACCAAGGCGCGGCAGGTGCAATCGCGAATCAAGGAATTGGAAAAAATCGAGCGGATCGAAATCCCGCCCGAAGAACCAGCCATTCATTTTTCCTTTCCGCAGCCGAAGCCGAGCGGCAGGATTGTCGCCGAGTTCAAGGACGTTTCAAAAAGCTACGGCGAAAAACCGGTTTTCAGCGGCGCCAATTTCATCATCGAGCGCGGCGACCGGATCGCGCTGGTGGGCGTGAACGGCGCGGGAAAATCGACGATGATCAAGCTGCTGGCGGGCGTCGAGCCGTTAACCAGCGGCTCCTATAGGCTGGGGCACAATGCGCTGCCGGATTATTTCGCGCAGGACCAATATAAGGAACTCGATCCGAACGCGCGCATGATCGATGATCTGGGCAGCGCGTCGCGGTCGGCGACGACGACCGAGCTGCGGACGCTGCTCGGATGTTTTCTGTTCAGCGACGATGAGGTTTTTAAAAAAATCGGCGTGCTTTCGGGCGGCGAAAGGAATCGCTACGCGCTGGCGAAGATCCTTCTCGCGCCGTCGAATTTTCTGCTGCTCGATGAGCCCACCAATCACCTGGATATGCGCGCCAAGGACGTGCTGCTGGAGGCGCTGAGCAAGTATTCAGGAACGGTAGTCTTTGTTTCGCACGACCGGTATTTCATCGACCATCTGGCGACGCGGATCTTCGAGATCGAGGACGGGCACGTTCACGATTACGCCGGAAATTACGAGGATTATCTGTGGCGCAAGCAGGGCGGCCAGGGGCCGGCCGCGGCGCAATCCGAGCCCCTTGCCGCAGCGGCTCCGCCGGTCGCCGATGGAAACAGGAAGCGCACCAATCCGATGAAGGTGAAAAAACTTCAGGCCCGATTGCGCGAAGTGGAGCAGCAGGTGGCATCGCTGGAATCCGAGATCGCCAAGCATGAGGCGGATCTGGCGGATTTCAAGAACGTGGAAGAGACGCTGCGGCTGACGGAACTGGTCGCGGCGCGACGCGGCGAATTGGAATCGCGCGTGGCGGAGTGGGAAGAATTGTCGGCGGAGCTGGAAGCAATCGCGTGAACCACGGCTTCGAGCCGCGCGGGGCGTAGGATGCCGCACGCCGCGAGCCCCACCATCCTATACACGGCCGCGCACGGGGGTTTCGCGCGCGAATCGGTCCCGTTGGGCGGAGGAGCGGCGGTTTTCGACCGGCTGGTGGAAGAATGGTCGCGAACGCGGCCGTTCGAATTTCGTCTGATTACGCCGTCCATTCTCGGCCGGGCGGCGCCGCGCGGCGCCGATCTGGTCCGCTTCGGCGAGCACGATTACGCCGATTTCTGCCGCGCCTTCGAGCGCGCCGCCACATCGGAAATTCTCAAGCACGATCCCGCCACAACGATCGTTCTCAGCAACGATATTTCGGAAGGACCCGATTTCGCCGCGCTCGATCGCGCCGGCTTTCGCGTCTTCACCATTTATCACGTCGATGTGGTGGCCTACGTCGCGGCGATTTACGGACGCAATCGAATCGCTCCCGAAACCACGGTTCGCTGGTATCGCCGCCTGCGCCCGATTCTTCCGCGAATCACTCGCCTGATCTGGGAAAAACAGGAGGCGAGCGTCCGTCATTGTCGCGGTTTGATTGTTCCGTCCCCGGGAATGCGCGATGTTTTATTGCGCTGCTATCCCGAAAGCGCGCCCGAAAAAATCCACGTGCTGCCGTGGGGCGCATGGGAGGATTCGCCCGCGCCATCGCCGGATGGGCTGCGGGAAGAATTCGGCATACGCGACGGCGCGCGAGTATTGCTTACGCTGAGCCGCATTTCGCCGGAAAAAGGCCAGGATCTGCTGCTCGAATCTCTGCTCGATTGGGACCCGCCGGATCTGTGGGTCTTTATCTGCGGAGGCGCGGCGTACATGCAAGGACGCAAATTTGAGCATAAATTGCGCAAAATCGCCGCACGATTTCGCAATACGCGTGTAATTTTCCCCGGCCACGTCACCGGCGAACGGAAACGCGCCTTCTTCGCGCTCGCCGATCTGTACATCTTTCCGTCGCGCCATGAAAGCTACGGTCTAACGCTTGTCGAAGCGCTGGCGGCGGGCGTACCGGCCGTCTGTCTCGATTCGCTGGGAGCGAGATCGGTGATGCGGAAGGATTTCGGCGCGATCGTCGCGCCGGACCAACTGCAATCGGCCATCAAAGCGCTGCTTGAAAGCGAATCCCGCGGCGCGATGTCGCGGGCGGCTCGTGAATTCGCCGCGGCCAACCGGTTTGCCGATCAAGCCGCGCGGCTCACAAAGATCCTGATTTAAATTCGCCGCGCCATCAGGATGGTCATGTCGTCCTGCAATTCCTCGGAGGCCGTCCACTCGTGCACGCTTTCGAGCACCAGCTCAATAATCTGCTCTTCGCTGCGATGCGAATTTTTCGCGATCAGATCGATTAAACGCTCCTCGCCGAACATTTCGCCGTATTCGTTTTCCGGCTCGGTGATGCCATCGGTGAAACACACCAGCAGATCGCCCGATTGAAGGTCGATGCGGCTTTCTTCGTAGGTCGCGAAGGGAAACGCGCCGACCACGGTGCCGTTCACGTCCAGCCGCCGCGCTTCCCCGCCGCGAAACAACAGCGGGGGCAAGTGACCGGCGTTGGTGTAGGAGAACGATCCGTTGGCTTCATCGAAAACGCCGAGGCAAAAGGTCGCGTACTTTTCCGGCGACGTGTAGGTGTAAAGCTGATTATTCAAACGGCTCACCAGGCGCGACGGTGAAACCTGAGGCGCGTCGCCGTTCGCGGTCCAATCCCAACCCTGCAACTGAGTCCGCAACGAGCTTTGCAGCGTGGCCATTAAGAGCGCCGCGGAAATTCCCTTCCCCGCCACGTCTCCCACGGCCAGCGCGATCTGTTTGCCGCGAATGCTTTCGTAATCGTAGTAATCGCCGGAAACCATGCGCGCCGGCTGGCAGATCGCCGTCAACCGGAGGGTTTCGGTTTTCGGAACCGAGCGCGGATAAAGCTGGCTCTGCACCTCGCGCGCGATTTCGATCTCCGATTGCAGGCGTTCCTTTTCCTTGGCGACGATCAGCAGGCGCTGCAAATTTTCCGTCATCGAATTGAAGGACCGGCTGAGCTCGGCAAGCTGATCCTTCCCGTTCACTTCAATGCGATAGGAAAAATCGCCCTGGATCATCTTCTGCGTTCCCTCGTACAGCCGATGTACGGCGCCGGTAATGGTTCTGGTCATGGTGATTCCGATGATGACGGAAATAATTTCCACGATCAGGAACACGATGATGCCGATGATCAGCATAATTTCCAGCCAGCCCTGGGAAACGTCGGCGCGCCGGTTGAAGACCGCGCCGAGCACCGCCGAGACGCGCGAGCGCACCTGCAGCACGGCGTCGCGCCGGAGGCCGGGCTGACTCCAGTCGGTGAGGGGAATCGTCGCGAACCAGGAAATTTCGCCGTCCAGACGATTGACGGGCGGCGGGAGCTGTCCGCCGCTGGTGCCCACCAGCCGCGCTCGACTGCCCGCTTCCTCGACAAAATCGATCACCCCCAGATTCGGCGCCAGACTCGCGAGAATTTCGCGCGTCAACGGAGCGGTGACGAGGATATCGCCCTGCGGCATCTTCGTATAGGAGGAAAGATAGAATCGGTCTTCACGCCGCAGAATCCCGCCGCCCACGGGCCAGCTGTCAGGCGGAGAGGTGATCGTCGCCTTGGGCGGATAACGGAACGTCCGGCCGGAATCGCGCATCACCAGCTCGATGCCGGGATAGCGCTCCTGATAGAAAAGATCGATCATGCCCTGGATTACGGCGGGCCGATCCTGGGAACGGCTGCGAATGACGCTCTGCGCCGCCGATTCGAGCGCTTCGATGCGGCGGTCAAGCTCGCTGGTGACCAGATATACGGCAATCTGCCGCGCGAGAAATTCCGCGCCGGTGACCGCCAGCGAAACGATCAACAGGATCGGAACCGCGGCGATAAACAAATAAGTAACCAACAGCCGGTTTCGCAGCCGCCACACCGCATATCCGGCGGCGCGCCGCAAAACGCGAATCGCCAGCCCGATGGTGGCGACGGCGAGCGCCAGTTCGATGATCACGGCCCAGCCGCTTGATGGCGCGGCCCAGGAAATCACCACTTCCGCGATCAGCAGAACAAGAAACGCGATGCCGATGCGGCCGGTCCAATCGAGCACGGCGCGGACACGCTCTGGCGGACGAGCAGCCACCCTACACCCTCGATTTGGCGATCGCCGGCGTTTCCTTTTCGCGTTCCGGCTCCAGATAATACTTCGTCAAACCCGCCTCCAGCAGTTGAAATGCGGTATCGACGTCGTCGGCCATCTGGAACAGCGTCAGATCCTCGGGAGCGATCATGCCGTGGCGCGCCAATGCCTCGAAATTCAAAATCTCTTTCCAAAAGTTCGAGCCATAGAGCAAAACCACCATTTTCTTCAGCAGTTTTTGGGTCTGCACCAGGGTGAGAATTTCCATCAACTCATCCAGCGTTCCGAATCCGCCGGGAAACACAACCAGCGCCTTGGCCAGATACGCAAACCAGAATTTGCGCATGAAGAAGTAATGAAATTCAAAGCACAGCTCCGGAGAAATGAACGGATTCGGCCGCTGCTCGAACGGCAGACCGATGTTCAGGCCGATTGTCTTTCCGCCGGCATCGTGCGCGCCGCGATTGGCCGCCTCCATGATCCCCGGTCCGCCGCCGCTGCAAATCACGAACCGCCGCGCGGAGTTCGCCAGTCCGTTGGACCACTCCGTCACGCGCCGCGCCAGTTCCCGCGCGTCGTGATAATAGCGGGCGTTCGGGCCGTCCTCGTAGGTTCGCGCCGATCCAAAAAACACCACCGTATCCTGCACTTTTTCGCGGCGAAAGTGCGATAACGGATACAAATATTCGCTTAAAATACGCAGCGAGCGCGCGTCGGGGCTGTCCAGGAATTTTTCATTCTTATAAGCCAGCAGCGGATGACCGCCGCCGCAAGCGTCATTGTTGATGTTGTCCATTTTTGTGTTTTTCCAATTCCGCCAATCGATGCTCCAATTGTCGCATTGTCCTTAAAACGTCTGGCAGTTTGGGAAACGCGGTTACGGCGCGCAGCCAGTCGCGCGCGGCGAACGCCGGCGATCCGCTCATCACGGCGCCGGCCTCGACGTCGCCGCCGATGCCGCTCTGGGCATACACCACCGCGTTCTGATGGATGGTCAAATGGCCGGAGACGCCCACTTGCCCGGCGAGCAAAACGTTTTTCTCGAGAATTGTCGATCCGGCCAGGCCGGTTTGCGCGCAGATAATATTGTCCTCGCCGACCTCGCAGGCATGGCCCACCTGCACCAGGCTGTCGATTTTCGCTCCGCGGCGCACGCGCGTTTCGCCGAAATTGGCGCGATCCACGGAAGTAAGCGTTTGAATTTCGACGTCATCTTCGATCACCGTGATTCCGCTTTGCACGAATTTGAAGTGGCTTCCGTCGGCGCGCCTGGCGAATCCGAATCCATCTCCGCCGATGATGACTCCGTTTTGCAGCGTCACCCGGTCGCCGATGCGGCAAAATTCGCGAATCACGGCGTGCGCGTGCGCATAGAAATCGTCGCCGATGCGCGCGCCTTCATAGATCACCACGTGCGGGTGCAGCACCGCGTTTTTTCCGATCACCACATTTTCGCCGACCACCGCGAAGGCGCCGATCGAAGCATTTTCGCCGATGCGCGCCGATGCGGCAACGCTCGCCATCGGATGAATGCCGGGCCGGGGACGCGGCGGCTGGTAAAACATCGCCAGGGCGCGCGCAAAATCGAGGTAAGGATTGGACGAGATAAGCTGGGCCGAGGCGAGCCCTTCCATCGCCCGCGGCA
>Ga0209062_1002635_pt1 | contig 23271 bp, 19 predicted proteins | sample Coa_R2_2_FD_187158 | JGI IMG/M metagenome (GOLD analysis project Ga0209062, IMG submission 187158) | Surface soil microbial communities from Centralia Pennsylvania, which are recovering from an underground coalmine fire - Coalmine... | ecosystem: Environmental > Terrestrial > Soil > Unclassified... | reverse complement strand
GTCGGACCGGTGGGGCAGCGCCGCACCCAGCAACTCCAGCAGCCGGGAGGGCTTGCTGCCCTGCCGGCCGTAGCGGCGGGCATGGGACAGGTAGAGCCGATCCCGGGCGCGCGAGATGGCCACAAAGAAGAGGCATTCCTCTTCCTCATCGTGCATCTCATCCTTGCTGTGCGGCAACATGCCGGCTGGAGGGGGACACGGTTCCCGCTGCCGCGGCGCGGGGAAATAGCGCTGCGCCAGTGCGGGAAGGTAGACGGTATCGAACTCCAGCCCCTTGCTGGCGTGGATGGTGAGCAGGCGCACCGCGTCGCTCTGCGCCGCCCATTCGGGCACTTGTCGCAGGCCCTTCTCCTCGCCGAAGCTCTCCAGCCGGCGCAGATAGCGCAGGAAGGCGGCCTTGGGATCATCGCTCTCCAGGGACGGCGGATTGCGCCAACTCTGCGCAAATTGCAGGAACCGGTACAGAGACAGTCGCCGCTGCGCCGCACTTGGGCTGTCCTTCATCAATGGCCGCGGGTAACCGCTGCGCGCAAAGAGATACTGGACCAGGAAGCTCCAGGGGCCGGTGCCGAAGCAGATGCCGTCGAGGTGGCGTGACAGCAGGGACAGGCCGGCTTTGCCCTGTTGGGAGATGCCGTACGCATCCTCAACCAGGGCCAGCGCACCCGGGAAAGGCCGGCCCTCCATGTGCGCCAGGGCCAGCACCCGCTGCACGTCGTCCATGGGTATGGCGTACTCCGGAAAGCCTGCCACCCGCACCAGGCCATGCCCGTTTCCGTCGGCGGCCAGGGAGAGCAGGGCCAGCAGATCGCGCACCTCGGGGCGCTCGAACACGTCGCCCAGATACAGCAACGGGATGCCCGCCGCGGCCAGTCCGTCGGCGATGCGAGCCAGCATGGTATGGGTTCGGCACAGCACGGCCTGGTCGCCGTAGGACACGCCCTGTGCCCTCCGCTCCTGGATGGCGCGGGCCAGTCCCAGCACCTCGGCGTTGCTATCAGACGCCGTGTCCAGCCTCAGGTTGTTACCGGTTGCGGGACGATGGGCCTGCCAGGCGTTGAACGGCAGGCCGGAGGTGGCGCGCATGCGCGAAGCGACCTCCGAGATCGCCCCGACGATGCCCGGCCGCGAGCGATAGTTGTGGCCCAGGGTCAGCACTGTCGCGTTGGGATAGTCCGCGCGAAACAGCCGCATGTTATCCGGCGCGGCGCCGCGAAAGCGATAGATGGCCTGGCGCGCATCGCCGACCACCCACAGCCCGGCGCCGTCGCCGGCCACCTCGCGCAGCAGCAACGCGCTGGCCCTGTTGACGTCCTGGTACTCGTCCACCAGGACATGGGCATAGCTGCCGCGCACGCCCGCGCGCAGGTCGGGATGCTCCCGCAGCAAGGTGACGGCGCGATAGATCAGGTCCCCGAAGTCCAACCGCCCGGAGCGCTGCAACTGCTCCTGGTAGAAGGCGTAGACGCGCGCCACCTCCAGCGCGCGCTCCGCCGCCTGCACCTCGGCCTCCGTCGTCGCCGTCGCATGCATGCGGCCGGCCAGGTCGGCGTACTCCCGCGGTCCGACCAACTCGTCCTTGGCGCGTGAGATCGCGGCGAGGATGTCGCGCAAGGGTTGCGCGGGCTCGTTCAGGTTCAGGTAATGGTTCAGGTCAAGCTCCGCCAGGTGGTGTTCAAGCCAGAGCAGGGCATCGAGCGGGTCCAGCACGCCCGGCGCTGGCGGCAGGCCGAGTCGCGTGCCGAACTTGCGCAGCAGCTCCAGCCCGAAGGCGTGGAAGGTGCCGGCCCAGAGCGCTGCAGCCGCCTCGGGTGCGGAGCGGGCTACCCGGCCGCGCATCTCCTCGGCGGCGCGCTGGGAGAAGGTCAGGGCCAGGATGCTCGAGGCCGGATGGCCCTGCTCCAGCAGGTGGAGCACGCGTGCCACCAGCGTGCGCGTCTTGCCCGTCCCCGGGCCGGCCTCCACTAGCACCGGCCCGCGCGGCGCCCTGGCCGCGGTGGACTGGCTGTCGTCCAGGGGCAGGTCTGTTGGCGGGGCATGGCCGACATCTGGGGGAGCGGGGGGCAGCAAAAGGGCCTGCGTCAGTTGCTCGAAAATCAGCGAGACGGGCAATCCGGTGCGTTCGGCGATGGCGGGGGCATTCAGACCCTCGTCCAGGTACCAGCGGCGCAGCAAGGGGCAGGGCAGCAGGAACTCCAGGGCAAAGACCGTGGCCTCGCGCTCGCGCCGCTCGCGCGGCCCATAGCCTTCCACGCGACCGGCCCCAATCTCCTGCGCCTTCTCGCCGGTCTCGGCGTCCAGGTCCGCGCCGGCGCAGGCGGCCCGCCCGCCGTCGATCCATAGATGGGCGTATTCGTGTGCCTGGTAGAAGAGCGCACGCCAGGGCTCGGCGTCCGCGGCGAAGACGATCACGCCGGAGGCGGTATCCAGTAGCGCCTCGGCGCCGTCGAGCAACGGGTCGCCCGCCGCCACGGGAATGCGCGCCACGCCGGTGAGGCCTTCGGCGGCGGCCAGCAAGGCGCGGGCCGCCGGATCGCCGGACATCGCCAGCGCCGTGGCATGCCGCACACGGGCCTGCCGGCGCGCCTCATCCCACTGCTGCACGTCCGCCGTATCCTACCTGAGCGGGCGCCGGACCGTTCGTGTCCAAGTGGACGCCGGGACGTTCGAGCCGGGCCACCCGACCTGGGACCGCCGGCATCCCTGCCGGCAGACGGGGGCCGGCAGGGATGCCGGCGGTCCCGGGAAGGCATGCTCGCCGGCGCTCCCGGGCTATCTCGACCGTCGAGCGCGAACTGTCCTGCATCTACGTGGTCTCGTCGGCGCGCACCGGCAGATCCAGCAGGCGCTGCCGGTGCTCCGCACTCAGGGTGAGATCGCCCTGCACGGCATCGGCAAAGCTCTCCGGTTCGGAGATGGCGGGAGTCTGCCGGGCGTGGTAGCTGGCGCCGCGCGCGAGTTGCGGGCCGCCTTGCAGATAGGCGGCCACCGCGGCCACGTCGCGTCCCAGCGCTCGCGCCAGGTCGTCCACCACCTGCATGGGGATGGTGGCGAAGCGGATCAGGCGGCGATCCAGCTTCAGCACCAGCGGGATGCTCAGTCCTGCCTGAGCGGCCAAGTCGCCGACGGCCAGCCCACGCGCCTGTCCCTCGCCGACCAGCGTGGCGATGGAGGCAGCCCGGGGCAATCTCTGTTCCAGTAATTCGTTCACCGTCTGCATGCCCCGCCGTACCAGAGCCGCCTCCTCGGCGGGCTCGCTCGCCGCGGCGGGCAGCCAGGTCATCAGGCTCCAGTCGGCCGTGAAGGTGGCCAGCTCGCGGGCATAGTGCGGGTACCGCTTGCTCCACAGGCTAAGCATCTCGTGGTTGGGTTTGCCGCTCTCGGCCACGTAAGCGTCGAGCAGATCGTCGAGGGTTTGATCAGTGTTCATGCGAACTCTCCCCGCCACGCGGCCAGGGCCTGCTCGGCCGTGGTCATCCAGTTGCGAATGGTGCGCGGCGTCTTATTGAAATAGCGACTGATGGTGGGCACCGTTTCATCTCTGTCTTCGATTGGCCATCCTTCGTAGTGGCGCAGCACGAAGGCGGTGCGCATCGGCTCATCCAGCAGCGCCAGCGCCTCGCGATAGAGGAGCGCCACGTCCGGCGGCAGATTGTGCTCGGCGATCTCCTCGACCTGCGCCGAGACGCGCGGTTCTTCGTCGTCACCGCCCGAGGCGCCGGGTAGGGCCGAGAGCGGCACCTGCATCCGGCCGCGGGCGAGGTCGCGCGCCTGCCGGCCGAAGGCGGTCACTACTAGCTTCTCCAGGGCCACCCAGAAGCGCACCTGCAGGAAGTCTCCCCTATCGCTCTCCACGTCCAGTATAAGGTCGAAGAGGCGGGCCACCACGTCGCTATATGCCTCCTCGGCCGCCTCACGGCCCAGGCTCATCAGCTTGCCGTTGATGAAGCGGGTGCAGCGCTCCAGCAGGGCTTCGCTCAGGGCCGCCACGGTGGCGGCATCACCGTCCGCGGCGTAGGCCCGCAGCAGGCAGACGAGAGACTCTTCTTGCAGATAGCCCGGCGCCTCCCGATCGTGCAGGCGGGCTCGCTCGATCAGCCCCATCGTCCCGAGCCGGCACGCTACCTCGATCTGCCGTTCCACGGCCATCTCGCGCCGGTAAGGGATGCCATCTTTATTGCGGCGCGTCAACTCGCGAACCTGCACGCTCGCCTTCCTCCTATGCACTCGGGCGGTCGTGGCGTTGTGTACCTCTCCTTTCTCCCATGTTTCGCCCCGAAGCGTCAATAGAGGCGGGCCGCATAGAGCGGAAAGTGCTATGCGCCTGAGGCTGAAGCCTCATGGCAGGAACGCGCGGCTAAAGCCTCCGGTCACCCTTCAGGGTGTGGTCTTTGCCATGGCCCTTCAGGGTCAGGCATTCCTCTCGTGGCCGTTTCCGGTCCGGATGACGCCGCTTGATTAGCGGGATGTGCGGATGAATAGAGGAAACACTCGCACGGCAGACTGAGCAACCAGGAGGGGACAACGAAGAATGACCACCGCGGTAGCACCGGCCGGCACCACGGCGACGCAGGCACCGGCCTCGCGTACACCCGATATTCGCCGCAAGTTCCAGCTCACGGAGTTCGGCGACAATCATAACAAATGGTGGCAGATCGAGGTCTGGGACCTTGGTGGCGGACGCGCGCGGATGCGCACGACCTGGGGGCGCGTGGGCGCCGCTCCGCAATGCCAGGATAAGACGGTCAGCATGTCGGAGGTGCAGCGCAAGATCCAGGAGAAGCGGTCCAAAGGCTACCAGGAGCTGGACCTGCACGTGCCGCGGGCGGCTACGGCGCCGGCAACGACGACTGCTGCTCCTGTCGCGGTTCTGTCCCCGAAGGTAGAGCGATTGCTTGACTTGATCTTTGCCGAGGCCGGCGACCACATTGCGTCCTACCTGGCCGTCAGCGTCGATGCGCTCTCCCAGTCGCAGATCCGGCGTGGCCGCGACCTGCTGGATCAGGCTATCAGGCGCTATCAGGTCTGGCAGCAAAGCCGCTCGCAGGCCGACTTCGGCGCCCTGGTCGACGACGTGAAAGCGTATTACAATGCCATCCCCACCCAGTTGCCGCGCAACCTGCGCGATGCGCAGGTGATGCAGGGCGTGGTCACCATCTTCTGCCAGAACTTCAGCGAGCAGGAGACGCGCCTGAACCAGCTCGAGGCGGCGCTGGCCACCTACGTCGCCCCGGCGGGGCCGAGTGCGAGCGCGGCGCAAGACCTGTACGACCGCCTGGGTGCGCAAGTCGGCGAGCTGCCGGAGTCCGACCCCGAGTACGGCCGCATCGTGGACTTCCTCAGCCGGACGTCGCGTCACGGCTATGACATTCGCGTGCGCGACATCTTCGAGATACGGGTGCCGTCCGAGCGTGCCGCGTTCGAAGCCAACACCTTTGGCGCGCATCGCGTGCTGCGCCTGACCCACGGCACCAACAATGCCAATGTCCGGCACATCCTGCACGAGCATGGCGCGGGCAGCGGTCTGCGCATCCCGCGCACTGTCACCCATGGTTGGATGTTCGGCCCCGGCATCTACTTCGCCAACATCGCCTCCAAGTCGGCTCAGTACTGTCGCAGTCGCTCCGGCAACCCCAACATGATGTTCCTGGCCGACGTGGCCGTGGGCGACATGTACGTGGCGCCCGATGCGATGGGCGACACCCGCCAGGCGCCGGACGGGCACCACTCGGTCTGGGGCAAGGCCGAGCACACCGGCAGTTGGGCCGGCAAGCTGGCCTTCGACGAGTTCATCGTCTACCGGCAGGACCAGCAATCGTTGCGCTATCTGGTGACCTGGGAGCCGCGCTGACGCCTGACACTGCCTCGCCAAAGGGAACCCCGGTCGGGGAGCCGGCGGTTAAAACCGCCGGGCAGGGGACGGGCACTGAAGTGCCTTGTGCGGAGTTATCCGGCTTTAGCCGGCTCGTCCCTGCCCGGCGACTTCAGTCGCCGGCTCCTGTAGCGCAACACCTAAGGGGCGTCTTGCAAACGACAAAGAATCCAATCAATAGAAGGAGAATACCACGATGACAACCAATAACGGATCGAACAACAGCAGCGGACAGGCCCTCGACTACTGGGCAGCCTGGGTGGGCACGGCCGGGCCGCGCCTCGCCGCGACGTACGCAGCGCAGCCTCTTCCGGCCCTCGTCGAGGCGGTGCTGGACGAGCTGACCGCCGCCGGCAAGTCGTTCACGGCCTACGATGTGACGCGGGTGCTGCGGGCGCTATTCCCGCACCGCGCGCTGCCCCACTACGACCGCCCGACGCTGCCCGGCGTGCAGCAGGAAGTGCACCGGCAGATGGCCGGCTACCTGGCCCAGGGCATCTATACCGTACGCACGGTGCGCGTCAACGGCGCCGATCCCGCCCAGCTCTACATGCCCGTTGCGCGACGCCGGCGCAACCGCGGTTGGCTGACCATCCTCTCGCCGTTCAGCTCCCCCACTAGCGCGCCCGTAACTCCTGCCGGCGCCTGGGTGATCCGCGACGGCTCCCGCTCCTGTTGAGGTGCCTGATCCCCCAATTGGGTGCTTGACAGGTGGGGCGCTGCTCACCGATATCTACGGAGAGGTTTGCTATTCCGCAGGCCAAGCCTGGCAGGAGCGATATAATGGGGATGGGTAGCACGGCATCGCACGTGCAGGAGCCCACGGGGATTGCTACGGCCGTCGATCGGCCCTGGGAGAGGGACTGGGTGGCTTTCTCGGTCAGCGCTGCTGGTCGTACGGATTGTGGTCAACGCCGCACTGATAACCAGGATAGCATTCTCTGTGAAGTGACGCCGGACGGCAGTATGGGCCTGTTTGCCGTGGCCGACGGCATGGGTGGCCAGAATGCGGGCGAGGTCGCGAGCGCCCTCACCGTCTCGACGCTCCACGAATATCTCATGCCGCTCCTGTCCGAGACGCCGCCCGACGGCCAGTCGTGGCCCGACCACTCCGGCGCCGCCTCTATCCGAGACCTTCCGCTGCATGAGCAGGTGATCACCGCGATCAGCGGCTGCAACGACCGCATCAATCTCTACGGTAGCCTGCATGACGAGGCCAAAGGGCTTGGCTCCACGCTCAATCTCGTGTTGATGAAAGGCAGTCTTATCGTCATCGGCAACGTCGGCGATAGCCGCACCTATCGTGTCCGCGGCGGCACGATCGAGCGTTTGACGCACGACCACTCGCTGGTGGCCCACCTTATCGCACTTGGCCAGATCCCCCAGGACGAGCAATATACCCATCCGCAGCGCAGTTACATCTACCGCGCACTCGGCGCCGATACCGATATCCAGCCCGATATCTTCACCGAGCGCGTGCAGAGCGGCGATGCCCTTGTTCTCTGCTCCGATGGGCTCTGGGAAATGGTGCGCGATGATGATATCCAGCGCGTCATCAGCGAAGAATCGCTGGCTGAAGACGCGGCGAAGCGCCTGGTGGATTTGGCCAATGCCAATGGCGGCGAAGACAATATCTCGGTCATCGTGGTAAAGGTGCACTAATGGCAAACATCTGCACGAGTTGTGGCTTTGAGAACGTGCCGGGCACGCTCTTTTGTGAGGAGTGTGGACAAGGCCTGACGCCCGCGGCGCAGGGGCGCCGCTACGTGACCGGTGCCATGGTGGACACATCGCGGCGGGCAGGGCTTATGGCGCCCGAGGCCGCACCGGGCCGGGGGCGCGCCGCGTCTGCCGGAGTTCTGGACGTGGATGCCAGGCCGGTCGAGGCCGCCGCGCCGGCCGACTGGCCTGCAGCCGAGCCGTCGCGCGTGCAACGCAGCGCTTCGCTGCGCGCAGGCACGCGTGAGCCCCTCTCCAGCGGACCGTTGCGGGCGGGCACGCGCGAACCCATCTCTATCCCTCATCCACGTGCGACCGGCCCCATGGAGGACCAGGAGCCGGCGCCGCCGCGTACGGCGACGGGTCTGCCGTATCTGATCACAGAATCGGGGCGCCGCGTCGACGTACCGGTGCAAGAGGTGATCATCGTAGGACGTGAAGACATGCGTTCCGGTATCCGGCCCGACGTCGACCTGACCCTCGACGGCGCCAGCGCTGCCGGTGTCTCACGCCGCCACTGCCGCATCCTGCGCTACGTCGATGGCTGGTACCTCGAGGATCTGATGAGCACCAACTTCACCGTGCTCAACGGCAAGGCGCTCGCCGCGCACACCCCCGTCCGTCTGCAGGACGGCGACGACCTGCGCCTGGGCAAGCTGCGCCTCAAATTCCACGTCGCCTGATCTCTATTTCCCTCTATCCTGCCGCCCTCACCGCTTGCCATGATTGGGCCAGTACTATCTGGCTATCGCCGCGCCCTTGTTCAAACGCGGTCTCCCGTTGATACTGCCCCCATTGAGGCGAGAAGGGCGCGCCGATGCGCGGCGGTACAGGGATCCACGCCGCGGCAATCACTGAACTCGGCTGCCCTTCCCGATCAAATCGTGTCGTCGGGAGGACGAGATGAGTAAGACGTTGGCCCAAAGTAAACCACTATCCCAGGCCGTTGCCGGTCAGGGGACAAGCGCGGCGGAGCAGACGGGCTCCCGCCTGATCAAGTCGATTCGCTGGTGGGATGGCTGCGTCCTGGGGCTGGCCGTCCCGGGCTTCCTTTTCCCGTCTCTGGGCTTCTCGGTCGCGGCGCTTGGCGCGTTCGGCGCGATTGTCGTATGGCTGGTATCGGTCGTGCTCGGGGCGGTGCAGAACAACATCTACGCCGAACTGGCGGCCATGTTCCCCGATAAGAGCGGCGGCATCGGCATCTACGCCCACGAGGGCATCAAGCGCTACTCGCCGATCGTGGGGCCACTCGCCACGTGGGGCTACTGGCTGGCCTGGAGCTCCGTGCTTTCCATCAACGGCCTGATCATCGGCGACTATCTGCAAAGCACCGTCTGGCCCACGGCGACCTGGACCTATTTCCCGCCGCTGATCGGTACCGTGGCCGTGCTGGCCCTGTGGGGGCTCAACGTCCTGGGGTTGCGCCTGAGCACGCGTTTCTCCTACCTGCTGGGCGTGCTGACCCTCCTGCCGATGTTGCTGGTCATGGTGGGGCCATTCCTCAACGGCTCACTGAATTACGACAACCTGAAGCCGCTCAGCCTGCCTGACGCCTCGCTCATGCTGTACTGGCTGTACCTCGCCGGTTGGAGCGCCTACGGGGCCGAGTGCAACGCCACGTTCGGGCCCGAGTTTGCCTATACGACCAGGGAGGCACCGCGCGCCTTGCGCGTGTCGTCGGTCTTCAGCATCTTCGTCTACGGGCTTGTGCCGCTGGGCCTGGTCGGAGTGCTGGGCACCAAGGGTGTGGCCGCCAATCAGTTGACCGCGTTTGACCCGGCGCTGCGGGCCATCATCGGCTCCGACACCAACCTGGTGATCGTGGTGATCGTGCTGGCGACGTTGATCCTGGCCGCCAACGTGGCGCTCATCGTCGGCACGCGCTCGCTGTGGCAGATGTCCGAGGAGAACCTGGCCCCCGCCTGGCTTGGGCCGCTCGGCAAGTACGGCGTGCCCAACAGGGCCATGGCCGCCACGGTGGTGCCGCAGATCATCCTGATGTGGCTCTTCCCGACCAGTCCGGTGGCCATCCTGATCGCCGGCAACCTGGGCTACCTTCTCTGCCACGTCTGTGCGCTGGTCGCGTTCATCTTGCTGCGCCGCGATCAGCCGAATGCGACGCGTCCGATTCGCCTGGGCTCCTCCTGGGTTACGATCGCCGGCGCCCTCGTCGCCGTGAACGTGCTCTTTGTGATCGTCGGCAACGTGGTCGGCATCTCGATAAATGGCTTCAACTCGCTGATCATTGGCGTGGCCCTGCTCGGCGTGGGTTACGTGCTGTACCTGGCGCGGGATAGGGCACGGGCTTAGCCTATCTTGTGCGCGAGGGCTGAGCCGGAGCCGGGACCGCGGGCGAGAGCATGCGTATTCAGCCGGCAACGGGGGCCGGCAAGGATGCCGGCGGTCCCGGGAAGGGGGCCGGGCTGCACGCTGGCCCCTCGAAAGCACCAGGAGCGCGCACCGGCCGTGTGACCTCGCGCGTGATGGCCCGCTCGATTCAGAGTCCCTGAATCGAGCGGGCCAGTACTTTATGGGGATGTAGGGGTCCTATCCTCATTGAGTACATTGGGCCACAGACAGGCCGCGGGCGCGCGGCCGGCATGTCGCTATGGTTGCGCGCGGTGATGGATCGGCGAATCGGGACAAAGCGAGGCACGAATGGTGATTGACGAGCATGTACAGCAGCAACACGTGGAGCAAGCGGCCGACAGGTTGTGGTGCTATCTCGTTGACCTGCGCGGCAACCTCTATGCTATACCGGATGAACCCCGCACGGTGCTGCTGCCGCACATCAGCCATCTGCCGCCGGTGACGCCCTTGCCTCTAGGGTTGGTCCCTTCCTATGTCCTCGGCCTGGCCAACATCAACCAGCGCGGGGACGTGGTGATCGATCTCGCGGCCTTCCTGGGCTTATCGGGCGATCCGGTGGCGGAGGAGCAGCGGCGCCTGCTGGTGATCGGCGAGAAGACCGCACATCCCCTGTTTGCACAGCCGGGTCGGGAGCCGTATCGCCTGGCTTTCGTCGTCGACGGCGGCTACGAGCTGATACAGGTAGAGACGTCGGGGCAAGGCGCCGAAGGGCAATCTTTCGTGCGTGAGCTTATTACCACGCCGCGCGGCCAGGCCACCCTGCTGGAGATGGAAGCGATCTGCCGGGCTGTTTTGCATGAACTGGGCGCAGAGCGCCCCTGGAACGCCGTCGTTGAGTTGAGTGCGTAGTCTACTGGAGGCATAGAGAATGGAGATCCTTTCTCGACTTGGTCGTTCGCTCTTTCTGTCGGTTCTGACAGGCCTGGCCGTGGCAATCATCGTCTTGCCGCTCTTCGCGCTGGCCAACCAGGGCAGCCTTCAAGTCGCTGTGCACAACGAGAACGCCGGGCGCGCCGACGCGTTCGGCCATCTGTTCAATGCGCTGTACACCAACGAGCAGCGTACGGCGTCCGAGCTGGCCAGCGGGCCGAGCCCGTCGGCCATCGTGGCCGGGTTCGCCTCGAGCGCCATGGCCATGCAGCGCGCCATGCCCGAGATCACCGGCGCTTTCCTGATCGGGCCGTCCGGCCAACCGTTGGTGGCCTTGCAGGCGAGCAAGGTCGGCGCGCCGTTGCAGCGCGTCCCTTCGGGCCCCTCTTTCCTGACCACAGATCCCAAAACGGCCATGGGCCGGGCGCTGGCGGATACGCTGGCCACCCACACCGCCCATTATCTGTTCAGCTTCGCCGGCCAGCCCGGACCGATGGGCGACTTCTATGCCCTGGCCCCGGTGATCGCCGACAACGGCGTCCAGGCCGGGGCGGTGGTCTTGCGCGTTGACAACGCGTCGCTGATCGCCCATACCGTCAGCGACGACCATGCGCTGCTCATCGCGCCTCCGTTCGTCATCGGACCCAGCACCCCCGGCCTCCTGGCCAACCAGCACCAGGTTGATGTCTTGAGCGATGCGCCGTCCAGCGTGACACGGGACCCCAGTCTGGTGGGCGGCATGACCCACACCAGCGATAGCGACCTGACGGTAGCCTCCCTGCCGGCTAACGGCCTCTTCCACTATCAGGGCAAGCAGGAAATCGCCGGCTTCGGCACGCCCGACCGCTTCCCGGATCTGCGGGTCGCGGTGCACACGCCGGCCCCGACCTTCGTGACCTCGTTCGGCCAGACCGCGTTTGGGCCGGTGGGCGTGCTGATGCTCATTCTGTTCATCGGCGGCGCCGGCCTGCTGTTCGTCTATCAGGAGAACCGTCTGACCGCGGCCACCATGGCCATCGAGGAGAGCCGCTCCGAGGTGCTCACCCGGGACATCCTGGCCGTCTCCGATGCGCTCGGCCAGGCGCGCGACGGCGACCTCACGGTCGAAGTGCCCAGCGCCGACTCCGAGGTGGGCCTCATCTCGGTGATGATCAACGGCTTGCTCAGCGACTACGGCCAGATGGTGTCCGGTATCATCGAGGCCGCGCGCGAGGTGCAGGATGGCGCGCTGCGCGTCGACGAGGGCGTGCGCTCCATCGTGGAGATCGCCTCGCGCCAGAGCAACGAGATGACCGCGACCGCCGGGACCGTCGAGGCCCTGGCCGAATCGGCGAACAGCGTGCGCGAAGCTACGCAGCGGGCGGCCGACCTCTCGCTGGAAGCCTCTCAGTCGGTGCACCAGGGCCAGCAGGCCGTGAGCCGCATCGGCGAGGCCGTCGACTCGATCAAGGAAGCGGCCATCGGCACCACCCGCGAGTTCAAGCGCCTGCAAGAAGACTCTATCCGCCTGACCGCCCTGGTGTCGAGCGTGAAGAGCAACGCCGAGAACCTCGACATGCAGGCGGCGAACGCCGCCCTCGAGGCGCGCCACCTGGGCACCGAGACCGGTTCCGCCTTCGCCACCAACATCGGCCGCCTGGCCCGCCAGGCGCAGGAGACGCTGGCCGAAGCCGAAGGCGCCGTGCGCTCCGTCATCGGGTCCATCGACGCGGTGAACCGGCGCATCGAGCGCATCTCCGAGCAGGTGCGCCTCGGCGTTGAAGAGGTGCGCTCGGTTCGCAGCAGCTTCGCCGACATCACCGCGTCGAACGAGTCGCTGGTCGGCTTCATCGACCAGGTCGCGGAGTCGGCGCAGGAGCAGGCCGATAGCGCCCAGCACGCCGCTACCTCGATTAGCGCCATCAGCGAGGCGTTCAAGCGGTTCAACGACCTGCTGATCGCCACCAGCGACGAGATGGCGCACATGCGCCTCGTCGTCGTCGGGCTGCGCGAATCGGTGGCCGACATCAAGGTCGAGGGATCTGAGGCCCGGGACGGCTTCGATGCCACGGGCATGAGCGTGACGGAGCACGCGGCGTGAGCGAGCCCACGATCAGCCTGTCAGCCCCGATGCAGCGCTTGCTCGACGGGGCCACGAGCGGGTCCGAGCGCCTGACCGCCGACCTGCAGAAGGGTGCGCGTGCGCTTGCGTCGCTCTCGCTGAACTACAACGGACATTCCATCCGTGCCGGCATTCACGGCGCCATGATCAGCGCCATCGACGGCGAGCTGGACGGCGCGGCGACGGCGCTCTCGCGCGTGCTGTTCGATCTGCAGCAGCGCCTGCTGCTCGACGTGCAGACACTCACCCATCTGTCGCGCATCGAGAGCATCGTCGACCTGGAGGACGAGCGCCCGCTTGACGAGCGCGTGCGAGAGCGCCTGGACGAGTATTCCTCGACCCTGAGCGCCAGTTTGCAGCGAACGCGCACCACGGTGACCGATATCGTCGGTAAGCTGCGCATCCTGGCCAACAACACGGAGATCGCCGCCTGCCAGGAATCCGACACCACCGGTGCCCCTGTCGAGCTGTTTATGGCCATCGCCGGCCAGATGCGCTCGTTGGCGGCGCGCCTGCGTGCCATCGCCGACGACCTGGCCATTTTCGAGCAGACCCAACTTGGCCACGCCGAGGCGGTGCGCCAGGCCCTCGTTAGTCCAGCCACGAGCCGGGCGCAGTTCGTCGACGGCGACGAGTCTGACCTGGGCGTAACGGCTAGCGGTGGGTCATCACAGGGGGAGGCAGCATGAGCACCACAGACCGCCCCGGCACGGCGTTGCTTCAGGCCCTTCGTGCCGCTCTCGAGGCAGCGATCAAGGCGCCGCCCGACGACGTCGCGGACGGCCAGGCTGCCGGCCGCACCGACTCCGACGAGGGAGGCGAGATCGAGATCTCGCCGCGAACCGCGACCGCCAATGCGCTGAGCGCCCTGGCGGCACAGGCGCGCGACTTCTACTGGGAGGCCGACGACGCCGAGGGAGAGGCCGTGTGCGCCGTCCTGAGCGACGTGTGCTTCTATCTCGTCGATCCGGTCCTCCGCTCGCGCATGCTGGAACTGGCCGGGGAGTGCGTCGGCGCCCTGGAACTCGCCCATGCCTCCGGCCGCTGGCCCGCGGGTGCCGCCCAGGCGCTGCGCTCTCTGTATGACGAGGCCCGGCCCTCTGAAGACGACGCCGCGGCCATCGCCCGCGCCCTGGGCATGACCGAGGAGGAGGCGGCCTCCTTTGGCCTGACCGGCCATCTGACGGCCGTGGGCCTGGACGACGATGAGGTGGCCGATGGCGCTCGCCCGCTGGCCGCGGTCGATGACACGGCCGCTCCGCCGGTTCAGGAGAGCCTGGAAGACCTGTTCCGGCGGGATGCGCAGGAACTGGTGGCGGCCGGCATTCCCCGCGCCTTGCAGCGCTACTGGCAGAATCAGACCAGCATGGACGCGCTGCTGGAGGTGCGCCGCGCCTTCCATACCCTCAAGGGCGATGCGCGCGTCGCGGCCCAGGACTCGGGTGCCCCCGATCTGGAAGGGCTCGCGGTGCTCTCCGAGGCGGCCGAGGATATCATCGACGAGCTGTTGGGTGACGACCGCGACCGCGATGCGCAGGCTCCGGCCCTGCCAAGCGGCGCCTTCGGCCTGTTCAGCGACGTGCAGTCCTTCTTGCTCAGACGCCTCGCGGCGCGCGACGCCCTGCCGGGCGAGGAGGAGTTGCTGGATCGCCTGCTGGCCATGCAGGCCAAGGCCCGCGGCGAGGAGCCGGCGCCCCGCGCGCCAAGACCTGCCGCCACGGCGTCGAATACGATGGCCTCTACGCGCCCGGGCGCGCCGAAGCAACCGGCAACCGACCACTCGCGGCTGGCCGCGACGTTTCTCTCTGAAGCCGACCGGCTCATGCCCGACCTGCACCGTGCCCTGGCGCTGCTCTCGGATCAGCCGGGCGACGAGAATGCCCTGGTGCGCGCCCGCATCAAGCTGCACACGTTGAAAGGAGGCGCCGCGCTGGCCGGGCCCAACGCGGCGCCCATCGAGCGCCTGGCCCACGGCTGCGAGGACCTGCTGGAGCTGGTCGAGGATTATCAGTTGAGCGGCTCGCTTGTCGCGGTGCCCGCCCCCGTTCTCAGCGGCATTCTCGATGCCGAGGACGCCCTGCACATCCTGCTCGACAACCTGCGCGCCTCGCTCTCGGGCGGTGTGGGCCCCGACGGCTATGTCTCGCCGATCACCCTACCCATGCCCGACTTGGACGCGCTGCTCGCGCGTCTGTCCGACGTCAAAGTGGCCATCCAGCGCGGCGAATCGATCGGCGAGGAATCGGCCAAGGTGCCCGAGCCCCAGGAGCAGGCCGTTCCGCCCGTGGCAGCGGTCCAGCATGCCGCGGAGGATAGCAGCGCTGTTGCCCACGGCCCGTCCGATGGCGCCATGCGCGCGGATGCCGTGCAGGCGGGCAACCTGGCGCCGCTGGCGGACCTCTTCAGCCTGCCGGCGGCACGGGCCGCCGCTCGTCCCGTGCCGGTTGGCCCCGAAGGGGCGCGCGACCGCGCCGAGGATCCCCAGAAGAGTCGTGACGATCGGCTGGCCGAGGCGCTGCGCGCCATGGAAGATCAGCAGGTCAACCGCGATGCCCTGGCTTTGCTGCTGCAACGCATGACGGTCCAGGCCGTCGAGTCGAGTCGCGCCAGCATGCGCCTGCGCGACCTGGTAGAGCGCGTGGAGACCGAACTGGCCGGCCTGCGACTCGAGCTTGTCAAGACGACGCGTCGATCCGGCGACTGGGACGCCCTGGAAAAGGAAGAGTACACGGCCATCGACGTGTTGCTCATGCAGCTGGACGAGGCCCTGGCCGATCAACAGGAAGCCGAGACCTTCCTGCGGCGCGACATCGCCGAGGCCCGCGCCCAGAACGAGTTGCAGGCGGACGTACTGTTGCGCGCGCAGCGGTCCCTTCTCGATATGAGCATGGTGCCGCTGTCCAGCCTGGAGGCGCGCCTCGATCACGCCGTGCGCTCGGTGTCCCGCCGCCTGCACAAGACGGCCGCCTTTCGCATGGATGGCGGCGACATCGCCATCGACAACCACATCGCCGAAACGCTGTTCAATCCCTTGATGCTGCTTATCAATAACGCCGTCGACCACGGCCTGGAAGAGAAGGCCGCCGACCGCACCGCGGCCGGGAAGGCGGCGACCGGGTTGATCACCGTCCGTGGCCGCAGCAACGGCGACTCCATCACCATCGAGGTGAGCGACGACGGCCGGGGCATCGATCCCGATCGCGTCGTCTCCGTGGCCATCAGCAAGGGGCTGGTGGATGCCCAGTTAGCCGCCGCGATGACGCGCGAGGAGCGACTCGCGCTGATCTGGGAACCGGGCTTCAGCACGGCCGCCCAGGTCGGCGCCGTCTCCGGGCGCGGCATGGGCATGAAGAGCGTACAAAACGATATCGCGGCGCTGCAGGGCCGCATCACGGTCGAGAGCGAAGTCGGCCGTGGGACGACCTATACGATCACCCTGCCGCGCTCGCTGGCCATGATGCGCGTCCAGGTGGTGCGCGAGGGCGAGCACCTGGCCGCCGTGCCTATCGCCGACATCACCAGTACCTATGCGCTCCCGTTCGACGCCATCGTCGAGGTGCCGGGAGGGCGCGTCGCGCGCATCGGCTCGCGCACGCTGGCCATCCACGCGGCGCACCTGACCAGGGGCCCTGCCGGAGACAGCGGCGATGGGACGGGCACGCTGCTGGAGGTCCATGGCCGGCAGGGCGGCATTGTGGTGGACGAGGTGCTGTACAGCCAGTACCTCCCGGTGCGGCCCGCCCCGTCCTACCTGCGGCGTTCCTGCGGCCTGATCGGCTACGGCCTGGGAGCGGGCGGCGTGATCCTGCCGATCCTGGATCTGGCGGCCCTCATCGACAGGGCGGCGCCGGCCCAGGCCGTGGTAGCGAGCTCCGGGACGCGGGCGAAGGCGGCGACCGCCAGGGGATCGGATCATCACACCGTGCTCATCGTGGACGACTCGCAAACGATGCGCCGGGCTCTGTCGCGGACCTTTGAGCGCGCCGGCTTCGCGGTGCGCGAGGCCGCCAACGGCCGCGAAGCGCTCACCGCTTTTGGCCAGGCCGTTCCCGACCTGATCACGCTGGATATGGAGATGCCCGGGATGGATGGCCTGGAGACGCTATCGGCGCTGCGCTTGCTGCCCGGGGGCTCGACCATACCGATCTTCATGATCACCTCCCGCCAGCAGTCGCGTCACCGTGCCGCCGCTATCTCGGCGGGCGTGACCCGTTACTTCACCAAGCCCTACAACGACGACGAGGTCATCGGCGCGGCCCGCCTGGCCATTGCCGAGAGCCCGTTGATGGCCGAGGCCGCCTCGTGACCACCATGGACCTGTGCTTCGTGCGCGCGAGCGATTGTACGCTGGCCTTCTCGGTCAGCCAGGTCGCCGGCGTCGCGCCCTTCCCGTCAAGCCTGTCCTGGCCGCCGTCCGCGGACGGATCCCTGGGGTGGGTTGCCGCGGCGGGAGGAGGCGCCGGTCAGGACGAGGGCCGGACCGGCATGCAGGTGGTGGATCCGGTGATCTACTGGCGGATGGCCGCCGGGACGGGCGGCGCGCCGGACCGGGTGCGGGAGCGTCCCCCATTTGTCGTCGTCATGCAGGGACGCGCCCTGGCGCTGGCCGTCGATTCCTACCGGTTCGGGTCGGAAGCGATCGTGCCGGTGTCGACCGTCCTGCGGGCGCGCGGCGTCTATGCTCTCGCGTCGATCGACGGCGACTATGCCGTTGTGTACGATATGGCGCGCCTCGTCTCAACACGGCAGCTTGGGGCGGGCGGGGCGGTATGTTGAGTAGGCTGGACAAGGAACAGGATGGGATCATGGCAGGAAGCGAATCGTCATTGAGCAGGTTCACCAATCGGCCGGCGACGCTGGCGCGCAACGCGGGCATGGCCGTCTCCAACAGGACGTCGATCCTGGCCGTGGACGACGAGGCCACGGCGCGTGCCGTCATCGAGGATGTGCTCTCGCGCGAAGGGTACCAGGTGCGCACCGTTTCGTCGTATCAGGGCTGGGAAGAGGCGTGGTCCAGTGACAACGCGCCCGACCTGGTGATCCTCGACGTCAACCTGTCGGAGCGGCGCGGCGGCTATGAGATCCTGCGCACCCTGCGCAAGCAAAACAAGACCATTCCGGTGTTGATGCTCAGCGCGCGTAACACCGCGACCGACACGGCGTTTGCCAGGGCCAGCGGGGCCAGCGGATTCGTCAGCAAAGTCGAGGGCGAATTCGATCATCCCGAGCGCGGGCTGGTCGCGGCCGTCCGGCGCCTGCTGGCGAGTTAAACATCGATTCAGGAGGGACTATTGCAGGCCAACAGGTATGGTGGCGCGGATAGAGTCTGCCTCATCATGCCCAAGAAGAGGGAATAATGGTTATGAACAATGTGGGTGGCGGGGCGCCGAGCTACGAGCGGCAACGTATCCTGGTTGTGGAGGACTCGAAGACACAGCGACGCATGCTGCGCGACGCGCTTGGGGATGAATACGATCTGCTGTGGGCCGTCAACGCGCGCGATGCCCTGGCGCTGGCCTTTACCAAGCGCCCGTCGTTGATCTTGCTGGATGTCAATATCGAACCCCCGCCAACCGACGAGGTGGATCCGGAAGGGAATCCCCTGCCCGGCAAATATGTCAGCGGGCTCGAAGTCTGCCGGCAGATCAAGAAGAGCGTGCTGAAAGAGACGCCGGTGCTCGTCCTCACGGCGAAGAGCGGCTTCATCCCGCGCATCAGAGGGCGCCTGGCGCATGCCAATGAATACCTGACCAAGCCGATCGAGATCCCGGCCTTGCGCGAGTACCTGTACAAGTACCTGGGCAGCCCCAGGGTGCGCACGCGCCTGGCCCGCTGGGATCACACCGGCGGCGAGGCGGCCGAGCAGCCGCTGGCCAGCGGACAATAGACGCCGTACGCTATACTTACCCTGGTTATGAAGCCAGTAAAAGTCGTCATCATCGGGGCCGGCAGCGCCAGCTTTGGGCTGAACTCCCTCGCTACCCTGTTGCGCGAACCGGCCCTGCGCGGCAGCACCCTGGCCCTGGTCGATCTCAACGCCGAGGGACTCGGCCTTGTCCACGGGCTGGCCGAGCGCATGAACCGGCAGTGGGATGCCGGCCTGAGCATCGAGAGCAGCACCGATCGCCGCGCCGTGCTGGCCGATGCCGACTTCGTGGTCTGCTCCATTGAGGTGGGCCCGCGCGAAGATCTATGGCGGCAGGACTGGGAGATAACCCTGCGCCACGGCCTCCGCCAGCCCTATTCCGAGAACGGGGGGCCGGGCGGCCTGTTCCACGCGGCGCGCAATATCCCGCACATCCTGGACATCGCCCGCGACATGGAGCGGCTCTGCCCCCGCGCTCCGTTCATCTGCCTGAGCAACCCGCTGCCGCGCCTCTGCCGGGCCGTGGCCAAATACAGCGCGATCACGCCGATCGGCCTGTGCCACCAGATCGGGCACGGCTACGGCATGGCCGGCATCGTGCTGGCCGAGCGCTGCGGCGTCGAGGTGCCCGCTGTCTTGCTCGATCCCGATGTGCCGCATGACCGCGCCTATTTTGCTATCGCGCGACGCTTCGAGGTCCAGATCGAGAAAGTGCTCGACATCAAGGCCGCCGGCCTGAACCATTTCACCTGGATGCTCGACGTGCGCGACCGCCGCAGCGGCGAGAACGTCTATCCCGAGCTAAAGGAGCGATTCCTGGCCGCGCCGGCCGATTTCGAGCCCCTGACGCGCGATTTGCTGCGCCTGACCGGGTATTTGCCCGTGCCCGGCGACACCCATCTGAGCGAGTACCTGCACTACACCCACAATCCGGTGACCCGTCCCTGGGAGCGCTACCACCTGCGTCTGTACGAGTGGGAAAGCGCCGCGCGCAGCCGCGACGCGACGTGGGCCCGCATCGCACGCCTGGCGGCCGAGGGCGGACCCGAGCTGGAGACCCTGCGGCAGGTGGACAGCGAGGGCGTCTTCGAGGTGATCCACGGTATCGCGCATGACGCCGACATCTACCGCGTCTCCATCAACGTGACCAACAACGGCGCGATAGGCAATCTGCCGGGCCATACCATCGTCGAGGTGCCGGCGGTGATCGGCGGCCTGGGCGTGCTGCCGCTGCGCGTGGGCGATCTGCCGCCCGTGGTCTCCGAGCTCTGCCGCCGCGAGGCCGAGCGGGTGGAGGTCGTCGTCGACGCCGCGGTGCTGGGCAGCCGCGACCTGGCCTTGCAGGCCCTGGCGCTCGACCCAACCGTCGACGACCTCGACGTTGCCCGCGCCATACTGGACGACTACCTGGAGACCCACCGCGCCAACCTACCGCAGTTCGACGGCCGCTGGAGCTTGCGCTAACGCCCGATGTTGACCACATCGCGCAGCATGGCCTGCGCGGTGCCGAATGGCGAATCGTCCCCGGTCACGGTGACGCAGAGGTCGCCCAGCAGGTCGGTGTGAAAGAGGATGCCCATGCCGCTGCCGCGCAGGATGGCCAGGGGATGGTCGAGCGGCAGCCGCGCCGGCGCGACGGATAGCGACAGTTCGTCTCCGTCACGCCGGACCGTGGCCAGCAGCTTGAGGGCCTGACCCCGGCGGCGGAGGTCCCGCAACTCGTCGGCGCCCACGGAACGGATGCCCTGCACGGAGACGTCATCCAGGCGGACGCTGCCACCCATCAGCGTGTTGGCCAGGATAATGATCTTGGCGGCGCTGTCCCAGCCGTCGACGTCGAGCGAGGGATCGGTCTCGGCGATGCCCGCTTGTTGGGCGGCGCGGATGCCGTCGTCCAGCGAGCGGCCCTCTTCCATCAGCGTCAGGATGTAGTTGGTGGTGCCGTTGGGCACGGCCTCGATCGATTCCACCTGAGCGCCGTGCAACGAATAGCGCGCGATGTCGAGCGCGGGGATCGGCGCGGCGACCGTGGCCGAGTTGAGGAAGGCGACGTTCTCGGCCCGTGCCAGGCGCATCAGATCGTGATAGGCCACGACCAGCGGCCCCTTGTTGGCGTTGACCACGTGCATGCCATGGCTCATCGCCGCGCGAATATGTGATAGGCCGGGCTCTCCGGTGCGCACAGAGGTTGGCGAAGCCTCGAGCAGTAGATCGGCCTCGATGTGGCTAATGGCCTCGGCGCCGCCCAGGCCAAGCTCGGCTCCCGGGTAAGCGGCGACGGCGCCGGTTGCGGCCTTCACCTCGAGCAGACGCGGCAGGTCCAGGCCGCCCGGGTCCAGGGCCGCGCCCGAGCGATCGGCCACCATCACAAAGCGCAGTGAGATATCGTGCTCGCGCTCGATCTGAGCGCCGCGCTGCAGCCACAAGTTGGCCACGGCCCGGCCGACGTTGCCGAAGCCCATCAGAATGGTGCGATAGGTCGTCATAGACGGTCCTTTCCCTTTGCTCGCTCCCCAATATCACACGAAGCACCGTGAGCATAGCCGCCCGTGGCATCGTCGTCAAGCCCATTGCCGACGAGGGTGAGGGGGATCATGCAGCCAGAGAGCTTGCTCAACCATCGGCTCGGTGCACTACTATTGATCCTACCCCGCGCTCCTGGTATGATAATACCACGATATATGGTATGGGAGGTTGCCATGGCCACGGAGGCGGTGAACACCAGTATCCGCATGGGAGCGGACATACGCGATATGTACGAGACGATCGCCCGTGCGACCGGGCGGTCGCGCAACGAGCTCATGGCTGAGGCGCTGCGCGTGGAAGGCGAGCGCCAGATCCGCGAGATTGCCATGATTGAGGAGGGCCTCGCGGACCTGCGCGCGGGTCGCAGCGCCCCCTTGGAGGATGTCGTGGCGCGTCTGAAGGAGCGCGGGATGCTGCCCCCCGATTTCGACCTCGCCGACGGCGCGGACGAGCAGGCGGCCAGTGCGTGAGAGTCGAGATCTCGGCGACGGCCCAGCGCGACATAGACGCCATCTACGCCATCTACGCCTACTACGACGAGCGATCGGAGTCCGCGGCCGATCGAATCGTGGCGGTGATCATCCGGGCGCTGCGTGGCCTGGGCCGCTTCCCCCTGCTGGGTAAACCGGGACACTATCCCGGTACGCGGGAGCACATCACGGCGCGCTACAGCTATCGCATCGTGTACGAGGTCGACGAGGAGGCGCAGGTCGTTAACATCATCCGTATCCTGCACGGGGCACGCCAGTGGCCACCCGATACAGGGTGAAGTGAATTCATGTGGGAGATTGCTACTTACTCGTCCAGAACCTCTCCAACGCCTGTGCATCGCAGGCCTTGCAGCGACACCAATCTACAAGCAACAGGTCATGCCCGGCCATCCATGGCTTTAACCGGCGGTTCCACGCCTCTTCAGTCCCCTGAGTTGGCGCCCCGGCAAGGCAAAGCGCGTAGACAATCGCGTCATGTTGCTGTCCAAAGAGCGTGATCCCTGCCACGTCAAGGCCGAAGCCACCCTCGATCAATCCGGCCGCCTGCCGATACGCTATGCCGTCATAGGTCCGTGCGTCGGGAAAAGCTGATAACACAGCCGACCAGGGCAGCCGAAGTGGCGTCGCTATGCGCTGGCGCACGTGGATAGCGCGAAAGCCGGGTCCGATGGACGCCGCCTTGTAAACGTGCCGTATCGCCCTTAATTCCTCTTGCATCTCGGCCGCATGGTCGCGGGATATGAACTCGATTTGCCGCCAATCATCTTCGTGGAATACGAAGACACGCTTGTCCAGCTTGCTCGTTCCTGGGGCGAGATGAGGGATTGCATCGCAGATGGTGGGCAGCGAAAAGAGAACGGCTCTGGGGTCAATCTGCGCCGCGCGAGCCCGTCGTAGGGTCAACACCAACGAACGCGACTGCGCAAAAAGCTCCGCTGTGAGCGGGCTGGCCGCAACCACATCCCACTGCTGTCCGCTGAACTCAAGCTGTGTTTCTGCCTCGAAGCTCTGGGGCAACAGGGAGAGCGGGGCGTCCGTCTCGGCAAAGACGCGGCCGGTTGCCGCGTCTACGAACTGCACATGAACCATGGTCTCGCTCATGGAGTCACCTCGTGCGCCATGACAGCATGTGTGTCACGATGGTCTCGGCGCCAGCATCGCCTGCAGTTTATCGGGCCAATCGGGCAGCCCGTATGCTCTCAGCATCAACGCCATATTCCCATTGAATCCCCAACACGGGCTATCCTCTTGCGCTAATGCCTCCAGTATCGCTCTCTGATCCTCCGTCAACCGCTGCACGTCTGCGCTCCATGAGTCCGGTCCATCCCGAAACGCGAGGTGCAGCAGCGCCTGTGCGATCGTGAGGGCTGTGAGGGCATCCGCTGCTTGCAGTGCCTGGAGGAAGGCAGGTATGAAGCTAAACCCGGCGACGGACTGGTCCAGCCCGGCCAGGCTT
>Ga0209062_1002633_pt1 | contig 23300 bp, 13 predicted proteins | sample Coa_R2_2_FD_187158 | JGI IMG/M metagenome (GOLD analysis project Ga0209062, IMG submission 187158) | Surface soil microbial communities from Centralia Pennsylvania, which are recovering from an underground coalmine fire - Coalmine... | ecosystem: Environmental > Terrestrial > Soil > Unclassified... | reverse complement strand
TTGCCGGCGATGTCCTGCGTCATCTCGATATGCTGTACCTGGTCCTTGCCCACCGGAACCAGATGCGAGCGGTAAATGAGAATGTCCGCGGCCATAAGGACCGGATAGAAGAACAATCCGACGCTGGCGTCGATGCCCTTCTCCACTTTTTCCTTGTACGACACGGCACGTTCGAGTAATCCCATGTTCGTGACGGTCGAGAAAATCCACGCCAGCTCCGTGACTTCGGGTACGTCGGACTGGCGGAAGAAGACCGCCTTGTTGGGATCGAGTCCCAGCGCAAGGTAATCGAGGGCGACATCGCGCGTGTTCTCACGCAGGGTCTCCGCGCGGTCTGCCGGCTTGATCTTCTCGCGGTCGAGCCGTCTGCGCGTCGCCTCTTCGAGCGTTGTTAGGGCATGATAGTCGGCGATGAAATAAAAACACTGCATCTCGTCTTGGAGCGCGATGTGCTGGCGAATGGCACCGAAATAATTGCCGAGGTGGAGCTTGCCGGAAGGCTGCACACCGCTGAGAACGCGTTTTGGGGTGGTGGTCATCTCATTTATCCTTGAGGCGAGCGGGGTCGCGTTAACGCCCTGAGTTATATCTTTCACAGCGAGCCGAGTCGCGTTAACGCCCTGAGCGTTCGTTTCCCGAGCGTTCCTTTCTCGGGGCGCTAACGCGACCCCGCTCGCCGCGCTAGTTGCTCTATCCCACGCTCTTTTTACCGGGTAAAGTTACGGGGTCCAAGTGGATGGACGGAAACGATCGAGACATGGTTCGCGTCGAGCAATCGTTGGTGGATGCGTTGCGGCAAGCCTTGGCCGAGCCGGGCGAGCAACGTCTGTATCGAGCCGGCAAGCTCAGCGGCCTATTTCCCAGCCGCAACGGTATTCACGGCGCCGCCGCCGCCCAGGCGCTGCGCGACGGCCTTCTGGAAATCATTCGTTCCGAGACAAAGGGCAAGACGGTTCATGAATGGGTGCGTCTAACGCCGCGCGGCGTCGAGTTCCTCCACGAGCGCGAATCGCCACACTATGCCTTGCAAGAGCTGCGCTCGACCTTGCAGCTCAATCAACAAGCGGTACCCGTGTGGCTGGCGGAGATGCGCGGCACCTTGCAGGCAATGGACGAACGTCTCGCCGCCGATGCCCGCAAATGGCTCGAGCGCCTCGACACCCTCGCAAGGCGCGTAGAGGAAACGCTGCGTCGATTGGAACAATCGGCTCCGCTGTTGCCGCCGGAGATCGCCGAATCGCATCCCTGGGCAATCGACGCGCTGAACTATCTCGACCGCCGCCGCCTCGCGGCCGGCCCGTCCGCCGACGGCAACACATCTCCTTGCCCCCTTCCAGAGCTGTTCTCAGCCCTCGTCCGCCAGCATCCCGATCTATCGATACGGGCTTACCATGAAGGCTTGCGGCGTTTGCACGATCGGCGGCTCGTCCATTTACAACCGGCTGCCAGTCTCGACGACCTGCCCCAGCCGGAGTACGCCCTCCTCGAAGGCGCCGCCGTCTTCTACTACGTCGCACGCTGAACACAAAGAATTAAACCACGAAACACACGAAATACACGAAAAAAGGGCAAAATCACAAGAATGAATTTCTTTCTTTTTCCTGTCTTTTGTCTTTTTTTTTCGTGTATTTCGTGTGTTTCGTGGTTCATTGCTTCAGGGAATTCCGGCTTTTTTGGCGGCGGCAGGATCGATTCGCTCCAGCGCCTCGGCCGCCGCGTCCTGCACATCGGAGCTGCGGTCGTTTTGATACGCTTGGACAAGCGCCTCAAAAGCCGGCTTCGCCGCCGGGCCGATCTCGCCCAGCGCTTTGACGGCATTGCGACGCACGACCGCATCGGGATCGCTAATCAACTTCGTCAACTCCGGAACCGCGCTTTTGGCGTCTGGCCCGATCCGGCCCAGGGCCGCTGCCGCTTCCCAACGCAGTCGCTCTTCCCGTTCTTTAAGCAGCTCCGTCAGTTGCGGAATCGCTGCTCTCGCTTCGTGTCCAATGTGCTCCAAGGCAAGGACGGCGTTCCAACGCACTTCCGGCTCTTTCGAGGATAACTTATCGATGAGCTGGGGCACGGCGTCCTTGCCGATGCGGCCCAGCGCGAAGGCCGCCTGCCGCCGTACCCCGATGTCGGGGTCGCCCAGCGCTTCATCCAGCGCGGCAATCGCAGGCTTGGCGTCAGGGCCAATGTGTCCCAGCGCATCCGCAGCCGCCAGGCGAAGGCTGCTGTCTCTATCCTGAAGCGCGGCTCTGAGCGCGTCCACCGTTTCGGGCGTCTTTGGCGCCACCGCGACAAGGGCATGCAATGCCTGGAGGCGAATGGATGGATCCTGATCCTTTATGGCCGCTCGCAGGGCCGGGGCGGCGTCCTTCGCCGTCGCTCCCAGCTGAGCGAGGAAGTCACCCGCTTCGACACGCACTCCCGGATCCTTGTCTTTGAGCGCCTCCTTCAACGGCGGAACGATTTGCTCCGATTTGCCTTCGATATTCCAGAGCGCTGCCAGCACGGCCAGGCGAACGCGCGCGTCCTCATCTTTCGCTGCCTTCTCGAGCGCGGGGACAGCCGGCTTGGCATCGGCTCCCATGTGGGCCAGTGCGAATGCCGCCCCCTCGCGGACCGCCCGGCTGCGATCGCTCAGCGCGGCTGCCAGCACCGGCACGGCGTTGGCGGCGTCTCGGGCGACGCGCCATAAAGCCTGCGCCGCATGACCGCGGACGCGAACGTCCTTGTCCTTAAGCGCCTGCCGCAGGGCGTCGGCGGCGTCGTTTCCTGCTTTCGGACCCATATTTCCCAGGGCCAGAGCGGCGCCCATGCGCACGTACTTGTCGGAGTTTTTCAAGGCATCGATCAACGGCTTGACCGCATCCGTGCCGATAGCGGCCAGGGCGGCGGCAGCCTCGACGCGCACCATCGGCTCGCTGTCTTTGAGGGTATCGATCAAGTCGGGGGTGGCGTCATGGGCCTGGGGGCCGAGCTGAGCGAGAGCATTCACGGCCTGTTCGCGCACCTGGCTGTCCCAGTTCTTGAGCGACTTGATCCATTCCTTGACCGTCCTGCCCTGATACGTCGGCTCCGCCTGGTCGGTCGGCGGCTGCTGCTGAGCCGTCAGGGAAGAACTCGCTGAGGGCACCCTGTAGGCGGGTGTTGTCAGATAGGTGGGTGAAGGTGAGCGGGGCGGGACATAAACATACCAGGAGGGACCATAGAAGTACGGCAGAAAGAATGGATAGTAGAAGGGATGATACCCGAAACGGGGTCCAAACCCGAACCCGCCCCAGTAGGGACGGATGGGCGGGCGGATGAACGGTCCCCAGTGTCCACGGGCCGTGGGAACGGTGCAGACGAGCAACATAGCGGTGCCGAGTCCGACAATGAGGAAGTTCTTGCGTGGATGGAACATGCTGTACCTCAAGGATCGATGGGATGAGGCCGCCGACAGAGGCCGCCCTGGTGCTCGCGTGCGGTCCCGGATTCTATTCTATCTCTGGAGCGGCCGATCGCAGCCCTTGCTCACTGCGTCGGCGGCCCTACGGCTACCGCGCGTTGCACGGAATAGATCTCGAAATGCTCGTCCGCGCGATGATAGCGCACTTCAAACCCCGCCTTACGAACAATCTCTTCCACAGCCGGCCGATCGAATGCTTCTCCCCAATCGTGAATAACGAGAGCACCGAGGTAATTGGGCGGCTCAATGCGCAGATAATCGGGCAGGTTCTCAAGGTTGGGTTCCATCCAAAAGGGGATGCTCAACGACCGACGCCGGCTGTAGTAGGGCAATTCTGACGACCAATCGCAGCCGAGTATCACAAGCACATCGTCGGGCTGCGTCACCTGCTGGATCGTGCGGCTGACGGCGCTCAGCTCCTCATGATTGGTCTCTTGAATGGGCCGATAATGTTCCTGATGGCGCCACACAGCCAGCGCGAGAAAGCTGGCCAAGCTGACCAGGCCGATCCTACGATAGCGTCCGCCGCGTTCCAAGAAGGCGAGCAGGCTAACGGCCAGGGCGGCAAGGAGAAAAACATTGTTGGCGAACGCATAATACTCGTGGTAACAGTAGAGGTTCGTGAAAACGAGCGGAGCGATGGGATAGACGATTAGGCACGCCAAGACCGTCCGCCGGTGTTGCCGAGCGATGACCAACCCGAGTAGTATCAAGGTAAAGACAAGGCCGTGCCCCAGCGCGTAGTGGGCCGGCGTCAGGATTGCGCCCCAGGTGGCCGGGGTGATTCGTTGCTCAAAGCTCCCGTAGTTCCATCGCTGCATCACGGCGGCTGAAGTCGTCAGGTGCCGGCCAATCGGGTTGCGGGCTTTCTGTTCGTCGGCAAAGCGTGTCCAGGACCAGCCGGCCGCGAACGGTATTCCCAGAAGGAGCATCGACAGAAGCACTGTTCGTCCCAGTTGAGCCGGACGATATCTCTCCTTGCCTTGAACCCTCCAATGATGGAACAGATAGAAGAGGACCATCATCGAAAAGACAAAACAAGTGGTGATCTTGACCAGGGCGGCGAGCACGCCGAAGAGAATCGCAGCGCTCAAGCGCCTGAAACAGGGATGCTCCACGGCCGGCAGCGCCGAGGCCAGATAGCACATGCTGAAAAAGAGCGCCGTCGATTCGATGAGGAAAGTCCGCGACCAAAAGATATAAAACGGACTGACGACGAAGAGGGACAAGGCGAGGAATCGATGCCCGCGCGCGAATCCCAGCCAGGTGAAGATGCGGTAGGCCGGCACCAACGTCAGGAGGAAAAAGACCAAACCGACGGCGCGTCCGGTCTCATCCATCGGCGTATGGCAAAAAGTGACGATGACGGCCACAATCCACTGATACACAGGTAGCTCAAACGGGATCGACCACGGTGGACCGACGACGGGAGTTTCGTAAGCCAAGCACGGGAGTCGGCCGACCATGAAATAGGCAGTCAGGGCCGTCTGGGCTTGGCGAAAGCCGATGAAGTCAAGTACGGTATTGTGCCAGCCGATGGAGGCGGCCGCGATGGCGTAGACCAAACAGACCACGAAAACGGCAAGAGGCCATTTCGATTCGCGGGAAGGGAGGGCGGAACTCATGGGCAACCTTTCCGTCAAACCGTGTAAGGACCGTCCATGGACGGGTTGATGCTGCTGGGCACAGAGGCAATAGCTATAATGTTTTAGCTGGTACGCTTTAAGTAGGGAAGCATTCACTCGCGCAGGGAATGCGAAGAAGGGAGTAACGCATGTCGGCCCCCGTGAAAACATCGCCGGGCAACGGCAGTAGCCATATGGCCATCAACGAACTGCGCCAAGTGACCGTACCGGACTTCATCGCCGCCAAGTCACGCGGTCATCGCTTGACGATGCTCACCGCGTACGATTACACGATGGCTCGGCTGCTCGATGACGCCGGCGTCGATAGCCTGCTCGTCGGCGATTCGCTGGGCATGGTCGTACAGGGGCAGCCGGATTCCTTGGCCGTTACCCTGGACGAAATGGTCTATCATACGCGCCTGGTATCGCGAGGCGTGCGCCGCAGTCTGTTGGTCGCCGACTTGCCGTTCATGAGCTATCAGATCAGCCCCCGGCAAGCGCTCAAAAGCGCCGGCCGGCTCATCAAGGAAGGCGGAGCGCAGGCCGTAAAGCTGGAGGGCGGCGTCCGTAGCACCGCCGCCATCGCCGCCATCACCGCCGCCGACATTCCGCTTATGGGTCACATTGGCCTCACGCCGCAATCGGTCCGCTTGCTGGGCGGCTTCAAGGTTCAGCGCGATGCTGAGCGCCTGCTCGAAGATGCCTTGGCCGTCGAGGCGGCGGGCGCGTTCGCCGTAGTCGTGGAATGCGTACCTACCGACTTGGCCGCCCGCATCACGGCGGCACTGAAGATCCCGACCATCGGCATCGGCGCCGGCCCTGCTTGCGACGGTCAAATTCTCGTCACGCCCGATCTGCTCGGCCTGTTCGATGATATTCGACCGCGTTTCGTCAAGCACTACGCCGAAATGGGCCAAGCTGTCCGCGAGGCCGTCGAAACCTACTGCCGAGAAGTCCGCGACGGCTCGTTCCCTGGCCCGGAACACAGTTTTCGATGAAGAATATCTAAACCACGAAATACACGAAATACACGAAAAAAAGACAAAGGAAAACTAAATAAAAATCGAATAATTGTTCGTGATTTATTTCTTATATTTTTTCTTTTTCTTTTTTTCGTGTATTTCGTGTGTTTCGTGGTTCCTCATCTTGATGCCCTATGTTGCAGCTTGTTGGTGTGAGTAAGTGCTACGGCGGCGTGGAGGCTTTGCGGCCGACGGACTTAACCGTACCGGCCGGGCGGACCACCGTATTGATTGGACCTAGCGGTTGCGGCAAATCCACGCTGCTTCGTCTCATGGCCGGCCTCATTCAGCCCGATAGCGGCGGTATCACTTTTGAGGGAGTTCCCATCACTCCGGCCAATGCGCGCGAGCTGCGACGTCGCATCGGTTTCGTCGTGCAGGACGGCGGACTCTTCCCCCATCTGACGGCGCGCGGCAACGCCACGCTCATGGCTCGCCATCTCGGCTGGACTCGTCCACGCATCGACAAGCGGCTCGCCGAATTGACCGCCCTGACCCGTTTTCCCGAGGAGTTGCTGGACCGTTATCCTGTGCAGCTTTCCGGCGGCCAGCGGCAGCGTGTCAGCCTCATGCGAGCGCTCATGCTCGATCCAGCCCTGCTTCTGCTCGATGAACCGCTGGGCGCGCTCGATCCGCTTATCCGCTCGGATTTACAAGCGGACTTACGCGACATCTTCCAGACGTTGCACAAAACCGTCGTGCTGGTAACACACGATCTCGGCGAAGCAGGCTTTTTGGGCGACACGCTCGTGTTGATGCAAGCGGGCCGTATTGTGCAGCAGGATGCCTTCACCAATCTGATCCAGGCTCCCGCCAGCGAGTTCGTGACGCGCTTCATCAACGCCCAACGGACGGTAGACATCACGCGAAATCCAGCCGCCTCTTAATGGTTGAGCAATGTCTCCCAGTCCGCCAATAGTAGAACCGCAATAATACACTCTTAATGTCGTTAAAAACCATCAAGCACGCCCACCTCCAATATTGACAGCGCAGCATTTACGATGATGATTAACATATAATAAATGCTTTTGCTGTCTTTTTTTCTGCTTTTTTTCTGGACAATTAAAATTGGTTCTGATAGCTTGCCTCTCACAGCTTCTGCAACGTAAGTCAACCGTTTTGGGGCAGGTTCGGCTGACTCGTTGACGTGTTGCCCCATATTAGGGACGAAATGACAATTCGTTGCAAAGCGATCCGCATTATGACCGCAAAGGAAGTGAGATAAACAGCCTTAGGAGAGACACCGAGTGCGTGGCGCCCGCGCCCAGCACCAGTTCTAAATAACACCCATGCACCAATCGATGGGTGTGGTTCGCACACGCTGGGAGACATCTTACAACCTTCATGAGCCTTCCCCATATAGGGACCGTCCTTATATGCGGATTTGGTAAAGTACGACGTCCGTCTGTACATAAGGCTTGCGCCGTAAGCATAGCCTCGAATGGGGGTCCGCCGCGTGCGCGGACCCAACCCTGTAAGTTGACTGTCGTGAGCCTGCTACCGAAGGAGTTAGTCATGGCCAAGAAGATGAAGCGAATCAAGAATCGTCCCACCCTGACGAAGCGACGGACGCCTCGTCTCACTCTGGAAACCTTGGAAGATCGAACCCTTCTCTCTGGAACACAATGGGTGCCCCTGGATCAAGTGTTGATGCAAGGCATCGGCCAGGCCGGTACGATCCCGCCGCTGTCGTCGCTGAACCTGTATTCTCCCGATATCACGCATGTGCTTGCGCCGAAGGGGCAAATGCCGCCGAATTCGGTTCCGGTGGGACTCAACTCGGCCACCGGCGAATACCTCTATGCCGCCGCCAACAAGTACATTGTTCAGATTAACGTCACGGGGCTTAGCCCCACTGCGGCCGCCAGCCCCAAACAACTGCTGGGCCGCGCAGAGGGCGAGCTGGCCCAGGCCAAGGTAGCCAGCCCTAACGACAAAGCGTTGAGTTCGGTAAACATCGTCGCGTATCTCGGCGCGGGCAGATACCTGATGACAGCGGGAACGAACGACAATCTCGACGATTCCCCGTTGTTCCAGAACGCGCTGGCCAGGCTTCCCGGCTTCCAAAATGTCATGCCGGACTACCTGTTTCCTACCAACGAGCTGAAAGCAAAGCCCTATCACCCCAACAAGCAACCGCCTCCTCCGTCGAATCCAGTGCCGGTCCTCAGTGAGACCGGCGCACCCGGCAGCCTGGTGTTCAGCGGCTCGACCAGCCAGACGATCGCCCCCGGGGTCTCCATAAGCTACAGCGTCAACCTCGACGCCGGGCAGTACCTGGCGGCAATCGTCACTCCGGACAACAATTTGCAAGCGACGCTCAAGATCACCGACACCAAAGGGAAGGTGATCGGCTCGGCCAGCGCCTCCAAGGCGGGTGCCATGATTGCCTTGCAGGCGATCAGCATCGGCACCTCAGGAACCTACCATGTCACCGTCGGCGGCGTGGGCAACTCGGCCGGCAACTTTACCCTGCAAGTTCTGGTCAACTCCCTGCTCCAAAACCAGCGCTACCTCGGCGGCGCCAACGATGGCACTCTGGCGAATGCCCAGCAGATCGACGGCTCCCCGCTTAATCTGGGCAACGGCATCTACCGCTCGGCGGTTTACGGTAACATCCCCCTTACACCCGCGGCCGGCGATGCCTTCGTCAGCGAGCGCGGCGTGGGCGTGCAACTTGTCAGTAGCTCCGGGATCATCGAAGCAACTCTGAACAACGCGGCCCTGAGTGCCGGCGTGATCAACGGCATGCACATCGGACCGAATGGCAACCTCTACGTTGGAGTGGACACCGACCCTGGCTTCGGCGACGGCGGCAAGATTGTAGAGATGACTCAAAACGGCACAGTGGTGGCCACCATCAACTTGCCCAATGACACTCCCACCAACTTCTTCTATTATCCGTTCGGCTTCGCGGTGGCTTCGGATGGGTCGTTGTGGGTGGCGCAGCCCAACACCGGCAACATCGTTCATCTGGACGCTTCCGGCAACCTCATCAAATCCTACGCAGTCGGCGGCAACCCCGAGTGGACTGCGGTCCGCTCCGACGGCCAGGTGTTCGTCTCCCAGGACGCGAACGGCACCATCCAGCAGCTCGACCCGACCAGTGGCAACGTCACCACGTTCGCTACGGACCCCGCCGGTCTACCGTTCGGCTTGTCGTTCGACGCCTCCGGGAATCTGCTGGTGGCAGATCCCTTAGTCGGTATCGAGCGGTTCAACAGCTCGGGGACCTTGATCCAGACCATCACGGACTTCAACCAGCCCATCGACGCGGAGGTCGATCCGTCTGGCAACGTGTTAGCATCGACGGGGTTCGCCACGCTGGACAAGTTTACCAGCGCCGGAGTGCTCATTAGCAGCACCGCGATTAGCGGCCCTGGCCTCGGTTTGGGAGTGCTCGGCACCGAAGGCCCGCCGCCGGCAACCCCTCAGACAACCGATTATTACAAGTTCAGTCTGTCCAAAGGCCAAAATGCCACCGCCGTGCTGAGCGACCTGGGCAACATAAAAGCGGACGTCGCCCTCATCGACTCAAACGGCAACGTGCTGGCACTGGGCAAAGCGGTCAGCGGCTCAGAGGAGATCATCAGCTCCTTTATCGCCGCGACGAAGGGGACGTACTACTTGCGCGTCACCGGCAACGGGGTGCAGTACAGTCTGGTGCTGGAGACCGGTGGCGACTTCTCCAATGGCAGCAATACCTCTCAGGCCACCGCCCAGTACCTGTTTCCGACGTCCGGCGGTGCCGAGTCGGTCATGGGCAGCCTGACCTCGACCAGCCTGTGGGGCGTCGATTGGCAGCAAGCTCCCAGCCAGCTGATCCACGCGATCAATAACCAGACCGGCCAGTTCACGAGCACGTTCCAGAGTCCGACGACGCCCTTGACGAATCCGTTCGGGTTCAACATGGCTTTCGACGGCACCAACCTGTGGTTCAACGACGGGGCCTTCTTCGGCAGCAACACAATCTTCAAGCTCGATCCGACTACCGGTGCGGTACGCGGCTCCTTCGCGGCGCCATCGTCGTTCACCGGCCTTGCCTACCTCAACGGCTCGCTGTGGGGAATCGACACGAATGCCGTCGTTTATCAAATCGATCCCTCCACGGGGAACCTGATCAGCTCATTCTCCTTGCCCTTTGACTACTACACGGGCCTGGCCGGCGACCCCAGCCGGGGCGTGTTGTGGGCTGTCTCCCAGAGTCATACTCTCTATGAGATCAATCCAGCCAGCCAGACCATCATCAAGTCGGCGCCAGATGGCTTGAATCTCAACGAGCAGGATCTGGGCTATTACAACAATGAGTTGTATGTCTCCGAGACGAATGGCCCCGGGGCTAACGATATCGCCGTCTTCAATGCCAATACACTGACCGAGACGCGCGATCTGCCGATGAATGTCTCTACCTACATCGCCGGCCTGGGAGCGGACGGCTACGCGCTCACGCCGTCGAACTATTACCACATTGGCGCCAACAAGGGAGACAAGTTATACATCACCGCCACCACCCCCTACAGCTCAGGCCAAGGGCCGTTCCAGCCCGCGAATGCGCTGAGCGCGGTCCTGCAGCTGTATGACGGCAAGGGCAATCTTCTGGCGACCTCCACGCCGGGAGGCAGCATCAATTACACGATCAAGACCGGAGGCGACTACTACGTGGCCATCTACGGCAACAACGGTAGCGCAGGCGATTACACCCTGAGCGTCTATGGAGCCAGCGGCGCGTTGCCGGCCTTCGCGGTCACCGGCACCAACCCGCCGGCCAACTCCTACAACAAGCCGCTCAAGTCGATCACGGTGGATTTCAACGACAGCATCCTTCTCTCGTCGTTGTCTAGTGCCAACGTCACTTTTGACGGACTGGCCGCCACCGGCTACACCGTGGACAACGATCACGAGGTGACATGGTACCTACAGGCCACGCCTCCTGGCTTGAACATCCCCTACACGTTCAGCATCGCGGCTGGGACGATTAAGGACATCCACGGAGTCGGTCTGACCGGCTTCTCGGAGACAATCTTCATCAACACGGTGCCTCCGCACCTCATCACCAACTCGATCAACGAAGGCTCGGTAGGCAGCGCCGGCAACTTGACCTACACATGTACCTTCCAGGAGCCGATCGATCCCTCGTCCGTCAGCGCCTTCAGCTTCGATCTGCACGGCGAGTACCTCAACGCGGACTACACTCCCACGTCGTTCAGCTTCGACTCGACGGACACGATCTTGACCATCAACTTCAGCAACTTGCCTCAGGACAATTACACGCTGACCCTGCTCGCCCCCGGCTTCAAGGATCGCGCCGGATACATCCTGGATGGCGAGCCGGGTGCGCCGCCGACGCTGGTTCCGTCCGGCAACGGCGTGGAAGGCGGCAACTTCTTCGTGGACTTCACGCTCCGCCACGGCACGGAGGCAGCACCCATCGCTTTCAGCCCGGTTGCGCCTGTTGGCGACCAGATCTACAAAGGCTCCTTCACGGACGTGATCGCCAACCCGCCCGCGACACCGAACACCTATACCGTGAACCTCGCCGCCAACCAGACGCTCACGCTGGATCTGACCAGCGATGCCAATCTGCAAGGGACGATTGCCGTCTACGACCCCTCGAACAACCTGATCGGCACAGCTACCGCATCGGCCCAGGGCGCCGAAGCCCTGCTGCAAACCGTGCCGATCACCAGCGGTGGGATCTACACCATCGATGTTGGCGGCGCCAATAACACCGAGGGTCTGTTCAATATCCAGGCCATGCTCAACGCCGCTTCGACAACAGGCACGCACGGCACGCTTGGGACCGCTCAGGACCTCAGCGGCTCGTTCTTGCCGCTGGGCGGCACGTCGTCGCGTGGAGCAGTGCTGGGCAGCATCAACCAGCTGGTGGTCAACACCGGCGATGCGTACGCCAGCGAGCGCGGCGGCCCCGGTGTTGTGGTCGTGGCAAACGCCGGCGGCATCGAGTCCCAGCTCAGCAATCCTGCCTTTGCCACAGGCGTTGTCCAGGGCATGCACGAGGGATCCGACGGCGACCTTTACGTCGGCCTCGACTCTTCCCCCGGCAACGGCACTGGCGGCGAGATATTGAAATTCTCCCCCAATGGCACGCTGCTGGCTACCATCCACCTGCCCAACGATCCCAATCAGGGCAACTTCCTCTACTATCCGTTCGGGTTCTCGTTAGCTTCGGACGGCTCTTTCTGGGTGGCACAGCCCAATACCGGCAATGTCGTCCACCTGGGCACTTCCGGCAACTTGATCAAGTCCTACAGCGTCGGAGGCAACCCCGAGTGGACGGCTGTCCGCTCCGATGGCCAAGTGTTTGTCTCCCAGGAATCGGGCGGCATAATCCAGCAACTCGACCCGACCAGCGGCAACGTCACCACCTTTGCCACCGACCCATACGGTCTGCCCTTCGGGCTGTCCTTCACTTCCGCAGGAAACCTGCTCGTCTCCGATCCGAATGTTGGCGTGTTGGTGTTTAACTCCAGTGGCAGCCTCATACAAACCGTCTCCGATTTCGGCGCCCTGGATGCCCAGCTGGACCCCAGCGGCAACTTCATGATCGGCAACGCCGACTTCGTCACGGTGGATAAGCTCGACCCCAACGGCAATTTCCTGACATCCACCAGCATACCCGGCACTCCAATCGGCCTCGCTGTGGCCGGTGTCGATGGTCCGCCTCCCCCGGCGGCGTATATCGACAACTTCTACTCGTTCTCCCTGAACGCTGGGCAAAGCACGACGATTGCCTACAATCAGCTCAGCGGCACCGGCACGGCGACCGTAACCTTGCAGGACGGCAGCGGCAACGTGCTGGCCACCGCCACGACAGGGCCTACCAACTTCTCCCAGGTCATTTCCAACTTCGTCGCGGCTTCGGCTGGCACTTACTACATCGATGTCCACGGTAACAACATCAACTATGACCTGACCGTTACCAAGGATGCGACCTTCGATCAGGAGCCGAACAACTCGCAGGCGACCGCCCAGCCTTTGCCCTCGTCCGGTACGGCCGTGGGAGCGGTGTTCCAGCCTCCGGGAGTCAGCGTTGGTAAATATCTCGAGGGCATGAGCTTCAGCGACACCAACTGCGGCTGCATCCCGCCCGACACTAACGATGCAGTCGGCCCCACGCAGGTCGTGGAAGCCATCAACACGGAAGTCCGTGTCTATGACAAGACGACTGGGGTGATACTGCTGCAGCAGGACATCGGTTCTCTGCTCGGCGTGTCGGCGTTCTCCGACCCGTACATCGTCTACGACGATATCGCCAACCGCTTTGTCATGGTCGAGCTGACTTCCAACTCATCAGGCGGCGACGGAGTGGCCCTGGCGGTGTCGAAGGATAACACCTTCACGGACGGCTTCCAGTCGGTGAACATCGTCGATTTCGGATCGAACCTGCTCGACTTCCCCAAGCTCGGCTTCAATGCCGATGCTTACGTAATCACGGGCAACTTGTTCGAGACATCCGGGAACACTCCGTTGCAGGTCATCGCCGTGGACAAGTCCCAGCTGTTGAACAACAACAACTTCGTCGATTACCTGTATCAACGGGATTCGTCGCACTTCCGGGCGGAGGTCCCGGCCCAGATGCACGGCGCCACGGCCGGCATGCCGATGTATCTGGTAGAGGAAGCCGGCTACGGCAACGGCAGTGCTGCCCGCGTCGTCACCCTGACCAACGAGTTGAGCAACAACCCGACGTTCGTGGATACCGACATCCCGGTCAACCCGTACGGGTTCCCGGCCGCAGCCAGCCAACCGGGGGCTCCCAACTCGGTTGCCACCAATGATACGACCTTCTCGCACGCCGATTGGCGGATGATTAACGGGCAAGGCATGCTGGTGTCGGCCCAGAACGTCAGCGAACCGGACGACGGCTTCTCGACCTCGCGAGTCCGTTGGTACGAGTTCAATACCAGTGGGACGCCGAGTCTGGTCCAGGAAGGAACCATCAACCCCGGTCCCGGCGTCAGCACCTATTACGGCGCCCCCGCGCTGGACAAAAACGGCGACATCGGCATCAGCTACATGGAATCGTCGGCCAACGAGTATGTGTCGATGTATGTCGCAGGCCGATTGGCAAGCGACCCATTGGGCACGATGAGTGCCGGCACGGCAGTCGCGCCGGGCACACAAATCGGCTACAACTTCATCCGCGCCGGCGACTACGGCGGAATAAGCGTCGATCCCACGGACGGATTGACCTTCTGGGCGGCCAACGAGTACGAGGGCACGAACCCGGTCTACAACACCGCCCTCGCGTCCTTCACGATCCAGGCACCGCACGATCAGGACTGGTACAGCTTTCCGGCCGCCGCCGGTCAGACCGTGACTGTGAACGTCACCCTGCCGGGATCCTCGACCGGAGCGCAGTTCGTCAACAACCTGTCTCCCACGGTTGCGCTCTACGATCCCAACGGCAACTTGGTAGCCACCGGCACCACGTCGCTGAGCTACGTGGTTCCGACCGGCGCCGGCGGCACCTACGCGGTCGTTATCCAGGGCGCCAACGGTACTGAGGGCGAATATGTCCTCAACGTCGATCCGCACACGGCGGCACCCGTTGTCTCCACCGCTCCGCACCTCCAGGCCGCGTATGCAGTCACGGGCCTGACTAGCCTCCCAACCGGCAGCAACCACGTCGTTGCTCCTTCGGTCCAGGGGAGTGCGGTGGGGCAACCGTCGTCGCACGTCTCGCCGACCACGTTCAACTTCTTGGCGCAGCTGCCGGCGATTACCACCGCCGTGGCTCAACCCTCCGCCAACCAGATACAGACCGCGAGCAGCCCGACGCGGCTGTCGCAGGGCAGCATTTATGCTTCCGACTCGTTCTTCGTTCTCTTCGGCCGCGGCTCTCAGACGACCGAGGAGGAGAGCTTGTTCTCTTCTCTGACGTCTTGGTGGACGCGGATTGCCGATGAGTCCGAGATGAAATCGAGCCTGCAGTAATGCGGCTTGAGAAAGGAGTAATTCTTCGACACGAAGTCGAACGAAGCTGAACGTGGATCCGAGGGCTTCTCACGGATTACGGTTTTTGCCTGATCTGTGAGAAGCCCTTGGGTCCACGTTCAGCTTTGTTCGATTGATTCAATATCTCGTAGGTTCGAACGGGAGTAATCCAACTTACTTCCGTTGGGCGCTCAGCCAGGTGATAACCGAGTGTCCGATTTGTTGAGGGGATGCTGGTCCTTGCGTCCATCGCAAAAGACGGCGACCCACTCCGCCAATCGCTTGCCCAGCAGACGGCACGCCGCCTGGATGCCTTCCTCACGCGGCTCGCGGGCGGTGATCGCGCCGTAGTGGGCCGTGGTCAATTTACCGGCATAGTCGGTGACGCCGAAGACGAGAAAGCCGAAGTTCATGAGCACGGTGAGCAGCGACTGACAGGCCAGTTCCGTGCCCCCGCCCCATCCGCCCGAAGACGAAAAGACGCAGGCAATCTTGCCATCCACTTTCATCCAGTAGGGGGCCATCGGTTCGTCCCAGAATCGCTTCATTTTCCAGGACAGCAAGCCCATGTTGGTGGGGCTGCCGAGCGCCAAACCATCGCACCAGAGCACGTCCTCCGGCGTAGCCTCGTCCACCTGGCGCAGGCGGACTTCCACGCCGACTATGCTCGCGGCCCCCTCGGCGACCAGTTTGGCCATCTTCGCCGTGTTGCCACTAGCCGAGTCGTACAGCACTAGCACCTTACCCATCGTCTCCCTCCCCGTTAAGTGTTCCCGATAGGATACGGATTGCCATCGAGCCGTTCTCCCTTGCCGTGTCGTCCGGGGGACACTAGCATGAAATACCCTTGGTCGTTGGCAATCCGGCACGCTTGGCCGATATTTCCGGCGACTGCCCCGGTGCTTGTGCTCGTCGTCTCATGGTGGGATATTCATGGGCCTACCTTCCCTTGTGGTGCGGTCGCCGCATGACCTCCGCCGCCTGGCCGACCTTCTTCTCGTCTTGCTCTTCGCCCTTCTCGTTTTCTTGATGAATTGCAACGAGTTGTATGACGCGGACATCTGGTGGCACCTGCGGAGCGGCGAGTGGACTCTGGAGCATGGGCGGCCTCCCCAGGTGGACCCGTTCACCTTCGGCTCCGAGGGACGGCCCTGGATCGACGTGCATTGGCTCTTTCAACTCCTTCTCGTGTTCGTGTTTCGACTGGGCGGTACCAGTGCCGCCATTCTGCTCGCCGCCACCGTCGTCAGCCTTACCGTGCTTGTGACTCTGGCCGCTCGCCCCCGCGGCAGTTCGCTCCCCATGATGCTGCTCTGTTGGATACCTGCCCTGATCCTGATCAATTATCGCAGCCAGCCGCGACCGGAGATCCTCACCCTGTTGTTTCTCGCCGCGTACTTCGCCATCCTGACCCGCGTGGAGGACCGCCCCGGACTGATTTGGTTGTTGCCGGTGGTTCAACTTCTCTGGGTCAACGTGCAAGGGCTGTTCGCTCTGGGGCCGGTTGTTCTCGGTATGTGGGTATTCGTACGGTTAGCCTCGTTGCTTTGGCAACGACTCCGTGGCCAGACCGTCGAGTTGGCCCGGCCGCGCCGGTGGTGGCTTTACATGCTGGGTTCCAGCCTGCTCGTACTCCTCGCGTGCCTGGCCAATCCTTATGGAGTGAAGGGCGCGCTTTTCCCCCTGGAGCTGTACCCCAAGGTTACTCAGGAGGGCAATCCCTACAAGGACATCATTGGAGAGTGTTTCAGTGCGCGAAAGGTCGCATCCCTCGCGCCGCCGGAAACTGTGGCCAATGCTTGGTTCTTCTGCGTGTTGAATTTTTTGCTGTTGCTGCTGCCCCTCAGCTTCGTAGTCCCTGCTCTCTGGGAAGCGGCCCGGCAAGATTCGCTCAAATCTAGCGAGACTCGATCCGACTCATCCACTTCCCCGTTCCTCTCGTCGCACGCCTGGTTGGCCATTCTCGCCGTCCTCGTCGCCCTCTTGGCGATTCGGGTCATGACCCTGACTTCCGCAGGGCGGCCCCCGTGGCTCCTGAGTGTGGGAAAATTCGTGCCGATACTGCACGTTGTCGCGGGGGTCTTCGGTGCGTGTCTGCTCGCCCCGCGATCGCGTTCTGCCGCCACACTCGCGCTCGTCGCCGGCATCGGCATGGCCGCATGGACCGTCTGGCTCCATGACCATCTTCTCTTCAATCGGGAGATCGGAGACATTGGCGATCCATTACCGGGTTCACCGTCTCCCGCTTTGTCTGTGCTCGTTTTCCTGTGCGCGGCGATAGCGGTAATGCTCGTCCTGCGCTTCGGTGGGGAGCCATTTGGCCTGCTGACGGCTGCCGTGTTCGGATACCTGTCACTCAGTGCGGTGCAGAATTGGGGGCGTTTGGGCCTGGTCGCCGGCATCCTCGTCAGTTTGAACTTGGGCGCGTGGGTCGCCCGCCTCCTGCCCTCGGCGACCGACACCCGCCCCGGCTGGGGTAGCTGGCTCGGACGACTGGGCACGGCCATTGTTCTGCTAGGGAGCATGGCAGCCGTTCTGACGGGGCGCTACGGGGGCTGGGTCGATCGCAGTTTCGGACTGGGCGAGAAGCCACTTGAATTTCCTCACGATGCCGTCCGCTTCGCGGCCCAGCCGGATATGCCTGACCGCGCCCTGCTCTACCCGGCGGAGGCGGCCTCGCTTTACGTCTATTACCACGTTCCCGGCCACAAACCGTTCGTGGATCCCCGGCTAGAAATGCCTTTGCTCGAAACCGTTCTCACCTACGAGTCCATAATCGAAAAGCTGAGCAAAGGGGACCCGCGCGGCACCGATGCCATTGATTCTCTCGACGCGCGAGTTATCGTACTAGCCCACAAGAAGAACACCCGAGCGCAGAAGTACGCCCAAGCGCAGGCGTTCCTTCTGACGCACCCAAACTGGAGGCTCGTATATTTCGACGCGATGGCCGCGGTTTTCTTGCGGCGCGAGGACCCTCAACTCGAGGAACGCTTCCCGACGTTGAACCTGGGAGTCCGACATTTTCGAGAGCCTCGCGCTCGACCGGTCCCCGACACGCCGGGGGCATCGTTCAAGGAGGCCGGTGCGCTGTATACCCTGGGACTTGCACTCTCCAAGAGCACATCGGCCAACGAGAATCAGCGTCTCTCTGTCCTGCTCGCCGCACTCGGCCGTGCTGAGGTCGCTTTGGCGGAGGAACCCGACCGAGCCGCGATCTGGCTCCTGCTGGGAAGCTGCCACCAAGCTCTCATTCCAGAGCGGCCCGGCCAATCACCCGCCGCCGTGGGGGGATGGTTTCCTGAAAACGGACTGACCTGGGCGCGGGCGGCTTATTGCCTTCGGCGAGGCCTGGAAGCCGAGCCGGACGACGCGTTGGTCCTCCGCACTCTTTACCGCTCCTACGCCGCACGCGGCATGTTGGATGCACAACTCACGGTGGGCGAACGTCTCCTGGCTTTGAAGAAAGCGACCGCCGCGGAAGCCGCCGAGGTACGAAGCCTTGGCCGTGAATTTCACTCGTCGCAATCGTCTCCGCGCCCGTCCATGAACGCAGTCACCGAAGTCCTGATTCAGCTATTGGAAAGTCATCAACCGGAGAGGGCGGCCCGGCTGGCGGCTGAGAGCGTGGCGGCAGGTACGGCGAACTGGAAATGGGACCTGGCTGATAGGGTGGCAGGTGCATGCCTCCACCTGGGACAGCCAGCCCTTGCTCGACAACTATGGCAGCGGGCGGCGGCTCCGCCCAGCGAGGCCGTGCGCCAGAGCCGGCTGGCGGACGCATACTGGGTCGAGCGGGACTTCGAGGCGGCAATCGTCCATTACCAGGAAGCCCGCCGGCTCAACCCGCGGCTGGTTGAACCTCGCTGGGCCTTGACCTGGCTTTACGCGGAGCTTGCGCAAGCAGGTCCAGCCCTGGAGGTTTGCCGCGAAGGTTTGGCCCTTCCGCTTGAACCCGAGATCCGAAGCCAATTGGAGACCTTGGAAAGGCTGTTGCAGGCCAGTGCTGCGTCAGCCCGCCAAGACGCCGAAGCCCATCCTGGCGAGGCGGTCCCCGCCGGGAGGCGATGACCCAATCTGTTCAAGAAATGAAAGGAAGCCATGATGAATCAATCAATGCGTAGCCTCGTCCGAGCGCTGGCCGCACTCGCTCTCGTGGCGTTCGTTCACCTGGCCGCGGCCCAGGAGAAGAGCGTCCGTCCGGGTATCAACAAGCCTTTCGAGAACCCGGATGTGCCGGACTATATTGGAAAATTCGAGACGGAGAGCCGAGAAATCTTCGCCCAGCGGAAAGAAATTCTCACCGCGTGCGATCTCAAACCGGGAGCGGATGTGGCCGACATCGGCGCGGGGACCGGCTTGTTCACCCGTCTGTTCGCCAAGCAGGTCGGCCCCAAGGGAAAAGTCTATGCGGTGGACATCGCTCCCCGATTCATCGAGCATATCAAGAAGACGTGCAAAGATGCCGGCATCGAGAACGCGGTCGGCGTCGTCTGCACGGCGGATTCGGCGCGCCTGCCGTCCAAGTCCGTCGATGTGGTATTCATTTGCGACACTTACCACCATTTCGAGTTTCCGTTCAGGACGATGGCTTCCATTCATGAGGCGCTGCGGCCTGGCGGTCGAGTGATTGTGATCGACTTTCACCGCATCGAGGGGAAGAGTCGCGAGTGGGTGCTGAATCACGTTCGAGCTGGGCAAGAAGTGGTAGTCAAGGAGATCGAATCGTCCGGCTTCAAGAAGGTGGCCGAGAAAAAGCTTCTCAAGGAGAACTATTTTTTGGTATTCGAGAAAGTCGAAGCTGAGAAAAAACCCTGAACAAGGCAGTAACCGAGCCTGAAGCGTCAGCGAAGGCGACAAAGCCAGTCTTCGCTAACGCTTCAGGCTCGGATAGGTCCAATCGCGAGCCACGCTGCTGGGGTTCTGGATCGATGGCTCCTTACGCCGCTACCGAACGTCCGCCGCCATGCGCGAAGGCGCGCGACAGTAGCGGCGTCAGAAACAGCATGCCGCCGAAAACCAAGTGGTTGATGAACCACGAAATTGGCATCATGGCCACGCGCGCCCGCATGGTCGGATCAATCGAAGGCAGACCGATGAACGTCATCAGCGCCCAGACGACAATACCGTAAATCAATCCCCAAACGAAAGCTACCCCGGCGTGCATCCGCCGTCCCACCAACACTCCGAAAATCAATCCAAAAATCATCGATGCTATCAGGTGAAGCGCCAGGCCGGCGGTGATCACATTGGCGCCTCCAATCTCAGCATCGACCCCATATGCAGTTGCGGCGATAAGTCTCAAGGGCAGGAAGAAACCCAGGCCAGTGGCCGCCGCGTGAAGCATGGACACCACGCCCATGACGACGCCCGCGATTAATCCGGCCACTATCCCGCCCGCCACGGCGCTCCCCCCTCGGTCGGTCCCGCCCCGATCTTGCCAGCCACGATTGCCTAGTCCTGGTTGAACGTTTGCCTGCGACATGATCTGCTCCTCTCCGAAATTCCGGTGAATACCGATGCACCTATCAAGACTTGGTCCGGTGCATCCTACTTATGCCCCTCTTGATGGGCCGCCAGTTCGCGATGCTGCTCCAGAATGGGGAGCAGCTTGTTCACCAAGTCACGAACATCGCCGTCTTGCAGTTTTTCACGAGACGCCTGGAGTTTCTCGATCGATCGAGCATGGCCTTCCTCCATGAACTTCAAGAAAGCTGAATCGAACTCCGATCCCTGGAGGTTTCGCAGTTTCTCCATCATCTTGACTCGCTTTTCGTGTTGTTGTTTCTCCTCGTCGGTCTGCGGTTTAACAGGATCCAACTCCACCTTTTTCTTGTGGGCTAGGTCCGTCACCATCTTGTCGCTGGAGAGGTGATCGCGCGCAATCCGGTCTCCGAGCTTCCGCACGGTGTCGGATTGGCCTTTCTGCTGGGCCAACTTCCCCGCCTCGACTTCGATGGCATTGGTGGCGTGAATTGTCGAGAGGACTCTGACATCTAGGCTTGGGTTCTTGGCGGCTTCGTTGCTTTTCTTGGCCGCCGTCTCCTGAGCGATCCCGATCCCGGCTCCGAGCAAGAAGACGGCCGCAATCGCTGAGAAAAGCCCTATGGTTCTGTTCCGGCTCATCGATAATTCTCCTTTCAAGAGCGAATTATTGCTGAAATTGCACACGCGCAAAAGTACTCGGCACTAAAGGAAATGGAAGCAAAAAATGCGCCGAATTTCGGTTCCAGGAAGGGGTACCTGATTCTTAAGCGGCACATGCTTTGCAAAAAATCAGAATCGTCCCATTTCATTCTTACTCGCCCGGAAGGAGCTTTTGTCATGAAGAAAGTGTGTCTGACCGGCCTCGCTCTCGTCGCCTGTCTGCTCGGCTCCAACCCGCTCAGGGCTGCCGAGGAGAAAGAGACCATGTACGAGCATTGCGCCAAAGCCTGCCACGATTGCGAGAGGGCCTGTGGTTGCTGCGCGAGTCACTGTGCTAACCGCCTCGCGGAAGGCGGGAAAGAACACTTGCGCACCCTGAGGAGCTGTCAGGACTGCGCCACTCTCTGTTCCGCTGCTGCCTGTATCACGGCTCGTAAAGGGATCTACGCTGAGACGATTTGCAAGGCGTGCGCCGAGTCCTGCAAATGCTGCAAGGAGGAATGCGAGAAGTTCCCGCAAGATTCGGTGATGAAGAAGTGCGCCGAGGAGTGCCGTAAGTGTGAGAAGGCGTGCCAAGAAATGCTCTCTCAAGTTCGGGCGAGCAAGTAATATCGAAAGCTTGTCTGTCTCGCTGAGGGTGATGACCGCCCTCAGCGAGGGCCGGAGCTAGAACAGTCGAATGACGGGCGAAGTACGGGGATGGAAGAATAAGCAGGCCGCTTCGTTTCGTTTGCTATCTAACGCTCTTTTCTGATAGGGTGGGAAGAGGGACGCATGCTCTACAATGATCGGGGGAGGGTGTTATGGGTGCTGCCGGTCCTGCGATTATCTTCATGTGCCTGTTCGTGCTGTCGATTATCGTAGGGCTTGCTACCCTATGTTTTGCCGCTCGAAGCATGCTCGTCGTGGTGCAGGAGACCGGGCTGGGACAGGATGAAATCGTTTGGCCGAACGAGCCGATGCAGGATTGGCTTGGCCATGCCGTCCAATTCATCGAATTGCTGGGGATTTGGTTGGCACCGGCCGCGCTCGCTGCACGGCTGCTACGCAATGTATGGCTGCCGGATGATGCTGCCTTACGCATTCTATTACTGGCGGGTCCGGGATTGTGGCTGTTCTTTCCGGTGGGTCTCTTGTCGTCGTTGAGCGCTGAATCGCGCTGGGTGCCGTTGCGTTGGACCATTGTTAAGTGTTTTCTACGAATCGCTCCTGCGGCCTTTGTGTTCTACCTACTCACGGCGATCCTACTCAGCGCTGCCGTTGTGCCCTGGTACTATGCTTTGTTCGGCGGTCGGACTGTCTTGCTTCCGGCGGCAGCCGGGGTCAGCGCTGCGGTGCTGTTCATTTACGCGCGTCTGTTGGGCCGGCTCGCGTTGATGATCCAGCACTTGCCCGTACCGCGGCGAGCACCGGCCAAAGCGAAAGCCCCCAAGCGTCCGCAGCCGAGTGGCAAGAAGAAACGCAAACCCAGACGTGAAGTGCAAGATCCCTGGGTCGCAGCCGCCGAAGACGAAGAGAAAGAGCGCAAGAAGCTTGAGCGCTTCCCTTGGGCCAAAGAGCAATCGCAGGCGAAGCCGAAGACCGGCTACCATGTGCCCAGCGCGGAGGAAATCGAGGGCTACGGCTTCGCCGCGGAACAGCCGACGGCCCCGGAGGCAGCGCCGGAAAAAAAGCCGCGATCGCGCTTCGCTCAATCGCCGGAGGAGTACGAAGCATATGACGTCCGCGGAACACCTGAGTCGGGAGCGTCCGCGCCACGTGAACTCCAAGACGCTCACTTCGCCGAGCAAGTGCGTCAGCGAATCGCCGAGCGCACACGCGCGCTGCCGGTCCTACCGCCGCACCCGTTTCTCAATGGCGTCTACACTTTCCCGTTTTATTCCGCTTGTATGGCGAGTTGGCTCACCCTGTCGCTGGCCTTCCTCGCCGAAGGCGGAATCGTGCATCAGATGATCGAAGTCGGTCGTCAACTCTTCCACTGGTGAAATCCCCTTATGTGTCACGAGGAGACGACCGTGCCTCGAACCGAGCGCTTGAAAGGAAGCGGGCGGCTCACGCTGTTGAGCGGCCTGGAAGCGTTCATCGGCGGCATCGGCTTTGTGATTGTCACGC
>Ga0209062_1002631_pt1 | contig 23320 bp, 13 predicted proteins | sample Coa_R2_2_FD_187158 | JGI IMG/M metagenome (GOLD analysis project Ga0209062, IMG submission 187158) | Surface soil microbial communities from Centralia Pennsylvania, which are recovering from an underground coalmine fire - Coalmine... | ecosystem: Environmental > Terrestrial > Soil > Unclassified... | reverse complement strand
GAACACTCCGCCCTGCCCCGCATACGGCGAATTCTTCTCGAGCAGCATCACCGCGTTGCGATAGCTTTCATCCTTGCTCCGCTCGTACGCCATGCGAAGCCCATGAGGAAAGACGCGGTAGCCGGGAATTTTGCCGTCCGCCGCCGTCACGTAATCCCGGTATTGCCGGGCCACGTTGAAGGCGCAGTTTTCCCATTTACGATCGCCGGTGTAGTCCGCGATCTGGAAATACACACGCGCTCCATCGTAGTACCACACCTGGCTTTCGACCCCGAAGGCCAGCGCGTCGTCGGCATGCTTGGGATTGCACCAGCGCGAGGCGAGCTCGCGCATGGTGTACTTCCATTGCGCCAGCTTCGGAATCGGCGGCGCGGCGCGTTTTTCGGGCGGCGGCGCGGGCGGAATCGCGATCACCCGCAGCGGGATCGCGAGCGTTTGCAGCTCGCCCGCCGCCTGCGTCTCCACCACGATGGAATAATCGCCCGGCGCGCTCTCAGGGCCGGCTTTGATCCACATCTCAACACGCGCGACGCCACCATACTGGAACCAGCCCTTCGCGTCGCGAAAACATTCCGGCATATAGGGATTGCAGATCAGGTGGTAGGACAGCCCCGGCGGAACGGTCACCCGCGTAAAATACAGGTTCGAAGGCGTGCCCGCGAACTCGGCCCAGAACTGTACGACCGTATCGAACCCCTGATAAACCTCGCGCGGCCCGGCGAGCTTCAGTTGATAGGCGGCCGGGGCTCCCGGTGCTGGAATGATCGCGAGCATAGCGGCGGCAGCCCAACCAAAGCGCACCCCCTCAGAGTAGCGTTGCCGGAACAACCGCGCAACTTTCCTCACCGCCTCCTCACCGCCTCTGCCGCGTGATCATCCGCGCGGCTGGCCAGCAACTGCCTCCGCCCACCCCGAACGCGAAGCCGAAATCCTTCCATTTCGATTCCGCCAGCGCAACGTCGTCTTGCAGTTCCGTGGCCCAGTTCGCGTCCGTTCCCGGACCGCCCATAGCCCCGTACGCCGCCGCGTACAGCAGTTCTCCCGCATCGTCGTAGCGGCCCGGGAACAGCAACGCCGCCCGCGCCAGCCCGCCGAAGGTCTGCAAACTCAGGAAGCGGCTGCCCGCCACGTCGTCGGCCGAGCATCCCGGAATTCCCTCCCGAATCGGCTCGCAATGCGGCGCCAGACGAGCATAATAAAGCCCGCTGGCCGGTTTCCGGATACCGTAGTTTACCAGCCAGTCCGCATTGTCCTCCACAAACTGCCTGGCCTGCGGATTCCCCGTCGCCAGATAAGCGTAATACCACGCCGTCATCACGATTCCTTGCAGAAACGGCGCGACTCCCGGCCCCGGTCCGGCGTCTCCATCCGGAGTTCCGCTGTTGCCCGTATTGGTATCGCTGAAATCGTAGGAGCCGCCGGAGCGGGTTATTCCTTCATACGGAGCATCAGTAACACCGTCCGCCTGTTTCAGCGTAAGCTGGGTTGGCGAAACGAAGACGGGATAGTAAATCCGCGAATCGTTGTCGAAGCGGATCCATCGCTGCTCGTTCAGCTCATTTGCATCCGTGCCGAAACAATCAGCAGCGGTCCAATTGGTGGGCGATCCGCTTCCATCCCAGGTCACCGTAGCCGACCCGTTGATCAGCGAAACGGTTCCGGTCCAGGCGTGCCAACCGGTGCGGCAATCGTTGTAACCGAAGCTTCCCCACGCGCCAGCGGCGCCCCATATCGTCCGCTGCGCGATCTGCTGCGGCAGCCAACTCTGCGCGATCGACTGATTGATCCACGCCTGATACGCCGCCGCTTTCACCGGATCGGGATCATACATCGCGCACAGCGAAACCTGCCAAAGGTCGTAGTGCATTTCCCGGCCATCGTATGGCGGGACATTTCCGGGCACGTCCGCCGAGACCGCGTCGCAGTTTCGCTCGAACGCCTGCATCCACGCCGGCTGCCCATCGAAGTAGCGGATCATCAGTCCCGCCATCGCCTTTTCCCTGGGCACGAGCGCGGCGCCTCCGGTCGCGCGAAAATAGTCGATGAACGGCATCGACATCCAACGATCGGCGAGCGTGCGCGCGTAGCTTTGATACTGGCTCAGCCCGGTCCGGTAATAAAGCGAATAGAACGCCAGGACCGCGTCATAGTAATTGACGTTGCTGGACCCGTTGATCCAGGTGCCGTAATTCGCCATCTTCGAATACGTGAGGCCGTTTGACGACGCACCGCTGTATGCTCCGTTCAGCGTCAGGCTCGTGTCGCTGTCGCAGGAGGCGATTCCATACGGAGCTTTGCGCGGAATATTCGTACCATCGCTCGTCCAGATAACGAACTGATCCTGCCCGCTCGGCGTGGACCCGCCCGCGCAAAAATCGGCGCGAAATGTCGTTCCCGTCCCCGTTATCGTCCGCGATCCGTTCGACACGGCGATGGTCCCCGCCAGCGGATTCATCCAATCGTCCGGCGGGATTCGCGGGCCAAAATAATCAGCGAACGCCTTGTGCCGATCGTCCTGCCACGGCCATGGATTCTGGCCCCACATGATCAGCGGTCCGATGATCGCGGAAATCGCCGGATCGGAAATGGCCACGCGGCCGTCGACATCCGCCGGCGCCGACCCGATCGTAACTGTGGAATGGGAAGCGATTCCGTTCGCGTCCGTCACCGTCAGTTGAAACGTGTAGCTGCCGAAGACGGTCCCGCTGATCACCGGAGTCGCCGTGTTTGCTCCCGTCAGGACCACCTGGTTGGGACCCGCAATCTGCTGCCATTGGTAGCTCACGCTGCCGTCGCCGGCAAAACCGAAGCTGCCCGACCCATCCAGCGCGGCCGGCGCTCCGGCGCGGATCACCCGGAACATTCCGGCCGAGGCGACCGGCGGATAAACCGGCGCGATGGCGAACGATACGGCTTGTGCTCCCCGCCAATTCAAATCAAATCCATTACCACTCGAATCGGCGAGCGTCCCTTGAAACTCCCAATCCAGGAGATTCCCCGGCGGGGCCGCTCGCGCATGCGGCGGCGCGGAGCCCGGCGGCGTCGGATCCGAATAGAGCCTTAAAAACCCGGCGTTGATGTTCGCGCTGTTATAGACGCCGTATTCCACCCGCCCGCAGATGCTGATCGTCCCGGCGAAAGACACGCTAGGATTGGTGAGCGGGCTTTTAAAAACCCGATATCCGCTGCCGTCTGCGCTCCACAGCTCGAAACTGAAACTGTTCGTCGCCTGATTGCGTTGCAGTCTCCACATCCAGTCGGAGGGAAGCGTCGTGATGTCGATCTGAAATCCGTAGCCTTCGCCTGCCACGTACAACGTGCCGTTGACCCCGTCGGAGGACAGCACTTGCAGGCCGACCGTAGGCGCGTCCAGCAGATCCTGGTATCCGGCGGCCCACGAGGCTCCGAAAAAACGGCCTTCCCAACGATAGGAGTTGAGCTGCGAATCAGCCGGCGAAGCCGGCAGCGTGGTGTACGCCGCCGCTCCTCCCGGACAATGAAGCGACTGCGCCGGGGACGGAATTCCCCCCACGCACAACAAAAATAAAACCGGGCGATACTTCGTGGTCCGCAACCTGAGTACCTCCCGTCATCATATAATGCGGCTTCTTCGCCGGGCATGTTACGATTCGCCCATCCGGCAATGATGAGGAAGATGATGCGCAAAACCGCGGGACGCCTGTGGCGTTGGATTCGAATGGGCTGCGCCGCGCTCGGGGCCGCGGTGTTGATTGTCACCTTGACGCCGGTGACCTCCTGGGCCTCGGCCCGCCTCGCCGGCCCCTGGAACGATCCGCAGGGCGCAATTCTGGTCGTGCTTTCCGGCAGCGGATCGGATCAAGGCATGCTCGGCGAAAGCTCCTACTGGCGCGCCTTCTACGCCGCGCTGGCCTGGCGCGAGGGCCACTGGAAAAAAATCGTCCTGCTCGGCGGCGGGGATCCTCCGGCATCCTCGGCCATGAAGACTTTCCTTGAAGCCGCCGGAGTGCCCGGCTCCGCCATCGTCACCGAAACCGAATCAAGCAGCACCCGGGAAAGCGCCATTCGCGCCAGGCCTCTTTTGGACTCTCTGCCGGGAATCAAGGTGCTGATGACCAGTGACTATCACATGTACCGCGCCGCGGGCGTTTTTCGCAAAGCCGGCATCGAGTTCGCCCCCCGCCCCATTCCCGACGCCCTCAAGCGCGCCGTCTCCTGGAATCTCCGCTGGTCCGTCTTTCAGGACCTCGTCATCGAGAGCATCAAGATCACCTATTATCGTTTGCATGGCTGGATTTAAAAAGCCATGGACCGAGGCCGAACACTCAAGCTTGCTCCCACACCCGCACCAATTGCGGGGTCGCACTTTGATCTTGCGTCCGCTTAATACCAAACCAGCAGTCCATCACTTCCCTCGCTTTGACTATGTTCCAGTTCTGCGATCCTTGATCTTGCTGGATCTCGGGCGCCCGGACCGGGACGGCCTCGAGGTGATCCGCAGCGTGCGCCAAGTCAGCCAGACCCCAATTATTGTGCTCTCGGCCCGCGGACAGGATCAGGACAAGGTCGAGGTCATGCCGGAAGCGAGATCGTCAAGCACGTCATGACAGTAATCCGTATTTCCCGGATGCACGGCTCGTCGTCCATCTTGGCCGGCTCAATCAGGAGGATCTTGCTGTGGCCTTGCGCCTCGCTACAAGATATGGGTTCGGCATGCTGTTCAAGGTTTTCCTCAGGCGTGCGCCTTCAGACAGGAGTCTTCTCGGAGAACTTGGGACAAGGCGTCGACCAACTGTTGGTTTTGGCCTTCGCTGCGGACCGCGATGCGCAGGTAGCAACCCGGTTCCAGGCCTGAGAACGAATCGCATTCGCGGACGAGAATCGCGTGGCCGCGAATAAGGGCGCGATGGACTTGCACCGCGTCACAGCCGCGCGGGACGCGTACGAACAGGAAATTGGCGGCGCCCGGAAGCACCAGGAAACCGAGTGAGGAAAGCGCGGCGGACAATATCGCGCGTGCGTTGCGGTTTTCTTCGCGCGCATGCGTGGCATACTCGGTGTCCTGTAGGGCTTCGGCAAGAGCGTTCGCGGCCAATGTAGTGACGGGCCAAGGCGGGATCTGCGCCGTGATTTTGCGCGCGATATCGGGTCTGGCGACAGCGTAGCCGGCGCGCAGCCCTGGACAGCCAAAGAACTTGGTAAGCGACCGAATCGAGACAATGCCGCCTGTCATGGCAGCGTGCTCCGTGACGGCTGCATCCGGTATGTAGTCGATGAAGGCTTCATCGGCGAGCACAACGGCTCCAGCCCCGCGCGCGACCGCGATGTGATCGAGCATTTCGGTTCGACTCGCACACGCTCCGGAGGGATTGTGGGGATTGTTGAGGATGAGCACGTCGCCTGCCCGCAGTAGTTGCGAAAACACGGGCGTCAGCCGGAACTCCGAATTCAGCATCAGAGAGACCGTCTCGCATCCGAACGCGCTGCACGCGCGCTCGTATTCCGAGAACGCCGGGATGGGGATGACACAACGCTTCGGCGCTAGCGCCCGGACCGCTGCGTAAATCAGCGAATCGGCGCCTGCGGCGATCACGATAGACTCGCGCGGAACGGCCGCATAACGGCTCAGCAAGGAGCGCAGCTCAGTATATTCATGATCCGGGTAGCTGGTCCAGGTGCGCGGGTTTTGTGCTTCGCGGGCCAGCCGTTCGGCAGCCCTCGGTGGAAGACCCATGGGATTGATGTTGGAGCTGAAGTCAAGAATGCGATCCGGCGGAACGCCCGCCTCGCGCGCGGCTCGCTCGATATCGCCGCCGTGAAGATACGGCGCACTCACCTTCGCCTCCCGATTGCGAGGCAGATCCATGCCACTGAGAAAGCGGCGACCGAAGCGACTGCGGTAATGAATAACGCCTTCCGCGCGTCGCGGACTGTTGCGCAATGTCCTTCGACGCCCAAAACCGGCTTGGGCGAAGGCTCCCCGCCGTAGTAATTCATGCCTCCCAATCGCACGCCGAGCGCGCCGGCCATCGCGGCTTCGGGTCGCCCGGCGTTCGGGCTTGGATGATTGCTGCCGTCGCGCAGGAGGATGCGCCAGGCCTGGCGGGCGTCGTATTTCGTCAGAAGCGCGGCAGCGCAAATCGTGGCCGCGGCCACCCGCGCGGGAATGAAATTCGCGACGTCATCCAGGCGCGCGGCGACACGGCCGAAGTAGCGATAGGGAGGCTCAGGATGGCCGATCATCGAATCGAGCGTGTTGATGGCCTTGTAAGCGAACGCCGCCGGCACGCCGCCGAGCGCGAGATAGATCAACGGAGCGACAACCCCGTCGCAAAGGCCCTCCGCCAAGGTCTCGATAACGGCGCGCAGGATTTCCGGCTCATCCAGCGACTCCGTGTCGCGGCCCACGATTCGTGAGAGCAGCAGACGCGCCCGCAGCAGGTCGCCCGCCTCGACTGCCCGGACCACAGCGGCAGACTCATCCAGCAGGCTGCGGGTTGCCAGCGTGGTCCAGCCGAGCAGAATCTCGGCCATGGGACTCGCGTTCCGAACCCATCGTGCGACTACCCATGCGCCGAAGACGACTCCCGCGGTCAGAAATGCGCCTTGCACCAGTTCTATTTCGGGTTTTGCCGGGCGGCGCAGCAGGCGTTCGCCATGCGAAATGGCGGCCCCGATCAGCCGGACCGGATGCGGCATCGACGGCGGATCACCCGCGATCCAATCGAGCGCATACGCGGCGAGAAAGCGGCTTGGCAGCATGGGCGCGGTCATCTCCGGACTCCCAGACATTCATGAATCAACTCCATATCGAGCGATTGGCGCACGTGTTCGGCCAGCCGGTCGATGCGTCCTTCGCGTTCTGCCGTAACGAAGGCGCGGCTTTCAATCGGAGCAAGCCCGCACGCGCTCCGGGCCGCGGCCAGGAAGGAGTGCCGGAACACGTCTTCATGAAACAGGCCGTGAACGTACGTACCGTATGCGCGGACATGCCCGGCAATCGCGCCATCCAGAATCGAGCCTGCTACGCCGGCGCGCTGAATTTCGGCGAATGGTTGCGCGCCTTCGGTGTATACCGTTTCGCCCATGTGGATTTCATAGCCACGAAAGCAGGGTGCTTCCAGCCGCGCTCCGAACAGCGCGCTCGGCGCCACTCGGCCCTGTACCGGGCGCGTAACCTTCTTGTGCCGGAGCACCGTTGTGATCGGCAGCAGTCCGAGTCCGTGCGCCGATCGCGCGGATCCGTGGCTTTCCACACCTTCCGGATCTTCTATGCCGTGCCCCATCATTTGCATGCCGCCACAAATCCCGAGGACGCCCGCACGGCCCGCGAAGTTGTGGATCTCCGGCTCCCAGCCGCGGCGCCGCAGCCACGCCAGATCGTCGAGAGTCTGCTTCGACCCCGGCAGGATCAAAAGGTCGGCATCGCGCACGTCGGAGGGATGTTCGAGAAATGCGAGTGCGACGGAAGGCTCGGCGGACAACTCATCGAAATCGGTGAAGTTGGCCATGTAGGGAAAGGCGATGACGCCGATGCGCAATGCGCGATCCGGACCGTTTGAACGCTCGGCCCACGCGCGACTCGCGGTGCGGCGCTCTTCCATTGCGACACTGTCCTCTTCATCGAGGCCGAGATTCGGAAGCCACGGCACGATGCCGGCGCAGGGAATCCGGACGCGCTCGGCGATCATTTCCACTCCCGGCCGCAACAGGCTCACGTCGCCGCGAAATTTGTTGATGATGAAACCGCGCAAAAGGGCGCGCTCCTCTGCATCCAAAAGCTCGACCGTTCCCAGCAGCGACGCGAACACTCCACCCCGGTCGATATCAGCGGCCAGCAAACAGGCCGCGCCAGCGGCTTTCGCCATCCGCATGTTTACGATGTCGTGCGCCTTCAGATTGATCTCAGCCGGCGAGCCCGCGCCTTCGAGAACCACCACGTCATACTCCGCCGCCAGTTGTTGATACGCCTCCACAACGGTAGGAAACAGTTCCTCCACCCGGCATTCGTGATAATCCGCCGCCGTCATCTGGCCCCACACCTTTCCCAGCACAACGATCTGCGCCGCTCTGTCACACGAGGGCTTGATGAGAATCGGATTCATCGCGGCCGAGGGCGGAATCCGGCACGCCTCGGCTTGCAGCGCCTGCGCGCGGCCGATCTCGCGTCCGTCCGGTGTTGCAGCGGAGTTGAGCGACATATTCTGTGCTTTGAATGGCGCCACGCGAAAGCCTTCATTCGAGAGAATGCGGCACAACGCGGTTGTCAAAATCGACTTGCCGGCATGCGAAGCAGTGCCGAGCACCATGAGGGCGCGTGCGCTCATTTGCACTGTCCCGTTTCCGGCAGGCGCGGCCAACAGCTCAGGCGAGCCCTGCTGGTCGCGGCCGAGCACCTCCGGCGGAATCCGCTCCGGCAAACTTCGCGCCAGCAAGGCTGGCCATTCACTACTTGCCCTTGCTGAGTTTGCGGAAATACTCCGCGACCGCGTCCATGTACCCCGCCGGCACGCGATCGGTGGTGGCGCTGCGCACCTGATCGCCGCTGGATTTATCGGCTTCGCGGCGCAGTTGCACCTCCAGCGATTCCAGATTCGGCAGCACTACGCGGTTCAGGCGATTGGTCAGCTCCTGCGAGCTGATGTCGCCCACCTGCATCCGCGAAAGCTCCTGCTGCAAATCGCCGATCTGCCGCGCCATATCGGGATTATCTTTATACTCCTGGCGCATCTGGTTCAGCGCGCGCGTGGCATCCTGCATCATGCGACTCGGATCCCATACGTCGCCATTCGGATACTGGTACATTCCTTCCGGAGCGAAGCGGCCGTAATACGTTCCCGGACCGTCGAAGCGATTGCCGTATCCGCGATCGCCGCCGTTGAGGCGTCCGTTGCTGCCGCCGCCGCGCTGGCCACCGTTGGCGGCATTGCCCTGCTGCCCGTTCTGCCCTTGCTGGCCGGACTGGCCCTGCTGGTTGCCCTGGCGGTTGCCGTTCTGGCTCGCCATGCGCTCCAACTGATCGCGCAGCCGCTCGACTTCGGCGAGGGACCGCTGCGTCTGCCCGTCCCGCGGGCCCTGCTGGCCCGGCGCGTTGGGATCGAGGGCGGCCTGCGCGCGCTGCAAATCGTCGGCGACCTTGTCCATCGTCTGCGTGATCGGCGCTTCGCGCGGCACCATGTATCCGCCAAGGCCGCGCCGGATATTATCGGCCGCGTACTTCATCCGCCCGCGAGCTTCGTTCTGCTGCATCTCGGAAAGCGCCTCGCGCACCGCGGAGGAGGCGCGCGGCTGCGTACCCGCCATATCGCGAGCCGCTTTCTGCATGTCCTGCTCGAGCTGGCCGGCGTCGTTGGTCATCTTGTCTTTTTCATCGGCGAGCTGCGCGGCCTGCTGGCGCGACATGTTCGATTGCTGTCCGAAGCGCGGGCCGCCCCCGTTCAGATAATCCTCGCCGTAAGCTTTGCGCAGGCGATTTTCAAAATCCCGCTGCTGATCGGCGAGCTTCCGCGCGCGCTGCGCCAGATCGTTCAATTGCGCCGCGGCCTGCTGCTGGCGCATTCCGCCCAATTGATCCTGCGCTTCTTTTAACCGCTCCGCCGCGCGGCGCGCATCTGCCTGACTTGCCGCCTGCCCTTGCTGGCCTTGCGCCGCCGAGGATTGCGCCGAGCGCATATCGTTTTCCGCCTGGCGAAGCTGATCGAGCGCGCGCTGCAAGCGCTGATCGCTCTGCCGGCCGCTCATGCCGCTCTGCGATCCGCGCGAAGACGACGATTGCGATCCGCTCTGGCCCTGCTGGCCCGATTGCGACTGCTGGCCCTGGGCGGATTGCTGGCCCTGCTGCTGGAGCTGTTCCAACTGCTTTTTCAGCTCTTCGGCTTCCCGGCGCAGCATTTCCTGCTGCCAGCGCTGCTCGAAGCTTTGTTTGTTCTGCTGTTGTTGCACCAGCTCCTGCTGGCGTTGCGCGAGCTGCTGTAGTTTTTGCAGCGCCTCATCGATCTCTTTCTGTCGCTGTTCCTGCGAGGAGCCCTGCTGCTGGCCCGTTTCGTACTGATTTTTTTCCGTGTCGAGCTCGAGATCGAAGAGGTTCGCCAGATCGCGGCCCGCTCCGCCGCCACCGCCGCCGCCGTTTGCCCCGAAAGCGACCTGAATGTCGCGCATCGTGGCTTCGGCGCGCAGCAGATGCTGCAGCGCCCGCTGCTCCGGCTCAAGCGCGTCTTTCCAGCCCTGACCTTTCAATTTGTCCGATGCCGGACCCATTTCCGCCGCCGCGGCTTCCATTTCCTTGGTGAAGGATTGAAACTCCTGATTCTGCCCGGCGAGCTCCCGGCTGCGCGTGCGCTGCGCCAGCGACATCGCCTGCTCCTTCAACTTGCTTTGCACTTCGGAGAGGAATTTCGCGTTATCGGCCGCGTTGACCTTTTCCTTCGCGCCGCCGCGAATTTCATTCCAGGTGGCCGCGATGATTTCTTTTTCGCGCTCCGAAATCCGGTTCTGATCCTGATCGCCGCCGCCCCCGCCGCCGCCCATCTGCTGCGATTGCGAGTAGTTGCGCTCATAGGGCTGGGTCTCGATGAACATGATATCGGTGCGCGAGGTGGTGCGCGCGTCGCGCGCCGTCGCGTAAATCGCGACCACGTCGCCCGGCGTCAGCTTGTAGTCTTCAAGATAAATCGTCGTGCGGCCGCTCGCCTGCTTCACGCCTCTTTGCGGCAGCATGGAAACGGTCTTTTCCGCGCCGCCGTTGACGGAATAGTGCAGATCCATGGATTCCAGCGCGAAATCGTCGTCGCCTGCGACCTCAACCGGCACCTCCTCGATGGGGCTGACCCTGGCGTCGGCGCCGGGACGCGTAATCTTCACGTTCGGTGCGTTGTCTTCGCGGGCTTCGATGAAGAAATCCTCGCTCAAGCGAACGCTCTGGCCCTGCTCATTGGCGGCGAAGTGATACATGCCGTCCTTGTTGATCGGCACCTTGGCGGTGAGCACGGTTCCGCTCGCGTCAGGATCGAGCGAAATGTGCTGGCCGTTATCGAGCTCGATGGTTCCGGTTCTAAGCGGGCGATCCGTTTCGACGCGCAGCTCGGCGACGGTTCCCGCGACGGCCCGCAAATCGCCGCCCGGATCTTCAGTCGCGTCGGACAGATGCAGCCAGCTCGGGAAATGGTAGGTCACCTTTACTTTTTTGATCGCCGGCATGTCCACCACGTCGAGCTTATAGGTTTTCGATCGCACGCCCGCCGCTTCGACGTAATACTCGACCGGCTCCGGCACCGCGGCGAACAAAAATTCATATGCCGATCCGCTATCGCGCGGCAGCATGGGAGCTTCTTCCCACTTGAGCGCGCTCTGATAACGCGCGTAGACCTTCACCTGCGGCGCCTGGAACCCGACCAGCGTCGCGGTGACCATCTGGTCCGCTTTACGGCGGATAAGTTTGTTGCCGGGTTCGATCTTTATGTCATAGAACGCGCCCGTCGTTCCCTTGGGCAGTCCGGCCCACAACAGCGATGCGCCGTAGCCGAGGAACCCGGGACCCGCGACAATCAGCCACGCCAGCGCGGCCGCCGCCGCTCCGGCCGACGTCGCAAACGCAAAAATCGATTTCGGCGGCGCCACGCGAGCCGTTTCCGTGCGCTGCGCGACCGTCGCCGTATCTTCCGCCAATAGATCGAGCATCGGATCGCCGTGCTCGCGGCGCTCGACGAAAGTCAGGAGGCGTTCTTCAAACTCGGGAAAGGTCCGCTCCGCCCGCCGCGCGGCCCGGCGCTGATTCAGCCGCAGCAACGGCAGCACCATCCCGAACGCGATGGCAATCGCGAGCGCGAGGAACAACACCACTCGCGCCACCGTGAGGCTGCTCGAAGAAAACGCCAGGGCATTTGTGACCAGCACCATCGCCAGCGTGACGCCGAGCGCAACGCCGGCCGCAATTGCCGCACCCTTTGAAACGGCCAGCCATCTTAGGCGCGTCTCCAGGCCGCGCAGATATTGGTTCAATTGTTCGCGCGTGTTCATGCCGCTTCCTTTCGCTTGGTCTTCTCCGCCGCAGCCGGCGGTTTCAAATGACGGTCCGCGACGATCGATTCCGCAATCGCCACACCCAACAATATCAATAATAAGATCGGCCAGAGGCCCCAGGGTTTCTTATCCCCTTGATCTACCGATGCTGACGCGCCGGACGCGTTTTCGTCACTGCCGGTGGCCTTCCATAAATCAAGCGTTTCCTTGGGAATGACGGCGAGGTCCGACTCGCGCCGGTCGGCGTGAACGGCGATCAGACTGCGCCGGCCGCTGGCCGTTTTCACTTCGTAGAAACCTTCCTTGTGAACCGCGAAATTTCTCGCCGCGGCGGCCTCCTCAAGCGATAGCAGGCGGCGCCCGTCGAGCAGAACTTCGGCCGCGCCTGTCTTATCGCCGGAGGCGCGCAACTCGATATAGGAATCCGCAGTAACGTTCACCGGCTGATCGCCGCCCTCGCCGCCGAGATACTCCGCCGATCGCTGCACGAAAGGAACCCAGGCCGCGTGCAGCGGCAGATCGTTAGCCGTGTTGTCGAATGTCGAAGCGAAGGCCATCACTTTGCCTTCGCCGATCGCCTGCTCCAGCACCAGCGGCGTCCCGTCGTTGAGCCGCGCCAGAACCCGCGATTTCGCGCTGGTGACGCGGATCGCCTGGTAAAACTTGACGCCGTCGAAGCGCTCCAGATCACGCATCACCGGATCGCCGGTGTCCAGATCGGAGACGCTCAGAAACATCTGGCCCTCCGGATGCGCGTACGAGGAGCTTTGGATCGCTTCATCAAGCACCGGAACGCGCGGCGAAGCGGCCGATGCCGGTCCCAGCGCGATGAGCAGCGATCCGCCGGCGGCAACGTAGGCTTTGAGCGAATCTTCAAAGCCGCCGGGCAAAGCGCCCAGATCCGAAAGAACGATCAGAGCGTAATTTCCAAGCTTCGCGTTGGCGGCCTGATCCGGCCGCAGGGTTTCGAGCGTGAACGCCGAATCGGGCGAGGCGTCGAGCGCGGCTTTGTAGTACAGTTCCGCGCGCGGATGCCGGCCGTCGTCGACGAACAGAATTTTTTTCGGATCGGCGCGCTCCACCGCGAAATCGTAATGATCGTCGGCGGCCAGAATGTCGGCCGAATCGATGCGCACTTCGCCCCGGCTGAATCCGTAGGGCGCGTCAAGTCCCAGAAATTCGACCTGCGCGCGGCCGTTTTCGGCGACATCCACCGTTTTGGTCTGCAGCGATTTTCCGTTGAGCAGCAGCGATACGGTGCGCTTGGCGGCCGGGGCGCCGAACCCCGCAATGATGGCCTGAATGCGAACTTTTTTGGGATCGTAAACCCGCCGCGGCGCCGTGACGCTTTCCACCGTCCAGTTCGGCGCCGCGTCGCCCACCTGATGCAGCACCAGATTTGTTCCCGGCTCGAGCCGCAGATCGGCGAATCCCGGCGGCATCGCCGATCTTTGCAGATCGCTCACCAGATTCAGCTCGATCGGCGATTTGATCGATTCGGCGAGCGTCCGCGAATAGCGCGCCAGCTCACCGAACGAGGCGCGGCTATCAGTCGGCTGGATCGAGTTGATCGCGGCGCGAGCCTCGCCAGGATCCGTCGTGGGCTGCGTCAGCGTCTGGATCTGGGCTCCCAGCGCGACCACCTGCACCGGATCGCCGGGGCGCACCGAGGAAAGAATGCTCTGCGCCTGATCCTTGGCCTGCTGCAAGCGATTCCCCGCCCTCATGCTGAACGAATCGTCGATCGCGATCAGCGTAAGATGCTTCTGCCCCCCGATCGGAATGGCGCGCCGGATAAACGGATTGGCGAACAGCAGCGCGAGCAGGATCAGCATCGCCGCCCGCAGAGCGAACAACAACAGGTGCTCCAGGCGGCGGTGCTTCACCGAGCTTACCTCGCGCTTTTCAAACAGCATCAGCGACGGAAAATAACGCGGATCGGAGCGATGCTTTTTGAGCAGATGAAGCCAGACCGGCAGCCCGACGGCCGCGATCCCGGCTAAAAACCATGGTGCGAGGAAGCCCATAAAACTCTCTAGTGGCCCGTGCGGGAATCCGTCAACGCCGTCACATTTTTCCTTTCCGGATCGCCAGGTACTCGCGCAGCGCGGCGTCCAGCGGGCGGCTGGTGTCAATCAAAAAATAATCGATGCCCGCGCCCCTGGCGCGAGTGCGCAGGTCCTCCAGATGCGCGTCCATTTTGTCGCGATATTCGTGCGAGGCGTAATCGGGCGACACCTCCATCGCCTCGCCCGTTTCCAGATCCTCCAGCAGCACCGGATAGCGCAGCTTGGGATGAATCTCTTCGGGATCAAGCACGTGAAACAGAATCAGCTCGTTGCCGCGATAGCGCAGCGGCTCGACCGTCTGGATGATTTTCGCCGGCTGTTCCCAGAAATCCGAGATGGCGACCACGATTCCCCGGCGGCGCAAAAATTCCTGAAGCGTCAGGAACGGATGGGCAAAATTGGTCCGCGCGCCGGCCTCCGCGTTCTCGATGGCGTGCAGAATCCGCGCAAGCTGGCCCTGCCGCGACGACGCCCGCACGTAGCGGCGAACCTCGTCGTCGAAAACGATCAGCCCCGCCGCGTCGCGCTGCATATTGGCCAGATAGGCCAGCGATGCGGCTAAAAACTTCGCGTATTCGAGCTTATCAGTGGGATGCGAGCCGAACTTCATCGACCGGCTGGCGTCGAGCAGGATGGTCAACTGCGAGTTGGTTTCGCCCCGATAGCGTTTGAGAAAGGCGCGCTCGGTGCGCGCAAAGACGTTCCAATCGATGTGCCGCAGATCGTCGCCGGGCGTGTAGGCGCGATATTCGGCAAACTCCTGGCTGAATCCGAAATCGGGCGAGCGGTGCAGACCGGCGATGAATCCGTCGACGACCGTTTTGGCGATCAGATCCAGTCCGGAAATGCCGGCGAGAACACTCGGATCTAGAAATCGTTGCAACATCTTTCCTGCATCAGCCGGAGCCGGCCGCCGCGTTTACGCCTTCGGCGCGGGCATCGCCTCCAGCAGTTTTTTCAAAATATCGTCCTGCGTCAGCCGGTCCGATTCGGCCTGGAAGTTCAGCAGAATGCGATGCCGCAGGATGGGCCGCATCAGCGCGATCACGTCCTCAAAGGACACGTGATAACGATGCCGCATCAGCGCCCGGGCTTTCGAGGCCAGCACCAAAAACTGCGCGGCGCGGACGCTGGCGCCGAAGTTGACGTACTTCTTAATGAAATCCGGCGCGGCGGCGTCGGTCGCGCGCGTGGCGCGAACCAGATCGACCGCGTAGCGCGCTACCGAATCCGCGATCGGCACCATCCGGACCACCTGTTGAAAATCCAGAATCTCCTCGGCGTTCGTCACCGCCTCCACTTGCGCCTGATGCGTCGTCGTGGTCAGGCCGAGCACCTGCATTTCATGATCGGCGGAAAGATAATCGAGCAGCGTATTAAAAATGAAGCGGTCCAGTTGCGCTTCCGGCAGCGGATACGTGCCTTCGAGCTCAATCGGATTCTGCGTCGCCAGAACGAAAAACGGCGGCCGGATCTTATAATGATTGCCGCGCACCGTGCAGGATAATTCCTGCATCGCCTCCAGCAGCGCCGATTGCGTCTTGGGCGGCGTGCGGTTGATCTCGTCGGCCAGCAGCACGTTGGCGAAAATCGGACCCGGCACGAACGTCCAGGTGCGCCGGCCGGTAGTGGGATCTTCCTCGATGATGTCGGTGCCGGTGATATCGGACGGCATCAGGTCCGGCGTGAACTGGATGCGCCGAAATTCCAGACCCAGGGCCTGCGCCAGCGTTCGCACCAGCAGCGTCTTCGCCGTGCCCGGCAGTCCGGTGATCAGGCAGTGGCCGCCGACGAACAGAGCGATCATCACCTGCTCGATCACTTCGTCCTGTCCCACGATCACGCGGCGAACCTGTGCGACAATATCGTCGCGCACTTTCTGAAACCGGACAATGCGGTCCTTCAGCTCGCTCGATTCGATGGAGGAAACGGTGGTGGTGGACATTTAATTATTCTGTCTTATTCCTTGTCGCTTAATTCAAGCAGTAGTTTTTGGGCGGGCTTGTACTCCGGCGCCACTTCGAGCGCCGACAGAACTTCATCCTTGGCTTCGGCGCTGCGATGCAGCGCGTTCAGCGCGACCGCCCGTTCATAATGCGCGCCCGCCGGATCGACCGTGCCGCCGGCCAGCGCGGCGCCCCATTCGCGAATCGCGCCCTCGTAATTTTTCAAATCCATATCGAGCTGGCCCAGCTTGCGGTGCGCTTCCTCGTCCTTCAAATAAATCAGATCCAGCCGCTCCAGCGTGCGCGCCGCGGCGCGTTTGTCTCCGGCTTCGGCTTCAAGATCGGAAAGCTTCTTGAGCAGCGCCGGATCCCGCCCGCCGACATCGGCGTAACGCGCGAGCTGCTTCATCGCGCCCGCCTTGTCGTTTTTCGCCAGATAGGCGTCGGATAAAAATTCGTAGACGCTGCCCGCTTCGACATAATCGGAATAGACGTCACGAATCGGCGCGCCGAGCTGGATCACTTTGTCCCAATCCTTCTGCTTGGCCGCCTTGGAGACTTCGAGAAGCTGCTTTTTCCACTCCTCGAATCCGTTTACGCTGACTTTGGTCGAATCATCCAGCCAGGCCAGGAATTGCTTATCGAACTCCTCCGGCTTCAGATTGAATTCTTTCTGAATCACGTCCACCGTCGGCGTCAGATTCTTGAAATCCTCGATCATCGCCAGCAGCTTCCCATAGCCCCACTTCTGATCGATAAAGTTGCAGATCTTGCCGCCCTGAAAATACGACACGACGACCTGCGCAGGATAAGTGGGATGAATGAAGCCGCGATCCAGCTCCGAGATCGGCAGCAGCTTGTGATTTTTGATGGCGTTGATCGCCTCCGGATCGAGCCGGTCGCCCCAATCGGGGTTGCCGTTGGCCGTCTCCTCATACACCGCCAGTCCTTCAGTGAACCAGCGCGGGACGCGGCTGTTGGTCATCGCCAGCACGTAGACGTGGCTCAACTCGTGCCACATCGTGCTGTCCCAATGAAACTGCCCCGGAGGCCGCGCGCTTGGAGAATCCATGGCCACCGACGCCGTGAACTTCGCGCCGTGCTCGCCTTCGGTGAACGCCTGCGTGGCGACGAACGTCACCCCCAGCGCGCCGAGGCCGGGCATGCCCATGGTGCGCACCGCGAAATCTTCGTGATCCGGATAAACTTCCAGCTCCACCGGCCCGTTCAGCTTGAACTTGTATTTCTTTTCATACGTGGCGAGCGCGCGCTGCATCTCGCTTTCAACGTACGGCCGCAGCAGTTCGGCTTCCTTTTTGTGCAGCCGGATGATGGTCGTCGGAGTCCGGTAGGTGACGAAGTTCTTATAACTGTCGAGCAGCGTGAGCGAATTTTTCGTTGACGTGCTCTGGTATCCGTTACGCCAGCACTCTTCAAGCTGCTGCCGCGCTTCCGTCTCATCGCCCAGCCGCATCAGGTTGATGCCGAGCTCGCTGCGCGCGCTCCACAGATCCGGCTTCAATTGAAGCGCTTTGCGATACGCCAGAATGCCTTCATCGTAGCGGCGATTGATGATGAAAAAATGCCCGGCGGTTTCGTACACCTCGCCGTAATGCGGATTGATCTGCAAAATCCGGTCGAGCCACGGAGTGGTCTTCTTATCGTTCAACCAGTCGATAGCCGCCAGCACCGACATGGCGTCCAGCGCTTCCGGAGAGATCGCCAGCGCCTTGTTCGCCTCGCTCGCCGCCTTTTCCGGATTGTTGTCCTCCAGCGCCACGCGCGCCAGCAGTTCCTGAGCTTCCACCAGTTTGGGATCGCTCTTCAGCGCCTGCTGCGCCAGCTCCGTCGCTTTCCCCTCGAACCCGTCCGCGGCGACCAGCGCCAGGCCGAGCAGCGCGGGAGCATAATCCTTTTTTAGTTCCAGCGCCTCGCGGAAAAGATCGCTGGCGTCGCCGGGCTGCCAGTGTTCCAGGTACATGCGGCCCCAGCGCACGCGTAAATTGGGATCTTTATCATGCGCTTTCACGGCGGCGCGAAACAGATCGTTGGCGCGCTGGTAATCGCGCAGCCCCCAATAGCCTTCGGCCGCGATTCCCGGATCGCCGGATCGGGTGAGTTGCTGAAAGCACGCCGCCGTCTGCGGATCGCCGTGATGTTTCAGCGCCGCGCAGCGAGCCGGGTCCACCGTCTGCGCCGCGGCCGGCAGAGCCGCGATGAGAACCGAAACTACCGTGAGCTTCACTTATCGAGCGCCTCCTGCGTTCTGGCGAGCTCGATCAAGTATCCCTGCAGTTGCCGCCGGTATTCGTTGAAATCCATCGAGGCTTTCTTATACTTCAATTCGTCGATGGCCTGCTCCAGTTCTTCTTTGTGCTTCAGCAGCTTCAATTTTTCCGGATCGTTGATTTGCGCCGAAACCGCGCCCAGATGGAGAACCGCAAAGCGGCCCGCCGCCAGCCCTTCGCCATTATCCGGACCGGGCGCTTTGACGCCATCGCCCTTGCCGGTGTCCTCGATCAGCGCATGCTCGGTGGCGAGCCGATTCTGCGTCTCGAAAAATTTCGCCGTTTTCTCTTCCGCGTAGCGAAACGCCTCAAGCGCGCTGATCACCTGGTTTTTGTCCGCGTCGGCCGCGGGATCGCGCAGCGCCTCGATCCAGTAGCGCGCGAAATAGGTCGCGTTCTTTTCCGTGCCGGCCTTGGTCGCCGTGATCACCACGCGTCCCGGCTTTTCAAGCGATACAATCGATGCGCCGCTCGAGCTCGTCATATTCACGACAAGCTGGTGTTTTGCCGGAATTGTATCCAGCATGTTGGCCAGCTCGGTTCCGGTCAGATCCGGGCCCGGGATGTTGAACTTGTAGTCGGACTCGTCGAAGCTGCCGTGGCCGATCAGCATCACGATGACCGAATCGTCAGGCTTAGCCTGCCGCGCAATCTCCTGAAATTTCGCCTGGATCGCGTTTTTCGTCGCGCCGTCGCCGAACATGGTCGCGATCTTGGCGTTCGGCTCGGCTTGCTTGAGGAGCTTGTCCAGATCCTTGGCCCAGCCCTCGAAGCGCTGCTCGTATTCCGGCTCCCCGCCCAGCCCGGCGATGGTCAGATAAAACGTCTCCGCCCGCATCAGCGGCGCCGCGAGCAGAACGAGAAAAGCCCCGCCCGTAATGGCCCGGCCACAAATTCTCATATCACGCCCCATTTCCGTCGCAACAGCCACTCGCCGGACCGCAGCATCAGCAGCAGCAAGAACACCGCCGGCATGTCCCACAAATCGCGCGTTTCGCGCACCGTGATGCCCGCGTCCGAATAGCTGATATCCTCGCCGAGCTTCCGCGCCTCCGCCGGCGTGTAATACCGGCCGCCGGTTTCCTGCGCCAGTTTCTCGAGCAGTTCGCGATTCTGTTCAACCTTGAAATTTTCCGCCACGCCATCCTCGCGCCGGAACGTCAGCGTATCGCGGCCCAGATCTTCGCCCGCGCGCTTGGCCGTCATCTCGACTAAATAAGATCCGGCCTTCGGCGTCGTATATTCCGATGTAAACACTCCCGGTTCGACAGGATCGGGCCGCATTTCGACCGTTTCGGCGATTCCTTCCGGACCGAGAATGTGCGCCTCCACGGTCGCGTCGCTCGCCGGCAGATAAGTCGCGCCAAAAACTTGCGCGCGAAGCTTCACCTTGGCTTCGTCTTCTAAAACCTGGCGCGGAGTCGAGGCCACCACGCGCCGCGGCGTATCGTTCACCAGCCAGCGCAGAAGCTGGGTGTAGAACATCTCATGAGTCATGTCGGAAACCGGCATCTGCATCTGCCAGCCGCGCCAGCTTCCTCCGGTGGCGAACACGGCGGTGCGCCCGCGCCCGTAATTTTCCGTGATCAGCAGCGGAAAACGCCCGCCTTGCAGCGGCAGGCCGTCCATTAACACCACCGCGCCGGGCTTGGGCTGCCCCGGATCCTGAAAGTTCAAAATGTACGGCATTTTGCGCCATTTTTCGGCGTTTTTCTGCGGATCTTCCTCAATTCGCGTAATCAGGCTGTCGCGGCCCGCGTTGGTGAGCTCGACATTGGCCGGCGCACGCACGAAAGTGCCCTTTCTATCGGGCAGAATCACCGGTAGCAGGTCGTTCAGCGCGGATTGCTTATATCCGCCGTCGGCCAGCGCATCCTTGCCGCCCAGAAACAGCAGGCCGCCGCCGCGCCGGTCGACAAAATCGTGAATGAACTGCTGCTGATTGCTGGTGAAATAGGCCGCTTCGCTCGATCCGATGATCAATCCATCGAACTGGAACAGGTCCTCGACCCGCGTCGGGAAGCCGTCTTTCAGCTTGGGGACGTCGTTGTGCTCGTCCTGGACGTAGATCTTGTTTTGCGTGGTCCGCAAAATCGTGAGCAGGTGCAGATTGCGGTCGTCCTCGACGGCGCGCTTGAGGAACTTAAACTCCCAGCGAGGCTCGCCTTCCATATAAAGAACCAGCGCAGTTCGCTTGTCCACGTTCACCAGCCGGATCAACTGGTTGTTTTTCACATTCTCTTCGTTCGGCAGCGGATCGATCGAGGCTTCAATCGTCTTCACGCCTGCCGTTCCGGCATTAAACAAAATCGATTCGGTTTGTTCCACCCCATCAGCCTTCATCACCACCGATCGCGTGGCCAGAACCTTGTTGCCGTCTTTCAAGGTGATCTTCGCGGTCTGACCGGCGTAGCCGTGCTGATGAAAGCTCACCTGCACGGCCAATCGCGAATCGGGGAGCGCCCGCTGCGGCGCCTGAACGTCGGTCAATTCGACATCGCGTGCCATCTTTTCGCGCCCGAACCCGATCGTGTGGATGGGAATGCGCTGGCGGCGAATCTCGGAAATGGTCTCCAGATCGATTCCGCCGGAATTGTCCGCGCCATCCGACAACAAAACCACCGCGCCGATCGGCAGGCTGGAGGCGTCGGCCAAAACTTCCTTGAGCGAATCGCCGATGTGCGTCGATTGTCCGGAGGAGTTAAGCTGATCGAGCTTCTGAATGCGTTCCAGATGATCGGACAAGCGATAAAGCCGAACTTGAAACTTTTTCTGCAAGGAGTCGATAAGACCGGAGTTAAGCACCCGCTCGGCCGCCTCGCGGCGCGAGGAGCCATCGGCGTCCCGGGTCGCCATGCTGGCCGAATCGTCCACCACCACCGCGACGATATTCTGCTGTGGGCGTAAGGTGGCGACGCTCAAAGCCGGGTGCCAAAGCATCAACAGCAGGATGGAGGCGAGCGCGGTTTGCAGCAGCCACACCGCGACGGATCGCGCCCCGTGCACCCGTCCCCGTTCCGCCGTCATCCGCCGCACGAGCAATCCGAACCCCGCCGCGGCCACCAGGATCGCCGCAATCAGCGCCCATTTCGGCCAGCCGCCGAGAAAGACGAAGGTGCCGCGTGAGAACACGGCCATCGGATACTTGAAAAATAGCTCGAACATCAGTGAGATAAATCGTACATGAAATAGTTACAGGCAATCCGGTAGGCGAGTGAAGCCCACTTTTCCGGATACCGCGGATCATCGGACCATTCCCAGGCGTCACCCAGGTCCATATTGTGGCAGATCACCACCATCAGCCGGCCCTTGTCATCATAGATCCCGCGCCACTTGGCCTCGTAACCGTCGTATTCATAACGCCTTCCGGTCATCAGGTACTGCGCCCCGGCCACCTGGAAACGATCGTCCAGATCATATATGACGTGGAAGATGGGATCTTTGTTGTCAATATCCACCACCGGACGGTCGGGAAAAACCTTCCTCATGCTGTTCATGAAGTTCTCCCACTCGATGGTGCCGTGAAAGTCGTCGCACATGAAAAATCCGCCCCGCAGCAGATATTCGCGAAGCTGCGCCGCCATTTCATCGGTGAGATTCCAGTAGCCAACCTCTACCGCGTACATCAGCGGCCAGTTATAGACGTCGTCGGAGCCGTCCAGAAACACCACCTGCTCCACCGATCGGGCGTCGATGCGCGTCAACCGTTTAATCCCCTTAAGCAGCAGCCGGTCCGAGCGCGGATAATCGATGGTCCAGCGTTTGTAGCCGTCAGGGTAGCCGTGCGGCGCCATAATCGACGGATAGGCGAGCCGCGCGCGAGTCCATTCGTGAGTTTCGTAGGCGTCGGAAGGAATCGAGTATTCGGCGTGTTCCTCGGCGGTTTGATATTGCTGGAACGGCCGTTGCGCGCGTAACACGCCCCAGGTGGCAAATCCCGCAACTACCAGCAAAAAAACCGAGCGGACGCGCATTTCAAGCTTCGCAGTTGGCTTCAGAATAACATATGGATTTAAAGCCGAAAGGCTTCAAAGCCAAATGGCTCTGCTGCCCCTCTCTGTTCCGTTATCCTGTAAGGAATCGCGGCCGACGATCCCCGGCCGGCGCCGCAATCAAAAATGCCCGTGAACAGTCACCTTTATGGCCTCATTCTCGCCGGCGGGCGCGGCACGCGATTCTGGCCGCGCAGCCGCCGCGACCGCGCCAAGCAGGTTCTGAACTTTTTCGGCGACCGCTCCCTGATTCAACAAACCGTCGACCGGCTGCGGCCGGTCCTTTCCCCCGATCATCTATGGGTGCTTACCAGCGATCGCCTGCGAGGCGAAATCGCGCGGCAGCTTCCGGAAATTCCCAAACGGCAGATTCTGGCCGAGCCGGCGCAGCGCAATACCGCGCCCGCCATCGGGCTTGCCGCGCACATCCTTCACTCCATCGATCCGGAATCGGTGATGGGTGTTTTCCCGGCCGATCATGTGATCGCCCGGCCGCGCGATTACGTCCGCCTGCTCCGGCCGGCGTTTCGCGCCGCGCGCCAGGGGAAAATCGTGGTGCTCGGCATCCAGCCGCGTTGGGCCGAAACCGGCTACGGATATATCGAGTTTCCGAAAGGCGTTCGCCCCGCGCCGGCTGCGGTGGAAACGCTCGGATTTCGCGAAAAACCAGACCAGAAAACGGCCGCGCAATTTCTGGCGGCTGGAAATTTTTATTGGAACGCGGGGATGTTTTTCTGGCGTACCAGCGTGCTGCTAGAGGCGCTGCGCAAGTTTCTTCCCAAAACAGCGGCCCTGCTCGCCAGCCTGCCGCTCTTCGGCCATCGCCAGTTTGCCTCGCGCCTGAAGGATGTTTTTCCAAAGTGCGAAAACATTTCGATCGACTATGCGGTGCTTGAAAAAGTTCAATCCGTGGCCGGCATCGCCGCGGGCGATATCGGCTGGAACGACGTGGGAAGCTGGAACGCCGTTTACGAGCTGGAGCGCCGCGACGCTGCCGGTAACGTCCTTCGCGCCGACGCTCTGGCGGA
>Ga0209062_1002630_pt1 | contig 23321 bp, 22 predicted proteins | sample Coa_R2_2_FD_187158 | JGI IMG/M metagenome (GOLD analysis project Ga0209062, IMG submission 187158) | Surface soil microbial communities from Centralia Pennsylvania, which are recovering from an underground coalmine fire - Coalmine... | ecosystem: Environmental > Terrestrial > Soil > Unclassified... | reverse complement strand
CCAGCACCGGCTCGAGCTTGGGATGCGGGTAGGTCACCGGCTCCTCGCCGCGCCGCCGCCGAATGTAGGGGCTCACCATGTTGCCCTGGAGCGGGCCGGGGCGGATCAGCGACACCTGGGCCACCAGGTCGAGGAAGGTGCGCGGCTGGGTGCGCGGCAGGCTCTGCTGCTGGGCGCGGCTCTCGATCTGGAACAGGCCCACGGTATCCGCGCGGCCGATGAGGTCGTAGACGGCCGGGTCGTCGAGCGGGAGCGCGTCGAGGTCCGGGCGCTGACCGGTGCGCGCCGCGATCAGCATGACCGCCTCGTCGACCAGCGAGAGCATGCCGAGGCTGAGCAGGTCGATCTTGATCAGCCCGCTGTCCTGCACGCCGTCCTTGTCCCACTGGGTGACCACCCGCCCCGGCATCCGCGCCGGCTCCAGCGGCACCAGCTCGACCAGCGGCACCGAGCTAATCACCATACCGCCCACGTGCTGCGATAGGTGTCGCGGGAAGTCCGCGATCTCCGCGCACAGCTCCAGCAGCAGGGACCATAGCTTGCCCTCGCCCCAGCCCTCTCCCAGAGGGAGAGGGGGAGCGATGTCCTCACCCCGGCCCTCTCCCTCGGGGAGAGGGGGAGGGCCGATGGGAGCGCCCTCATCCCCGCCCTCTCCCAAGGAGCGAGCCGGCGAGCTAGCGGCTGTTCCCTCTCCCAGGGGGAGAGGGCTAGGGTGAGGGCCCGTTGCCGGCTGCGGGCTCGGACGAAAGTGTGGCCGCTCCAGCTGCCGCGCCAACCGATCGAGGGCGTCGGGCGGCAGGCCCAGCGCCTTGCCGACGTCGCGCACGGCGCTGCGCGCCTGGTAGGTGATGTGCGTCGAGACGAGCGCCGCGTGCTCGCGCCCGTAGCGCGTGTACACGTACTGCAGCACCTGCTCGCGGTGCTCGCGCGAGAAGTCGATGTCGATATCCGGCAGCGTCGACAGCTCCTCGTTCAGGAAGCGCCCGACGAACAGCTTGTGGCGGATCGGATCGACGTTCGTCAGCCCCAGCACGTAGGCGACGATCGAGTTGGCCGCCGAGCCGCGTCCCTGGGCAGGGATGCGCTCGCGGCGCGCGAACTCCATCAGGTCCCAGACGATGAGGAAGTAGCCGGCCAGGCCGTGGCGGGCGATCAGCTCTAGCTCGTAGCCCAGCTTCGCGCCCACCTCGCCGTCGGCATGGCCGTAGCGGGCCAGCGCCCCCGCGCGGCAACGCGCCGCCAGGTAGCTGTCGGGCGTTTCGCCGGGCGGCAGCGGGAAGTCGGGGAAGCGGTAGGCGGCGAGCTGCACGCGCGCCTGGCAGCGCTCGGCGATCGCCAGTGTGTTGCGCACCGCCTCGGGCAGCTCGGCGAACAGCCGCGCCATCGCCGCGGCATCCTTCAAATAGTACTCGGCGTTCGGGCGGCGCAGGTGGTGCGCGGCGTCGAGCGGCGTGCGGTGGCGGATGCTGACGAGCACGTCCTGCAAGCGATGGCGCGGGCGCACGTGGTAGTGGACGTTGTTGGTGGCGACGACGCCCAGCCCCAACTCACGCGCGAGAGCCCGCTGCCCGCGGATGAGGCGCCGCTCGCCGGGCAGGTAGTGGCGCTGCAGCTCGATCCAGCAGCGGTCGGGGCCGAACACCGCGCGCAGCCAGGCGGCGGCGGCGCGGGCGGCTTCTGGCTGACCGGCGAGCAGCGGTGCGGCCACCGGCCCTTGGCGGCAGCCCGACAGCACGATCAGCCCGGCACTGTGCGCCGCCAGTTGTGCGGGAGCGAGCACCGCCTGGCCTTTTGGCTGCTCCGCGTGGGCCAGGCTGAGCAGCCGGCAGAGATTGCGGTAGCCCTGCTCGTCGGCGGTGAGCACGGTGAGGTGAGCAGGTGGCGCCGAGGGATCGGCGGGCGCCTGCTGCGCCAGCGTCAGCTCAGCGCCCACGACCGGCTGGAGGCCAAAGGTTTCCGCGAGGCGGCAGAAGGTCGGGGCGCTGTAGAGGCCGTCGTGGTCGGTGAGGGCAAGCGCGCGCAGCCCTAGCGCGCTCGCCTGCGCCACCAGCTCCTCCGGCTGCGAGGCGCCGTCGAGCAGCGAGTAGCTGCTGTGGCAATGTAGCTCGGCATACTCCGGCGTGGCAGACATACGGCTCCGCGAACCGCTAGCAACGCTGCTCCCACCAGGTTCCCATGATCCGATCCAGAAAGAGCGTGAGGCGGCAGCCGTCGGCCAGCGTGACGGCGAAGTAGTGGCGGCTGATCTCGTCGCGCCACCACTCGTCGTCCACGCGCCAATCGTCCTCCACCGACGCCACCGCCCGCCGCTTCCCACGCCACGCCACCCACCGCGGCACCGGTCCGTCCGGGCCATCCGTCGCCTCCACCACGAGCGGCCGCGGCGCTTTAAGCGGCGTCGGCGGCCACCGGCCTTCGGCGGGCAGCGCCACGCCACGCGCCGAAGGCCCGTTCCGTGATGGCTCGCGTCCCGCTCGTCCGTACCGCGATCGCTCGCGCGCCGCATCGTAGGGCAGAGGCTTGTCCCCCGCCCGCGCCTGGCGATCGGCGCGAGCCGGCGTCCCGGCCATTCCCGCGAGCGAGGGGCGCACCTTAGCGGCCGCGCCACCGCGCGCCATCAGGAGGCCTCCACCAGCGCGTAGCGCCGCTCGGGCAGCCGGTGCCGCGGATCGAGCGCGACGACGCGCTGCAGCGGGTTCGCGCCGAAGCGCGTGCGCAGGCTCCGCGTGGCGGCCGCGAGCGCCAGCCGCATCGCGCCGCGCGCGTCGAACAGCGCCGGCTGGAGCGGCGTCGGCGCTCCCAAATCGCGCAGCTCCAGCCGCGCGCCGACGACGGCCCCCGGCAGCATCGCGCGCAGCAGCGCCGTTTGCAGCGCGAAGCGTAGCGCCCCCGCCTCCGCCGTCGGGTCGTGCAGCGCCACGGTGAGCGGCAGCCGGGTCCCCTCTAGCTCCAACATCAGGTGCAGGCTACCCGCCACCTGGCCCGTCGGCAGGTCGTCCAGCGCGCGGTCGAGCAACGCCTCGGCGGCGGCGAGCAGTTGCGCGCGATCGGCGCAGGGCGTGTCGAAGACCGTCTCGGCGCTGGGGATGCAGGGCGGCGTGCGTAATGCGAGCGGCCGGCGGTCGCGGCCGTGCGCGATCTCCCAGGCGAGTCGCCCCTCGGGTCCGAACTGCGCCTGCACCGCGCCCAGCGGCAGCGCCGCCAGCGCGCCAATCGTGCGCAGCCCCAGCAGCTCCAGCCGCCGCCGCATCTCCGCCGACACCGGCAGCAGCGCGGCCGGCAGCGATGCCAGATGCACCGCCGTCTCGCCCGGCGGCACCCACGCCACCGTGCCCGCCGCCGCGCGCCGCGCCACGATCCACGCCGCCCCGCGCCCCTCGGCCACGCCCACCGCCGCCACGTAGCCCGTACTGGCCGCCAGCGCGTCGACGAGCCAGGCAAGCCGCCGCTGTGGCTGGGGGATAGGGGGTAGGGGATAGGGATGAGGCAAGCTGCCTTGTCTCCCATCCCCTACACCCCAGCCCCCAGTCCCTAGCAGGGCGCTGCCCGGCTCGGCCGGCTCGACGGCCACGTGGGCTTCGAGCGCGGCCAGCAGCCGCTCGCTCTCGTGGGCCAGGTAGGCGGGGTCGAACGGGCGCCGCACGAGCGTGGGGCAGAGGCTCTCCGCCTGTGCCAGCGGCATGCCGACACGCATGCCGGCCGCGGCCGCCGCTTCCGAGAGCGCCGCCACCCGCCACGCGCCCTGCTTGGGCGCTCCCAACACCAGCGGCTGCTCGGCCAGCGCCGGCTCGCGCTGACACTGCGCTGCCGCCGCGAACCACGGCACCCGCAGCGCCGCCACCCGCGGCCCCCGCTCGTCCGCGGCCGCGGCACTCGCCGTATGGCGCCTATCGCGCGGCATTTGCGACCGCCCGCGTGCCGCTGTACAGGCCGCTCGCCGCCAGGCCCAGCGCCAGCCCGCCGAGCGTCGCCTGCGCCCACTCGGCGCCGCCAACCCCGCCGAGCGCCGCGCGGTAGCCCAGGCTGAGCGCCAGGCCCAGCCCCAGCGCCACCGCCGGCGCCCAGCGCGCGTCCAACCCCACGCCCTTCGCCACCTCCACCAGCCCCACGATCAGCGGCACCCCCGCCACTCCCGCGACCTCTTCCATCTCACCCTCCCACCTAGGTAGGATTCTGCTCGCCCCGTCCTACTCAGCACTCAGCACTCGTCGTCACGCCTCCACCAGCTTCGCTCGCGCCCGCGTCTGCCAGCCGTCGCGGTGCGGCAGCCGGGCCACCGTCTCGCGCAGGTCGGCGAAGTACACGCGGTAGCTCGCGCCATCCAGGTCCACGAACGCCAGCGTGCCCTTGCTCCCGCGCGCCGCCCACAGCGCCGCGCTGAGCTGCGCGCCGGTGAGCGGCTCGGCCGTGCCGTCGAGCGTGCGCAGCGGCGCCGCCCCCGTGCCCTCCAGCAGCACGTCGAACTCCCACGCGCGCCGCACGTCGGGCACCAGCGCGTACTCCACCAGCACGCTCTTCACCGTCGCCGTGCTGCTGCCGCCGCTCGTCAGCGTCACCTGTAGCTCGATCTCCCGCCCGGTCGTCGCCGGCGGGAACGTCGCCGTGCTCGTCGTGCTGCCAGCCGCACCGTTGCTCACCAGCGGCGTCCAGCCCGTCGCGCCGTCCAGCCGGTAGGCTACGGCCACGCTCTGCCCGCTCTGTAGCGGCCCGTGCGTCGCCGTGATGCGCCGCCACGCCTTGTCGACCGACGGCAGCCCCGCGTCGAAGCGCGCCGTCTCCAGCGTGCCCGCCGCGTTGTAAGTGCTGCCCAGCCCGAGCTTGTAGATCCGCGCGCCCGTCCCCGTCGCCAGCTCCTCGGCCAGATACAGGTCCCCGTTCAGCGCGCCCAGGTGGCGCACGCCCAGGCCGCCCGCGCCGGCCGCCGTCAGCCCATCGGGCCGTAGCTCGTGCCACGCCGTGCCGTCCGCGCTCGCCACCACCGTGCGGAAGCTGTCGGACCACGCCAGGCCCGCGTACAGCCGCCCGCCAAACGCCACCATGCCGCGCACCCGCGCGCCGCTCGGGCCGTAGCCTGCCAGCACCTCGACCAGGTCGCGGCCGTTGAACTGCCAGATGCGGTTGTCGCGCCCCGAGCCCAAGTAGTAGCTCGTGCCCAGCGCCGCGCCGCTCTGCACCCAGTTCTCGGCCAGCGTCGCCACCAGCCGCCAGTCCGTGCCGTCGTAGCTGTAGAGCAGGCCGTTGCCGCCCGCGTCGGCCGCGGCGACGTACAGCTTGCCGTCGAAGACGAACAGGTGCTCCGCCGTCGCGCCCTCCAGGGTGATCAGATTCGTCGCCGCCGTGCCGTCCCAGGCGTATACTTGCGAGCCGGCGTCATAGCTCACGCCCAGGTACAGCAGCCGCGTCGTCCCGCTCGGCACGTACACCGCCATCGCCCCGATGCTCTGCGCGCCCGAGACCGTCGTGGCCAGCGCGAAGGTGCCGACCGAGGCGTCGAACTTGTACAGCCGGCCGTTCGAGCCGCTGCCCAGCCACACCGCGTCCTTGTAGGCCGCCAGCCCGCCGGCCGCCGTCGGCCCGGCCGCGCTGTACACGGCCGGCGCGACGCCCTCCGTCTCAGCGCGGTAGAGGTACAGCGTGCCGCTCACCGCCGTCGCCCAGAACAGTCCCGAGCGGTAGGTCACGAACCCCCGCAGCCCCGCGGCGGCCGGACTGGGCGCCCAGGCGCTCACCGCCGTGGCGCGCGGCCCGCTCTGGAGCTGCCCCTCGCCCAGCGTGTCCAGGCCCGCGCCCGCCTGCCAGCGCCCGGGCGCCCGCTCGTCCCAGCGCCGGTAGCCGCGGCCGCCGCGCCAGTCGGTCTGCGCCCACACGGCCACGTCCTTCAGGTCGGCGTACAGCCGGTTGCCGCTCGCCTGCTTGCCGGCGAACTGCTCGCCCGCCTCCTTACGGTAGCTCGCCAGGTCGATCAGGTAGCCCTGCCCGTTCAGCGTCAGATGGTATTGCATAGCTGTCAGCCGTCAGTGGTCAGCTATCAGCTATCAGCTATCAGCAGACGCGAACGCCCTTGCTGACGGCTGACAGCTGATGGCTGACAGCTGATAGCTAGCTGGCCGCGGCCGTCGTCGGGCGGCCGCTCCAGTGGCCCAGGCGAGCCGAGACGCCGCCGAAGCTGGGCGACGTGCCCCCCACCGTCGTCGCCACGCGCACGTACGGGCGGCCCTGCTTGGTCTTGAACTCGCGCTGCTGGCGGCTGCCGGTCGCCGTCACCTGCGTGAAGGCCACCCCCGTGTCGGCCCACGCCGAGCCATCCGCCGAGTCCTGGAGCTTCACGTCGAGCGTCGGGCTGGTGCCGCTCACCGTGCCCGCCACCTCCAGCTGCACCCGCAGCTCGGCGCCCTCGCCGACGTTGAAGCCCGCGCTATTCGTGCTGCTCGTCAGCGTCTGGTTGTTGAACGCGAGCAGGTTCGCATCCCACGGTCCAGGCATCGTCCCTCCAGGCTGTCAGCGATCAGCTATCAGCTATCAGCAGACGCGAACGCCGCTCACTGATAGCTGACGGCTGATAGCTGATTGCTGATCGCTAACTCGCGTTGATCCCGCGCAGGCGAGCGCAGGCGTTGTCGCGGAACAGCGCCAGGCCGCAGTACCAGCGGATGCGCGTGCGCACCGCGTCCTTCGACTCGAGCTGGCCCACGTCCACCACCTCGATACCGCCGTTCTGCAGCCCGCCCAGCGCGTCGCCGAACCCGAAGCTGAGCGCGTAGATGCTGCTGAGCGCCGTGCCGCTGCCGAGTGTCTCGTCGTCGGGCACGAAGTCCGAGTGGACCACGGGAATGCCGTCGTAGAGCATCACGCGGCGCCCGAACTGATCGCCCGTCTCCACGTAGTGCGTCGAGGCCTGGAGTAGGCTCTTCAGCTTGCGACGCGAGCGGCGGCTCATCAGCAGCAGGTCCGGCTTGCCGCCGCGCACCAGGTCGACGAGCTGATCCAGCATGGCGAGCGTCAGCGCCGCGCCGTTCGCGCCCGCGTCCAGCGTCTGGCTGGCCGGGATCAGCTTGCGCAGGCCGTCGAAGCTGTTGGGGTCGGTTGCCGAGTCGCCCGTCACGAACGCCGTCTCGAACGCGCGCCGCACCGCCTTCGCCTTCATGGCGATCTGCGTCGCGCGCTGGTCGTTCTGATCACTCATCGTGCGGCGGAGGAAGTTGTCCACGTCCACGTCGCCGCCGAGGATCGCCAGGTTGGCGGTGCGCGTGGCGAAGGTCGCCGCGCCCTCGGTCCAGGTGGCGTTGACCGCGTAGAAGCTGGCCGTCCCCGGCGAGACCTCCATGTTGTACTTCAGGCTGTTGCCCTCGACGCTCTCGAAGGGCAGCACTTGCAGCACCGGCGAGTCCTCGACGACCGTCTCGATCACGCCCCGCACGAGCATATCGGTCGTCAGCCGCGCCGCGTCCACCAGCGTTAGTGCCATGTCTCCTCCAAGCTGTCAGCGCTCGGCCGTCAGCTATCAGTCGGGCGCCCCGCGTCTGCTGAGAGCTGACGGCTGAGCGCTAATTGCTACTTGCGTCGTAGCGCCTCGGCGATCTTCGCCTGCGGGCTGAGCCCCTCCAGGCTCGGCTGCGCTCGTGGCGGGTTGCCCACCGGCACGGCGGCGGCCGCCTCGGCGCGCAGCTGCTCGGCGATGCGTGCGTGCGCTTCGCGGGCCTGCGCCACCGAGGCGTCCAGCGCCTCCACCGAGTCGCCCTGCACCAGCGCCTCTACGATCGTGCCGCGGTGCTCGGCCAGCAGCGCGCGCCGGTGGGCCGCGAGCAGCGCCTGCCGCGCCGCGTCGCGCTCCGCCATTAGCGCCACCAGGCTCGACTCCAGCCCGCTCCCCTCGACGATCGACGGTGCGCTCCTCTCCGCCACCGTGGGCTCAGCGCCCACCCCCGGTCCGCTCGGGCTCCCTTCGTCGCTCATGACCACTCCTTTCCAAGCTGTCAGCTATCAGCCGTCAGCTATCAGCCGGGAACGCGGCCGTCTGCTGATAGCTGACAACTGACCGCTGATCGCTAATCTCTGACGACCAGCCGCCGCGCCCGCCCGCCCGTGCGCTGCCGGCTGGCCAGCGCGGCACGGTAGCGCGCCTCGTAGGCAGCGGCGAGCGGCGCCGCGCTCGCGCCCCGGTCGCGCTCGAACGCCTGGCGCTTGCCCTCCTGTGCCGACACCCACGTCAGTGCCCGGCCGCACACGTAGAGCAGCAGCAAGTCCTCGTCGCCGCCCTCCACCGGCAGCGGATCGGCGTCCGTCGTCGGCTCGGCCCGCCGCGTCGTGTAGCGCACCGCCACGCGCTCGCCGCTCGCCCCCGGCGCCGGCTCCAGCACCAGCTGCCCCTCCCACACGTCGTAGCTCCACTCCCCTCTCCCCCTGGGAGAGGGGGCAGGGGTGAGGGCGGCGCCCCCCTCGCCGCCCACCCGCGGCGCGAACACCCGAAACGTGTTCGCCGGGTGCTCGACCCGCACCACCTCCACCAGCCCCAGCGGCAGCGCGTACGCCGCCTGGCCCGCCACCGTGATCAGCGTCGTCGCCTCCTCCCGCGGCACGACGCGCCCAAAGTCGCGAATCGCCTCGTTCAGCCACTCGTTGAGCAGCACGTCCGACCACAGCTGCGTCGCCCCCGCGTCGCCCAGCTCGGCGCGCACCAGCGCCCGCCACTGCGCCCGGGTGACCGAGTAGCCCCAGGCCGGCGTCAGCAGGATCGTCACTTGCGCACCTCCACGACCAGCAGCGCCCGCGACGTGTCCCGCGCCGTCAGCGTGTTCGAGACGGTCGACCAGCGCACCTTGACGGTGTGGCTCGCCGCGCTCAGGCCCGTGTAGCGGGTGACGCCGAAGATCGGCAGCTGGTAGTCGGCGCTGACCTCGTGCGGCAGCCCGATGAGCTGCTCCGCGCCGCCGTCGAGCTGGAAGTAGAACCGCGCCTGGACGTTCGCGGCGTTGATCGACCACATCGCGTAGAAGAACACCAGCAGGTCGCCGCCCGCGGTGGTGAGCGTCACGCTCATGTCCGGCATGTCGGCGTTGCTGGTGCTCGTCGTGGTCGGCCCGGCGGTCGCGCCCGCCGCGTAGCCCACCTGCGTGATCGCCGGCAGGTCACTCAGCCCGAGCGCCCGAAAGCCCGGCGCTGCCGCGCCCCCGCTCGCCGGCCCCGCGTACACCTGATTGGCGCTCTGGTTCGCCTTGCTCACCGCCAGCGTGCCGCTCGTCGTGATCGGCGACCCGCTCACGCTGAACTCGCTCGGCAGCGTCAGCGCCACCGACGATACGCTCGCCGCGTGGCCGTGGTTGCCCGCGGCGGCCTGCTGCGCGCCCGTGCCGAGCGTCCGCAGGCTCGGCGTCGCCGCCGCCCCGTCCTTGTTCGCGCTCGCCACGTCGGCGTCCGTGAGCGTCCCATCGGCGATCTGCGCCGTCGTCACCGAGCCTGCCACGAGCTGCGCGCCGTCCAGCACCGGCCCACCCACCGCCACCGCCACGCCCGCCTCGGTGTGCGCGCCGTAGCCGCTCGCGGCGACGTACAGGTCCACCGTCTGCGCCACGTCCAGATAGAAGCTGAAGAAGCCTTGGCCGTCCGTGGTGAGCGGGTTCGCCAGCGCGGCCGCGCCCGTCGGCGCCTGGTAGAGCGGCACGGCCAGCGGCGTCGCCGTCCCCGGCTGCCGCACCTCGACCGCGGCCCCGGCCACGCGATTGCCGAAGCTGTCCGCCACGACGTTGGCGTACCCTGCCCGCGCCATCGCCCCTCCTATCAGAACGTTTGTTCTATATATAAAGGCGATTTCGCGGCCCCCATCGTCCGGGTGCGCCCGCTATACTGAGACCAGAGTGAAGCAGGACGAGACTACAGGAGCCACAACATGGCCGAGCCGCAGACGAAGCGCTGGACGGTGGCTGACGTCGAGGCGCTGCCATACGACGAGTGGAACCGCTATGAAATCATCGACGGAGAGCTGTTCGTGTCGAGGCAGCCGCGCGATGAGCACCAGGACGCCAGCGGCGAGATCATCATTGGCCTGGGTAATTGGAACCACCAAACCCGCCTGGGCTCCGTTCTTCACACGCCAGGGCTCATCTTCAGCAACCATGACGCCGTGGCGCCGGACATCGTGTGGATCAGCCGCGAACGGCGCGCGGCCGTCGAACGGCAAGATGACGGCCACCTGCACGGCGCACCCGAGCTAGTCGTAGAGATCCTCTCCCCTGGGGCGGCCAACGAGCGCCGCGACCGCGAGATCAAGCTCCAGCTGTACTCGGACCAGGGCGTAGACGAATATTGGATCGTGGATCAGCGCGCGCAAACCGTCGCCGTCTATCGCCGCCACGACACCCGGCTCCGCCTCGTGGAAACCTTGCAGCGCGACGACGCCCTCACCTCGCCCTTGCTCCCCGGCTTCAGTCTCCCCGTCGCCCACATCTTCGAGCGGTGAGCCGGGCATGCCGTTGCTCCTCGAGTCGCCCGACGGCCAGCAGCGCTTCGAGCTAGCGATCGTCGGCTACGAGTCGCCCGACGCCGAGGGTGAGCAGTACGATTCCAACTGGCTCCTGATCCGCATCGACGCCCGCGACGGCGAGACCGCCTGGGCAGCCGAGGACCCCGCGCTCCTCACCTGGGAGGTCGAGCGCCTGGCGCGCTGGCTCGGCCGCCTCGCCCGGGGCGGCCGCATCGACCACCCCTGGTGCGGCTTCGTCGAGCCCAACCTGGAGTTCCGCGCCGACCCGCTCGACGACGGCCGCGTGCGCCTGCGCGTCTACTTCGAGTTAGAGCTGCGCCCGCCCGGCCGCCGCAGCAGCGTCGTCGGCCGCCGCGACGTCTACCTCGACTTCGCCCTCACCCCCGACCAGCTCCGCGCCGCCGCCCACCAGATCACCGACGACCTCCGCCGCTACCCCGTCCGCCCCTGGTAACATTCACCATGCCACTCATCCTCGAATCCCCTGACGGCCGGCAGCGTCTGGAGCTATCTATCGTCGGCTATCAGTTCCCCGATCCCTGGCATCCAGATTACTCATCGCGCCCTGGCCTCGTGTTGCACAGAGTAACCCCGCATGACACAGACTGGAACTGGCTAAGAATCCACATTGCAGTCCGGAACGCGGACATTGCCTGGTCAGCCGAGGATACCGCTCTCCTCACCTGGGAAGTGGAATGGCTGGCAGATTGGCTGGAAGCTTTGGCTCAGGGGCGCACGGTGAAGGCGACGCGAGATTTCCTCGAGCCGTGCCTGGCCTTCCGCGCCGCCCCACTTCCAAATGGCGATGCGCAGCTCCGTGTGTACTTCGGCTACGAACTATATCCGCCCGGTCGCCTCGGTCCCGTAGCCGACTTGAGCGATGTCTTCCTTGAATTCAACCTTACCTCCGAGCAACTCCGTGCGGCCTCCCGCATCCTCCGCGCCGAGCTGAGCCGCTATCCGGCGCGCACCGCTTCACCAACCGAGCGCCCCTAACGCACCGGTTGACGCCGCCGCGCCCCCCGCCGTACCCTCGGGCGAGTGAAGCGCTGGCGTAGCACCCAGATGCCTGCCGAGAGAGACGCCGTGCCCCAAACCGCCCCCGCGCCCGCCCAGCCGCTGCTCTACGCCCACGCGCCGCGCCGCGGCCGCGCCTGGGCCGCGCGCCTGCGCGGGCGCCGGCCGCTCTTCGTCTGCACCATCGCTCAGACCGACACCGCTCGCATCGACGGTATCTCCGCGGCCGGCGCCACGCCTGAGCTGCGCGAGCTAACGCCCGCCGCCGACGCCGAGGCGCTGTACTACGGCAGCGCCCGCTGCCTGCACGGCGTGCCTGCCAACCCGCTCGGCCCGCCCGGCCCCGCCATCATCACCATCGCCGCCCTGCGTCTGGCCCGCATCCCCTTTCTCGTCGTCGACGCCGGCACGCGCGTGCGACCCCAGGCGCCCGCCATCCGCCTGGGCGACGCGCCCGGCGCCTGCATCACGACCGGCCGCGCCGTGCCCCACGCCGACGACCTCTACCAGCGCGGCCGCCTGCTCGGCGCGCAGCTCGCCGCCTGCGCCGACTACCTCGTCCTCGCCGAGAGCGTCCCGGGCGGCACCACCACTGCCCTCGCGCTCATGCTCGCCCTCGGCCTCGATGCCGTCGGCCGCGTCAGCAGCTCGATGGCCGCCAACGCACACGCGCTCAAGGAAGCCACCGCCCGCCAGGGTCTCGCCCACGTCGATCCCGCCGTCGCCGCCCGCGCGCCGCTCCGGGCCGTCGCCGCCGTCGGCGACCCGATGCAGGCGGCCGTCGCCGGTCTTGCCCTCGCCGCCAGCGAGCGCGTGCCCGTGCTGCTGGCCGGCGGCACCCAGATGGCCGCCGTGCTCGCGCTCATGCACGCCCTGCGCGCCGCTGAGGGCCGCGCCCTCGATCCTCGCCGCGTCGCCATCGCGACTACCCGCTGGGTGCTGACCGACCCGACGGCCGATCTGCCCGGCCTCGTCGCCCAGCGCGGCCCCTACGCCGTGCTCGGCAGTGGCCTCAGCTTCGCCGCCGCGCGCCACGCCCCGCTACGCCGCTACGAAGACTTCCTCGTCAAAGAGGGCGTCGGCGCGGGCGGCGCCGCCGTCGCCGCCACCCTGCGCGCGGGCGCCACCGCCGACCAGCTACGTCGCGCCGTCGAGCGCGTCTACCGCCGCGTAGTGCTGAGTGCTGAGCGATGAGTGCTGAGCCGCCGGGGGTGCAGGGGAGCGCCCCTGCCGGGGGGGCCGCTAACCCCCGCTTCCTCGCCAGCGTGGCCGACCCCGCCGCGCCGCCCGTCCTGCGCCTCGACGCGCTCGCGTCCGCCGCGGCCGCCGTCCTGCGCGCCGCCGCCGACGCTGTCGGCGCCCGGGCCGTGCTCGGCCCCGCGGGCGCGCTCGTCGCCGCCACGCGCGCCCAGCACGCCGCGCTCGCTGCCGCGCTCGCCGCCGATCCGGCCCACGCCGCGCTCGGCCAGGCCATCGCCGCCGCGCTCGCCCACCAGTACGGCCCGCCGCCCCCGCCCACGCGCGTCGGCACCGCCACCTGGGCCTGGGGCCAGCGCACCTACGTCATGGGCATCCTCAATCTGACGCCCGACTCGTTCAGCGGCGACGGCCTGCCCGACGTGGCTGCCGCCGTCGCCCAGGCGCGCGCCTTCGCCGCGGCCGGCGCCGACCTCCTCGACGTGGGCGGCGAGTCCACCCGCCCCGGCGCCCCGCCCCTCCCCGCCGACCAGGAGCTAGCGCGCGTCATCCCCGTCATCGCCGCCCTGCGCGACGCCGTCCCGCTGCCCATCTCCGTCGACACCTACAAGGCGTCCGTCGCCGCCGCCGCGCTCGCCGCCGGCGCCTGCGTCGTCAACGACGTGACCGCCCTGCGCGCCGACCCCGCCATCGCCGAAGTCGCCGCCGCGCACGGCGCCGCGCTCGTGCTCATGCACAACCGGCCCGCCGCCGTCGCGCGCGGCCCCCTCGGCTCCCACAACCCTGCGGTCGCCTACGCCGATCTCCTCGGCGAGGTGCTGCGCGAGCTGCGCGCCGCCGTCGCGCGGGCCGAGACCGCCGGCGTGCCCCCCGCGCAGCTCTGGATCGACCCCGGCATCGGCTTCGGCAAGACCCGCGAGCAGAATTTGGAGCTACTCGCCCGCCTCGGCGAGTTCCGCGCGCTCGGCCGGCCGCTCCTGCTCGGGACCTCGCGCAAGTCGGTGATCGGCCTCACCCTCGGCCTGCCCGTCGACCAGCGCGTCGAGGGCACCGCCGCCACCGTCGCGCTCGGCATCCGCGCCGGCGCCGACGTCGTCCGCGTCCACGACGTCCGCAGCATGGCCCTCGTCGCCCGCCTGAGCGATGCTATCCTACGGAGTGCTGGGTAGCGAGTGCTGAGTGCTGAGTAGAGTTACATATAGGGGCATCGCATCTTAATCCGCATCGCGACAGGACAGCGTGGGGAGAGCGTCCACTGATGAGCGAGCAGCCGGTACTCAGCACTCAGCACTCAGCGCTCAGCACTGACTACGCCGCGGCGCTGCGCTACCTCTACGGCCTGCCCAACTGGGAGACGGCGGCGCCCGGCCAGCGCCCGCGCCAGGACGTGGCTCGTCCCCGCCGCCTGTTCGAGCTGCTCGGCGTCGCCGCCCCGCGCTGCCCCGTCGCCGTCGTCGCCGGCACCAACGGCAAGGGCTCCACGGCCGCCATGCTAGAGAGCATCCTGCGCGCCGCCGGCCACCGCGTCGGCCTCTACACCCAGCCCCACCTGCACACCTACCGCGAGCGCATCCAGGTCGACCGCGTGCCGATCCCCCCTGATGCCTTCGCCGCCCGCCTCGCCCCCGTCCGCGCCGCCATCGACCGGCTCCAGGCCGAGGCCCCCGAGCTGGGCCAGGTCACGACCTACGAGGCCACTACCGCGCTCGCGCTCCTCCACTTCGCCGCGGAGCAGGTCGACGCCGCCGTGCTGGAGATCGGCCTCGGCGGCCGCCTCGACGCCGTGAACGCCGTCGCCGCGCCCGTCGCCGTGATCACGCCCATCGGCCTCGACCACACCGAGGTCCTGGGCGACACGCTCGCCGCCATCGCCGCCGAGAAAGCCGACGTGATCAAGCCCGGCGCCATCGCCGTCTGCGCGCCCCAGGCCCCCGAGGCGCTTGCCGTCATCGCCCAGACCGCCGCCACCCGCGCCGCCCCCCTCCGCCTCGTCGGCAACGATGCCGGCCGCTACGAGGGCACGAGCATCCTCACTCCGCGCGCGACCTACGCCGACTTGCGCCTCGGCCTGCTCGGCGCCCACCAGTGGACGAACGCCGCCGTCGCCGTCGCCGCCGCCGAGGCGCTGGCCGACCGCGGCCTCGCGCTGGCGCCCGGCGCCGTCGCCACCGGCCTCGCGCAGACGCGCTGGCCCGGCCGCCTGGAGCTGCTCGCGCCCGGCCCGCCGCCGGTCCTCGTGGACGGCGCCCACAACCCAGCCGGCGCCGCCGCCCTCGCCGCCGCGCTCGCAGCCGATTTCCCCGCCACCCGCCGCCTGCTCGTCCTCGGCGTCTCGGCCGACAAGGACCTCGGCGGCATCGTCGCCGCGCTCGCGCCCGCCGTCAGCCAGGTGTACGCCACCGAGGCGCGGCACCCCCGCTCCGCCTCGCGCGAGGCCGTGGCCCGCGCCGCTCGCGCCCTCGGCCTCCCCGTCAAGACCATCCCCGACGTGGCGGCCGCCATCCGCTTCGCGCGCCTCCAGCGCCGCCCCGGCGACCTCGTCGTCGTCGCCGGCTCCCTCTACGTCGTCGCCGAGGCGCGCGCCGCCCTTGGCCACGCCCCCGCCGCCGACCCGCCGCTGTAGACTGCAGAACTCATGATCCGCAGTGTCTTCGATACCGGTGGTGGGCGCGTCATCGCCAGAGCTGCTCACTGGCGAGCCGCGCGCCCTCGGCCATGGCATCGAACTTGGCCCACATGACCGTGGGATGCACCTCGGGGGTGTAGGTCGCCTGCGACGAGAAGCCGCAGTCGGTGCCCGCGATGACGTTCTCTCGGCCGACGCGCTCGGCATAGCGCGTGATGCGCTCGGCGATCCATTCGGGATGCTCGACGATGTTGCTGGCGTGGGTGATCACGCCGGGGATCAGGATCTTCCCCGCGGGCAGCTTCACGCGCTCCCACACGTGGTACTCGTGCTCGTGGCGGGCGTTCGCGGCCTCGAACGAGTAGGCGCCGGCGTTGATCTTCAGGATCACGTCCACCAGAGCGCTCAGCGGCGCGTCGTGAACCCGCGGCCCCTCGTTGATGCCGTAGCAGGTGTGGAAGCGCACGCGCTCGACCGGGATGCCCCGCAGCGCGTGGTTGATCGCCTCGACCGCGACCTCGCCCTGGCGCCGCTGCTCGGCGGGATCGAGGGCGGGATTGCTGAAGATGCCCGCGAGGCCCGGATCGTCGACTTGCAGGAGAAAGCCGGCGTCCACGATGGCCTGATACTCCTCGTGCATCGCGTCCGCGATCGCGGCGAGGTACTCCTCCTCGGTGCGGTAATACTCGTTGTTGCCGATGTGCGATGCCGCGATGGCGGGCATGAACACCTCGGTGGCACCCGCCCCCTGGACCGCGGCCTGAAGGTTGGCGATGTCGCGCTGGATCGCCTCCTGGCCCCGATAGCTGATCGGCCCGACGCAAGTGAGCGCCTCCACGCGCGCGACGACGCGTCCGCCGGTCATCGCCCGCTGGAAATACTGCTCGTAATACTCGGGGAACGCGGCCATCTCGGCGGCGAACGAGCCCGCCCGCTCGCGGGGTCGCGGCTCGAAGCCGGCGAGCCGCTCCCTGACGTAAGTGGCGAAGCCGAGCTTGCTCTGCTCGCCGTCGGTCACCACGTCGACGCCATGCTCGACCTGCTGACGCACGATCGCGGCCACAGCCGCGCGCAGCCGCGCGTCGTACGTCGCGTCATCCACCGGCTCGCCGCTGGCCCGCGCTTTCATCAGATCGAGGAGGGCGTGCGGCCGCGGCAGGCTGCCCGTGTGCGTCGTCAGGATTCGCTCGGTGCTGTGCTGCATGGCAGGTCGCTCCTTCGGCGGGCCTTTGAGAATTGTTGTCCGCACTCCCCAACGGGACGGGGAATGATAGTCGGTTGGTAAGCATGCATCCCTTGCCGCTGGCTACTGGCTCCAGAGATCAGCGAACTGCGTCGCGACGACGTCCGCGTAGGCCACCGGCCCCGACAGCAACCCGAGTTCTTGTGCGAACGTACTCGCGAGCCGGACCGACTCCACGGAGATAGCAGGGTCATAGAACTCGGCATCTCGTTCGATCAACTCGGCGATGAGCGCCGCCTCCTCCGCCGGAAAGAGGCGCTGCCCTACTCGCGTGGCGAGTGACGGGTCCGCCCTCAGCGCCCGTTGGGTATTCACGATAGCGCGCACTGCTCCTGCAGCGGCCGCCGGGTGCTGTTCGATCAAGTGATCGGTGGTGATGAGGGCGGGAAACGTGTAGCGCCGCGCCGCAGGGGGCCCATCGCCGCGCCGGATGTCCAGCAGGACCGTCGCTAGACCGCGGCGCACCGCATACTCGACCCGCATCCCGTTGCCCCAGAACCCGTCGGCGCGGCCTTGCTCGATGGCATCGGCTCCGATCCGTGCCCAGCTGCCGGGTGGGTTTGGCGCGCGCACCAGCTCAATCTGGTCGCGCTCCAGGTCCAGCCCCGCAGCTTCGAGCACCCGCTTGAGCGCGAGCCCGGGCCGTCCCGCCGCGCTGATGCGCCGTCCCTTCACGGCGCTCAGGTCGCCGCGCTTCGCTCCGAGGTCCGCGCGCATGGCGAGAAACCAGTACGTGTACTGCGAGAGCGCACAGAGGAGCTTGGCGCCTTTCCAGCCGGGAAAGGCCATCAGCGTGGTGTACGGCGAGCCGCCCACGAAATCGATCTCCCCGTGGCGAAAGGCCGTGGGCGTATCCGCAGGGGTGGGGACGAACTCCACATCCAGCCCCTCTGCTCGGAAGAACCCCAGCTCGACGGCGGCAGTGGCGACAAAATAGGAGGGGGAGACAACGTCGGAGACGGTGAGGTGCATAGATTCCTCCACGCCGGACTCGGCGCACCCAGGATACTGGTCTGGCTCAAACGGGGCAAGCCGCCGCATTGCTAGCGGGTGCCGCAAAGCAGCCCGAGAGACGACGGTGGTAGCATCCGGCCGCCAGCAGGAGCGGCCACTGGTTGGCGTTTCTCGTGGCCGCAGTGTGGGCAGCCCGCCGCTATCTCTGTCCGGCACGGCAGGGGGCGGAACGATTACCAGCCATGTCGTAGGATGCGGCGGCACGATTGAGGCACTGGCGGGCCGTGCTGGTAGAATGGCGGGCTGTGGTCCCGGTGGACCATAAAAGGAGAGCAGCATGGAGGGCGGCGCGCGACTGGAGGCAGCCGAGTTCTTCGCGCGGCGGGGTTTCGGCGGCCGCCTCGGTTTCGGCGAGCGGCCGGCCGTCGTCGTGATCGACTTTCTGTACGCCTTCACCGATCCAGCGCTGCCGCTCGGGGCCAACCTGGACGGCGAGATCGAGCAGACCCGGACACTGCTTGCCGGCGCGCGGGCTGCGCGCCTCCCCATCTTCTACACCGTCGTCCACTATGACGAGGAGGACTTCCGCGATGCCGGTCTCTGGCTGCTGAAGCAGCGAGGCATCACCTCCCTGAAGGCGGGCACGCGGGGCGTCCAGCTGGATCGCCGACTGGAGCGGCGGGCGGACGAAATCCTCATCCTCAAGAAGTACGCTAGCGCTTTCTTCGGCACCGACTTGATCTCGCGTCTCAACTCGCGGCGGATCGACACGCTGCTCATCGCCGGCTGTACCACCAGCGGCTGCGTACGCGCCACCGCGGTCGACGCCGTGCAGCTCAGGATCCGCCCCATCGTGGTCCGGGAAGCTGTGGGCGACCGCGATGCAGCGGCGCACGCGCAAAGCCTGTTCGACCTGGACCAGAAGTACGCGGACGTGCGGGGCCTTGAGGAAGTGCTGGCCTACCTCGCCGGACAGCACTCGGCGCCGGTGGCGTCCACAGGCCCGGGCGCGCGGCGCTAGCCGGGCGGCGGGAGCGGCCGCGCCAGACGAGGACAGGCCCCGCCGGCTCGACAGCGATTCGTCGCGAGGACGCAATCTCTCGACTGGGGGGGGGCAACATGACGACGGTCAGTACGTTCCGCCAGGAGCTTGAGGCAGCAGTCCTGGAACGGCACTGCGCGCACCATCCGCTGACGCAGAAATGGCAGCGCGGCGAGCTCAGCCGCAACGCGCTGATGGGCTGGGCCGTGGAGCACTGGCACTGGGTCAGCCGAGTTAATCCGTTGTTCTTCCACATCTGCGCGAAGGCGCCGCCCGACGTGGTGGCCGCAGAGCTGGCAAACTACCATGAGGAGACGGACGAGAGCCGCTCGCACCTCGAGATCGTCCTCCGCTTCGCCCGAGCCAACGGCGCCGATCTCCCGGCCGTGAAGGCCGGGCGCGGCTTGCCGAGCACCGAGTGCTGGGTGAACTGGCTCGTGCAAACGGCCAAGGAACAGCCCTGGATCGCGGGCTTCGCGGCAGCGCACATCGGCACGGAATCACAGTCCCCGCTCCTGTACAGCACGGTCCTGCCGGCACTGCGGGACATCTACCGGTTTCCGGAGGAAGAGATCGAGCACTTCTGGCTGCACGTAGACGCCGACAGCGAGCACGGTGGGCGCGGCTTCGAGCTGCTCGAGCGCCACTGCACTACGCGCGAGTTACAAGAGCTGGCCATCCACTACGCGCGAGAGAGCGCGCGGATGCGGTGGTTCTATTTCGACGGCATCTACATTCACTACGAGCTGGGGTATTCTCTGACCGGACCGCCTTCGGTCTGAGCAGTAGCTGTGGTGCTGCCTGAGCCGCTGGAGAGGACAGCGTCGTGTAAGGCGCGGCTCGCACGCTGGAGTCGGGTCGAGCAGGAGCACCCGTGGCTCCTGGGCCCTCACTATCCCGGGAGGCACGATGAAGAAGGCTGCCCAGTGGCTCGGCCTCGTGGTATGTACACTTCTGGCCGCCTGCGCGCCAGCTACCGCTCCAGGCGCGGTCGCGCCCAGCACGGGGCCCGCTAACGCCCCGCCGGCGCCGCCCGTCGGAGCGCCGTCGACCTCCCCCGCCGCGGCCGCCGCCAGCGAGCCCCCGCTCATCACCACCGAGATCGCCATTCCGTCGCTGGACGCGTTCGCCTGGCCGTTCGTCGTGGTGCGCGACGGACCGATCGGGACCCAACAGCGGTTGAACCTCGACTGGACGGTCGTCGATACCGATGCCCGATCCATGCAGGCGCTGCTGGGCGGCTCTGCCGACTTCGCGCTCTTGTCGCTGGACGCGCTTGCCCGCGCCGTCGACCAGGGTGCGGACGTGGTCGCCATCGGTGGCCACATCAACCGCCCGACTTACGGGATTGCTGCTCGCCCCGAGCTAACCAGCATCGAGGACATCCGCGGCAAGACGGTCGCCGTCAGCGACCTACGGGGTGGTAGCACGGTGATCTTGAAGCTGCTCCTGCAGGCGAAAGGCGTGAAGGAGGACGAATACGAGCTGCTGCCCCTGGGTGGCACGATGAACCGGTTCACCGGGCTGGCCACCGGAGTGGCGGACGCTGCGATTCTGGGCCAGCCCGCGGACTTCCGGGCGCGCGACGAGGGCTACGGCATCCTGGCCTACAGCACCGACTTGGACTACCAGTTCACAGTCTACGCAATGCGTCGGAGCTGGGCAGACAGCAATCGCGCGAAGATCGCGCGTTTCTTGCAGGCGATGGTGGCGGCGCACCGCTGGCTGCACGATCCGGCCAACCGCGAGCAGGCGGTCGACCTGGGAGTGACCGTGCTGCACTCCTCGCCGGTCGAGATGGAGCGTACCTGGGACCTCTACTTCCAGCAGAACGCCGGCCGCGTGATGCCTCGTGACCTCGAGGTCAATCGTCCAGGGATCACGACTGTCGCGCGCACGCTCGCGGAAGCGGGCGAGATCCGCGATGCCGGGGAGGTCGAGCGGTTCGTAGACGACAGCTACCTGCAAGAGGTGCTACACGGCCGTTAACGCTCTCCCATCGATCGCGCCAGCGGCACGACAGTAGCAGCGCCCGTGGGTCGTCGGCCGCCCGGTCCGGGAGTTAGGACACGGAAACGCGGCTCTGGTGTCGAGATCAAGAGAGCCGATAGAACCGCGCGGCATTGTCATAGAGGATCTTGCGCTTTGCGGGCTCCGTGAGGTCGGTCCGCGCCCACAAGGTCTTGACAGCGTCCGGCTCGCGGTCGCCGTGCGGGATGTCCGAGGCGAAGAAAATTTGGTCCTCGCCCATCAGCGCCATCACCTGAGGCAGCAAGCGGTCATCGACCTCGCAGGTGATGTACACCTGTCCGCTCTGCAGGTACTCCAGGGGCGGGCGCTGCGCGGCCGGCCGGGCGGCGGGTGCCCGCTCGGCAACAAACTGGTAGTAGTGACTCATGCGGTCGATCAAGAACGGCACCCACTGCGAGCCCAGCTCAAAGAAGCCGACCCGCAGGTTGGGGTGACGATCGAGAATCCCGCCACTCAGCACGGCGTTGAAGGCCATCAGGGTCGGGAGTGCGAAGGGGATGACGATCGAGTCGTAGAGCCGATCGTACAGGTTGGACAGAGGCGGGCAGGGCCAGCCGACGTGGATCGCCACCGGCAGGTCCAGGGCCGCAGCCGTCTCCCAGAACGGCGCCAGACGAGGATGGTCCAAATTCGTCTCGCCGGCGGTGCCGAGAATGACCACGCCTACCGGGTCGAGATCGTGGCGATAGCGCCGCATCTCCTCCACCGCGCTCGGCACGTCATCCAGGGACACGACTGCCACCCACTTGAGTTTGTCGCTCCGCTGGCGACAAACGTCGGCGATCCAGTTGTTGTAGGAGCGACAGAGTGCCGCCGCGAGGGCGGGATCCGCGGTCAGCGGGTAGGCCAGAAAGAGCGTCGGGTAGAGGACCTGGAGGTCGATGCCTTCGCGGACGTTTTGCTGGATGCGGGCCTCGACGGAGCGCAGCTCCATGCTGGCGACGTCCTCGCCCTTGGCGGTGGTGTACTCGGTTGGCACGGTCCCATAACCGGTCGGCGTGCCAAGGATATGGCAGCCGCGGCCGACCAACCGCGGGAAGAGCTGGTCATCGATCAGCCAGTAGGCGCGGTGGCCCGCGCCGACGATTCGCGGACGGCGTCGCCGGAAGGCGGGGGCGAGATAGCAATCGTCGAAGGTCTGGTCCCATTCCTCAACGTGGGCATCCGCGTCCAAGACGGACATGCTGCACCTCGGCCACGAAACTGGCGCTCATCATTGTACCCCAGTGCGGAAGCGCCGTCCGGGTTGAGGCCGTTCTTCAGCGATGATCAGGGAGACCGCGGGGAAGCACGCGGCTCCCTGTCCTGTCGCGAGCAGCGATAGGTGTGAGCGGCCAGCGACGGCGCCTGACCGGTCTCGTCCTCCGCATCCCGCACGCCGACCGTCGGCGGCGAGGGGCCGCCCTGCTAGCGGCTGGCCATAGCTTCCTGCCGGTAGCGGTCGTCGGCGTAGCGGCTCAGGCTGCTCCCATCCGGCACCTGCCCCTCGGCGGCCAGCACATCCAACACCGTCTGCGAGCCCTCCACGGTCAGCTCGGCGTCGCGCGGGATGATGCGGCCCGGGTTGTCGCGGAAGTACAGGTCCCAGGTCCGCCCCATCACCTCGGCTGGCTGGTGCAGCGCCTGCGCGGCCAGGGCCACGGCCTGGTCGCGGTTCGCGGGCTCGTGCAGCCAACGGTGCGCGTCGACTACGGCCCGCATGAAGCCGACCACCTGCTCGCGATTCTGCTCGGCCCAGCTCCGTCGCACGGCGTAGACCGTGAACTGGTAGTCCCGCGCGGTAGTGTAGTCCAGCAGCCGGTAGCCCTCGTCCTGCGCGCGGAAGTCGGCAGGCTGTGCGAGGATCGCCCCATCCGTGGCACCGGAAGTCAGCGCGGTGTAGCGGTTGGGCGTGCCGCCGAGGGGGATTAGGTCGACATCGTCTGCGGAGAGCCCATTGGCCTGCAGCATCAGGCGCAGGACGACGGTGCTACCGCCGACGAGGTCGGTCACGGCGATGCGACGGCCGCGGAGGTCGGCGTAACTCTGGATGTTGTCTCGGACGGCCAGCGCATAGGGGGGCCGGTTGACCTCGGCCCCCACGATGACGACGTCGCCGCCCTTCTCGACCGCACGGGCGACCGCATCGAGCGAGGTCTCGACCACGTCCACCGAACTGCTAACTAGCGCCTGGAGCGCCCGTGCGTCCGTGTCGAAGACGTCGACGTCCATGGTGACAGTGTTCTGGGGGCCGATCGGGCCATCGCGAATGACGAACCACGGCCACTCGAAGGCCGTGAGCGCTACGATGCCGGCTTCGAAGTGGAGGGGCCGGTCCCGCTGCGCCAGCGTCGGGGTCGCTGCTATGCCGCCGACCAGCCCGCCAACGAGGCTCGCCGCCAGCACCACCACAAGCCCGTCCCGGCAGGCGCGCCCAACCGCGCTCACGACAGTGTGCATGCAGCCCTCCCGATCCCCGTGACTCGCCCTAAGCACTCGGCCAGGGATACTGTGTAAGCTTGGCTTCGCCAAACCTAGACACCAACCTGGGCTGACAGCTTAGGCGCGGCAAACGTAGCTGTACCAGCATCGCCGCGACGCCTGGGCGCCTGCGGTGTGGTGCTGACACGACAGCCGGCCCGGCTCAGCTCGGGTAGCGGCCCAGCTCCTGCACCGCGCGCTCGCAGAAGCGGTTGTCCACCACCTCGTCCAGACTGAGATCGTGCTGCAAGTAGCCCACGCTCCGGAACCACGC
>Ga0209062_1002629_pt1 | contig 23327 bp, 22 predicted proteins | sample Coa_R2_2_FD_187158 | JGI IMG/M metagenome (GOLD analysis project Ga0209062, IMG submission 187158) | Surface soil microbial communities from Centralia Pennsylvania, which are recovering from an underground coalmine fire - Coalmine... | ecosystem: Environmental > Terrestrial > Soil > Unclassified... | reverse complement strand
ACTTCGAGAGCGTCAGGCCGGTCTCAACAAGGTGGCCGGCTTCGATCGGAATGGGTGGCCGGCTTCCGTCGGAATCGGTGGCCGGTTTGCATCGGAATCAGTGGCCGGCTTCCATCGGAATCCGCAGCTCACGCCGTCTCGACCGTCGGCCCCGGTTCGGCTTCGTCGGCCTTCGGCTTGCGGACGACGATCTGGGCGTCGTTAAGCGGCAGATAGTCGAGCTTCAGGAAGAAGCCTTCGCCGTCGCGGTGCGGCCAGGCGGCCCCGATCGCGCGCCAGTATTTTTGCTTGCCGTCCTGTGTGACGGCATAAACGCGGTGGCTGGGCAGGGTCGATGTCTTGCTCATGGTCTGTCTCCTGTTCGAGTTGTGAAGCCGCGACACGCGGCCTCGATGCGGTTCGGCCACGGCGGCGAGGCGACGCGGCCCTCCCCCTGCCGCAGGTCAAAAAAGCAAAGCCCTCTTCGCGCAGCGAAAGGGCTTCTGTCATTTTTGAGGGATGGGCCGCCCTAGTCGCGAGCTGACGTAGAACCCGCATGTCTTCGAGGCCGTTGCGGCGTAGGCGACAGGAGGGGACCCGGCGAGCGAGACGTGATGCCCGCCGCGTGTGGCGGGCTCGAGCGGCAAGCTTTGGCAAATGATGATCGGGGAGTTATGGGCGGCCGTAGGGTGCGGTACACTCGCCCTTAAGGCCTAGACGGGCTGCCGCAAGGGTGCGCCCGAGTCCAAGGCCTGGCGAACGACGAGGCGGCCTTGCAGAACGGCAGCATCAGACGGGCGATCCAGTGCGAGTTCTGCAAGCATTGGTACATCATGCCATGCGAGGACAACGAACAAGAAAAGTGTCCGAACATGATATGGCTGCGGTCCCAGGAACCCGCTCCGGCACAGCAATCTATTCGACACCACTACATCCCACAATTTTATTCGAAACGCTGGAGTGGTGAGGATTTTAAGATCACGGAGTTCAGCTGTCCCTACAAGACGCTGCAAGCCAAACAAGTGTTGCCCGTTCAAACAGGGTTCGCTGACCGACTTTACGAAATGAAGGGCCTCCCGGCTGCAGCCGCGCAAAGGGTCGAAGATGAGTTCATGAAACCGATAGATTCTGATGCGGCGGTTGCCTTGCGGCTGCTCGAAACCGGAGATTCCCGTATTCATACGGAGACCAAGTACCGCTTCGCCTGGTCGCAGTTCTTAATCACCCTTATGTTCCGAACGCCAAATGACCTGATAGTGTTGGCGGAGATCTTGACAGGCGATTGGGTCAGAGATTTTCCCATGTTCGAAAATAAATATCTCGCGAGCCGAAAACCGGATGACCCGGCCACGCTGCAGGACTTCATTGACCAGAAGGATCCGGATTTTATGGCGCGGTGGACGATTGATGACGCGCGCGCACTTATGGACCATGATGAGCTACTGCAGCTATTGAACAATCTGAGGTGGTTCGTTCTGACGACGGCACCGGACGTTCCTCAATTTCTTACATCTGATCGTCCTGTGGTCATGTCCGACATTTTGACCGCTGACGATTCCTACCTGTACTTGTCACTCGGTCCACATCGGCTATTTGTGGCTGTCACGAACGTGGCAGCCGAACAGCGCATCAAACGCTTCCCAACGGCCCAGTTGGTGGAGGAGACGAACAGGCTGATTACGCTACAAGCGGCCAAATATGTCTACGGAGCGGATAAAAAAGCGATTGAGTTCGTGGAGAAGTACTTCGGAAAGCCCGGACCGAAATCGCTCATGGAGCGGTTGAGAGATTATCGTAACGAAAAGGCGAAGGTGGGACAAAATCAAGCGGGCGGTAACGCCTGAAATGGCTGATGGCAATTTGGAATGTCGAATCTAAGAGGGCGGTTACGCCGCGCGCGGCATTGCACAGTCAGCCCCGCCGGGGGTAACCGGCGGGGCTGTTGGCGAGCCGATCAGCTGTGGGCGGGAGCGGGGCTTGCGTCCTTGCGGCGCCGAGACCGTGAACGCGGTGGCCGCTTCGCCCGGCTCCCCCGAGCGGACTCGAGATCTTCGCCGCCACGGACGACGATCGCCATGACCGCTTCCGGCTTCGAGAGCAGTAACTTGCTCTGATCATTGCCCTCGAGGTCGCGCCACTTGAGACGCGTGGCATAGGGCTTGTCGGGATTGAAGGTGTCCGTGGGCGAGAACGTCTCGACTCGGAACGCAATCGCCGGATTGACGGCGATAGCGTCCTCCGCCAGGACGCGGAAGCCGTGGGCATCCGCGAGTTCCTTTAGCGAGGTCTCGGCCAGCACCGTCTCGCGGTTGAGCAACACGACGCGGGCCTTGAACTCCTTCTCGGGTTTGAATTCCGGATTGCTCGTGGGGTCGAACGGCTCGACGAATGCGATCTGTTCGGTGGGCACAAGTCTTTTTCCGATGGTGATGACGTCCTGCATGATGGCCTCCAATGACAATGGTTGATGAAGGCTCCAGGTTAGCGAGGCCGCAAGGCGGCCTCGACAGAAACGATTGGGAATCTCCGGTATTGCGCTATTCGGGCAGCTGATGCGCGGCATCCCGCTTCGCGATCTCGCGGCGAAGCTCGCGTGCGATCATCAGGGTCACGCTCGCTTCGCTACCGTAGGGGCCTTTCACGACGTCTTTGCCGCCGTAGGTCCGCCAGAAGTACCAGCCCTTCATGCGGTGTTCGACCGTGAATTCCTTCAAGGCATAGACGCGCTTGACGTTCATCAGCATGAGCGTGTTCCTCGGCTTCCGATGTTGTGGATGGCTGGATGTCAGGCGGCGGCCGCCGCGGCGGGCTTCTGCAGACCGTGCAGGAAGTCGGCCGCGCGCTGCGCATGCGAGGCGGCGCTGAAGATCGCGCGCTTGTCGTTCTTCAAGACCTTGATCCACGACGCGATGTAGTCGGCGTGGTCCTCGCGAACCTCGGGGGTCAATTCGAGGTCGGCAGAGAGGAAGGCGGCGCCGAGCTCGGCGACGAGCTCCTCCATTGCGTAACCTTCGTCCCCGAAGCGCTTGCGCCCCAAGTCGCGGGCCAGGCGCGAGGTGTGCCGTGTCCAGTGCACGGTCTCGTGGGCGCGCACCGCGTAGTAGCTCTCGGCATCGCGGAAGAAGTCGATGCAAGGCAGGTGAATGTTATCGGTCGAGATGACGTAGCAAGGCTGGCTGCCGCCGTGCACGACGTTCGCACCGGTCGCGGCAAGAAACCGCTCGGCGCGGTCGATGCGCTCAACGGTCCCGGTGCGGGCGGCTGGCTGCGCGTGGAAATGGGCCGGCAAGCCGTCGATCTGCTCGACATTGAAGACGGTGTAAGCCTTCAAGAACGGGATCGCGTGTTCGGTCTCCTCGCCAGTGCCCGCGTCGGTCTCGGTGCGGATGATCTTGTCGGCGTAGACGACGAGACTCCCTGTTTCGCCCTTGCGGACGTGGGCTTTGAGGTCGAGCGCCTGCTTGAAGGTCATCCAGATCGGCGCGGCGTATCCATTCGCGACCGAGGCTGACCACAGCATCAGGACATTGATACCCTGGTACGGCATTCCGTTCGCGCGTAGGGGGCGCGTGATGCGCCCGGCGGCGTGCTCGGCGTTCCACGGTTTGAGCCACGGCCTGACGCCGCGCTCCAATTCCGTCACGATTTGATTTGTGATCCGCTCATAAACATCGGTCCGCATTGGCTGTCCTTCCTTGCTCGGTTGCGCATGCAACCGGCTAGGCCCGCGCCAATGAGCGGGGGTTGGCCGTCAAGGCCGACGGCGGGGTGAGGGGGATCACCCGCCCCCATTCTTATGGGGGCCGCGCTCTTCGCGCGGGTCTGTACGGAGCGCAGCGGAGGAAGACCGGGGATACGCCCCGCCGTCGCTTGCCTTGGCCTTGACGGCCTGGGGGCCGCAGGCCCCGATTTCAATCGGGCGAAATCGGCCGATGGTTCCGCAAATCTTGCGCGCGTTCGAAATGCGCAGACCGCCATCCAGAAGACATCGCGCGCGAGAGAGTGATAGCGATACGCCCGAGTCCTACCGCTACATCGAGCCTGCGACTGGCATAAAATTCACAAAGAAGTTACCCGACATCTGACACCGTCGCGGGCATTGAGGTTACGTGCGTGTGCCGCTCCGCGGAGCCGCCGGGAACGTCAGGGACGAACAGCAAAAGGAAATTGACTTCGCGACATTGCATCGCACAAAACGGGTGTTGTCGGCATGAGAGCGCCGGGAGCACACGTACCACAAAGGGGGTGTGAATGGATCCGAATATAAAGAGCAATGCAGATCTGAGCCTTGCCGACGACATGCTTTCGGGCGCAGAGGAGATTGCTGAGTATCTCTTTGGTGATCGTCGGCATCGCCGAAAGGTTTACTACCTCGCCGAATGCACGAAGATCCCGATTTTTCGACTTGGATCGTCGCTCCGGGCGAGGCGTTCAGTCTTGCTGAACTGGATTGAGACACAAGAAAATGCGTAGCGCCACCGCAGGAGCGAGCGTCGCGGCTTCCTAGGTCATGACTGACACGCGAAGCGGTACCGAATGCCTCAGGACAGGTGGACAATATCGCGCGAGGGATGGAAGCCCGGAGGGCCGAGACCGTGGGCTCGGTTTACGACAGCCCGGTCGGCGTAGCCGGACGCGCCCGTCTGAAGCCTTAGCCGAAACTTTCCAAAACCGGCCGCTCGGTGCCGGCGATCGGCGGGTGGATCATTCGGTTGCAATTGCTTTGAGACTCACTCTAGAATCGTGTTCCGTCCGGTCAGGGAGCCTGCTTGTACGCGTCGGGCCTCGAGCGCTATTGGGTAGACCAGCGTGCTCACCCTCGCCGGAATCGATGCCTTAAGTTCCAAACAGACGAGGGTGAACTCCTCACTTTTCCGAAGCGACGACTTTTCCGAGCTACAATAACGACGGAATCTTAGCCGCAAGCAGCCGTCCGGGAAAGAGGACATCCCACGAGCGAGAGTGATAGCGATAGGATGGGGGCCGCTCGCGGGCGGAATGCAGCGCCGAGACTGGTTAAGAGGGCATCCGCAGGAGCGAGGCGTTACGATTGCCTGTTTAACGACTTAAACGCGAAGCGGGACCGAATGCCTCCGGCGATGCGTACATTATCCCGCGAGGGATCGTCACCGAATGGCCGAGGACGCAGCGCGGCTTGGTGAAGCGCAGCGAATGGAGCCCGGCCCGGTAGAGCCGGACGCGCCATTATCACTGATCGTCGTCGAGATGTAGTTCCTGCGAGAATTTTACGGTCAAATTGCAGATGGCTTCAATCTTCTCATGCAAGTTGTTCAATTGCACGCGCCATTGCTCTCCAGAGATCGCAATCAATTCTTCTAAATCCACCTCACTCCCGCCATGCGCCGAGACATTCCTCAACCCTGAAATTTGCGAGGTCGCTTGCCTGACGAGCCCAGGCAACGTTGCAGGGGCGTTTGGAAGAATTTTTTCATATAAATCAGAAAACCACGTTAGATATCCGCGCTCGGGTGCGCGCGGCTCCTTGAAGTATTCTGGGAACCGCTTGCGAAGAACTTCTATAAAAGTCCTTCGCGTCGTTCTTTGAGGTAATTCCAGCGCTTGAACAAGCATAACCCTTGAAAATCTTTCCAACCGCTTGCAAAGGTGCGTCCATCGCTCCGCTGCGCGATCGGCATAGTCCTCCTTCTTTCGATTATCGATAACGGGAGAATTAAAGAGGCAAATACAACAGAAGAATTCCTGAACGTCGCGCCATATATCCTTGCGACGTTCGTGATCGGGAACGCCCTGAATGGTTCTTTCGTACTGAGTGAGCGATTCCGCCAACCTCTCAAGAAGCTCACGATCTTCTATGGCGAAGTCCGGATCAATGGCGAAGAGAGCTCGGGGGAGGGCTTCATGATCTGCGCGTCGCATGGACTCGGCAATTCCGCGAGTGGCCGTTCTCTTTATGGCTTTAGAAGCGTCATACGTTCTAGTGCCGATTCGGACGCCTGCGCTATCGGCCCAGCCCTGAAGCATTGTGAGAAAATCGTCGGTATCGAATACATCGCATTTAAGTCGAAACAAATAGTCAAATTCATCCCCGGCAATAGAATTTGTTTCTTGATTTTTATGTTGAATAGCAAAAATATCCCGAACACTATCTAAACCCATGACGCGCAGCGCAATAAAGTCGTTCAAACGAGTTAAAGAGCCCGGCTCGGTCGAAAGAAGAACATAGGCGTCGCGGTGCTGCGTTTCTCTTCCGAGGACCGGTACGGCCTCAACTCCGAGAAAGAAGAAACGGTACTTCTCAGGGATATGTGAAAGAGAGGCCGAAGGTAGTTCCGTAGCCAACCTTACAATTTCTTGAGCCGACCCTTGCGTATGCGCCAATGGAATAATCTGCGCAACCAAGCGACCCCATGCGGCATCGTCGAGGTCGGCTACCGGCTTACCCCTAAATTTCTTGATTCCCCGCGGGTCAATCAAGATTCGTAGGTAAGGCGCCTCTTTACGAACGTCGAATGCCTCTTCAAACTCTTTGGAAAGGAGACGCGAATAGGGGAGAGCGCCTTCTTCGGATAGCCGAGGAATAGTACCTTTTGCGCTAACCGACCACTCTGCGAGTATATGCAGTGGAACGTATCGGCGAATCAAAATATCCTCTATCCCTCTAACAAGACAAGCGGTGACGAAATCGATTTTGCCTTCGGAGAATATTTTCTCGATTTTCTGCATAGAGCGAGCGACGAAGAGCTCGATGACAATGCATTTTTCCATGGCACGAAGAAATGCTGGATGGAAAATTCCTCGCATTTTGTGAGTTGGTGCTGTCTCCACGTAGCTTGTGAGCGCACCGTCCTCTGAGAAGAGATATCTCTCATACGATTTGATGGGGAACATAACTCGTTTATCCGGCACCTCCGTTCGTCCCGCGATGTCCCACAATGTTGCTTCAAACATCAATACGCCTTGCCGCGGCGGCGGCAATTGGGTAACTAGGTCACGCTTTTCGGGGTTGGGGCCGAACAAGGCGGTCGCTAATCGGTTTTGATCGTTGCTTGAGTTGGCCAGTAACACGAGCCTTCGTTTTCCTCGGGTCAGGCGCACGTCGAACGCGGCAGCCCCCTCGAACAGGGCTGGCTCATCATTCAGCATGACAACGATATTAATTCCCTCATGGTCCCAATCGAGTAACGAGACGCGATCAACAGCATCGCCTTGTTCTCCAGGCTGCTCTTTGAAGGGTGTTAGATAGTCGCGGCACATGAAAACGCTAATCGTCACTGGCTCTCTGCCAGTCGGCTCCCACATTAGGCGCGCAATGTTGGGTCTTTCCGAATCGCAAAGAAGGATGCCGAGCTCTTCTTGAACGGGATCGTATTTGAAGATTTGAAGCGGCCTCGCTTGGTCGGGTAGATAAATCGGACAGATGTTGTGGCGATGCGCTTCGGGCTCGAGATTGAAGTATGATCCGGCGATGATAACGCAGCGATTGCGCGTCGCGAACTCTTGGAACTTAATTTCGGCATGAGCTTCGGGCGGAAGGCTGTATTCGGAAAAGACGACTACGTCGGGTTTTTTTGCAGCGCTTGCGGAGAAAAGTTGGTCCAGGACGTGTTGGACCTCTGTTATTCGCAAATCACGGGGAACAGGATCCCATTCGCAAACATGTGAAGTCTTCATCCAGTTAAGGGCTGGCGGCCTCAACTGGACGACGGCAAATACGATGGGGCGTGGCGCATCGAAATTGATGCGCTGCAAAACGAGATTCATTCTCGCATACCCTCGCGTCTGCGCCCTTCGCGTAAGGGCGCAGCTTAATACTTGAAGACGAGGGTAAGGCGCAACTGGAAGTTACGAGGCGAGTCCAGGAGCCGTCAAGGCTGAAGGTTGAACTCGGAGTTGTGTTGCTGTTTCCTGAGGCTTGAAATCCAGGCTCCTGCGATAACAGCATCGATGGGCATCTGGAGAGCCTTGAAGCAAGATTGCGCCGCCTGAAAAAGCGTAACGGCCTCCTTAGGGTCACCAGCGAACGACGAGTCGATTCCGGCTTGCATTAGCCGCCTCGCCTGTAGCAAACGCTTGCCTTGCGGCACGGCGGCCGCTGCTTTCGCAAAATCACTCACCGCCGGATCCCCATGAGATTGCGGGCCCGAACCGGGCCCTGCCCTCCTTATCGCGCGTTGTTTACGATCGGGCAAGTTCTTTCTAGGGAAAGTTCGAGCCATCGCCATTGGTTCCCACGAAATCTTTAATATTTCCCTAATCTTTTCAAGGGCTTGTCTTGGAACCGACCATGTTCCCTGACGTTGCCAGCCGCGCGGCGTCGTGGAGTTGCCGAGCACCTTCCTGACACATCACGAATCATATCGCGTGGCGTGCAGCTCCGCGTTGACCGACGTCAAATCGGAGACGAACATATTGTCCGCCTATCCGTAGTGTGTGCTGCCTGACACCGGGTTCATGGGAGATGGGGAGCTTCTGCGGGCGGCTCTCGGGCCTGCGGTCGGTGACACGCTATAGGGCGGATCCCCGCGCGGGTCGGCGCCGCGCCCGCTAGTCTAGCCATCAATGCGCAAAATGGCTCACAACCTCCGCTTATGTTGGTCAATAGAAGGGCCTCCCTGCGAGCGAGAGTGATAGCGATTTAGGCCGAAGGCCGCTCGCGAGCGGAATGCAGCGCCGAGACGGGGTTAAAAGGGCATCCGCAGGAGCGGAGCCGATGGAGACAGTTCCTCACAACTGACACCCACAGCGGACCGAAGGCCGAGACGCAAGGCGGCACGGGGAGCGCAGCGAGTAGAGCCCGGGCCAGCGAAGCGGGACGCGCCTAACCAGTCGGCAGGGCAAGCTTCAAGCAGGCATCCCGTACAGCGGGATCATCGCTCTCAACCAGCGTTTCGAAGTGGCGATGCTGGATGAACGCCTTCAAGAACATATCTGCGTCCCCTCCGACACCTCCGGCGTCGATCTCAAACGGGCGACCGAGAAGCTTCTCGTTGAGAATACGAACGAAGTCGGCGAGCGCTGTCCAGAATTCATCCCACTCCTGCCAAGATGCCATTCCGAGTGGCTTCCCGCTACGGATGGCCTCCCGGTCGGCATGGGCGCACAGCTTGTTGCGGGCTGGCCGGATCTTCTCGCGCAGCTTCTTCATGCGTTGCCAGGCCTCGTCGAGCAGGGCGAAAACATCCGGCTTGGACGCCAGGCTTTTTGTGAACATCTCGACCGTCAGACTCTCGTTGTTCCACCTGTCGGTGGCCGGGTCGGTAACGCGCGACGCCGAGATCACCGCATATTCCGCAAGCACCTGGGCCATGTCCTCGAAGAACAGGGGCGCTGTGCCGTGCATTGCCTTGTGCTCCTCTTCGGTGCTGTCCCGCAGGATGCGCGTGGCGAAACGAAACACGGAGCGGATGTAAACGCAGTGATCGGAGAAATCCGCAATTTCTTTCAAGGATGGCGGCTCCAGCTCGACCTCCTTGCCCACTTTCGCTTTCGCCACGGCATCGAAGGCCGTCCGGATGACGTCGCGCCAGAATGCCTGGTGCTCAGGCTTATAGAAGAGTGGATCGGTGAATTTGCCGCCGTTGGCCTTCTCCGCGGCTGCAGCGGCCGCCATCTCGATTTGGGCATCGGACGCCATTGCCCTCTCCCTTGATCCAGCCGGTCGGCCGAGCCGATATCACGTGGCCGCGGTAAGCTTGATGAAGTTGATTTCGACGTTGTAGTTCATCGCTTCAATTGCGCGGGCTTCCTCGCGCAGAGTGAGCTTGCTGAAAAACGGAATGTTGTTCGTGCCGTCGGGGCGTGGAAAATCCGCGATCTGGAAATCAACAGTCCAGCGTTTGGCAAGCGCATCCTCGAAGTCAGTGGCGGCCGCAGATCCATGGTGCCGCTTGACCGTCCTGATGGCGTTCTCCTTGAACCGCGGGTACTGGCGCATCATACGAGCCGAATTGCTGCCCTGCTTGAAAAAATGGCTCAGGATGCTCGACTGACGCGAACTCTTTTTGATGTGTATGAAGCGACGGCGCTTGATGTCGAGAAGATCGCACAGCTCGATACGCGAGCCCGGGACGTCATCAACCTGAATCAATTTTTGATCCATGAGCAGGTAGTCCGTTTCTGCAGCGATCTCTTCGTTGTAGGACTCCTCGGATTGATACGCGACTTTTTGCTTCCGGCCCGTGCCCGTGTAGATCTTCTTGAGGGGTCGCAGCTTCGTGTCTCGTCGGCCGCACAGTTCGGTAAACTTACGATCTGCACTCTCCTTGAACGCGGTGCTGATGCGGTACCATGACCCCTCGTTGAGGGCATATCGTTCGCCATCGCGTACGATCGATCCGACGAGGGCATTGCGGACCGACCAACGCTGAGGCGGCTTGCTTTCGTCGATGGAATAGGCGGCAACGATATGCTTCTTCAAATCATCCGCGCTGAGTGAAGGCAGTCGGTCACCGAGCTCGGAGGCATAGAGTGCAACCGATAGGTCGGCGTGAAACTGGTTGATGCCCGCATGCTCGAAGCGGAAGGAGCCGATGCTGTCGGGCATGATCGCCGGTATCGCGATCTCGAATTCATCGCTGCCGTCCCTGATCGCGCCGACCAGCTCCTGGTCGAGCTCGGATTCGACCGCCGGGTCGAGGACCGGTGAGAGGAAGTCGATGATGCCGAAGGCGGTTGACTGGTAGGCGCGCGACCGGAAGAGTGCCAGAGCCATTTCCGCTGCGGCAGGGACCTCGGCGAGCTCGATCTTTTTGGAGAACCGAAGTGATCTTGCGCCCGTGACCATGCTGGCGAACTCGTCATCGGCCGCACGACCGCTTACTTTCCGGATGAGGTCGAGGGCATCATCGAACCCGAAGGATTGAAAGTCTCTCTGGCCGGCTGCCTGCGCGGCATCGCGAATAGCGGCACCAATGTTCGAGCGCTCGACACCGCGTAGCTTTTCGTCACTAACCGCATTCACTGCAACTTTGAGGCCGAAGTCGGCTTCGGTTTGGGCGTCCTCGATGTAGACGTGTCCATAGGAGAAGGTGAGCGCGAAGAGAGACGCGGCCTTCTTGAACAAAACAATGGCGCACGGGCTCTGCGAAAACAGCTTTTCGGGAACAGTAAATGATCCCTGAAGCAGGTGAACCCATTTCGGCGTCTGCGGGAATCCACGGAACGTGTAGAGAACCGCGCCGTCGCCGAACTCAGCGGATTCGGAACGTGCGGCATTGCCACTGCGCAACAGGCTGCGCGCATTGTCGGTCAGCAAGGCATCGAACTCCGCCACATCAGGCTTCGCCAGATGGAGGCAGAATGTATTGAGCTTGGGCATCGCGGGCCCCGTCCTGGGGAGCCTGAACCATAGGTTGAAATCGCGGATTTGTTAAGGTGCTACAACGGTTCGTCAGGCGGCGATCATCGCCTCGCCCGGGCGGCGCGACACAACCAGCACTCTGCCGCCGATACCGGGTGTTTCTCGGACCACTTCGCGCCTATCGTGCGCAACGCGAAGGCCGGCGCGCGCGAGCTCGCGCTGGCGCGCTGGGGCAGGCTACAGCGGCAGGGCGACGTCATTCAGATCGTCGACGAGCACCTGACCGATCTGTCGCCGGACCTGAAGGGCGGCGACAATGGCAAGTATGCCAGCGGCCCTGATCGGCGGGATGGTCAAAGCGGCCGTGCAATCTCTATGACCAGGCCTACACGCGATACATTGAAGGTCAGTGCGCAGAATTTTCCGTAGGAACCTTTGATGGTTTACGTTTCTCGCTGCGTCGCTTTTTGAAATCCTCGAAACGGTCACGGAAAGAAAAGAGGTAATCGAGGATGGCATTCGTGAATTCCAAAATGTCCTTTGCGTCTGGCTGAGAAATGGACCGGCCTACTCCGTGAGCGGCCTCGTTGCCGGCAACCCGAAGCGTATCAGACCATTCGAATAGACGTTCATCGATCATATTTTTTTCTCTCATCTTCTTAAGAGAAGCTGCAAGCGCATTTTGCTTGACGCCGTGCGCTTCGCAGAGCCCCTCGAGCGTCTTTCGACACATGATAGCGGAAGCCGTATAGGCTCGAGCACGATAGCAGGCGCAGGCCTCTTCGAATGCGGCCTGAATTTCCGGAGGCGCATTCGGATTAACCCGTAGGTCACTCGGTGGGAACAGAGGGTAAGGTGTATCCCATTTGTCGCCCTCGACCATATTGCCGATGTTGGATTGGCGAACGAGGATGGGATGGCCGCACTGGGTGCATGCGAGCAGCGTGTAGAGCGTTGACGGACCTGAACCGTCAGACAGGCGCTCGAAACCGCCTCTTTGAGTGGCTTCGACGTGACATCGGCACGTAAGGCATTCGACGATCAAGGGCCGCGCTCCAGCAGGCGAGAAAAGAAATCTTGCGCTTCGGTCGCGCCAAGTCAAATCCGACTCTTAAGTCCGGCGGCCAGAACCTAGCAAGATCGATCTATTCAACGCCTTCACGGGATAGACCAAAACGAGGATGTTGAATTTCGTGTCGAATGCTTCGGCAATGCATTCATGCGCCTGGCCATTGCGGTCGGTTAGAGAGACGGTCGTGGGCCGCGTCATGCGGCGGCCGACGGGAAGGACCCGGCCGAGCGAGTGCTTGTGTGTAATGACTTGTTCAGACGGCTTGCCAAATTGATGTTCGAAGAGGGGAGAGACCTCGATACGGCGAACCTCGGCGCGCATGTGCCCCTCTTCGTCGAACGACAGCGGCTCGAGGATGTAGACTGCGCAGGCCCGGTGATGCGTCCGCGCGTACTCGCGGCAAGACGCATAGACTGAGGAGCCGAATTTGCCGGCAAGCTTCATCGGCGTCTTGATTTCGAGCTTATGATCGAGCGCCATTGAGGCATAGCCGTCGCCCTGGAACAGCACGAACCGCGCAAAATTGTTCGCCTCACGCTCGAACAGGTCTGCCGTTGTGGGGTCCAGGCATTTTTCGCAGTCCTGGAAGATGCGGTAAATCTTCCGGTGCGTCGGCAATTCGTGGTGTCCGGTTTCGTGCAGCTTTAAAAAATTTTGCTTCGACTCGTGCACCGTGTGGTCGATGTGAATCAAATGTTCATCGACGTCGCAGATGCCGAACACTTTTGAGATTGCGGACTTTAGCGCGACCGCCGCCTCCTCGGCCTTGCCGATCAGGTACTCCATAATGCGGCGCGGATCAAAAGCGCTCGCGGGTGCGATTTTTAGATTTGCGGCTTCGAGAATGACTCCGGTTGGGGTCGGGTACACGCCCCAGGCCGAAGCGCGGTCGAGACTGCGCCGTGCAGCGGCCTGCACGGCGCGCAGCTCTTCCGGTTCGAGAGTGCTGTCGTCGCTCTTAGCCACCGGTTCGTTTCCTGCTGCGTAGATATCCTAGAAATTTGACGAGTTCAGCTTCCTCTTCCGACGTCAAATTGTGGCCCGCAAAGGTCGCGACGCGTCCGTGCCGTTGCTCAGCGCCACTCCGCGAGCGTGTGGGCACAACAAAGCCGGCGCGCTCCATGAGCCCTTCGTACGAAATATCGTAGAGCTCGGCGAGCGCGTGGAGGATATTGGGACTCGGCTTTTTGATTTGATCCGTTTCGATCTGGCTCAGATAGGCGTTGCTGACGACCTTCTTTGTCTCGGTCTCAACGTAGCGCTGCGAGTAGCCGCGATCCTTGCGAATTGAGGCCAGATATTGGCCGAGCGTGAGCTTCGTGTCTGTGTCCTCATTCTTCTTTGTCATGACACCTGCTCCTCCAAAGCGCTGATTCAGTTCATCAATTTAACACCGAACGCCTAGAATGTCAAGCACGCTTGATATATGCTTGACACTCTTTGCATGCCGCGTTACCTTAGCTTTAGCAACCTGGCAATGGGGCCGGGGGCGAACAAGGATCAAGACTATGGATAATGCTGTTACGGCCGGGCAGGAGCCCGGCACTCACCCGAAGGGCGCCGGAACGCGCGAAGTGGGTTCCGACGGCAAGTTCTTCACCACGGTGAACGACGCCGAGGTGAAGTTCACCGAGGCAACCCCGAAGGGCGAGCACATCCTCGGCAAGGCCGGCCTGAAGCCGGCCGACGACTTCGTGCTGATCCAGCTGCTGCGCCACAGCAGCCGGTCGGTCGGGCTCGACGAGACGGTCGATCTGCGGGCCGAGGGTACGGAGGTGTTCCGCGCCTTCAAGTCCGATCGGATCTTCCGCTTCACCGTTAACGAGCACGGCTACGAGTGGGGCGTGGAGAAGATCCCGGAACCGGAGATCCGCACGATCACCCATACCCCGGAGGACGAGGTGCTGGTGCTCGACCGCGAGAACGGTGACGTCGAGCTCACGCCGACGGATGTCCTCGATCTCGGCGCCGCTGGGACCGAGCATCTGCACACGGAGAAGCGGCTCATCACTGTCTTCTTCGAGGGCAAGCCCTTCGAGATCCACCGGGGGATCTACACGACGGAAGAGCTCAAGCAACTGTTCGGCGTGAAGGCCGGCTACGAGCTCGAGGTCATCAACGAGCAGGGCCAGCTCATGCCGCTCAAGCCGGGCGCGAAGCTCCGCGTCAAGGAGGGCATGAAGTTCTTCGAACAGGTCCCGTGCGGAGGGTCCTCGTGAGCGACGCCGCACAGGAGTTTGCGGGCCTCAAGGTGATGCACCCGGCCGCCCTCCCCCTCAAGGAGGGCGGCCAACTGGTCGCCTTGCTGCCCGGCTTCCAATTCACCGCCGCGGGCTGCGCGTGCACGATGGACCTGCTCCTCGTGCCGTTCGCGCACTCGGGCTACGTGACGCGCCTCTTCTTCGAGCGGCAGATCGCGGGGCGCGGCTCGAACTGGAGATCGCATCGCGTGGTCGAGCGAAACTGGTGGGCGCCCTCGTGGAACCACGTGCCGACCTCGCTGCGCTGGACCCAGATGCTCCTTGCTCACTTGAGGGCTGTCGAATGAACATCCGGTTCAAGATCACGAGCGCGTTGCTCGCGGCGATCCGCGCCGACCTGCGGCGGCCGCACGCCTTCGCGCACGAGCGCATCGGCTTCATCGCCGCCGGGCTTGCCGCCGCGCACGACAACCTTCTCATTCTCGCGCGGGCCTATCGGCCGGTTCCCGACGACCAATATCTGCGGGACGCGAGCGTGGGCGCGATGATCAGCGCGCAGGCCATCCGCGCGGCCCGGCAATGGGCAATGGATGACCGCGCGGCGATCTTCCATGTGCACAGCCACGGCGGTCGCGGCGTTCCCGGATTCAGCGGCGTGGATAAGCGCGAGAACGCCAAGTTCGTGCCGAACTTCGTCGCGGTGGCGCCGCACGCGGTGCATGGCGCCATCGTGCTCAGCGACACCGCGGCCTTTGGCCAAGTGTGGCTCGACCGGGCATCACCTCAACCGTTCATCGCCAGCTTCAGCGAAGTTGGCGTGCCAATTCGCAACTGGAGGGCCGCATGAGCCGCCTTGATCGACAGAGCTTCCTTGGTCCAAACAGCGACGTGATCCTGAACGCCGCCACCGTCGGCTTCGTCGGTGGCGGTGGCGGCGGCTCGCACGCGGTGCAGCAGAGCGCCCACATGGGCATCGGCGGCTACGTCAATGTCGACCCGGACATTATCGAAGACACGAACACCAACCGGCTCGTCGGCGGCACGCTCGCCGACGTCGCCAGCAAGCTGCCCAAGGTCGAGATCGCCGAGCGGCTGATCCGCGGCCTGCAGCCCGGCGCGCGCGTTATCTCGGTGCCTGACGACTGGCACAAGGCGGCCGACGACCTCAAGCTGTGCGACGTCATCGTGGGCGCGGTCGATAGTTTTCGCGCGCGCGAGGAGCTCGAGCGCTTCGCGCGCAAGCACCTGATCCCCTACATCGACATCGGGATGGACGTCCACGACCTGGGCAAGAACGGATTCCTGGTGTGCGGCCAGGTGATCCTCTCGATGCCCGGCGCGCCGTGCATGCGCTGCTGCGGTTTCATCACCGACGAGCGCCTCGCCCAAGAGGCGAAGCGCTATGGCGCTGCCGGCTCGCGGCCGCAGGTGGTGTGGTCGAACGGCGTCCTCGCCTCGACGGCGATTGGGCTGATGACCCAACTCCTGACCCCCTGGCACCCCAACCCGCCCACGTTCGTCTTTCTCGATTACGACGGCAACAGGGGCACGATGACGCGCAACCCGCGCATGGACGTACTCAAGAACCACGTGTGCCCGCATCATCCCGCGGATGAAACCGGCGATCCGCTTTTCGATATCCGGACGCAGGCCTTCACCCCGCGGCCGGTGGCGAAGGCCAAGACTCTGCCAGGGGAACCCGTGCCCTGGTGGCGGTGCGCGTGGAACATGCTCACGGGATGGGCATCGTGAATCGGCGTCTCGAAATCGGCGGCCACGCGCCCGCCGATTTTTCGTCCACAGGTATTCCCTTGTTTTATATGGGAAATTCGATGTACTGGACGAGTCCTGATTCATCCTTTGAAAATTCGTCCACCGGCCTCTACGGTGGGCCCTTGCATTGCCCGTACCCCGAAAGTGACATGGCCCAGGAACTCAACAAGGCAGACATCGAAGCGGACTTCCTCAAATTGGCGCGCATCGCCCTGTCGGGCCGAACGCAAGACGTGCACGTGGTCTTGCGGCGGGCGGCGAAGCGCTATCACCCGGTCCAACCGCAGTTCGCCGACGCGCTCACGACGCTGCTGTACGAAGCGCCGTCGGTGGCCTCGCCGCTTCGCGGGCAAGCGGACGTGCCGCTGCCCGTCGATCTCGACTCGCGCCTTCACTTGATGAGGGTCGAAACCGAGCCTGTGCTCGACCATGAGCCGATTTTCACGCCCGAACTCGCTTTGCCCTTGATGCAAATCGTCGAGGAGCGGCGCAAGCCGCAAGCGCTTATCCGCGCCGGGCTCGACCCCACGCGAGCAGCGCTGTTCCTCGGTCCTCCCGGCGTCGGCAAGACGATGGCGGCGCGGTGGCTCGCGCGCGAGATCGGGCGCCCGCTCTTGATTCTCGATCTCGCGGCCGTGATGAGCAGCCTGCTCGGCCGGACCGGCACCAATTTGCGCCATGTGCTCGAATACGCGAAGTCCATGGATTGCGTTCTGCTGCTCGACGAGCTCGATGCGATTGCCAAGCGTCGCGACGACCATGGCGAGGTCGGCGAGCTTAAGCGCCTCGTCACCGTGCTGATCCAGCAGATCGATGACTGGCCCGCGTCCGGCGTCCTGCTCGCGGCCACCAACCACCCGGACCTGCTCGATCCGGCCATCTGGCGCCGGTTCGAGATGCATGTCGACTTTCCGCTTCCCGATGGTGAAGCCATCACGCGGTTCATCGGGAGTCTGCTGCATCCTCACTTTGCGGCGGCGGCCGAGTGGAGCTCGCTGCTGGCAATCGCCTTTAGCGGTCGCTCGTTCAGCGACATCGAGCGCGAGCTGGCGGCGGCGCGGCGCAGCGCCGTCCTTGGGGATCGGCCGCTTGAAGACGAGCTGGCGGGATTGTTGACCGGCAAGGCGATACCCAAGAGCCGCCGCATTCACTTGGCTAGAACGATTGTTGGCCAAGGGCTGCTCTCGCAGCGCAGGGCCGGGGAACTGACCGGCGTGGCGCGCGACACCATCCGCAACCAGAAGCCGCCGAAGAAAGAGAAGGTCAGGCGGAGAAAAACAAGAGGCACGTAATGCCAAAGCGCAACGTATTGCTCGGCAAAGGCGAGAACCTCGTTCGCGACATCGACGGAGTCCGGGGTGGCGCGCCGAAGGCGCATCCCTATTCGTTCGCGGAGGCCAAGTCCCGCTTGGCGCCTATGCTGAGCCGCGTCGTGACTGGCATCGATCAGTTGCCGGCGGCCGCGTGCCCCGACGACCAAGTCGTGGCGACGGTCACGCTGAATCCCGAATACATCGCCAAGTCCTACTTTCCGGAGAAGCTTTTCGAGTCTGTCGGCCTCCAGCCGGTCGGCAGCCGTCCGCGGCGTATCAAGCCCGAGAAACGCTCCAAGGGCCGCGAGCCGGAAGAGACCATCACGACCGAGTTGTTCGTCATGGGCCCGCGCACGGCCTTCCGCACCTGGCGCTCGGCGCTGCCATCATGGCACGAGGATGGGACTGGCGCGAAGGATCTGACCGCGATCGAGCGGATGGACGCCCCGAGCGCGCGCGACAAGATCAAAGGCAAGCTGCCGAAGTCAGGCGAGGTGGTGTTCGAGGTCGTCCTGCACAATGACGGCCGCACCGGCCAGCACAGCGTCGTCACCGAATTTCGCGATTACCTGAAGGGGCTCGGCATCGATCGGCAGCTCGATCGCCGGTTCGCCGCCGGCGGGCTCTGCTTCGTCGAGCTGGACGCGCCGGCCGCCCTGGCGGAGCAGATTGCGACCTTCACGCCGGTGCGCGCCCTGCGGCAGATGCCGGGCTTGCGGATTCTGCGCCCGAGCTTCCGCTCGTCACGGGTGCCGATGGGAACGCTGCAGCTGCCGCCGCAGGGGCCGCTCGACCCGAAGATTCGCGTGGCGATCTTCGACGGCGGCCTGCCGAAGGGGCATCCGATCCGCCGCTGGGCGAAGGCGGTCGAGCCGCCCGGGATCGGCAATCCCCTCGACGACTTCCAGAAGCACGGCGTCGGGGTGACGTCGGCCTTCCTGTTCGGGCATATCGACCCGGCAAAGCCGTTACCGCGCCCCTATGCGGCCGTCGACCACTACCGCGTTCTCGACACGGCGCCCGGCCAAGACCCGCACGAGCTCTACGAAGTGTTGGGGCGCATAGACCAGGTGCTCGTCGGGAACCACTATGATTTCATCAATCTGAGTGTCGGCCCCTTGCCGCCGGTCGAGGACGACGACGTGCACGCCTGGACTGCCGTTCTCGACGAGCGCCTGTCGCGCGGGACGACGCTCGCGACCATCGCGGTGGGCAACCGGGGCGAGGCCCCGGCCAAGGACGGCCTCAATCGCATCCAGGTGCCGGCCGACTGCGTCAATGCGCTCGCGGTCGGCGCCTGCGACAGCCATGAGGATCCATGGCAGCGCTGCACCTACAGTTCGGTTGGGCCCGGCCGCAGTCCCGGCGTGGTCAAACCCGATTTCGTCGAATTTGGCGGGTGCCTCCAGCGGCCGTTCATTGTCTTGAATGAAGGTGCTGCAATCGCCCTCGAAGCGACCGAAGGCACGTCCTTCTCGGCCCCGTCGGTGCTCCGGCTCGGCGCCGGCCTTCGCGCGCATTTCGGCGCGAACCTCAGCATCCTTGCGATCCGTGCGCTCCTCGTTCACACGACCGAGGCCTGCGACTACCCCTGCGAGGAAGTTGGGCGCGGCCGCGTTGCCCGGTCGGTCGATGACATCATCTTTTGCGACGACGACACCGTGCGCGTGGTCTACCAGGGCGAGATCGCGCCGACGCGGTACATCCGCGCGGCCATTCCTGTTCCGCCTGGCGCGATCCCCGGCAAGGTCACGATCACGGCGACGCTCTGCTACCCGACGGGCGTCGATCCCCATCATCCCGGCAACTACACGCGGGCGGGCCTCGAGCCCACGTTCCGCCCGCACGACCAAAAGCGCAAAGATCCAAAACAGGCGCACCCTGACAGCAAGGGCTTCTTCGGCAAGTCGCAGAGCGGCCTGCTCGAAGATGATCTGCGGCGCGACGCCTGGAAGTGGGAGAACTGCTTGCACACGCGCGTCACCTTCATGGGCAAGACGCTGCGCAACCCGGTGCTCGACATTCACTACAACGCGCGCCAAGCGAGCCAGGATCACGCGCCGAAAGAGAAGCTTCCCTACGCGCTGGTGATCAGCGTCCACGCCAAGAACCTTGGCGATCTCTACAACCAGATTGTCCGCAAGTACGCCGGCAGGCTCGAAGCGCTGCGACCGGTCATAGAAATCCCGGTCAGAACGTGAGGCGCCGTAGCCCGCGAGGCGAGTGCCATTCGGTCCAGGATTTTGTGCCGCTTTGTGCCAGTTTTGTGCCGCGGAAATTTTAGAAGCGGTTGGTGTTCGGAGCCGAAAAACCCGGAAGTCCTTGGTTACAAATGGCTTTCCGTCGTACGGCCTTGGAGGGCCTCGTAACGCATGGAAAAGCCCGACACACCGGGCGCAAGCACCTGATCTGTCGGGCTTTTTTTGGTTGCGGGAGGTGGATTTGAACCACCGACCTTCAGGTTATGAGCCTGACGAGCTACCGGGCTGCTCCATCCCGCGGAAATCGGGTCGCGCGCACCGCGCGTACGCGCTATCTAGCAATCGAGGTGCGGCTTGGGAAGCCGTCCAGCCGGGGCAAATCATCATATTTTTCATGGTCTAGCGTCGATGATACGAGACCGGGCGATGAACCGGGATCCACCCCGCAAGGCGGATTCGGGGGCGGCCGCGCGGTTGCGCACGGCCTCGGGCGACCTCCTTGCGCAGGCCCGCCGCCAGATCGAGGAGCCGAGCGCGAACCACGCCACCGCGGTGCACGAGTTCCGCAAGGCGATGAAGCGCTGGCGCGCGCTGCTGCGCCTCTACGAGCCGCTGCTCGGCGCCGAGGCCGAGCAGCTGCGGGTCGAGGCGCGCGATCTCGCTCGCGAGCTGACCGGCTCGCGCGATGCCCGCTCGGCCCTCGATGCGCTCGCCGATCTCGTCGAGACGCCGCTGTCGGAGCGCACGCTCGCCACGATCCGGGCGCGGCTCGAGAGCATCGGCACCACGGCCGAGGCAGCGACGCTGACCGACGCGTTACGCGATCGCATGCGCGATGCGCTCGACCACGCCGCAACGGCCGCGATGGGCTGGCGGCTCGACGCGGTCGGCTTTGCAGCGATCGCGGACGGGCTCGCCGCCTCGTATGCGCGTGCCCGCCGCGCGATCCCGAAGGACTGGGCGAGCGCCGCGGCCGAGGAGCTGCACACGCTGCGCCAGCGGGTGGTCGTGCATCGCTACCAGATGGAGCTCGCGGTGCCGCTGTGGCCGAAGATCGGACGCGCGTGGGTCGGCGAAGCGCAGAAGCTGCGCGAGCGGCTCGGCCATCACCAGGATCTGGCGGTGCTGCGCGACTTCACGGCGCCGCGCCAGCCGCTCGCGCCGTGGCGCTCGCGGCTCGTGCCGCTGATCGAGGGACGGCAGGCCGAGCACGCCGCCAAGGCGGCGCGCATCGCCCGCCGGCTGTTTGCCGAAAAGCCGAAGGCTTTCCGCGCGCGATTGATGAACCTGTGGGAGAGCCGGCACTGAAGGGAGCGCGTAGGGAATGGCGACTTGCGAGTAGCGGGTGGGGAATTGGCGCCCGACACCAGTCCCACTCTACTCGCGAGTCGCCAGCGTTTGCTCCAGCCGATCGATGAAGGGCCGCTGGCCGGTCAGAATCTTCCGGCGCGCTTCATCGAGCGAGAACCACTCGGCGCGGTCGACCTCGGCAAACGTGCGCTTGCGACCGCTGCGTGGCGGCCATTCGATCTCGAAGCTGCTGGAGACGAGTGTTGCGGGATCGAAATCGCCTTCGACCGCCCACGCGCTCACGTGCTTGCCGCCTGGCTGCTTCACCTCGCCCAGAGGGACGAACTCGCCGCGCGGCTGCGCGCCGGTCTCTTCGGCGAATTCGCGCTGCGCTGCCGTAAGCGGCGCCTCGTCCGCCGCATATTCACCCTTGGGGATCGACCAGGCAGCAAGGTCCTTCTTGGCCCAGAAGGGGCCGCCGGGATGAACCAGCAGGACCGCGAGGCCGGCAGCACCGCGCCGATACATCAGCAGCCCGGCGCTGCGCCTCGCCATGCGCCTCGCCATGCGCCTCGCCATGCGCCTCGCCATGCGCCTCGCCATGTCACAGCCGGTTGATGCGGGCGATCAGGCGGATGGCGTCGGGCGGCGAGGCGGCGTCCGATTCGGCCTTCAGGCGAAGCGCCTCGCGTGCGGCCGGGCGCTCGAGGCACCGCCCGAGCCAGGCAGCGAGGCGCGGCGTCGCGCTCAGATCCATGTCGATCGCGCGGCTGATCACGGCGGCGACGTTGAGATCGGCGACGGTGAATTCGTTACCGAGCAGATAGGGCCGGTCGGCGAAAGCCTCGTCGAGCACCGCGAAAGGTTTGGCAATCACCTTGAGGGCCTCGGCTAGTTTCTGCGGATCGCGGTCCGCGGGCGGCAGGCGGATTGCGTGCAGCGACCAGATGTTGACGCCGCGGTCGACCTCGTTGAGCGCCCACAGACTCCATTGCCAGCATTTGGCCTCATCGCGCAGGTCGAGCGGATAGAGGCGGCCGCTTGAATGCTTCTTGGCGAGATAGAGCGTGATCGCGAGCGACTCCCACAGCACGAAGCCGTCGTCCTCGATCGCCGGCAGGCGGCCGTTGGGATTGACCGCGAGATACTCCGCCTTGCACGCGCCGGCGTCGCCGATCTCGATCGGCACGTGCTCGTAGTCGAGGCCGATCTCCTTGGCGACCCACAGTGCGCGGAACGCTCGCGTCCGAGCGATGCCGTAGATGCGCAATCGGGACATGGGCTCCCTCTGAGATCTGCATGATGTAAGGTCGAATGGCCGGCTGGCCTTACACCGGCCTATCGGCGTGCGCTAGGCTGGGTTCGGAGGAGCGCACATGCCATCGCGGGTGATCGTTCTCACGGGCGCGGCCGGCGGGATCGGGCGCGTCATGGCCGAGGCGCTGCTGGCGGACGGGCATTCGGTCGCGGCGGTCGACCGCGACGCGGCCGGGCTCGCGCGGTTTGCCGATGTTCCGGGCGCGCGCGAGCGGCTGTACGCGATTGCGGCTGATCTCACCGGCGAGGCCGGATGCCTGGCGGCGATCGCCGCGGCGCGCCAGCATTTCGGCGCCATCGACGCCGTGGTCAATAACGCGGGCATCGGCATGAGCAGCCTGCGCCCGGACGCGGAAGCGCGACATCCGACGATCGAGGAGCTCGGCGCCGGCGATTACGACCGCTTTCTCGCGATCTTCGTGCGCGCGCCGGCGACGCTCACGCGCGCCGCGCTGCCCGACATGAAGGCACGCGGATGGGGCCGGATCGTCAACAACACGACGAGCTATCTCACCATGCTGCGGGTGATGCCTTATGGCGCCGCCAAGGCGGCGTTGGAGTCGATGTCGGCCGTGTGGGCGAAGGAGCTCGAGGCGACCCGCATCACCGTCAACGTGCTGGTGCCTGGCGGCCCGACCGATACGCCGATGATCTCCGACGCTGCGGGCTGGCCGCGGGAAAAAATGCTGCGGCCGCAGATCATGGGGCGGCCGATCGCCTGGCTGATGTCGGAGGCGGCGGACGGCTTCACGGGACGGCGCATCACGGCGGCGGTAAGCATTCGGTGAGCACCGCGGGATCCTCACTCCTTTGAACGTTTGCGGGGAGGTGCGCGGCCGTCGGCTCGCAGGTCCGCGATGATCTGCTTCAAGTTCTCGATGCCGTCGTTGGTGAAGGCTG
>Ga0209062_1002627_pt1 | contig 23353 bp, 13 predicted proteins | sample Coa_R2_2_FD_187158 | JGI IMG/M metagenome (GOLD analysis project Ga0209062, IMG submission 187158) | Surface soil microbial communities from Centralia Pennsylvania, which are recovering from an underground coalmine fire - Coalmine... | ecosystem: Environmental > Terrestrial > Soil > Unclassified... | reverse complement strand
GAACGCTGATCCTGGGAGGCCGCTATCGGGCACCAGGCGCACCGCTTGCCGGCTGGTCACGGTGTAGACGGTGTTCACGAACAGGCCGCTGCTGGAGCCGGTGCCGCCGATGCCGTGTGCTCCGGCTGGCGCGAAAGGAGAGATCGTGGTGTGCAGCGTAAAGGCGCCCGTCTGGTCGGTCTGGGCCGTGCCCATCGGCAGCGTCCCGCCCGGAGAGCAGGTGAAGGGCCAGCAGTAGAACAGGATGGGGATACTCTCGTTCGCCTCGAATCCGGTGCCGCTGACGGTCACGTTCACACCGTCCGGTCCGCTGGAGGGATCGACCTGCATGGTGGGCTGCGGGGTCGTGATAACCGGCATCCAGGCGAAGAGGCCGCTGCTCAGGCCGATGGCGCCCAGGCCGTGCTCACCCAGCGGCGAAAAGCGCGGAGTGACGACGGGCATGCTGAACGCACCGGAGTCATCGGCCGTCGCCGAGCCCAGTTCGATGGTGCCATGGTCGCAGTTATTCAGCGAGCAGTAGAAACGAAGGTCCACCGACTCACGCGGGAAGAAGCCGGTGCCGGATACCGTCACCCGCGCTCCACCCGCCGCGGCGGCGGGTGTGACTTGCAGCGTCGTGGCGATGGCCCGGGCCATCGCCCGTGGCACATGGGCCGGCCTCACGTTGCGCCTAGTACCGGGATGGAGCGCCCTGCCCAGCAAGCCGGCCGGGCGGGCTGTCCCCTGGCCATGTGTCGCGGTAGAGATACTCGACAGAGGCCAGATCAGCAGAGACAGCGCAACGATGCCGCGGCATAGTGATATCCACCGCGTATCCGACAGCCTTCTCACAGGGATTCCCCCTAGTCTATCTGTGCGCAGGTGAGTGAGCGCGTATGCTCATGGTGACCGCTGGATTGCCGAGTCCACAGTAGCACGGTTGAGGCCAATTGTCAACGGCGAGCGGAACCTTTTAGGCAGGACGACCCTTATGCCAGGTCCGTTGGTGCCGGTCAGGGCACGGTTCACTTGCCCGGAGGTAGTGCGGGCACTGGGCGGTGATACAATAGCGAGGTCAGACGAGGTGGAAGATCGTTCCCGCGGGAGTAGATCATGTACTACATCGAGTTCGTCGAGCGCAACCCCGGCGTGCCCGTCAAGCGTTTTCAAGAGGTGGTGCGCATGTCTAACGAACGCTGGCAGCGCGAGCACCCCGAGGATGAGTTGGTACTGATGATCGGCCGTACCTGGCGCATGGGCCCCAGGCCCGGTTACATGGTCGTCTGGAAGATCAAAGACTTCTCGACCTTCCAACGCTGGACCAACGAATTCGGCGAGAGCGAGACTCTGCGCAAGCACGGCGAATTCGAGGAGGTGGGTACGATTGTCGACGCCGGCATCTACGAAGATCTCGGCCACGAGGTCATCTAGCCGTCCTCCCGGCCTCCACGGATGGACGTTGTTCAGACCACATCACGGGTGAGTCGGACGATGAATTGGGAGCAACCGCAGATGATCGAGCGCTCCGCGGCACAGGTGGGAGCGCTCGACGAGCAGGCCATGGCGGCGGCACGTGCGCGGCAGGCTAGCTTGACCAAGCCGCCCGGCAGCCTAGGCCGCCTGGAGGAATTGGCCATTTGGCTGGCCGGCGTCACAGGCCGGCCTATCCCGCCGCCCCTGTCGCGCCGTGCCGTCCTCGTGCTGGCCGCCGACCACGGTGTGGCGACGCGCGGCGTCAGCGCCTATCCGCGCGAGGTCACGGCCCAGATGGTCTATAACTTCGCCGCCGGCGGCGCCGCGATCAATGCACTGGCAGGCAGCGTCGGGGCGCGTGTGGTGGTCGCAGATCTGGGAGTGGCCGCCGACCTGAGCGCCGGATTGGGGCTTCGCCACCACTCCGTGGCGCCGGGAACCGCCGACATGGCGAGCGGGCCGGCCATGACGCCCGCACAGGCACGTCGCAGCGTGGAAGCCGGACTGGCCCTTCTGGAAGCGGAGGTTGCACGCGGACTGGACGTGGTGTGCACGGGAGAGATGGGCATCGGCAACACCACCGCCGCGGCCGCCATCACCGCGACGATCACCGGCAGCGCCGTCGAGGCAGTCACCGGGCGCGGCACGGGCGTGGACGACGCGCGTCTCCAGCACAAGATAGACACGATCAAACGGGCCCTGGAGAGGAATCGTCCCGACCCCACGGATGCGCTGGCCGTGCTGGCCGCCGTTGGCGGGTTCGAGATCGGTGGCCTGGCCGGCGTGATCCTGGGCGCGGCGGCGCGACGCATTCCCGTGGTGCTCGACGGCTACATCGCCGGTGCCGCCGCCCTGCTCGCCGTGATCCTCTGTCCCGCCGCGCGTGCATATCTGCTGGCCGCCCATCGCTCGGTCGAGCCGGGCCATGCCCGCCTGCTGGACCACCTGCGGCTCACTCCCTTGCTCGATCTGCATCTGCGGCTGGGCGAGGGAACCGGAGCGGTCCTGGCACTGCCGCTACTCGACGCCGCCCTGGCCGCCCATGCCGGCATGGCCACGTTCGAGAGCGCGGGCATCGCCGGAAAGACGGCGGACTGAATGGGGCGTACATGGACGCAGACGGGGGCCGGCAAGGATGCCGGCGGTCCCAGGCCGGATAGCCCCCGCACGAACGTCCCAGAGCCACTTTAGCGGACGGAGGCGTCGCGCGCGGCACGCTGCACCGCCGGCTCCGCCACGGGCGAGACGCGTGCAGAACGCGCCGCCGGCAAGGCGGAGGCCGCCGCCGCGATCAGGGCCAGTAGAGTCGAGAAATAGAAGGCATCGCGCAACCCTGCCATGAAGGCCGGCATGATCATGGTGGGGAAGAAGTGCGTCCCCAGCACCGTGGCACGGGTGGCCGCCGAGAGATGCGCCAGCACCGGCGGCGGCAGCAGGGCACCCATCGGGTTATAGCCCAGGAAGGCCGAGAAGAGCGCACCGGTCGGCGGCAGGCCGGCTACCCGATGCGCCACGGCCGACGGGATGCCCTGGTGCGATAGGCCGGAGAAGAGGACGGTGGGCAGGCTGCCCGCCAGGCCCACGGTCACGATTGTGAAGAAGAAGGACATGCTCAGCATCGTCCCGGTGTTCTGGAAGGTGGCGCGCATGCCCGAGGCCACGCCGCGCTGCTCCGGCGGCACCACGTTCATGACCGCCGTGGTGTTCGGCGCCGAGAAGAGCCCCATGCCGACGCCCAGCACGGCAAGCAAGAGCAGGAAAATCGCCAGCGGGAAGTCGCCGGGCAGCAGGGTCAGGCTCAAGAAGCCGATGCCGGTTATGATCATGCCCCCGGCGGTGAAGACGCGGGAGCCGAAGCGGTCGGAGAGCCAGCCGGAGAGCGGCCCCATCAGCAAGAATCCCGCCATCAGGGGCATGGTGTAGATGCCGGCCCACAGCGGCGTGGAATCGTAGCTATAGCCGTGCAGGGGCAGCCAGATGCCCTGCAGCCACATGATCAGCATGAACTGCAGGCCGCCGCGTGCAATGGAGCCCAGTAAGAGAGCCAGGTTGCCGGCGCTGAAGGCGCGAATCGTGAACAGCTCCAGGCGAAACATCGGATCGGCCACGCGCCGCTCCACGAACAGGAAGACGATCAGCAGCGCCAGGCCGCCGACGGTGCAGCCGATCACCAGCGGGTTGGTCCAGCCCATGCTGGAGTTGCCGTAGGGCATGATGCCGTAGGTCAGCCCGATCAGCAAGGCGGTCAGGCCAATGCCGAAGAGGCCGTTGCCCAACAGATCCAGGCTCTGTCCGGCACGAATGGTCGCCGTCTCACGCAGCTTCCAGTAAGCCCAGACGGTGCCAAAGAGGCCCACCGGCACGCTCACCAGGAAGATCAGGCGCCAGTTTATCGCCGCCAGGGCGCCGCCCAGCAGCAAGCCGCCCAGGGAACCTGCGATGGCCGCGACCTGGTTGAAACCGATGGCCATGCCGCGCTCATGGGCAGGAAAGGCATCGATGAGGATAGCCGTGCTGTTGGCAAACAGGAAGGCGCCGCCGACGCCCTGCACCAGGCGGAAAATGATCATCTCCAGGGCAGCCTGATCGCCCGATCCCGGGGTCAAGAACAGCAGGATGGAGCCGACCGTGAAGATGGCGAAGCCCAGGTTGTACATCTTGACGCGGCCGACCATGTCGGAGAGGCGCCCCAGGGTGACCAGAAGAGTCGAGGTCACCACCATGTAGCCGAGCAACAGCCACAGCAGATTGCCGGTCTCGCTGGGCAGGAGGGGATTGATGCCGATGCCGCGAAAGATGGTGGGCAACGAGATCAGCATGATGCTGGAGTTGATGGTGGCCATTAGCACGCCGACCGTGGTGTTGGACAGCGCTATCCACTTGTAGTTCTCGCCCGGCGCCGAACTGACCGCCCTCTGCATCGTCTTCCTCACCCTCTCTCCCGGCCGGTCTACCCGGCTCTCCCAAAAGAGTCAGCCAGCGTCGTCCGCTTTGCGGACGGATGGATACTGGACACTAACAATATTTGATGCTAACAATTAATAGCATATGAGAGATGCTGCTGTTGTGTCAACCGAACTTGACCCGCTGCGCGCCACAGGGACCCTGGTGCGGTTGGTGCGGGTGCTGGACCAGCGCCTGAAGGCGACCAGTCCGGACGAACTGGGGCTGGCCGACATTGGCGTGCTGGCCGAAGTAGGACGCGGCACCACCCTGCCCTCGGCCATCGCACGGGCCACGCGCCTGGACCCGGCGCGCGTCACGCGCGTGGTGGAGCGGCTGGTGCAGCTTGGACTGGTCGAGCGCCGTACCAGCGCACACGACCGCCGGCAGGTGCCGCTGGCCCTCACTCCCCGCGGCAACATGCGCATGGCTCGCGCCCGCGACGAGGCGCGAGAGGCGATGGGCGGGCTGCTGGGTAGCCTCACCGAACGGGAGCGCGCCGCGCTGGCCGTGGCGCTGGACGGCCTGCAGCGCGTGCTGTCGGAGACGGTGTAGTATCATGGTCGAGTAGTTCGCTGCGCGATTTCTACTGGAACACCCAGAAGGCGACGGCTCGCCAGCAGCGCGCCGAACAGGCCCGGCGGCAGGAGCAGGGCTAATCGGCCGGTCAGCGCTCGACCGTAAGGGCCTGCGCTTCTTCGAGCAGCCAGGCGCCCGGCATACGCCCGACCTCGTAGCGCAGGACCGCGCTTGGCAACGGACGATCCGCGCGGCGCATGATCGCGGCGTTCTCTTCCGCACGGGCCGGCCAGAGATGGTCGAGCAGCTCGTGCGGATCGGCGGAGGCAACCTCCTCGCGCGAGCAGCCCAGGTGTTCCGCCCACAACTGCTCGCGCAAACCGCGCGCCAGTCCGGCGTCGCGCACCACGGCGTTGATCTCGCTGTCCGTGGCCAGACCCCTGTTGTTGAGATTGGCCGATCCGACGGTCAACCAGGCATCGTCCACAATCGCCACCTTGGCGTGCACGTAGATGGGGCGATAGATAAAGGCCGCCGCGTCGCTGCCCGGTCCCGACGTATAGGGACTGTAGACCGAGACGATGCCGCGACCGCCATCGACCTCGCGCAGCCGCGCTACGTGCCGGTCGTTATCCCACTTCCCATCGTAAGCGCGCGCGGGAAGCACGATCGCGATGCGGAACGGCCCATCGCGCCGCCGGTTCATCGCCGCGATGAGCGCGTCCATGATTTCCGGACACCATAGGTACTGGTTTTCGAGGTAGATCAGGCGCTCGGCGCTGCGCAGAGCGCGCACATAGGCGTGATAGATGCCGTATTCGCCATCCGGGGCAAACGGATAGGTCCGGCGTGGGATGGTGCGCACAATCTGCGCCGGCGTGTCCCATCCCGGGTCCGGGATCGGGTCGCGATGGGGCAACTCCGCCGCGCCGGCCCCGGCGACGGCGGCCCAACGCTGGCGGAAGTTGGCTTCCACGTCGGCGACGACCTCGCCTTCCAGCCGCAGTTGCACGTCGTGCCAGTTGGGTCCCACCCGCAAGGGATGGCACGGCGTGTCCCAGCGGTCGCCCTGCAAAGTGGTCAGATCTATCCCGCCGACGAAAGCCACCCGACCGTCGATGACGATAGCTTTCTGGTGGTGGCAATGAGTAAGATGGGCGGTGCCGTCGAGCAAGCACCGTATGTCGCCGCCCTGCTGTGTGATCGTCCCGCAGACCTTCTCCGTCATGCTCTTTGTCGGACGAAACAGGAAGTTAGCCCCGTTCCAGAGCAGGACCCTGACCGGCACGCGCCGCGCGACTTCGCCCAGCACACGCAGCAACGATGTCTCATCCATGGCCTCAACACTACTCTGGTCCAGCGGCATCTCTGGCGTGCAAAACCAACCGGCTATATAGACGTAGTGCTGCGCCTCGCACAGGGCCTGCCGAAGATCGGCGAGGTAGGCCGCTCCGTCCACGAGCGGAGTCACCCTGTTCCGGCGGCGCGGAGGTGTGCCACCCGGAAACCACCGCGCATCATCTCCCCACCAGGTGTCGCGCGCCCGGCGCACCAAGTCCGCGTCGAACCGGGCGCGGCGCAGGTCGCCATGGCGGCGCCGCCGCACAAGCGGGCCGAAGCTACGATGCAGCATTCGTCTCATTAGGTTCGCCGCCACGTTGGCCATAGCCACCTCCCTTTGCTCAGGCACAGCAACCAAGATTGCATCCACTAAGCATGACCTGTACCACGGCCACAGGTCAGTGGTGTAACGTTCGGCAATAGAGGTAGTCAGGCACCGCTCCGGCGGTGGCATTCGCCTGCTCGCAGCACCCCAGTTCTCCCGCGCGATTCCCTCGCTGAGCAATCTCATCCATCGGGCCGGTGCCACTGAAGACGACCGAGCGCGTCACAGCACCAGGAGCGTGTTGGGGTGCCATTCGTGTGACCTAAAAGTGTGGTTGTGCGTGGCCGACAGGGCAGAGCTCGGTTAGAATGGGGACAGCCGGTTATCGGTGTCACACAGGAGAGGTACGATGCCAGCTTCTACAGCCCGGTCGGCACCCATTGGCGATTCCACCCTGACTGAGACGCTCGAGCGCCGCCTGCGGCAAGCGTGCATCCAATTGCAGCAGATTGCCTGGCTCAACGTCAAGGCCCTGAACGGTGTGACAATTGGATCCGGGCGCAGCAGCGGTTACAGTGGCTGGCCTACCGACCATCCTACCAGACCACACCCATCGACCGACACCGATCCTGGATCTTATCCAGGGATGGATGCTTATGCGAGGCTGAGCAATGCAAGCTGAGGAGTCGCATCGCGGCCGTGGAGGATACGGTCAGCCTCCTTGGCGGGGATGGGGTGCCGTATTCGACCGGCGAGTGGACACGGCCAGAGGGCAAGGATTGCGCTATCATGAGGGCAGGACGCTCTGTTAAGAGGGAGGAGACGTCGATGGTTCCGACTCAGCCGGTCGCAACGCCCCAATGCAGTGCCCAGCCCACGGCGTTAGAGGCGTTTCTGGCGTTGCCCGATGACGGCGAACGGCACGAATTCGTGCGGGGGCAGGTGCGGAGAATGCCGCCAGCGAAGGGCGATCACGGGCTGATCGAGAGCGACTTGCTGGCAGAACTGAACCGCTACCTCGATGCGCGCGCCGTCGACATGGGATGGACGCTGGCACAAGGACGGGAGGCCCGGCGTCGCTTGGTGGGATTCGTCGCGGGTGGCGAATTCGGCATGCGCTTTGCCGTTCCTGACGATCCGCAGCAAATCCGTGGTGCGGACGGCGTCTACGTCTCGGCTGACCAATATGCGCGCGTGAACTGGGATCGCACCACCGAGTATTTCCCGGAGGTGCCCACCCTCGTATTCGAGGTCATCAGCCCATCGGAGAGCGCCGATGATGTCGCCGAGAAAGTGTCGGACTACCTGGCCGGGGGTGCCCGCCGCATTTGGTGTCTCCATCGCAAGTGGCGGGGCGTGGTCATCTACGATCCCGATGCCCCAATCCGGGTGCTTCATCAGGATGATGTTCTCACCGACGACGAGATTCTGCCCGGCTTCTCATTAGTTATCCACGATCTCCTCTAGCCTCAATCCGGCACCGTAAAACTGTCGACCTGGCCGATTATCCCGTGCCATCTGAAAACACAGCCTCAGCGGGCCGGCGCGCAGCCTTTCCAGAAGTCATCGACAGGGCAATACAACTCGAGCAGACTCATCCCTACACCAAAGCCAAGCTGATACCCGCAGGGCTGGTAGTGGCCGGCAATGCAGTTCCCGTCATGGCTTTGGTGTAGATGCCTCCTGCGGGTGATTTGGTCGTCACCCACTGAGCATACCGCTCTCCGCAGGAGGCATCTCTTATCCCGAACTCACGTTACCTTGCGTTAAGGGGACAGCCGTCCTCCTACTTCACCGTGAAGGTGGCGGCACTGTTGTCCCACGCCTGGAACGACCACCCCGACATGAAGACGCCCAGCTTGAGGGTGTACGTCCCGGTGGCCTGAGAAGTCGGAACGGTCCAGGAGGTCGTGAAGGCCGTGGCGACGCCACCCGCGAAGGAGACCGGGCTTTGCCAGCTCTGCCACACCTTGGTGCCGGCGCTGTTGTACACCTCGAAGTCGACCAGCTCGTTATTCACCGAGCGGTTGGCGGTGATGGTCGCGCTGAAGCGCACCGCGGCTCCGCGGGCGACGGTCGACGGGCTGGCCGAGGCACTGTTGAAGGTGAAGGACAGCGCAGCCGGCGTGCTCGTGGGCGTCGGCGACGCCACGACCGCCGCGCGGGTGGGGGTGGGTGAGGCCGGGACGCCGGTAGGGGTGGGCGTGGCCGCTGCTCCGGCCCCCGGAACGGGTATTCCCCCGGCTTTGAGAAACTGGCCGCCGAAGAGGCGGATGTAGCCGCCGTCGTCGTCGCTGTACTGCGCGACGTGCGTGTTGCACTGGAAGGAGACCACCGGCGCCGGGTTGGTGATCCCGTCCCCCTTCGCGTCGGTGTACGTCGTCGGGCCCGCCGCCCCCGCCCCGAACAGCAGCCCCGCCACCCCGGCGTTAAGGACAGGACCGAGCGCACATCAGCCAGAGTGACGGCTCGGATGTAGCCGGGGCGCGGACGTTGGGCGTAGAGGCGCGGCCCGCGCACGGGACTCTCGATCGGATTGAACGTCTCTACACTCTCGGCAACGATCCCCTGCTCCTTGAGCAGGCGCGCGAGAATGCGCTCCCGACGGCGCTCGCGCTGTCCGCGCGGCGCAAAAGGCGCTCGAAGACGGCGTGCGGCCCGTATGCGAGGCGGTGTCGTGTGATCGCTGCGCGACATGTACTCCAGAAAAGGGATGGCCAGGCCCCTCCGGCCGGCGACTTCCTGCACACATTGCAGCGAAATCAGGGCAGGATCGGCCTGGCGCCATCTTCCCCGCCTACACCGCTGAGGAGTACATCCCGTATGAGGAATATCTGTGCACAAGCTCCTACCACGACCAGGTGTCGTTCAGTAGAGTGCCATTGATGTTGCCGGTGTCGCCGGTGAGGCCGCCAAACAGCACGAGATGTCGTGCCTGCTTGTCGTACACCATGGCGCTAAAGTCCCGCTTCGGGGGATCGGCCGCGCTTGGCGCGACCCGGCTCCACCTATTGCCTGCGGCGTCGTATGTCCAGGTATCGGCGAGCAATCCCCGTGGTCCGGCGAACCCGCCGTAGAGCACCAGCGTCTTGGTGGCAGCGTCGTAGTCCATCGCGGCGTAGCCGCGGGACGGCGGCAGCGCGCCGCCGGGACGGAGATTCCGCCACGTGTCGGTCCTCGGGTTGTAGGCCCAGGTGTCATTGAGGCGATCACGGCCGTCATAGCCGCCGAAGAGGCCACCGAACAACACGATTAAGCCGGTGGCCGGATCGTACGCCATCGCGGCACCCCAGCGGGCAGACGGCGCCTGCGTCGTGCGGGACAGGGTCCAGCGATTCGCGCGGACGCTGTACCTCCAGGTATCTCCGAAAGACTGTGTGCCTGTCCAGCCGCCAAAGACAATCGCCTCCCCGCGTGCCGGGTCATCAGCCATGGAGGGGTAGACACGGGCCGGTGGCGCGGCGCCGCGCGGCCGTAGGCGCGCCCAGGAGTTGCTGGTCCCTCGGTACGCCCACAGGTCGTTGGAAAGGTGATCGGTGGTGACGCCGCCGAACACGAGCATCTCTTTGCTGCGGTCGTCGCAGGCCATCGCGTGGCCGAATCGAGCGGGAGGCGCCTGGCCGTTTGGCTTTAGCTGGCGCCAGGTCGCCGTGTTCAGAGTATACGCCCACAGGTCATTGTAGTACCGGCTGCGGCTCCCTTTGCCCCCGAAGAGGACCACCTGCCCGCTGCTCGCATCGTACGCCATCGCGTGACCATCGCGGACGGCGGGCACCGGGCCAGTGGCCGGACGCATTGTCCACCGCGGGACAGCCGGGCCGAACGCGCTGCTCGCATGGCCCGAGGCGGGTAAGAGTCCGCCCAAAAGGAGCGCGGCAAGCAGGCCAAGAGCGGCAGCGCGAACGGGTGACGGGGCGGGACTACAGGTAAGCGGATTATGCATGGCGCAGATCCTCATTGTCTTCAGGACGGCCCGCAAGCGGGGCTCGTGTCCTCACCAGTCTGGCAGAGTTGCGCCGGCTACGCATCGTGTCTTTGGACGCTGTATGTCTTGGCAGCAACTGACACTGTCAGTTCTGACAGTGTCGGAACCGACGTGGCGGCAACAAATGGCAGAGCCTATACTGAGTGGGAGCTAATTGCCCCGGCGACAGGCGGGCATAGCGCTTGCGATGCGTCGCGGCACAAGGAGCGAGAACACGCCCATGGACGCCTACTCCCGTGGTCGACCGATCCGCTGGTTCTTCTTCGTCTGGGCGGGCTTCGTCTATCTGTGGGGCCTGCTCGCCATGTGGGGGCTCAATCCGAAGACGCTCTCCTTGCTCGCCCAGTGTCAGGGCTTTGGGCTCCCTCAGAATCCCTGCACGCCACGGGGTTTCCTGGCCCTATTAACTGTCGATCCCACCGCGACCCTCGCCGTCACCGCGCTCATGGCGCTGTATGTGGCGCTCCTGTCGCGTGGGCTGGCCGGCGACATCCCTCGCCGCGCCCTTTGGCCATATTTCGCCGTGCAAGGCCTGCTGGTAAGCGCGATATTTCTGGTCGGCCATCAGCAGACCGTCGCCTTCAGCCTGTATCTGGCCCTCACGCTGGCGGCCATTAGCGTGTTCCGCCGAGCCGGCGCCGTGATCGCCGTGGCGGCCGGCTGCATTGCCCTCTTTCTCCTCGCCGATGCAGCCAGCGGCACACTCCCGGCGCAGATCGACTGGCGGACGTACCTGCTAGCCACGGATTACCCCGCCGTGATGCTCTTCGTGGTGGGCTATCTCGTGTTGTACGCGCAGCAAGCGCAAGATCAGGCGCATCGCGCGGCGGCCCACGCCGAGCTTGCGGCCGCCCATGCACAACTTGAACGGGCCCATGCCGAGCTTGTCGTCTCGGCCGCACGGATCGAGGAATTGACCCTCGCGGCCGAGCGCCAGCGCCTGGCGCGTGATTTGCACGACACGTTGGCCCAGGGACTGGCCGGGGTAATCATGCAATTGCAGGCGGCGAACGCGCGACTCAGCAGCGGACGCCATGAGCAGGCGCACGACGCGGTGCGGCAGGCCATGGCGTGCGCCCGCGCGACCCTGACCGACGCACGGGGCGCCATCGACGACTTGCGCGCGACCTCCGTACCGGAGCAAGATCTCCCCGAGGTCATCAAAGACAATATCCGTCGCGTCATGTCGGCGACAGGCATCGCGTGCTGTTGCGACGTGGAGCTGCTGGCATCCCTCCCCGCGACTCTGGCCGACCAGGCCGTCCGGGCCATTATGGAGGGCGTGACCAACGTAGCCCGGCACGCGCGGGCCACGCGGTTGTGGGTCTCCGTCACACACGAAGGGACCGATGTGGCCGTCGAGGTCCGCGACGACGGCATCGGCTTCGACCCGGCCAAAATGGCCATCACGTCCGGTCATTACGGGCTGTTGGGTGTGCGCGAGCGAGCGCGGGCGGCGGGCGGCGAGTTGATCATCGACAGCGCCCCAGGTGCGGGGACGCTACTCCATCTCCGTCTCCCCCTGTCCCGCGATTGCGACGGTCAGCGCGACCGGTACGATGGGCGGGTGAGCCGATGACTGGCGGACCCATTCGCGTGCTGGTGGTCGATGATCACAGCGTCATCCGCGCGGGCCTGCGCACGATGCTGAGCGAGGGTGGGGCAGAGTTCCAGTTGGTCGGTGAAGCGCCGGACGGCGCCACCGCCCTGCACCTCGTGGCGGAGTTGGAACCCGATGTGGTGCTGATGGATGTGCGTCTGCCCGGTATTGACGGGATCGCGACCCTCGAACGCATCCGCCGCGCGTGGCCGCAGGTCGCCGTCCTCATCCTGACGACCTACAACGAAGACGACGCGATGATTCGGGGTTTGCAGACCGGGGCCTGCGGCTATCTCCTCAAAGACTGCGACCTTGAGGTTTTGCTCCAGGCGATCCGGTCGGCGGCGCGCCACGAGCTTTTGCTGCAACCGGGCATCCTGGAGCGCATCCTGGTGCACGCGGCGCGAGCAACGCAGGCGTCCCCCACGATGGAGATGCAACCCACGCGCCCACGGCGTACTCTTGACCTGACGGAGCGTGAGCGTGAGGTCCTGGAGCGAGTTGCGCGCGGTGAGCGCAGCAAAGAGATCGCGGTGGGCCTGGGCATCACCGAGCGCACGGTGGGGGCGCATCTCACCAGCATCTACGCCAAGTTGGGCGTGGACTCGCGCGCCGCGGCGGTGGCACGCGGCATCGAGCGCGGGATCCTGCAACGACGCGAGTGACTATCGCGCCGAGTGGGCGCAACTGTTGAGGCCGGCATCGTGACGCACCTGCTCCAGTGTTTACACCCGCTGCGGAACCTCAAGTGCTCGGTTGCAAGCCGGACCCCCGGCCCAGTGGCGACACGTGGCACGAGGCCCACGTGGTCATGTGTCGTCGCATTGCGCGGTGATGTGAGCCAGCAGACGCGCGTAAAGCGGGTCGCCGTGCAGTTGAGCGGCGTGGCCGAGCAGGATCAGCTTGTGCCGGGCGCGCGTCAGCGCCACGTTGAGCCGCCGCTCATCCCGCAGCAGGTGGCCGGGCTGGCCGGGTCCGCCCACGAGGGAGAGCAGCATCGCCGCGCGTTCGCTGCCCTGGAAGCGGTCCACGGTGTCCACGGCGATCTCGCCCAGCCCCCTGCCGCGCAGCGTATGGCGAATCAGATCGACCTGCGCGCGGTATGGTGCGATCACCCCGATCTGCTCGGTATCCACACCGCCCGCGACCAAGCCGGCGCACAACTCGCCCACCCGGCGCGCCTCGGCCGCGCTGGTATTGTGCTGATCGCCGGCCTCCGGCGCCACGTCCACGAAGACGACCGGGCGGGCCGGATCGAGCATCTCACGCACATCGGCGGGCACCGCCGCGAGATCGATATCCAGCCGCGCGGCGGCGACGGCCTCGGCCCCGGCGCGTAACCGCCCCTCATACCATTCGCGGCTGGGAAAGGCGCAGATCGCATCGTTCATGCGATATTGCTCTTCCAGCATGATCAATCCCTGCGCCCCGCCGGCCAGACGGCGCCGCAGCAGCTCGAAGAGCGTGGTGGAGAGGCCGTCCTCGATGGCCGCGGCCTCGTCGCTCTGCACCACCGGCGGCAGTTGCCGGTCGTCGCCCACCAACACGAAGCGGCCGGCGAGGCGCAGCGCGGCCAGCGCCGCCGGCACCGTCAACTGGCCGGCTTCGTCGACGATGGCGACGTCGAAGGACTGTCCGTCGTACCCGGCGCCGGCCAGCGTGGCCACCGTGGCCGCGACGATGGGCGCCGCGTCCAGCAGCTCCGCGATGTGCCGCGGCTCGCGCCGCTCCGCCGCCTCGGCGCGGTAAGACAACAGAGTGTGCCGCAGCTCCGGGCCGGTCGCCGCCGCACTGCCAAGGCGCACGGCGGCGCGCAGGTCATCGGCATGCAGCGCCGCCAGCATGGTATCGACGGCGCGATTGGTGAACGAGGCCAGCAGGACGCGGCGGCCGCGCGCTCGCATCTCCCGCGCCATGTGGGCGATGGTGGCCGTCTTACCGGTGCCGGGAGGCCCTTGCACCAGCAGGTAGTCGCGCGCCGCCAGTGCCAGCGCCACGGCCTGGCGCTGGCGCTCGTTGGTTCGGCGAATGGCTATCTCGGGCAGGGGGTCAAACTCGGGCAGTGCCATGCCGCTCACCAGGGCGCGCAGTCGAGGGTTGCAGCCGGTCCAGGTCCACAGCGTGCGCAGGCTGCGCAGCCAGCCGCTATCCACCGCGTAGCGGTCGACCAGGGTTGGAACGGCGACCAGAGTCCCGCGCAGGCGCAGCACCAACTCATCGGCCGTGGCCCGCTCGACCACGCCCTGCTCGGCCTCGCCCCTGATCGGATCGCCGTCGCCGACCAGCACCACGTCGCCCTCGCGCAGGTCGGAGCGATTGTAGCAGCGGAAGCGCCACACCTCGTCGCCGCCGTCTCCCGGCTCGACCGTGCGCGCGGCGCCGCTCAGGTCGAGGGCTGCGCCGCGCGCGATGCGACGCGAGGGTGGCTGCTGCCACAGGCTTTGCACCGAGGCCGCCGCGGCCCGGCCCTCCAGGCGGAGCAAAGAGCTGTAGTGGCGAAAGAAGCGCGCATCCTCGTCCGTGAGCCCGGCACGTGCCTCCTCCTGACCTGCGTTGAGGGCATAGGCCGTCTCCCCGTTGAGGAAGCTGAGAGTGCGGCAGGCGTCCAGGGCGTCGCACCGGCGGCAGCGGGCGGGGAACGGCGAGAGCGGCGCACGCCCCAGCAGCGCGATGGCGGCCAGGTCGTTGCGCAGGCGTATCACCTCCAGATGCTCGTCGCGGCCGATGGCCACGCGCCGGCCAATCTCGCCCTCGCGGTTGCCGCTATACAGCAGCCAGCCCGGCCGCGGAAGGCGACCGCGCTCGCGCAGCAACAGGTCGTAGACGGCCATCTGCACGACGTGGTCCGGTCGCGGATCGGAACCGGCGCTGGTGCCGGTCTTGAGGTCGATCACCACCGGCGCCCCGTCGGGATCGGCAATGGCGTCGGCGCGGCCGCGCAGGCCAAGGCCCGGCGAGAGCAGCAGAGCCTCGGCGCGTACCCGGCCGGGCGGCACATAGGTCGCCAGCCAGTCGCTCACGCGCTCCAGATGTCGCTCGGCCCGCCGGCGCGCGTCACCATCGTCGTCACCCTCGGTGGCCAGCGCCAGCGGCAGGGCCGAGCCACGCAAGGCCGCGTCCAGGTGGGCCAGCGGCGGCTCGCCGCGCGATAGGCCGCGCGCGAAGGCCACGTGGATAGCGCTGCCCTCCGCCATCGCCGCCGTCGCGGTGCGGCGCGATAGGTCGGCGATGAGCGAGCGCCGCGCGCAGTAGCGAGCCGCGGCAATCGCGGTGGCATCGATTAGCGTATCCGGATCGAGCACGACAAGGGATCGCTCCGTGGCGCGGAAGAGCGGACGCTCGCCATGGGCTATGCCGCGCGCCAGGTGGTAGCCAGCCAGATGCAGGGTCAGGCCGGCCTCCAGTATCTCCTGCATGATGGGGCCGAGCGTCTGCCAGGGGAGAGCCAGCTCCAGCCAGCAGTCGCGCCCCTCGTCTCGCAGCAGCACGCGCACCCGCATGCCGAGATCCTCGCGGTCCAGGCACACGTCTCGGACGGCGCCGCGCAGGCTGGCGCGGGCGCACCGGGCGTCCGCGTCGCAGAGGAAGCAGGCTACCTCCCGCGCGTCGTCGGTGGCGACCGCCACGGTAGGGATGGGGCCCTGGTCATGCCCGAGGCGATGCGGACCAAGCATGGGATATTGTCCCGGCTTCGCTCCATGGTCGTAGCGCCGGGCGCCAAAAGCTTCTCCGACTAGCGCGCCCTCGATCGCAGCGGACGCGACGCGGTTGCGGCGATCGGGGCAGAGCCCGTACGGCCCACCGTAGGCGCAGGTTGCGCAGGGCGTGTCGTAGCCCGGCGGCGGCGAGAGGTCGGACGTCATGATCTTGCCGGCCACGTCGCCCAGCAGGGCAACGGCAGCCCGCACCGTCGACGGGTCCTCCGACAGTTCGTGCGGCGCGCCGCTCGGGGCATGGTGCACACATAGCACCGGCTCGACCGCCCGATCCCTCTCTAGGCACAACCGTAGAAGAGGCGCCGCACCACGCGGGTCCACCCGGGACAGGTGCGGCACGCTCGGATCTATCGGTTCCCAGCCCTGTCCGCGCAGCTCGTCACGGTCAAGCGCCTCGACGACATGCACGGGCAGCAGCGTCTCGCCGAGCAGACGGCCCAGGACCTGCACCGCTGCGACGCGCTGCACCTGACCGTCGCTCAACCTGCCCTGACGGAAGAGATCCAACAGGCGGCGTCCAGGCGGCAGATAGACCTCTTCGATCTGTGCATCGTCCACACCCCGCGCGCGACAGGCGGATTGGTAGGCTACCAGTAACGCCTCCGGCTCCGCCCCTGCAGGCGAAGGATGACGCTCCAGCGCCTCACGAACTGCAGCGGCCAGCAGCGCTGGATCGGGGCCGGCGTACGGCTCCGACCGCAGCGCGTCCGGGACGGCCGGCAGTTTCAGCAGATGTTCCAACTGGTAGCGGCGCGGGCAGGCCAGAAAGGTTTGCAGGCCGGCGGCGGTCAGCGTCATCGGTCGCTCCGCCACTGCGGACGAAGGGGCTTGCTGATCGCGCGCCAGGGCTGCCGCAGCTCGCACGCGCTCCAGCGCCTCATGCAGCGGTGGGGGCGGTGAGGCCCGAAGCTCCACAGGCTCGGCAGGGCCGTACGACTCCACGACGGCGGCCTGCGCCAGCTCCGGCGCCGCTCCACCGGCCAGGGCCGCGTACAATTCCTGCAGCGGCCACTGTTCGTTTGCGCGCAGTTTGCGGTCCAGTTTGCGCGGCGCGGTCAGGATCAGGCGCTCCTTGGCACGCGTCAGGGCCACGTACCAGACGTAGCGCTCCTCTTCCAGCGTACGCGCGGCCTCGCGGCTCTTGAACGGGGCCAGGTCGGCGGCCTCGCGTACCTCGAGCGTGACCGGGTCGCGTCGCCGCAGCACCAGGAAGCCCTCTCCCTCGTCGTATGCCATGAACGAGGGGTCGGAGTGGCTGTAGGAGCGTGGCATGCAACCGGCCACCACCACGGCGCGAAACTCCAGGCCCTTGGCCTGGTGCACGGTCATCAGGCGCACCACGGCCGGACCGGCGTCGATGCTCTCCTCGGCCTCGTCGATCTCCTGGTCGAAGACGTACGAGAGGTGGCGGGCAAAGGCGGCCACCGTGTCGAGCGGGTGGGCCTCGGCGTAGACGCGCGCGGCGCGTTGCAGCTTCTCCAGGTTGGCCAGCACGCGCTCGCGCTCCACGCCCACGCGGGTGCGCGCGTAGTCGAGATAGCCGCTCTCGTCCAGCACGCGGTGCAACAGATCGGGGAGCGGCAGGCCCTCCAGGTGCCGCGAGACGCGCCCCAGCATGCCGGCCAGAGCGCGGGAGCGGCGCACCACCTCGTCGCGATCGGGGACGGAAAAAGGCAGCGTCTCGGCCCGCAGCAGCCCGTCGTAGAGCGGGCCATGCCCGGCGTGGCGCCGCAGAGCCGCCACGCCGGCGTCCGAGATACCGCAAAGCGGGCCCTGCATCAGGCGCACCAGCGCGGCGCCGTCCAGAGGATCGACGGCCGCGCGTAGCAGGGCCAGGGCGTCGCGCACCTCGGCCCGTCCGTGGAAGCCGCGGCCTCCCACCACCAGCGACGGTATCTCGCGCGCCCGCAGGGCATTGGCGTAGGCGCTCGCCTGGGCGATGCCGCGCAGCAGGATCACGATCTCCTCGCCGCGATAGCCGGCGGCCAGCATAGCTGCCACCTGCGCCGCGACGTAGGCGGCCTCGTGCGGGCGCGCCTCGTGGACTGTCAGATCGTCGGCCGGCCCGGCCAGGGTTACCACGGGGTAATCCGCGCTGCCCTTCTGCGCCATGAGCTCGATCTCGCGCGCCGGCACGCGGTCGCGCGCCACCAACGGCCGTAGCGAGTGCGCGGCCACGTCCAGGATCTCCTGGTACGAGCGATAGTTGTGCCGCAACGTCAGTTCCTTGCCTCGGCCGTCGGCCGGGCGAAACGCGGCAAGATTCTCGGGACGGGCGTTGCGCCAGCCATAGATGGATTGCTTGAGATCGCCAATCACCGTCACGTTGGCCAGGCCGTCGGCGGCCAGCGCCTCGATCAGCCGCATCTGCGCGCCGGATGTATCCTGCACCTCGTCGACCAGGATGTGGCGGAACTGGGTGCGATAGCGCTGCCGCACCTCGGGGCGTTCCTGCAACAGGCGGTACGCAGCCATGATCTGGCCAGGGAAGTCGAGCAAGCCCGACCGGCGCAATTCGTCCAGGTAGGCGCGATAGAGCAGGGCCACCACGGCGCCGACCTCGGGTAGATAGGCGTAGTCGGCGGCACGGCCTTCCAGGATGGTGCGGTCCAGGGGCGACAGATCGTCCGCGGCCAGCGTCCGCGCCGTCTCCCGGCACAGGCGCTCCGAACGCTCGCGGACGCTGTCCATGAACTCGTCCGGACCGACCAGCAGGTCTTGCAGGCGGTCGATGCTGCCCCAGAGGCCCTGCCAGAAGGCGTCCTCTGCCAGGTCGAGCAACAGGGCCTCGGCCGGTTGCCAGCCGTCGGCGAGCGCGCCGTCGAGCAGGCGACGGCGCAGGGTGGCGCGCAGACGCCGGCGCGTCGCCTCGTCGCAGACGCCAACGCCGACGGGCAGGCCGGCGGCCAGCGGATTCTCCTGCAACAGGCGCATGCAGATGCCGTGGAAGGTGCCGATCCAGGCGTCGGCCAGGTCGAGCGCCGCACGTAGGCGGCCGCCGCGGGCGATGCGCTCGCGCATCTCCGCGGCGGCGCGGTTGGTAAAGGTCACCGCCAGAATCTGGTGCGGACGCAGGCCCTCGGCGTTCAACAGGTGCAGGTAGCGTTCGACCAAAAGGTGCGTCTTGCCGGTACCGGGTCCGGCGGCGACCTTGAGCGGCCGGTCGATGGGGTGGACGACCGCCTCGGCCTGGGCCTCGTTCACCCGCGGTCCGCTCACGCGCCTGCTCCGGGGCCGGGACAGACGAAGCGGTGGACACAGCCGTCGCAGCCCCGGAAGGAGTTGGCCGGCACAGGGCGATGAGGCCCGTTCGCCGCGGCCGACACGGTACGGGCGATCTCCTCTCGCAGGCGCACCAGATCGTCCAGCGCCACCGCGGCGCCGCGAACGGGACCGCGCTCGACAATCGGCACGGAGCTGTATATCGGGTAGCCATCGCGGGCCTTGCCCAGCGAGGCGACCGCCAACTCGCGCACCGGCAGGCGCGGTAGATCGTGCGCGTCGTAGACCGGCCCGTTCTGGGCCAGGCCGAGGAACATCAGGGGCAGGGTGAAGTCGGTGGGCCGCCAGTCGGACTTATCATCGCTATTCAGGAAGGCCCGCACCAGGGCAGCCGGGGTCGTCTCGCCGCCCGAGCGATAGTCGATCAGGCTGAGGGCAGGCGCCCCGTCCCTGTCCACCTTCTCCACGATGCGGTCGATGGTGGCCGAGGCGCGCACGGTGCGGCCGTCGGGCAGGCTGAACGGTACCTCAACCGAGACGCCGGAGGCCCGAGTACGGCGTCCCAGGTGCGGATGCCGTGCGGACGCGACCAGCCGCTGCAACAGCCGCCCCGCCAGCAAATGCATGGCCGCCGCGTGCAGGCGCGGCCCGAAGCGTCCGGCGAAGGTCTCGCGCTCGCCTTCGGACGTTTCGCCCGCCTCTCCCGGCAGCGGCGTGCCCTCCCACAGCGCCTGCAGCACCTCGGTGGCCGCCTCCACGGTGGCCGTCTCCGGGTCGGGATACAGACGGTGCAGAACCTGCGCCGCCCGCGTCACCAGCAGCCCATAGGCCATGCGCTCGTTCTCGGGCTCATCCAGGCCGGCCAGCGTCCCGTAGAAGAAGCGGCGCGGGCAGTAGAGATAGTCTGAGAGGGCGCGTGCAGGCACGCGGGCGCCGGGCGGCAGCACACAGGCGGCAGGTGGCAGCGGCGCAAACGGGTCGTCGAGCGAGAGGTAGCGCGCCCGTACCGGCAGACCCAGCTCGGCCAGCATCGCCCTGGCTTCCTGAACGAACACGAGCGCGTCGTCGCGGTCGTAGGCGGCACGGCGCCGGGCGTGGCGATAGAGCACCGATTCCAGGTCGCGCGCGGCCTGCTCGGCCGAGAGATCCATCAGGTCGGCGTCCGGCCCGACCCGCTCCCCGGCGGCACCGGACGCCGCATCAGGATTGCTCCATCCGAGATATAGGGCGCCGGCCGCGCCGCACGACGCTGCGTCGATTGTGCCGGCGCCCAGGCCATCCAGCAGCAGAGGAGACGGCGCGTGGGCATCCTCGCCGTCGTAGCGCAGCGCGCGTGACAGCACCACGCGTTCGCGGGCCGCGGCCACGGCCAGAGCCAGGGCGCGCCGTTCCCCGTGCACATAGTCGTCGACCCCTGCCGGCCACGGCAGCGCCCACAGTTCGCGCAGGAGGGCGAGAGCCGGCTCCGAGAGCAGCGGGCTGCGGCGACGCGGGCGCGGCAGATGGGCCTCGGCCAGGCCGCAGACGATCACCACGCGTGCCCGGCGGTCGGCCGCGCTCTCCAGGTCGGCCACCACCACACGGGCAGCCGGCGCCGCCTCATCGCGCTCCAGCAGATGATCGACGCCCTGTTGCAGGCGGTCGAGCAATGCGGGCAGCGTGGCGGTCCGGCCATAGGCGCGCGGCCACAGCTCCTCCAGCCGGGCCATCATGGCGCACAGGGCGGCAAGGCCGCGCGGGTCGGGAGGCGCAGCTCCGGCATCCAGCGGGCCGACGAGCAGGCAGGCCACCAGGTCCTCGCGCGCCAGCAGCCGGTGCAGCGTGACGGTCGGCGGCTCGCCGTTGCGCACGGACGCCCGCAGCTCGTCACGCAGGCGCAACAACTCGCGCAGGCGCAGGCGCGCCGCGTCGGCCAACCCCTCACACTCGTCGGCCAAGGCCGCGGCCGCCTCCAGGGAGAGCGTGGCGCCGGCGGCCCAGGCACGCAAGCGGGCCAAGTCGACGGCCGGCAGGCGCGCGTGCGGCGAGCTCAGCAGCCGCTCCCAGGCCTCGTCGCGGGCTTCGCGCACGGCTACCACGTCCAGCCAGGACAGGGCAAAACGTACCGCGGTATCGTGGATCGTGCGATGACCTGTGTCGTCCACGGCTTCGATGCCCTCCGCTCGCAGCGCGGCCAGCAACGGCTGGCGCAAGGTTGGCGTGGGCAACAGTATCAGCAGATCCGGTTCGCCCGTTCGGTCGGGCGTCGCTGCCTCGGCCAGGGCGGCACGGGCCAGCCGCGCCACGTGAGCCGCCTCCGCCACCTCGGTCGGCTCCTCGACGATGAGCAGGGCGTCACCGTGGCCACCATCAACAATCGCGGTCTGCCGGCACAACCCGGCCGGACCATGGTTAAGCCCGGACCTATTCGCGGCGAAGGCGGCCGGCTGAGCCGGCGGGTCGTAGTTATGTAAACTACCGACGCCAAGGCGCACCCGCAGTCGGGCTAGCGCCGGGGATGCCGGCGGGTCCGGCAGGGTCAGATTCGGCTGCCGCACGTCCAGCCCTAAGAGCGTGCGCGCTCGTTCGGTCACCCGTCGGGCGCGATCACTGAATAGGGCGGACGCATCGACGGTGGCGGCGACGGAGGCACGTCCGGCCAGGTGTGCCAGCACCTCCATCTGCATCGGCTCGGCACAATCGAGGTCGTCGATGGCCAGGTAGTCGAAGCGCGCGGACAGCGATGCGGCCAGGCCGTGATCGGACAGCATTGCCGCGGTCGCGGCGGCCACCTCCTGGTAGGCCAGGTCGGCAGTTCCATCCGGTGTGCCGCGGTAGCGGTCCAGGATATGGGCTAGACCCTCCAACACCGCCCGGTCGAGGCTCTGGCCGGGCAGGCGCTCGCTCAGCCGCGCCAGATCGGCGGCAGACCCGCCCTGCCCAAGCACGGCATCGAGCAGCAGCTCGATCTCGGCCAGGCCTCCCGTGTCGCCTAACGCCGGAGCCAACGGGTGGCCGTCGCCCAGGTCTCGCCGCGCTCGTTCGACGGCGGCGTGCAGCAGGGTGGCCCGTTCCACGGCCGAGAAGATACGCGGTGGAGGGCTACCCCTCAGACGATGGCACTCGCGCAGCAGGTAGCGGCAGAGTGCCGCCGCGGTGCAGATCCACAGGCCGCCGGGACGCTCGGCATCGACCTCGGCCGGTAGATCGGCCGCCAGGCGACCCGCGGCACGTGGGGAAAAGGCCACCACCAGGATGCGCTGTGCCGGGACTCCGCGTCGCAACAACTCCTGGATATGTGCGGCCAGCCAGGCGCTCTTGCCGCTGCCGCGTGCCCCGGCAACCAGCAACCGGTCCGCGCGTGCCGGCGCGGGCGCAGCTTCGTCGAACGCCAGTTGTACCACTCTCACGCCCGCCCTGACACCACGTCCACACCGCGCTGATGGTGCGCGGTCACCTCACGTTGACAGATTCTCCCACACGCCGTGGCACCGTCGCAAAGGGCTGTGCACGCTACCTTTCTTGCGTGCGACCTGCGCAGCCAAGAACGCCACCGCTTCGCCTTATGACGCGACAGACGGACGGATCGAACAGCTGCCGCTCGTTCTTGCGCAAGGGGCTCGCCGCCGGTGCGGGCGCCGTCGCCGCCGGCCTGCTGGCCAATGAGCTACCGGCCCTTGCCGACGTCGGAAATGACCCTCTGACACAGGGAGATGCGGCCATACTCCGCTTCCTGGCGGCAGCCGAGATCATCGAGAGCGATCTGTGGCAGCAATACAACGAGCTCGGCGGCATCCAGGACAGCGAGGTTCCCGGCGGGCACGGCAACGCGGCCTACACCGCGGCGCTGAAGATGCTGGATGGTGACATGGATCAGTACATCCACGACAATACCGAGGATGAGATCAGCCACTTCACGTTCATCAACGCCTACCTCGCGTCGAAGGGAGCCGAGCCCGTCAATCTGGATCGATTCCGCACCCTGCCCAGCAGTCAAGCAAGCGGTGCTCGGAATAATGTCGGACGGCTGACCAACTTGATGCAGCTCACCGTGGACACCAGTTGGTGGACCCGCTACCGCAGCCGTACCATGAACCCCGACTTCGGCGATACGTTCCCGCAGGCCATCCCAGGTTTGAGTAGAGGGCAGTTCCCGGCCATTCCCCGCCACAATGGCGATCTCAATCCGCCCAACCACCTCCAGGCCATCGCAAACACGGCGGGCTTCCACTTCGGGTTCATCGAGCAGGGCGGTACCAGCCTCTACGCCCAACTGGCGCAACGCGTCACCAGCCCGGAGGTGTTGCGCATCTTGCTCAGTATCGGCC
>Ga0209062_1002625_pt1 | contig 23357 bp, 18 predicted proteins | sample Coa_R2_2_FD_187158 | JGI IMG/M metagenome (GOLD analysis project Ga0209062, IMG submission 187158) | Surface soil microbial communities from Centralia Pennsylvania, which are recovering from an underground coalmine fire - Coalmine... | ecosystem: Environmental > Terrestrial > Soil > Unclassified... | reverse complement strand
GAGCAGTTCGCGGCGGCCAGACGTTAAAATAGCAAACCGCACGCGAACCACACGCGCAGGGGCACGCTACGGGACTCCGGTCGATTCTGCGATATTTCGGCAAGGGCGAAGACAAGGTCGCCCTGGTATTTGCTGCCGGTCCGGCGGCCAGCCATCGCGCGGTCCGGCATCTCCGGGCCGGCGCGCCCGATGTGCCGGTGTGGCTGTTCACTTCGTCCGAGCCCTATGAAGAGACCCGCCGCGCCTGCGAGCGCGTGTTCGTCAATTCGAGCGAATGGGCGCTTCTCAAGGCCGCGCAGGGTCAGGCATGGCCGCGCTGGGTGGCGATCAGCGTGGGGCATTGGGGCCGCGGCGGCGGCTGGGTTCTGAAACTGGCGCCGTTCCTGGTTCCGCCGGGGCGCGCGCTGGTGCAAAACTCCTTCGGCGATTTCTTCCCAGGCAAGCCGCTGCCCATCCTGCGCCATCTTTCGCGGGTGCTGCGCGATGCGGCCACCTCCAACTGGCACGCCGCCGGCGACCGGGTGCGCGGCATCGGCTGGAAAATCGCCAACGTGCCGCTGGTCTGCGTGGCGCCCATACTCGGCCGGCTCGGGTACCCGCACTGCCGCTGGTTCGGGAATCTGCACGGATCCGAGCGGCTGCGCGTCGAGCTGCCATCGAATGCCGCGGCGGGCTACACGGTAGCGGTATGTCCTTCCGCCGGCGCGCAGTGGAACGGAGAGGAATTGGAGGAACTGGCGCGGTCTTCGGACGCGCGCTGGATCGCCTGGGGTAAAGACGCGGAGATCGCGGATATGCTGCCGCTTTTCGACGATCCCCGCACCTTCGCCGTCTCGCGGCAGCGCTACTTCCGCGGATGGAAGCCGATGGCCGTTCCCGTCGCGCCGTTCCGCACCTTGCAGCCGGGCGAAGCGAGCCAGGTGCTCGCGCCGCTCGGCGACACCATCGTGGTAGACCGTGCCAAACTGCTGGCGCTCGGTATTCCGGACGCGGGGCTGGCCGAGACGGGTTGGCTCGTGCTGTTCTGGAAGGCCGCGGCGGCGGGCTGGCGCTCGTACAGCGTGGGGCAATCCGCCCGAATTTCCGAGCATCCCGATTTTCCGATCCAGGAATCCGCGTTCGTGCTGCACGTGGCGACGGATCGCGGGCTGCGCCGGCTCGGCCCGCGCGAGCCGGAACTCGGGCGCGGCGCGGTGGCGCAGCCGATCCTGCCGTTTGCATCCTCATCGATGCGCGCCCGGCCGGATTACCCGGACAAGCTGCGCATCCTGCTGGTCTCGCCGTTTCTTCCCTATCCGCTCTCGCACGGCGGCGCCGTGCGCATCTGGAATCTCTGCCGCGCGCTGGCGGACCGCGTGGAATTTGCGCTGGTCGCGGTGCGCGAAAAGGACGAATCCGTCGATTACGGAAAGCTGCGCGAGGTTTTCCGCCATGTCTGGGCCGTCGATATCGACGAGCCCGCGGCGCCAGCGTACGAATTGCCCGTTCAGGTTCGCGGCCATCAATCGCCAGCTCTGCGCGCGCTCATCGCCGATGTCGCGCGCCAGTGGCGGCCGGACCTGCTGCAAGTCGAATACACCCACATGGCCCATTTCCGCGATGCCGCGCCGGCAGTTCCCGCGCTGCTCGTGGAACACGACCTGACGTTCAGCCTCTACCGCCAGCTGGCGGAAACCCGGCGGGATGCCGCTTCCCACGCCGAGTACGAGCGCTGGCTCGCGTACGAGCAGCGGTGGCTGCGCGCTTACGATGCCGTGTGGACGGTCTCGGAGCAGGACCGCGCGGCTGCGGCCTGGCATTCCGGCCGGTCCGAGGACGACACGTTCGTCGTGCCCAACGGCGTGGACACCGGCCGGTTCACGCCGGGCGATACCGCCGGCGCAGCGGAGATCCTGTTCATCGGTTCTTTCCGCCACCTGCCGAACGTCCTCGGCTTCGAAAAGCTGGAGCGCGAAGTGATGCCGCGCGTGTGGGCGCGATTGCCCGAAGCGCGCCTTCGTGTCGTCGCCGGGCCGCGCCACGAGCAGTACTGGAAACGCCGGCCGCTCGACAGGCGCATCGTGCTCGATGGCTTCGTGGAAGATGTCCGTCCGCTCTACCGCGAGGCGGCTGTGGTGGTGGTACCGCTTGAAGTCTCGGCTGGAACGAATATCAAGGTGCTGGAGGCGCTCGCCTGCGGCAAACCGGTGGTCACGACGCCGGCGGGCTGCGCGGGGCTGGACCTGCAGGACGGCTACGACGCGCTGATCCGTGCCGATTGGGAAGGCTTCGCAGCGGCGGTCTGCGATGCGCTGGCCTCACCCGGCCTCAGCCGCGCTTTGGGCGCGCGGGCGCGCATGACGGCCGAAGATCGTTTCAGTTGGAAAACGATTGCGGAGGCGGCGTACGCGAGCTACGAAGCCATACTGCGTGTGCGCGGGCACAGGCCTGCGATGGAAGCAGTCACACCACACCCGCGTGGCGCTTGAAGAGCTGGTGCATATTCTGCGAGAACGCCGAGCGCGCCAGCACCATATCGCAACCGGCCTCCTGCGCCTGCTGTTTGAGATCGGCCTGAATATGCGAGAGATAGCCGAGCAGCCGCACGCCCTTGGTGTCCGACGATGCCTTGAGACGGCGGATCAGTTCCAACGGCTCGACGGCATCGAAGTTTAAATCCAGCACCATCATCGACGGGCGGGTCTTGGCCTGGTCCAGCGCCTGGTCGAATTCTTTGACGAACTCGAGCGCCAGGCCGGCACGCTTGGCGGCCTCCGTCAGCTTGACGGAGAAGAAAAGATCATTTACAACCGCGATCACTCGCTTCGGTTCCTGGTTTGGCATGGAGCTAGGAGGCTAAGACGGTTCGATTCTATCATGAAAGCGATGGACTCCCATTCCTTCGCGCGGCCGGAGGAGGCGCGGCTGCGGCATCTCGATCTGGACCTCGCCGCCGATTTCGAACGCCAGATTCTAACAGGGTCGGCCACGCTGCACTATGAGCGGATCTCCGGCAACGAATTGTGGCTCGATACGCGCGGCTTGACGATCCACGACATCGAAAACGCGGACGGCTTCGAACTGGGCCCTGCGCACCCGCATCTCGGCCGGCCGCTCGCGATCCGCTTGCGCGGCGAGAGGCCGGTCCGCATCCATTATTCGACATCGCCCGCGGCCACGGGCCTGCAATGGCTCTCGCCCCGGCAGACGGCCGGTGGCCGCAGGCCGTTCCTTTACACGCAATCGCAAGCCATTCACGCCAGGAGCTGGATTCCGCTGCAGGATAGCCCCGGAGTCCGCATCACCCACACGGGGCGCATCGCCGCACCCGCGGGACTGTGCTCGGTCATGAGCGCCGTGGCGCAGCCGGATGGCTCCTGGCGCATGGACCGGCCGGTGCCGCCGTACCTGATCGCGCTGGCGGTCGGCGACTTCGCGCGCCGCGAGATCGGGCCGCGCTCGGCGGTGTACGCGGAGCCGGCGCTGCTCGATCGCGCCGCGCGTGAGTTCGAAGATACCGAGGCGATGATCCGCGCGGTCGAGGAACTTTACGGTCCCTACCGCTGGGGCCGCTACGACCTGCTGATTCTGCCGCCGAGCTTCCCTTTCGGCGGCATGGAAAATCCGTGCCTCACCTTCGCCACCCCCACCGTCATCGCGGGGGACAAGAGCCTGGTATCGCTCGTGGCCCACGAGTTGGCGCATTCGTGGTCGGGCAACCTGGTCACCAACGCCACGTGGCGCGATTTCTGGCTCAATGAAGGCTTCACCGTGTATGTGGAGCGGCGGATCATCGAGAGGCTCTACGGAGCCGATCGCGCCGAGATGGAAGCGGTGCTCGGGCGGCGCGAGCTGGAGCGCGAAATGGCCGCGCTCGCGCCGCGCGATACCGTGCTGCACATCGATCTCGACGGCCGCGATCCCGATGACGGCATGACGCTCGTGCCCTACGAAAAAGGCGCACTGCTGCTCCGGACCATTGAGCACGAAGCCGGCCGCGAGCGGTTCGACGCCTTCCTGCGCGGCTACTTCGAGCGCTTCGCGTTTCGCAGCATTACCACAGCCGAATTCCTCAAACACCTGCGGCGCGAGCTGCCGACGCAAGCGCCGCTCGAAGAATGGATCGAGGGCACGGGCATCCCGCCCGGCGCCGCGGAGCCGCATTCCGCCGCTCTGGCGAGCATCGAACGCGAAGGCGCTCGCGATACCGGCCGCTGGAGCACGCAGGAGTGGCTGCACTTCCTTCGCACGCGGAGCAAGCCGGACCTCGCGCGTCTCGACCGCGAATTCCGGTTCACCGGATCGAACAACGCCGAAATCCTCTGCCAGTGGCTGCAAATGGCGGTGGAAGCCGGTTACGAGCCGGCGTTCGGCAGGCTGGAGGACTTCCTCTGCTCCGTCGGGCGGCGCAAATTCATCAAGCCGCTGTACGCCGCGCTGATGAAAACGCCCGAAGGCGCGGACCGCGCTCGCCGCATTTACGAACGCGCGCGGCCGGGATACCACCCGATTGCACAGGCGGCTATCGATGCCATCGTCGGACATGCTGGTGCTCCATCCTGACGGCCTGTACTGCCCGGCCGGCGATTTTTATATCGATCCGTGGGGCGGGGTAGGGCGGGCCTTAATCACGCACGCGCACGCGGATCGCGCCGTGCCGGGTTCGCGCGCCTATCTGACGGCGGCCGCGGGCGAAGCGCTCCTGCGCGAGCGGGCCGGCGCGGAGGCTGCGGTTCAGGGCGCCCCATACGGCGAGCGGCTGACGATCGGCGGCGTGACGGTTTCGCTGCATCCGGCGGGGCACATCCTCGGCTCGGCGCAGGTGCGGATTGAGCGCGCGGGCGAGGTGTGGGTCGTCTCCGGCGATTACAAACTGGCGGCCGATCCCACCTGCGCGCCATTCGAGCTGCTGCGCTGCGATACGTTCATCACCGGAGCCGCATTCGGGCTGCCGATCTTCCGCTGGCCTCGCGCGGAAGATGCCATGGCGGATATCGCGAACTGGTGGCGCGCGAATGAGGATTCGGGAAAGCTCAGCGTGTTGTACGTGCACCCGGTGGGGATGGCGCAGCGCGTGCTGGCCTCGCTCGACCCCGCGATCGGGCCGATCGGGCTGCATGAAGAAGTCGAACGCTACTGCGCGTTGTACCGCGCCGCAGGCGTGGACTTGCCGGCGGGTGCAGAGGCGCGCGCGACCCTGATTCTCGCACCCCCCGGCTGGAAGCCGGCATCGGGCCGGCTTTCGACCGCCATGGCCGCGGGCTGGATGCGCATCCGCGGCCCGCGGCGCAGGCTCTCGCTCGACCGCGGCTTCGTGCTCTCGAACCACGCAGACTGGCCTGACCTGCTGCGTGTCATCGAAGAAACCGGCGCCGAATCCGTGTGGATCACGCACGGCTACCGCGGGCCGATGGTGCGGTGGCTCTCCGAGCATGGCTGCGCGGCCCGCGCCATCGAGGCGCGCTTTGAGGCGGAGGAATCGTGAAAGCCTTCGCCGAGCTCTACGCCGCGCTGGACGAAACCACCAAGACCAACGAAAAGATCGCCGCGCTCGAACGCTACTTCCGCGCGGCGGCACCCGAGGATGCGGCCTGGGCCGTCAGCTTTCTCATCGGACGGCGTCCCAAGCGCCTGCTCGAATCGCGCAAGCTGGCGCAGTGGGCCATCGAAGAGGCCGGCGTGCCGGACTGGCTTTTCGCCGAGTGCTACCACGCGGTCGGAGACTTCGCCGAACTGATCGCGCTGCTGCTCCCGCCGGCCGCGCATTCGAGCGATCAACCGCTGCACTGGTGGGTCGAGCAGCGCCTGCTCCCGATGCGCGACGCTGACGACCAAACCCGCCGCGCCTGGCTCGTCTCCGCGTGGCGCGACATGGACGAGCGCCAGCGTTTCGCCTGGAATAAACTCATCACCGGCGAATTCCGCGTGGGCGTGTCGCAGAGCCTGGTTATGCGCTCGCTCGCCGAAACCAGCGGCCTCCCGGCCGAGACCGTTGCCCACCGGCTGATGGGCGAGTGGCAGCCGACGGCCGAGTTCTGGTCGCGGCTCATCGCGCCCGAAACGCGCGAAGCCGACGCCAGCCGGCCCTATCCATTCTGCCTCGCCTACCCGCTCGAAGGCGCGCCCGAGGACCTCGGCGACCCACGCGAATGGCAGATCGAATGGAAGTGGGACGGCATCCGCGCGCAGTTGATCCGCCGCGGCGGCCAAACGTTCCTCTGGTCGCGCGGCGAGGAGCTCATCACAGACCGCTTCCCGGAAATCGCCGCCGCCGGCGCGCGCCTCGCGGAGGGAACCGTGCTCGATGGCGAGGTCATGCCGTGGAAGGACGGCGCGCCGCTCTCGTTCGGCGCGATGCAGCGGCGCATCGGCCGCAAGACGCTCGGCGCGAAGATCCTGGCGGAGGTGCCGGCGGTCCTGGTGGCCTTCGATCTGCTGGAATGGGGCGGCGAGGATGCGCGCGAGCGCCCCATCGAATGGCGGCGCGCGCAGCTCGAAGCGGCGGTGGAGGGCATCGAGGGGCTCGTGCTCTCGCCGCTCGTGCGCGGCGCGGATTGGGACGAGCTGCGAACGCTGCGGCAGGAATCGCGGGAGCGCAAAGTCGAAGGCTTCATGCTGAAGCGGCTGGGCTCGCCGTATCGTGTGGGCCGGCGCCGCGGCGACTGGTGGAAATGGAAGATCGATCCGTACTCGGTCGATTGCGTCCTGATCTATGCGCAGCCGGGCCACGGACGCCGCGCCAGCCTGTTTACGGATTACACGTTCGGCGTCTGGGAGAACGGCGAGCTGGTTCCGTTCGCCAAAGCCTATTCCGGGCTGAGCGATGAGGAGATCCGCGAGGTGGACGCGTTCGTCCGCCGCAACACCGTCGAGCGCTTCGGGCCCGTCCACGCTGTCAGGCCGGAGCTCGTCTTCGAACTCGCGTTCGAGGGCATCCGCAAATCCCCGCGCCACCGCTCCGGCATCGCTGTCCGCTTCCCCCGCATGGCCCGCTGGCGGCGCGATAAGAAGCCGGAGGACGCGGACACGATCGAGACCATCCGCGCGCTGCTATAGCAATCCACCGCCACGACCGCCGACACGCCGCGGAAAACGAAAGGGAGGACAGGTTCTCGGCGTCTCTGTGTCTCGGCGGTCGGTTCCACTTCTTTCGGAACTAATGCGCCAATTCTTCGTCTATCCGGAAAGCATGCAACGCCGGATGTGACAATGGTGAAAACGTGATGCCCAAAGTTCTCATTGCCGGCGGCGGACTCGCCGGACTCTCCGCCGCGGCTGCGCTCGGCGGCGCGGGATTCGAGGTCGATGTCTTCGAAGCCCGGCCGTTTCCAGGCGGCCGCGCCGCGTCCTATGCCGCTCCGGCTCAGGAGGGAGCGGAAACCGAAATCATCGATAACTGCCAACACGTCCTGCTGCGCTGCTGCACCAACCTGCTGGATTTTTACACCCGACTCGGCGTGCGCGACCGCATCCGCTTCTATCGCGAGTTCTATTTTCTCGAACCCGGCGGGCGCCTTTCGATCCTGCGCCGTGGGCGTTTGCCGGCGCCGCTGCATTTCTCAGGCTCATTCCTGCGCATGCGCTGCCTGGACCGGCACGATAAGCTCGCGATCGCCCGCGCCCTCTGGGCTCTCCGCCGCGAGCGCACGCGCCGCAAGGACCTCGACCGCATCAGCATGCTCGACTGGCTCAACCAGAAGCGCCAGACGCCGCGCGCCATCGACCGCTTCTGGCGGCAGGTGCTGGTGAGCGCCATCAACGAAGATCTGGACCGCATGGCCGCGATTCACGGCTTCCAGGTCTTCTGGCAGGGCTTCCTGGCGCGCGCCGATGCGTACGAAATGGGCGTCCCCGCCGTGCCGCTCGGCCAACTCTACGACGCCAGGGTCTGGGAGCGACTGCCGAATGTGCGGCTGCATTTCCGCAGCCCGGTGGAGCGCATCGCCGCGGACGGGTTCCAGGTGGCGGGCGAACTGCGGCGCGGCGACTTCCGCATCTGCGCGCTGCCGTTCGAGCGGCTGGCGGATCTCGGAATGCCTGCGCCGAAGCTGGAGCACTCGCCCATTACCGGCGTGCACCTCTGGTTCGACCGCGAAATCACCAATCTCCCGCACGCCACCCTGCTCGACCGCACCATCCAGTGGATGTTCAACAAGGACCGCGGCCGGTATCTGCAGCTCGTGGTCAGCGCCTCGCGCGATCTGACCGCGCTCGGGCGCGGCGAAATCATCGACATGGCGATCGGCGACCTGCGGCTCTATTTTCCAAGGGTCAAGGATGCCCGGCTGCTCAAGGCGCATGTCGTCAAGGAGCAGCGCGCGACGTTTTCCGCCGCTCCGGAGACCGAGTGCCTGCGCCCCGCAACCGAAGCCGGACTGCCGCAGGCCTTTCTCGCCGGCGATTGGACGCGCACCGGATGGCCTGCCACCATGGAAGGCGCGGTCCGCAGCGGCTACCTCGCCGCGGAGGCCGTGGCGCGGGCAGCCGGTTGCCCCGAACGGTTCCTGATTCCGGAACCGGCATAGGAAAGACGTACTTCCGTAGCAACCGGCGGAACCAGGAGCTAGGCCACCGAAACGCCGCGGACCGGGCGCTTAAGGGTTCCAGTACGGTTCGGCACTTGGCTCACGGCTACGCCCCGGTCGCGGAGGATTGCGGACGGTCATTCAGCGCGACCTTCGCAAATTCCTCCAACACCCTGGCATACGCCTGCATCGCGATCCGCTCTTTGCGGGCGGCCTCATGCAGGGCGAAGGCGCCGTCCGGGTGGTCCAACATCCCAAGGAATTGCTCTCTGATTCGTGAGCAGTTATTGGAAGCCGCCAGGTAAACATCCCGCGCGGCTCGTACTCTCGTGAGCAGCTCTAGTTCCAGACGCTCGCGCTCGTCCTGTGGCAGGAACGTCACGCCCATATCAATCTCGATGTCCAGGAGTCTGCCTTAGACTAGCACCAGTGGGGACCACTTTCAGCCGCCGCGCAGTGCCGTCTGTATCCCTGCGAACCGGCACGCCGGCGAAGCTGGTTTTAGACAGGTACCCTCCATCCGTACCGCCCGTCCGCGGCTCGATCCAGGCTCGGATTGCACCCTTCCAGGTTTGTCGCTTTCCACTCGGCCTGGAGTTATACTAATGACAGAAGTATGGACGCGCATTTTGAGGCGATCCTCAATGGGCTCCCCCGAAACCGCCCCGCACCCGGTTAGAACCTGATCGGATCTGCTCCGGGAAATGGAAGCGGACCGCCCACCTCGCGAAAATTGCCGTCGTCCTGGAACAGAACTTTGGGATTTCGGCGGCGCCCGGCACCATCCATTCTTTCGTCCGGACGCGGTCGGCCGATGCCATCCGAGGCGCCGGCGGCGAACCCGAGCCCGCTCCGTGGTATCACGGAGATGAACGTCGTAAGCTCAGGTAGGCGGCGGGTCTTCCATTACGGATGCCGAGGCCGGACAATTGGGGGAGTTCAGAATGTCAGATGACATCCAGGAGCGTGGTGCTCAACAGCCCGACGGCGGGGAGAGTACGGAACCCGCCGTCGTCGAAGCGCGGCCCGAGCAGGCCGAGATGGCTCCGATAGAGGTTGTGGACGAGCAGGCCGTCGTAGTGGAGGACGGGGAGCAGAATAGCCCCTTGCCGTTCCCGGTCGCGGCCATCGGCGCCTCCGCGGGTGGGGTAGAGGCTTACGTCCAGTTGTTCAACAGCCTGGCTGCGGATACCGGGATGGCGTTCGTCGTGATCTCGCACCTGTTGGCGGACCACAAGAGCCATCTGGTGGAAATCCTGGGCCGCCAGACCACCATGCCGGTGGAACACATCCGTAACGGGGTGCGGCCGGAGCCGAACCGGATCTACGTCCTGCCGCCCAACGCGCAGGCTCGGATGGAGCGAGGCTCCTTCCGGCTGGAGACGCGGCCATCGCCGGGCGGAGTGCCGCGGCCCATCGACTACTTTTTCCGCTCGCTCGCCGCGGAGCAGAAGACTCGCGCCGTCGGCGTGGTCCTTTCGGGCACGGACGCCGATGGCACGCTGGGCCTCAAAGCCATTAAGGGCGAGGGCGGCATCACAATCGTGCAAAGCCCGGAATCGGCCCGCTTTTCCGAAATGCCGCGCAGCGGCCTCTCGATCGATCACGTGGATCGCGTGCTTCCGCCAGGGCAGATCGCCACCGAGCTCGCGCAGCTCGGCCGCCAGTTCCGCGAACCCAGTCTCCGCCTCGTCGAAGAGGGCGCTCCGCAGCCTGGTGTCGAAACGCACTTCTCCCGCATCCTGAATCTCTTGCGGGGCGTCTCGGGCGTCGATTTCCGGCTGTATAAGCCGACCACGATCCGGCGCCGCATCGCTCGCCGCATGCTCCTGCACCGCATTCAGACTCTGGGCGAGTACGTGAGCTTTTTGCAGGGCAACGGCAAGGAGTTGCGCGAGCTGCAAGAGGACTCCCTGATCAACGTCACCCGCTTCTTCCGCGATCCGCAGGTATTCGACGCGTTGAAGCAGATGGTGTTTCCGCGGATTTTCGATGGACGCGAGCCGGACCAGCAGGTCCGGATCTGGGTAGCCGGCTGTTCCTCGGGCGAAGAGGCGTATTCGATCGCCATTTGTTTGCTCGAATACCTCGCCGGACAGCCTTTCGAACCGCCCATCCAGATTTTCGGCACCGACGCGAGCGACCTGAACATCCAGCGGGCGCGCGTCGGCATCTACCCGGAGTCGATTGCCGGAGAGGTGTCGCCGGACCGGCTGCGGCGCTTCTTTGTGAAGGTCGACAAAGGCTACCAGGTTTCCAAGCGCCTGCGCGATCTGTGCATCTTCGCGCGGCAGAATCTCTGCCACGATCCGCCGTTCTCGAAGATGGACCTCATCAGTTGCCGTAACGTGCTGATCTACTTCGGCGCGGAGCTGCAGAAGCAGCTTCTGCCGACGTTTCACTACGCGCTGCGGCCGAACGGGTTCCTGCTGCTCGGCACCTCGGAGACCATCCGCGAGTTCACCGATCTCTTCCAGCTCCTGGACCGCCGGCACAAGTTCTTCGCGAAAATCGGCAACGGCACGACGCGGAGCCCCATGGCGGCGTTTCCGCGGCTGTTCGTCCCCGAGGCGGCGGCGCCGCCGCCGGCGCAGGAAGTGGCTGGCTGGGGCGATCTGGAGCTGCAGCGAGCGGCCGACCGCATTGTTCTGGCGCGCTATGGTCCGCCGGGAGTCGTGGTGAACGAGCGCATGGAGATCCTGCAGTCGCGCGGCCATACCGCGCCCTATGTCGAGATGCCGCAAGGGGCGGTGACCCTGAACCTCGGCCGCATGCTGCGGGATAGCATCGCGACCCAGGTGTCCGGAGCCGTGCGGCACGCGATCGAGCAGGACGTCCCGGTGCATATCGAGCGTTTGCGGGTATCCGAGAACGGCGCGAGTCACGATATTTCCGTGGAAGTTCTGCCCATCCACACCACCGCGCCGCGCTCCCGCTGTTTCCTGGTGCTGTTCGTCCCGCAGCAGGAGCAGGGCGTGCTGCTGCGGGACGAGCGGGAAACATCCGGTTCCGTGGAAGGCCAGGAGCACGAGCAACTGGTCGAGCGGCTGCGCCAGGATCTCGCCTCCACCAAGCTCTATCTGCAGACCCTCCTCGAAGAGCGCGACGCCAAGAACCAGGAGCTCGTCTCGGCCAACGAAGAGATCCAGTCCGCCAACGAGGAGATGCAGAGCACCAACGAGGAGCTGGAGACGACCAAAGAGGAGCTGCAAAGCTCCAACGAAAAGCTGCAGACCGTCAATGACGAGCTGCAGCAGCGCAACGCCGTCCTGACCCAGACGACCAACGACCTGTCGAACCTCCTCAACAGCGTCAATCTGCCCGTGCTGATGCTGGGCAACGATCTGCATATCCGGCACTTCACGCCGCCCACGCAGCGGCTCATGAACCTGCGCGCGCCGGATGTCGGCGGGCCGTTCAGCGAGATCCGCCTCAATCTGAACATCCCCGATCTGGAGCCGGTCTTCAACGAAGTTTTGGAAACCCTGACGCCGCGCGAGATGGAGGTGCAGGATCGCGAAGGCCACTGGTACCTGCTGCGGGTCCGGCCCTACCGCACCACGGAGAACCGCATTGAGGGGCTGGTGGTGGTGCTGCTCGATATCGACCAGCTCCGCCGCAGCCAGCAGGAGCTGCGCGGCGCACGGGATTTCGCCGCCTCGGTGATCCAGAACGTTCCGCTGCCGCTCGCGGTGGTGGACACGAACCTGCGAATCCACGCGGTAAACGACGCTTTGCGCGCGCTGGCCGGAGCGGGGAAGGACGATCTGGAGAAGCGCTCCATCGTCGAGCTTGCCCGCTCGGTATGGGGGATGGACGAGCCACTGCGCGGTTATCTCGAGCAACTGCGCAAGACCTCGGAGCCCCGCAGCAGCTTCGAATTCAGCTACCGGTTAAATGAAGGCACCGTGAGGACGCTGACCGTGCGCGGCTGTGTGCTGAACCCCGATGGGGACCGGTTTTTGCTCATCACTCTGGAGGATGTCACCGCGCACAAGGAAGTGGAGCGCCTGCTGGCCGCCGAACGCGAGCGGCTGCAAAAAGAGGTCGCCACCACCGCGAGCGAGCTGGTGCGCACGCGGAATGAGCTGCGGGCGCTTGCCGGGAGCCTGTTCACGTCGCAGGAGGACGAGCGGCGCCGTGTGGCCCGCGAGCTGCACGACGATATCTGCCAGAAGCTCGCCGTGCTGGAGATCGACATGCAGCAGGTGGAGGCCAGGATCGCCAACGAGGCCGAGCGTGCGGCGGAGGATTTGCAGAGAGTCCGCCAGACGATCGGCTCGCTGGCCAACGATGTGCGGCAGATCTCTCATGCTCTGCATCCCTCGATCATCGACGATCTCGGCGCCGCCGCGGCGCTGCGCTCCCTGGTCGACGATTTCCGGGAGCGCGAGCACATGATCGTAACGTATTCGGTGCAGCGCCTGCCGGAGAACATTCCCACGCAGGTTGCCACCGGGCTGTACCGTATTGCGCAGGAAGCGCTGCGCAATGTCGCCAAACACGCCGGCAAGACTCATGTGAAGGTCACATTGCGGGGCGACGGCTCGCGCGTGCGGTTGCAGGTGTTCGATTCCGGCGAAGGCTTCGACCCCGCGGCCCAGCGCTCCGGCCTCGGGCTGATCTGCATGGAGGAGCGGGCGCGGATGATGGAGGGCACATTCGCCGTGGAATCGAAGCCCGGCGAGGGCACTCGGGTGACAGTCGAAGTGCCGCTGCCCGCGGCCGCTGTCACATAGATGAAAGTGCTGGTAAATGGCAAAACGCGACGTTATCGTGATCGGGGCATCGAGCGGCGGGGTCGATGCGCTCCATACGATTGTGAGTCAGCTTCCGGCGGATCTGCCGGCCGCGATTTTCGCGGTCCTGCATCTTGCTCCCCGCAGCAAGAGTTATCTGCCGGAGATTCTGAACCGCACGAGCCGGATGCCTGCCGTGCAGGCGCAGGATGGTATGCCGATCGAGCATGGCAAGGTGTATCTGGCGGTTCCGGACTACCACCTGATCGTGGAGCGCGGGCATGTGCACCTCGGCTCCGGACCGCGCGAGCAGCATCAGCGGCCGTGCATCAATGTAACCTTCCGGTCGGCGGCGCAAGCCTACGGCGAGCGCGTCGCGGGAGCCATTCTGACCGGCGCGTTGGACGATGGCGTTGCCGGATTGTGGGAGGTGCAGCGGCACGGTGGCGTGGCCATTGTCCAGAATCCCGAGGAGGCGGCTGTTCCGTCCATGCCGCTGAGCGCGCTACGGGAGATCGAAGCCGATTTTGTCGCGAACCTGGCCGATATGGCGTCTCTGTTTGCCCGGCTTGCCGGCCAGGACGGGCATCGTCCGATAACGCCGGCCCTGGAGGCCGAGATGGAAGGCGCATTGACTGATCTCACCTGCCCGGACTGCCGCGGAACGATCTGGGAGGTGCCGCGGGGCAATGGACTGAAGTACCGCTGCCGGGTGGGACACGCTTATTCGTCGAAGGCGATGCTCGCCGAACACACCAAAGCGCAGGAGAACGCCCTCTACTCGGCAGTGGTGGCGCTTGAGGAGGGCGCTTCGCTGGCGAACCGGCTGGCCGACCGCTTTGAGCCGGAGATCGCGGAGAGACTGCGCGAAGAGGCACGGGAACGCGCCGCCCAGGCCAAGATGATTCGCGAAATGCTGCTGAAACGCCGCTCGTTCCGCATCGAGTAAGCCGCGCGCCATACACCCCGCTAGCCGGGTGGGTGTAGACACGAACAATTTACCCCCCCTACCTCGTTAAATCACGAGTTATGGTCCGGCCATGGTACGTGCGAGTATTTGACGTAGGCCGATTGCCGAGTCGGCCTTCGGACAGAAGGGAATAAACCATGGCAGGTGTCGCAACTAACCTGAGACCTGTATACGGGAACGGAGCCGCCGTTCTCACGCCGCCGCCGCGCGTCGCGGTGGAACCGCTTCCTCTAACTCCCAGAGAACTGGATGTCCTCCGCCTGATGGCGGAAGGACTGACCACCAAAGAGATCGCCGCGCGTCTCAATATGCGGTTCAAAACGGCTGCTTGCCATCGCAGCCGGATACTGCAGAAACTGAATGTTACATCGACGGTTTCAGCGGTGCGCTGGGCTCTCCGCCAGGGCGTAGTCGCGCTCTGACCTCTTACGCCACATGGGGGCGCAGCCCCGGCGAAATGTAGCGGCCCCCCGCGCGGACGCGCCGCAGGGCCGGGATCAGTTCCGCCGCGGCGCGCCCTTTCAGCACATAGCCGGCCGCTCCGCTGGCGAATGCTTCCTCGTTATACGGCGTCTCGGAGTGCTGGGTCACGAACAGCACCGGGACCTCCGGCATGGACTGCCGCAGCGTGCGCGCCACGGCGATGCCGTTCAGGCCCGGCATCACGATATCGAGTACTACTGCCTCGGGGCGGATCTCGCCGGCCTTTTCGATGACCGATGCGCCTTCTTCGAACGCCTGCACGTCGTACTCGGAGCTGAGCAGTCCGCATAATCGCTCGCGCGCGGTGGCGTCGTCTTCCGCGAGGATAACCTTCGGCAGCTCGCGGTCCCGCTCCGGCTCCTGTCCCAGCTTGGTCGCGATCGCCTGGCGCAGCGTTTCCGGATGGAACGGCTTGGCGATGTACTCCCAAAACCCTTGCACCGCATCGAGCGGCGGCAGGCTTCCGGAAATCAGGATCGTGGGAATGCCAAGGCGCTTCGCCGCGGCAGCTACGTCATTCCCATTGATGTGGGCCATATCGTAGTCGCTGACGACCAGGCGAATGGCGCCGGCGTTGCCTTCGAGCATCGCCAGCGCCTCGCGTCCATCCGCGGCGGTCAGCACGTCGTATCCGGACGCCGTGAGATAGTTCGCGAGCATGGTTCGCAGCATCTCGTCGTCGTCCGCCAGCAGAATGACAGATCGGGTATGTGGCACCGAAATCATCCAATTTCATTGTATCGGTGGCTACGTCACGGTTTGAACTCGTGAAATCCCGAGGGTCGGTCTAGGCCATCGGTTCGCTACGGGATTAGAATTATTGGTATCGGAAATCAGGTCTATATGGAGAAGCCTCGTCTGGTACTGGCAGATGACCACCAGCTTCTCGTCGACGGGCTGCTCAAGATTCTGGAACCGGAGTACGAAGTGGTGGAAACTGTGCGCGATGGACGCGCTGCCGTGGAGGCGTACGAGCGGCTGCGGCCGAATCTGCTGCTGCTCGATATCGGCCTGCCGCTGCTGAACGGCATCGAGGCGGCGCGGCAGGTGAAGCGTATGTCGCCCGCGGCGCGGATCCTCTTTGTCACCATGCACCCGGACCGGGTCTATGCGGAGGAAGCGCTGCGCGCCGGCGGCTCGGGTTTTGTACTGAAGCAGGCCGCGGCGCGGGAGCTCGTGGACGCCATCCGCACCGTGCTGGCCGGCGGGCTGTACGTAAGCCCGGAGGTTGCTTCGCGCAGGGCCCTGGGGTCATCGGCGCCGCCGTGGAGCGGCCACCTGACACCGCGCCAGCGGGAAGTGCTGCAACTGGTGGCGGAGGGCAAGTCGATGAAGGAAATCGCGGCCATCCTGAAGATTTCGGTGCGCACGGTGGAATTCCATAAGAACGGAATCATGGAACAGCTCGGCTTCCGCACCACCGCCGAGCTGACGCGATACGCGCTGGATCACGGCATCGCCGTTAAAGAGACGCTGACCGGCGGCAACGCGGGCTGATGAGGTGCAGGCCCACTGGTCCGTGAGTCACCCGGATGGCCTGCACCCGGGTTCACTTCTTCGCCGGACGGTATCCCTGCTGGATCGCCTCCGCTTCCGTCATGTACTTGCCGTGCCTGGTCTTGCCGTAGTACGGATCGCCTTCGCGATGGAAGACCCTGGTCGCGGTGTTGACCCACACCATTCCCGGCGCGGGCGCCGCCTGGCCGGGCGCCGCGGCGCGATTTGCCGATCCCGCCGGCGGCGCGCCGGCCGTCACGAGGGGTGCAATCCGGTCGATCTCGGCTTGCGAGACGCCGGCGCGCGAGAGATCGGAAACGGAAGAGTACGGCCGGCCCGCCACGATCTTCTTCACGGTGGCCCGGCCGACGCCCGGCAGCTTGTAGAGTTCTTTTTCGCTGGCGGTATTCAGGTCGATTTTCGGAGCTTGCGCCGGGGCGGGCGCGGCAGCCGGTTGCGCGAAAGCCGCGGCGGCGGCGAGCAGTGCGAACGCGAGAGTGGCGGCAGTTCTGGGTGTTCGAATCATATGCCCCTCTGGCTTCGCCTCAGGATGTGCTGGAGGGCGATGGTGAGTGCCATCCCTCCCAGCGCCTTCACCGCTTGCGGGTGCTGCGCGTAAAAGCCGCTCACGTGGTCGACTACGGCCGGGTTCCGCGTTTCGGCATGGGCGGCCATCTGCTGCACCTGGTTCGGGTCGATCTGATTGGCCTGCTCCGCAGTGACATTGCCGCCGCCGAGCATTCCCGCCAGCCCGCCAAGCCCCGGCACGGAGGCGAGCGTTTGCGGCCCGCCTATGGCATCCATCAGGCGATTGATCAGTCCAGCCCGCTGGTTCGGGTCGGAGTGGCTGAAGAGCCTGGAGACGATTTCCGGAAATGGCGGCGTCTGGTCCGAGCGCATGGCCTGAGAGAGTCCGCCGGCCACTACATCCTTCGGCGCGGCCTGGGCCACCTGCTGGAAATCCTGATGGGGATCGGCGGGAGCGGCGGCCGTTCCGCCGCCCTGCCCGGCATACCGTTCATAAAGATGAGAGATCGTATCTTTCCAATCCATAACTACTCCGGAATGATCAATTGCTGGCCCGGCCGGATCTCGTTCGGATCCGACAATTGCGAGCGGTTGGCTTCGAAAATCTTCATGAATTCGTTGGGGTTGCCGTAAAATTGCCGGCTGATCTTCGAAAGCGAATCGCCCGGCTGCACCGTGTAAGTTCTGCCGGCCTGGCCGCCGCTCACGCTGGCGCCCGCCGTCTGGGTGCGCGGCGCGGCCTGCTGTGCGGCTGACGCGCCCTGAGCACCGGCAGCGACGGTGATATCGGCGATGAGGTCGGAATAGGATGGATCGACCAGCTTGATCGCGTCCCAGATGCGGTTCTTGGCTTCCTGGGAGGGCGCCTCGGCGCGGAGGAAGAGTTTGTCGCCCTGCATGTTCAGGTTCTGCAGGCGGACCTGATGCTGCGCCATCGCATTTTGCACGGGTTGATATTTTTGCTTCAATTGCTCAAAGCTTTGTGCCATAGCTCTCCTTGCTCGTCGAAGTGGCCGATCAGGAGGGTGCAAACGGCACGCCAGGGGAGGCTTGGGGACAAGTGGCGCAGGCCCATGGCCTGCACACAATCGGTGCGGCGGGATTCGTACGGAACGGGCTCAGTTCTCCGTGGGGGTCTTTTCCACGCGATCGACCACCAGGATTTGAACCTGCCCCTTTTTCGACTCCAGTTGCAGCCCGAGCTGTTCCCGGATTGCTGCAAAGATCCCCGGCCCGGCATCGTCGTCCTGAGCGGCCGCTGGCCCGTCGGCCGTCACTTTCCCGCTGGAATCGGCCCAACGCAGCGTGTAATCGTATTTGCCTTTAAGGCCCGTCGCGTCGGTAACGGGATGGCCGATCTGTCCGGCGAGCTTGGCGGCGATCTGCCCGGCGGTTTCGTTGTGGGCGCGCATCATCGCCTTGCCATTCATCATGATCGTCCCCTTCCAGTCCGCAGGCAGGACGGGGAATCCGTTGCCGTCGAGCTGGGCGGGGCCGCGGCGGGCCGGTGGTCGCGCGGGCTCGCCCGCGCTGGCCGGCGGGTCCGGCGCGGCGTCCTTCAGCTTCGGTCCGCCCTTCGCCACCACCAGCTCGTACGTTTCCATCGGCCGCGCCTCCCAGTGGACCTTCAGGCCGAAGCGCTCCGCGAGCAGGTTCTGCAGCATCAGGCGGAACTGCTCCCTGGTGGTGTCCGGCGGCATTTTGGCCTGGATATTGAATATCGCCCGGTTCAGGTCCGGCGGCGCGGAGAGCCGGTAATGCTCGATGCCGTACGCCATCGTGATGAGATTCGGGATGCTGTAGTCTTCCGCAGTGAAGCGGCCGGGATCCTGGTTGCCCGGCTGGCCGGGCACGCCGGTGCTCCTGGGGCTGAATACCCGGTTGGGTTCCGGCGGAGGGGCGGCCTTCACCGAGGCGACCTCGAATGCCGGGCCGGCATCGGCAGGTTGAGCGGGGGATTGAGCGTAGGAGATGGCGCAGAGGAGAACCGTCCCGGTGAGGCCGAGGATCGTTCGCATGTTATGTATTGTGACGCCAGCCGGCGCCCCGATGCGACACGAATTCCGTCTGCGGCGGCGCGTGCGATTCGTCACGCCTGTTAACCGATCGGAGTATTACCCGATGCCGGCGGTCCGCTAAGCTGGATAGAGGAGGAGTGAGAGTGAAGTCACTGTTGACGTCACTGGTGTTTGTCGCAGCTTCTGCCTACGGGCAGATTTCGATCGGGATACAAATCGGTCCGCCGCCACCGCCGCGCGTGGTCCAGGTTCTGCCCGCCCGCCCCGGCCCGGACTACGTTTGGGTGGAGGGCTACTGGTATCCAGTGGGAAATCACTACAAGTGGCACGCCGGTTATTGGACGCTGCCGGTTTATGGCGGCGCGCGGTGGGTTGCTCCGCGTTATGAGGGCGGCCGGTACTTCGCGGGTTACTGGGATGGCGACCACGGACGGCGCGAGCACGACCACCGCTGGGACCGCGACCGCGACCGCGATTGGCGCGAACATGATCGCGACCACGACCGCGACCGCGACCGCGGTCGCGATCACGACCGGCACTGAAGGCTCAGGTGGCAGATGCATCTTCCACCTCGCCTGGCAAGTGATTGATTCTACAAGGCGAGTTTTGGGCAAGTGGATCATCGAGATCCACTTGCCCGCCGAACCCCCCCGCTTGGCGTAGAATCAGGCCGATCCTTTTTGCCCGATTTGCCCGAAATCGGAGATGCGCCCGCTCCTGCTCCTTTCGCGGATCTCTGTTTTGCTCACGGCCCAGCAGGTAACCAGACAGCCAACCGCCCGCCGGCAACCCGCGGACCCGAATCGTCCGCAGCTGCAAGCCCAGCCTACTGACCCGGCCGGCCTCTGCACTATTGAGGGGCAGGTGGTCGACACCGAAAGCGGCGCGCCCATCCGCAAGGCCAATCCCGGTCGGAAGGCGGCACTAGCAATGGGCCACCGCCCAGCTAGAACGCGGCCGCCAAGAAACCCAATCCCGCCAGGCTTCAATGAGGCCGCAGCCGATCGGCTGCGGAAACCCGGAGACGCTGATGCTCGAAATGTTCACCGTCTGGCTTCAATGAGGCCGCAGCCGATCGGCTGCGGAAACCAGGTGAGCGACGCGCGACTTCCCTCCGAACCAGGGGCTTCAATGAGGCCGCAGCCGATCGGCTGCGGAAACGGCCGCCAGTTTTCTGGGGATTTCCCGCAAGCACCTCGCTTCAATGAGGCCGCAGCCGATCGGCTGCGGAAACGGTTCAAATCCACCCCCCGCAACCAACCAAATCAGCTTCAATGAGGCCGCAGCCGATCGGCTGCGGAAACGATCCGGATCGACGGACCAGTGAAGGAGGGGAAGTGCTTCAATGAGGCCGCAGCCGATCGGCTGCGGAAACCATCTCCTGTCGCGACGGTCAGGAGAGCAGTCATCCCGCTTCAATGAGGCCGCAGCCGATCGGCTGCGGAAACCCGCGAACCACAGGCGCCCATAGTCCGGGTAGTGCTGGCTTCAATGAGGCCGCAGCCGATCGGCTGCGGAAACCTGAATCGGCTGACAGAGGAGCAGGCCGCCATCCGGCTTCAATGAGGCCGCAGCCGATCGGCTGCGGAAACCGAGCAGGCGCGGCGGATGGGGGTCGTGATCACGGAGGCTTCAATGAGGCCGCAGCCGATCGGCTGCGGAAACATGGATGGCCGGGCGGCACGGCCGCATAACCGCACGCTTCAATGAGGCCGCAGCCGATCGGCTGCGGAAACCGGGGGCCACTCCCAACTCAGCAGACCAATCCTGCCGCGCTTCAATGAGGCCGCAGCCGATCGGCTGCGGAAACGGTGGGATCGCGCGAGCTGTTCCAGCGTACAGCGCCGCTTCAATGAGGCCGCAGCCGATCGGCTGCGGAAACTTTCAGGTACAGCCCTGGTGAAGGGTGGTTGACGTCGCTTCAATGAGGCCGCAGCCGATCGGCTGCGGAAACGGCCGAGCCGCACCGAACTGCCACACTCCCACGTCAGCTTCAATGAGGCCGCAGCCGATCGGCTGCGGAAACCTGAACGTGCCGTGGGGTGGGCCGCCGCTCGTTTCCGCTTCAATGAGGCCGCAGCCGATCGGCTGCGGAAACCGCTCGGCCGCCGCGAGAGCTACACGCGCGAACAGGTGCTTCAATGAGGCCGCAGCCGATCGGCTGCGGAAACGAACGTTACCAGTAACGGAACCGGCGCGGCCTTTCAGGCTTCAATGAGGCCGCAGCCGATCGGCTGCGGAAACGCAACGGAGCGCCCACAATGGGCGCGTCGGGCAGGGTGGCTTCAATGAGGCCGCAGCCGATCGGCTGCGGAAACGGTGGTAACCTGCCACGGCGGGCCTTTTGGCCGTAGCTTCAATGAGGCCGCAGCCGATCGGCTGCGGAAACGGGGATGCGCAGCTCCTCCGCGATGTCCTCCGTGTCGCTTCAATGAGGCCGCAGCCGATCGGCTGCGGAAACTTCGCCGTCAAGGTTCACAGCTTCCTCTATGCCGCCGGCTTCAATGAGGCCGCAGCCGATCGGCTGCGGAAACTTCTCGACCCGGACGGGACCAATCGCGAGGTACATATGCTTCAATGAGGCCGCAGCCGATCGGCTGCGGAAACATATCCGCCCAACTTCTGCACGTAGCCCGCCCGGTTGGCTTCAATGAGGCCGCAGCCGATCGGCTGCGGAAACGCCAGTAGTGAGCGCGGACTGAGTGGGGTCGACAAGCTTCAATGAGGCCGCAGCCGATCGGCTGCGGAAACGATGAAGCCCACGCCGAACTCCGATCCGCCAAGGAGGCTTCAATGAGGCCGCAGCCGATCGGCTGCGGAAACGATCCGCACGTATCGGGTGCTGGGCGCGTACGTCGAGCTTCAATGAGGCCGCAGCCGATCGGCTGCGGAAACCCGCCCGGCGGACTCCGTGGAGCTGCGCCTCGGTATGCTTCAATGAGGCCGCAGCCGATCGGCTGCGGAAACTCCAGATTGTGGTTGAAGCCGGGCGCGGGGAACAGGGCTTCAATGAGGCCGCAGCCGATCGGCTGCGGAAACCGGGACGGCCAGCACTTTGGTCACGTCCGGGATTTTGCTTCAATGAGGCCGCAGCCGATCGGCTGCGGAAACGGGTGTCGTCGGCGCGCAAGACGTCCTGCACTTCTGCTTCAATGAGGCCGCAGCCGATCGGCTGCGGAAACCAAACAAAAGACGGACCTGGCGAGCGCCGCTATCAAGCTTCAATGAGGCCGCAGCCGATCGGCTGCGGAAACCCCAGGTTGAGCCGCGCGCAAGTCTTCAGGAAGACCTGCTTCAATGAGGCCGCAGCCGATCGGCTGCGGAAACGCTCAAGCCGATCGCCGAAGAGACGGGCGGTTACTGGGCTTCAATGAGGCCGCAGCCGATCGGCTGCGGAAACGTAATTGCCGCCCGAGGCCTTCCGCTGATTCCACCAGGCTTCAATGAGGCCGCAGCCGATCGGCTGCGGAAACGAAGCTAAAGCCTGAAGTCACCGCGCGCGACAACCAGCTTCAATGAGGCCGCAGCCGATCGGCTGCGGAAACGCCGCGATGCCCGCCGTACGCCACAAACGGCGCTATACCGCTTCAATGAGGCCGCAGCCGATCGGCTGCGGAAACATATCCATCCTGTTTGCTCTGGGCGAGGCTTACTACGCTTCAATGAGGCCGCAGCCGATCGGCTGCGGAAACAGCCCTACCGCTATCCTATTCAATTTTCAAGGATCTTGTCCGCACTTTGCGAGCGGTCCCGTTCCGGGACCCTCGAATTCCTCGCCGCTTCTTCGATCGACTCTGCAAGTACAAGCATACACGAAGTTTGCGAGCTGCGAGCGCTCCCCGCATTTCCCTCACCGCGCCACCGCTCGCAAGACTCATCGTGCAATGAAAACAGGGTACACCCCAATCTCGCCGTTCCACAACGCTACCGATCCGCCCGCCCGCACGAAGGTCCCCCGTGGTCACCATCCCGCCGTTCACGGCGGTCCGCACCGCGGAATCCACGATCAGCGGACGGCACCATCACGTCCAGCGCCAGCGCCGGCCTGCGGAAGCGCGGCTGGCGAAACGAGCCCGCGTACCCGCAGTCCGGCTACGGATTCTGGGGCGTGACGGTGGCGATGATGCGCGCCGATCCTACCCGCGCCGCTTCCTTCCGCGCGATTTCGGCGCGGCTGCGCAAGGCGGCGAGCTTCTGAGGCTCGTCCATGCGGTTGCGCGCGTAGAGCGCGGACTCCGCCTCGAGCGCATCGGCGACAGCGTTGCCGAAAGTCGCACGCGACACTTCGGCGCGGTCGCCGGCCAGGATCTCCTCCGCCTTGGCGAGGTTCTGCGGCGCGCCGACGCCGCGGCACACGGCCATTAGCACCGCCTGCTGCACCGTGAGGACCTCGGCCGCCTCGGCGTCTTCCGGCGATAATTCCATTCCTCCCGCGATCTGCTTGAGCTGCGGAGGCTGCGCCGCGCCGCCTTTGGGGAGCGGGAACGCGACCGGCAGCGGCCCGAGCGGGATGTCCTTCAATTTCTCGCTATTCTGCGCGAAACGCATGGCCCACTGGCTGGCGATGGTCCGGTAGTCCGCGGCCTTCGTGCGGAAGGCGGCTGCCTTGGCCTTGTTG
>Ga0209062_1002623_pt1 | contig 23369 bp, 26 predicted proteins | sample Coa_R2_2_FD_187158 | JGI IMG/M metagenome (GOLD analysis project Ga0209062, IMG submission 187158) | Surface soil microbial communities from Centralia Pennsylvania, which are recovering from an underground coalmine fire - Coalmine... | ecosystem: Environmental > Terrestrial > Soil > Unclassified... | reverse complement strand
TTGCTACTGATGCTCCTGGAGATTGCTGTGAAACGATTTGGATTCACCGACGCCATACTAACTCAACGACCTATCCCGCACTGGCTGGAGACTGAACAGGGAAACACCCAATTTGGGAACTACTGACGGAGACATTCGTGGCCACGGCCAAGGCCGAGGCAGGCGGGCACCAGGCGGTGCTCAAGTTCGTCGAACCTTATCTGAAGAACAAGGCATTCGCAGCGGAGGTAGCCAAAGTGGAAGAAGTGAGAAACGCAGTGCTGAGCACCCTCAAACCGGAAGAACAGAACAAGGTAGCCGAAGTGGAAGAAGTCAGAAGCGCAGTGCTCAGCACGCTCAAACCGGAAGAACTCGGCCAGGCCACCGACAAGATGTCCGACGACGAATTCGATCGGTGGGTCGAGGAACAAAAGAAACGCCGCGTCGCGAATTCCAACCCACCGACCTCACCCACAAGCTAACTCACCGCCACCGCTCACTTCCTCCGCCTCGGCAATTCGCCGGGGCGTTTTCGTTGTGCTGCACGCTTCAGATCAAGGTGAGCGTGGGTTGTTTTGACAAGCCGGAAGCGTAAGCGACGGGCCAAGGAAGCGGGCCCGTCGCTTACGCTTCCGGCTCGTCAAAGGGCCCGTCGCTTACGCTTCCGGCTCGTCAGCGGGTTCCGGTGCAACGCAGTTCGCACAAGTGGAGCAGATGGTTGTGTGGGGTGGGCTTCCGCCCAGGGCGGTTTCGTTTACGCTGGACGCGCAGATCAAGTCGAACGTGGGCTGCGCGGTTCGCTGTGAGCGAGAACACGTGCCATTGGGATAGTGCCGTCGTGCGTGATGCAATCGGAAGTGTTGCGCGAGTGGGACGAATTCCAATCTATGAGGTCGTGTCATGCCAACGCTACCCACCGATTCTCCCGGCCAACTCGTCCCCATCACGGCCGATCAGATCACCGCGATGGCGCTCAACGCCGCGGGGGTGGAGGACGGCAGCCATGTCCGCTACAACTTCGCTCCCGATGGGGCTGGCTGAACGCGGCAATTCTCCTGCGACCGGAGCCAGCGTTTCACCACGCTCTTCAACTTCGTCATCGCGGCGATGACCTCTACTACTTCTCTGCCGATGTGCGTGTGTCGATGAAGCGGCACGAGGCGAATTACCCGTACGACACTCGGATTATTGATAATGTGTTCGACACAACCGCCGCGAGCGGCATCCCCGGTTCGCTCACTTGCATCATCCGGGGCAGGGCGATGAATTACCATTACGAAGCGACGGCGAGCACGAATGTGGTGTATCAGACGCAAAGCGCCCCAACGATTTCGTTGTATGTGCAGTTGCCCCAGATGCGGGCAACGGCATGGTGAGCGCGGAGCAAATATCCACTCCGCGATGATCGAATCGCGAGGTATACACCCTTGCAGAACACATCAGCGCGGTCAGCCTGACCCTGCTTCCGTTCGCTGGCCTTGCTCACCGCATCACCCCGCAGCGCCAGTGCATCCGCCAACGCCGAGGGACACCCCGGCGTTGTGCTTTTCACGTCTGATTCCTGACCCCTGACTCCTGTCCCCTGCCATCTGCCGGGCATGGCCGATGGCAACACACTCGTCCTGCCCGATAGTCGCCTTGCCGCGCCGAAATGCACGGTGATGTGCGACTGGCCGATGCCGGACGCCACCACGCGGCGCATCGAGGCGGAGCCGATTTACTGCGCCAACTGCGGGAAATTCCACGGCTACGTTCCACGTGAAAACACAACCTTCGCGTTCTGGCTGTGCGAACCGTGTTATGAGAAGTTCGGCGCGATTGCCGGACTCACGGCCGTTCCCGATGAGGAGTTCTGGCAGAAAGTCCACGAGGAAATGCAGCGCCATTATGGCCGCGATCTCACCGCCAGCGAACTGGCCGTGATGAACGAGCAGGACCTGCCATTAGCGCTACAACTGCTCTTGCGAGAATCACCCACACGAACGCCGCGCTAGGAGATTCAAAGTGCCATTCCTTTTTTCGACGCCGAGCAAAAACGTTGCGGAGAATTACACCACCTCCGGCAGCTCGAACACCGAAATCGACGCGGCGTTCTGGAAGCCCGGATCGACGCGTCCGCTGTGCATCACGGCCATTCAGGTACAGGGGAAGGGCGGGGGACTCACCGCGCTCTCGGGGCTGTCGTTCCGCATGAAGAAGTGGACCTCCACGGCGAGTTCGGGCGGCACCTCGGTTACACCGGGCACGGCGGACGATCGTGCCCCCGCCGCCGTGGCGACCTGTGGCATGGGCGCTTCCGGAGGAACCAACGCGGTCACATCCGGTACCGGCGGGCCGACACTCATCGGCATGGCCAGTTGCGGTGCTTCGGGCCCTGGTGGTTGGGTTGCTCCGAACCCGGACGGTGCACTCGTCCTCGACGGCGGGGCCACGAAGTCCATCGACCTGTTCAGCGCTTCGCCGACAGCCAGCCTCAACTATGAGTTCAACGCCACGTTGATGGAATGAGTACGCCAGTAAATCGAAGTCTCCGGCAAATTTGCCGGAGACTTCGCCCGTTCGCGAACGAGGCCCACGAACCACTAACAACCCAACCACTATGAACATCACCTGGGAACCGCAGCCGGAAGGCTACAAGGCAATGAACGGGCCGCACCTCGTCGCGCGGCTCACCACGCGGACGCACAAGGAGAAGCCGGGCGTCAACGGCTTTGTCGTTGTGTGGGAAGACATGAAGCGCGAAGACTGGTCGATCCACTTCGCCGCCGCGAACCTGCCGCTGGCACTCGTCCAAGCCACGCTCGCAAGCCTACCGAGCGTCGCCAGTCCAGCCAGTAGTTAGTGTTAGTGTGAGTGGCGAGTGGTTAGTGAAAGACGGAACACCAGAGACATTCGTGCTTCTGGTCTTCTGTCTTTCACTAACCACTCGCCACTCACACTAACCACTAGCTAGCACTCACCACTCACTTTCACCAACCGCTGGCACTACTGTGGATATTCTCCTCGTCCGGCAACTGTCGCGGCCGGTAATCCCGCCGCCGGATGAAGAGATTCCCAACGGCGCCAACTTCCCGCTGGAGCAGGAAGAGCCCTGGCTTCCTGCTCCAGGGCAACCACTCTCGCAACAAGTCCCCTGGTTCGCGCGCGTCTTCTTTGACGAAGATGTCATCTCGATTGCCCCGATCTTCGATCAGGAAGAACCCTGGCTCGCGCAGACTGAGGCAATACCGCCCGCGCCGCGGGCCATTTCCGACGACGAGATCGGCTCGCCGCTCGCTCGTTTCTATTTGCTCCACGATGAGCCGTGGATGCCGTCGGTCGAGGCGGTCCCCTGGAATCCGGTCTTGATCGCGGATGACGAAATCGGCTCGCCACTGGCATTTCTGCCTCTTCTCGATGAGATGCCGTGGGTGGGGCAAGTCGAGACGATCGCCTGGAATCCGATCGTTTCGGCGGACGATGAGATTTACGGTTGGTTCGGCGTCGATGAGGAATTCTGGCTCGCGCGTCCGGTCATCGAGACGGTGACCTGGACGCCGATTGCGATTCTTGACGATGAGATCGGTTCCTCGCTCTTACGCTTTTTCCTCGACCATCACGAGCCATTCGTTCCCCAGGTCGAAACGATCACCTGGACGCCAGTTGCGTTTCTCGATGACGAGGCGAGCGCCAATCTTACTTCCCAATTGGAGCAGGAAGACCGTTGGTTGCCGCTCGTTGAGACGTTCATTCCTCCGGCTCTGGCCATTCTGGACGATGAGATTTACGGCCGGTTACCCGCACTCGAACAAGAGGAACCGTGGACACCGCTTGTTGAGGCCATCACCTGGAATCCGCGTGCCACACTTGATGAGGACGCCGGTTCTCCGCTGGCAGCATTCTCTCTCGATCATCATGAGCCATTCGTCCCCTTGGCGGAGACGATTACTTGGACCCCGGTCGCCTTCCGCGACGACGAACTCGGCGCCGGATTACTTCACGGACCTCCGGAGCAAGAGGAGCCGTGGGTAGCTCGCGTGGAGTCGTTGCCGTGGTCGGGCGTGGTGTTCACCGACGAGGCCGAACTGCCGCCGGTCACGGGGCTGGAGGAGGAATCCGTCATTAGTCATTGGTCCTTGGTCATTCGTGGATGGGGTTTTGCCAATGACCAAGGACTAATGACGAAGGACGACGAAAGCAAAGCCTCAAACTTGCCCGGCGACGACGAGGCCGCGGCGGCCCTGGCCACGATCGCGGTGAGATGGATGCCGCAGATCCTCAGCGACGACGAACTGGGGACCCGCCTCGGCAATTTCGGACTGACTCACGACGAGTCATTCACGCCGGCGGTGGAGATGATTACCTGGATGCCGGTGGCGTTTCGCGATGACGAAGCGAGCGCGGGACTGGCGGTCGGTCCGCCGGATCTGGAGGAGCCGTGGATCGCTCGCGTCGAAGGAGTCTACTCATTCGGTCGCCCGTTCGCAGACGACGAGGCGGGCGCAGGCTTCGCGAATTTCGCGCTCTTTGACGATTCCGCTCCGCCTGTCGTGTTGTGGAGCTGGTGGGGCGCGACGCTCTTCTCCGACGACGAAATCGGCTCAGCGCTCGTGCCACTGCCGAGACTCTATGGCCGGCTGGTGCAGCTCATCGGCGTCGATCGGTCAATTGCAGTGTTCGCGGGTGTGGATCGGTCGATTATGTCGGTACCGGGATATGCGGAGGGTTGATCGCCTGGAAATGTGGCTCGCGAGCCATGAACCGGCGATCTTCCCCAACCAGTTTGGGCGATCTAGGTTGCGCAGAGTACGATAGACACGCAACACGTTGTCGTCTGGGCGATCGGACAGCACGATGAACCATCTGGCCGCTCAGTTTGTCCTACATTATAGTGAGTGAGGCCCGAAGCGGTGGCCCAGAGTCCAACGGGGGAGGCGCTCGTGATTACCGCAGCCGACTTCCGAACGACACAGATCACCATTTCCTTTTCAACGCCGGGCCTCCAGTTCAGAGCAGCGAAAGTGCTCGGGTTTCTCACAGCACAATACGGGGACCGTTTCGATGGTGACCCGTTCACGCTGCCCTTGGGACCAGTGTCCTTTGGCGGACTTCCACCGGAAGTGCCGCAAATCATTTTGCAAAGCAAGAACGGACATTTACGGCTACAAGTGGGATCTGGGCGGTTGGACTTAATCAACAATACACCAGATCAAAACGATGACGAGGTTGTGGAATTCATTACCTGGGCCCGCGAGCTCGGGTTGCAGTATCTCCGACAGAACACCGCAAAGGCGGGCCGGATAGGCTGTGTTCTCAATCGCATCGCGGGGGCCACAGAACCAGCTAAGGCACTTGCCCAGCATTTTTGCAAGCAAGAGTGGATCGCTGGGCCGTTAAATCGCCCAACGGAATTCGAGATTCACGCGCACAAAAGGTTCCGTCTTGGTGATCTGTTCGAGATTAACAGTTGGGTTCGGGTCAGGACAGTCACACGGAAACTTGCAAACACCGACCCACCTTGGCCACCGAACGCGATCTCCGTGGAACAGGACTTTAACTCACTCGTCGAACAGATGGAATCTCGGGAACTCACCGAGGATGAAATATTGCGGTTTTTGCAAGCTGCCCCGAGCGAAATGCGTAGCATCCTTGATAAATACTTTCCTGCTTCGTGACCTATGGCATCTGACATCTCCGAGTCGCTAGCAAACGTGATTCGCATGCTGGAGTCTGCCATCCGTGCAGCTGGCGTGACATGTCTCTTCGCTACACCGATGATCGGCCCTTGCGACTTTGCACCTCGCGCTGCGGCCAATCCTTATACCGCCACGCTACCTCTGCAATCATCAATTATCGAATATGGAAAGGACTTTTTGATTTACACTTTGGCTGAGCTTATGGGCGGCCAACACGACATAACGCCCCTAGAACGGGTGGTGGAACACTTTGAATACCTACGCGAAGTTTCCCAGCCCAACAACCAACTTATTTCTCCTGAAACCGCATCGATCGCTGGTCGCGTCTGGTTCGAGTGCTGGAGTGCGACCGGATTCGCCCTTCCCGTTCCAGCTGCTTGTACGGGACCGGATGGTCAGATGCTGTATACGTGGGACACGATAACACACCATTTGGAACTCGAACTGGACCCCCGCGAGGCGACTGGAACTTTTTTTTACCGCAACCGCGCAACCGGCGACACATGGATCGAAGACTACAAACCAGGGGACGCGATACATCCTGAAGCTATTCAAAAGCTCAAGCTTTTTGTCTAACCTTTAGTAAAGCCTCTCGCGACTCCTGCTGAGTTTCGAGAGGATTTTTCACCAAATCAGCGCTCACAATGAGTATTCGCCCTGGTCAGAACGGCGAAGCATTACCACCTGGGACGCGAGTATACCGCATTGGGAAAAAATCCCAACTGAGCAAAGCAGCATTACGTCAACGCCGTGCGTCCCCTGAGATGTTCGAGCCGTCTTCCGCCGACAAAGGGTCCGAGAGCAAATCTATCTCCATCTGGGTCGAGGAATTGACTGTCCCCGATCAGGGATGGGCAATGATGGGTGCGAAGCCCAATAATACAGTCGTCGCCTGTATTGATGCGGACAAGATTGCACAGGCACCGGCACAAGCGGGCTTCCAGCCAATGAAAGCGGTCTGGGAGAAGGCGACCGTACAGAACATAGACGGGACCACTTCACCCAACTTGCACCCAGGAGCGGAGGGGCACGCAGGGATCTGGGGGCTCCTCCAAGGTGGGGACAGCAAGGCGGATAAAGCGAAGCGACTAGCCCTGCGTTCAATTCTAGCCGACCTGGCCGATATCAGCCCGGTTCCCGTTCCCCACGATCTAGTACCGGAGCACATCAGCGTAGCAGCTTACTACATCGCCGAGAGCCACGCCTGGACCTGTGGGTGTCATCCTGATGTCCACTGGATGATGGCGGTACGTCAGTTGCGCCGGGAGAGGGTGCGGCAAGAAAAGGAATCGCGTGCGGATTAAACTGACTTTACACTCTCAACACTGCCGTCTTCAGCCAATATCCTTCATCGGTCGCAGGCAGCAACACGCGTATTGCGTAAACCAATTGCGATCCGCTCGCAGAGCCACTGCCGGGTGCTATATAGAGCGAGCGTGACATTAGCCGGGTATGCTGCCTGCACTCGTCCTCGAACCGCCGCTCATCTGGGCTCCCGGTCAAGCCATGACCGTGGAGATCACCCCGCTCACCCTTCCCGCGGGCCGGCAACTCACCGACTTCAGTTCGTTTACGCTGACCATCCGGCAAGATCCGAGCTGGCCGCGCGCCGGGCTCAATGCCGCGACGCGCAACACCGCCGATCCCATCGCCGAAGGTTGGACAGCCGTGGTCACCGCAACGGGTAGCCTCGTCAACAGCATCCCCACGTTCACGTTCACCACGCCGAGCGCCGCTGGCATCGAACGCTACGCCGTGGACGTGTGGGGCAATCTCTCCGCCGGCGGCCAGGTGCAGCTCGTGCAGGCAACATGGCTGACGATCGCGGGACGGGTGACGTAGCGAAGTTCCCAGGTGCCATCTGCCGGGTGAACCTGCTTCCGAGGCTTGCGATGAACGAAGCGACCTGGACCGGTGTTGCGATGGCTCTCATCGCGCTTGCAAGTTCAGCGTTCGGCTACGTGTTCGGCTGGCTCAAGGAGCGTGACAAACTTCGCTTTGATGCGAGGCTTCTGGCCGCTGAACAGAGTGGGCGAGAGTGCGACGAGAAGCACGCTGCAACAGAAAAGAAACTCGCTGCGTGCGAAGAGAAGCATGAGCAGCAAGAGCAACGACAAAGACGAACCGAAAGCGAACTGACACAAATCCGCGCTGCCCTGGGACTGAAACCAAAATTTGAACCCGAGAAAGGCTAACTCCATGTTCGACATTGCTGGTCACATTCTCCACTTGCTTCAAACCGAAGGCGCAACCGCGATTGATGCCGTGAAGACGGCCATCACGGGTATCGAGGCCGTGCGCAGCGGTAACTATGCCGCCATCTGGGATGCGCTCAACAAAGAGCAAGCGGACGCAAAGGAAATCGCCGACGCCATCCGCGCCGAATTCGGCGTCAACTGACAACTCACGCCGGCTCGCAATTCCCATCCGGCCAGGCGTGGGAGTGCGAGTTTCGCCCACGGCTTTTTCTCCACGCTCAACTCAATTGGGAATCTCCATGCTCAGACGATTTGCTGTTTTCGCGGTCACCTTCTTCGGCGCAGCCGTTGCGCTCGCAGATATGCCCGTTGCCGTTCCGAATTGCTGCGGGCAAGTCACGGCCAAAGCTGACGCACCCAAGGCCGAGAAGAAATACCCCCGCGGGCACAAACCGCCATCGGCTGAAGAACTCCAGCGCCGTCATGCCGCGGCGTTCAAGCGGCACGATCACCGCGTGAAGAATTTGCCCAGGGTTGCGGCGTCGTCATTCGATTGTCGCACGATGGGTTGGGTGCTTCCTGTAAACGATCAGGGGCAGTGCGGCGATTGCTTCGGCATCTCCACCATCGACGCCTGCGCGATGGCGTTCGTCAAAGCGGGACTGCTGAAGAACGAGGAAGCCTCGCGCTGGTCGGGGCAATACGGTCTCGACTGCGGCGGGTTCCAGGGCGGTTGCAACGGCGGTGATGAGTCGCAGGTTTTCGAATTCGCGAAGTCAAATGGCTTCCCACTCACGATCAATTACGGGCCGTACACGGCGTCTCCAGGGCGGTGCAAACAAGTTGATCCATCGAAGCTCCTCAAGATCGCCGGATTGGGATACTGCACTCCGAGCCAGGAGCAGGGCATCGCGTCCACCGACGACATCAAGCGCTGCATGGTCGCGTATGGCCCAATCAGCGTTGCGTTCGATGCCAGCGAGTGTGACGCCTACCAGTGGCCGCAAACGATGACGGGCCGCGGCGCGAACGTGGATCACGCGGTGTTGTGCATCGGTTGGGACGACAACCACGACAACGGCGACGGCACCAAAGGCGCCTTCATTGGTTACAACCAGTGGGGCGAGCAGTGGGGAGATAAGGGAGCGTTCTGGATCAAGTACGGTGCCGATTCATGGGGCACCGAGGCGATCTGGGTGACCGCCAGCACACTTCCCCCACCGCCGCCTCCTCCGCCCCCGCCAAGCCCGCCAGGTCCGCCGACGCCGAGCGGTCCATTCACGGGGACTATCACCACGATTGAGACGTACCAGAACGGCACACTCACGGGGAAGAGTGTCATCATCGGCAATCCCACGAGCGTCAGTGATGACCTGAAGACTGCTGGCGTTTCTCCGGCCGTGGTTCTCGACGTGCTCACCCTGCTCGGCGACATCAAGGCACGCGCCCCTATCACCACGATCGCTGCGGACTTGATGAAGATTCTCGCGGACCTGAGTCATTAGTCATTAGTCATTAGTCATTGGTCATCGTGTCAGGGTGGGAGTTGTCCCACTTCTTCTCGCGGCTTGTTCTTCCGCCGCTGACCCGCACACCCGGCCGGGGTATCCATCACGATAGGACGGGACTTGGCGTCCCCGGTTGCGTCGGTGAGAGGACTACGCACTGTCGTTGATCCCGGCCGGGTTATTTCATACTGCGAAGCGGTGGGAGAGGTGGCGGCTGGCTTGCCGCTGAGCGATCCGAAATGGGCAATCACGCCCACTTCGCCCCCAGACAGTGGATCTGCGAAGCGTATCACGAATCTCAATCTTCATCGCCTTCGTCCTCCTCCGCTTGTCTTGCCTCCAGAATCACCTCTTCGCTGCCATCCTCACTCTGCGCTGTCGGCAGGCCCTCAACCCTGATTCGCCGGACATCGGCCGAATTGGTTGTGCGGAACAACCCGCCGTTACGAAGCTGGACCGCCGCCCGCCGGCAACGGGAGCGAATCTCCTTGTCGGCCCATCCCCGAAATGCGTCCATCAGGTTGCCATTGGGCGGCAGCCGGCATTCATCGAACCGCTCGGAAAGTTCCACCAGAGCCAGGAACGCCACGCCTTCGAGTTCCTGTTCCTCATCGCTGCCTGCGACAAAGCCGTAATCCTCACGCACCCCGCGTGCAATCCCACGAGCCCACGGTACAAGGGCGGTCAAATCAATCTGGAGTATCCCATTGGGTGGGAGCGGAGAGGTCCGCGGCTGTCGGAGGCGGGGAGGCATTCGAAGTGCTCGGGAGGATCGGGATAGACGCGTGAATTGTACTGTGCCTTGCGTTTGGTTTTTTTCGTGACCCGACCGCCCTTGCCGCTCCAATGCGACTCATCGGGTGGCTGTTCAAGGAGCGTGCACGGCGATACTCCCAGCGTGTCAGCAAATGCACACGGTAACTTCAGCTTGAGTATCCGATCCAATCGATTACACTTCTGGAAGTCGAGTGATAGGTTGCCCGACCGCATGTCCGCACTGGTTTGCTGCGGATGGCCAACCAATACGGAATTGGTTGGCAAACTCACTCGGAGTTTGGCACGAAGAGGCGGCTCGTAAGCGATACCCAAGAAATGTTCAAGACGCTTCGAAGTTGGTTTCGCCGGTGGAAGTATCAAGAAGGCCAAACCCTCTCCCGGTTTATCGCCCGCGATATTCGCAGGGACATCCTGATCGTTTCGGCTGCAAGAGTTGATGAGGGGATTATTACGGGCCGCGTCCGAACCACCAACGTGCTCTACTTATATCACGGTTTGGTTCCTGAGCCGGAGTTTGGGCCGGAACAAGAACTCCGGCTCGCCGAAATGTGGCACTGGACAGGAAAGAGTTGGGGCGGATTGCCGGATGGAACGTCGATTGCCGATCGAAAGCCCGGAGTGATTGTCGAATCGCAGCACGCCGAAACCGACCGCGCTTCGCCGGCTTCGGCCACGTGATTTGTTCTGGTTGCTCACCAGGCGTATTTGCCGCACGTTGGTGTTGCGGCGGGGCGGTGAGCTTTAAGTTCTGCCATAGAGGACGCAACAGTGAACGAGATTACGGAACAGATCGCTCGTGCTGCCGAGGATGCCGTTGCGTTTTGCCGCTCGCAGGGTGGGCTTGACTATTCCGAGGCCAGTCTCGCGGTGGTCGAGGAGGTGCTGGCCGAGGCTGCGTATTTCGTCACCGATCTTGATTCTGACCGAGCCGTCGGGTTCATCCAGGACTTCGGCTGCTACATCTTGGAGGTCGGGCGCCGGGAGTTCGGCGGTCGCTATCTGTGGCACCCCGACCGCGACCAGCCAGTGCTGGTGGTTGGCGAGCCGACCTTCCGAGTGGCGCTGTTAGCGTGGGACAAGGTGCGTGGGCGGCTCGGCGGTAACAAGGGCGACAACATCCCGTTCTTTTACGCCGGGTTTGCAGACCGGGCGCGTCAGGCAACACCAGGCACCGACGCGCTCTACGTGTAGCGTCGCGACAGCGGCCGAGCCGAGCGCTACACCGGACACGGTCACCTGAGTTGTTTCCCGTTGCTCACCGCGCTTGGTGGAAGTTGGTTGCGATCCCAGCCGGGCCGGTGAGCTTTAAGTTCCGCTTCAAAGGGGTACGCATGATCCGGCTGTATGCTCTCGCTCTTGGGCTTCTGTTATCAAGCTGGGCGAGTCAACTGACCTGCGCGGACGATATGAGTGATAAAAAATCCGCAGAGTTGAAATGGGCCAAGGGAGTGGCGACAGACTTTCTTAACGCTGCTTTCAACGGCAAGATCGAACAGGCTGAAAGCCTGATCGACTCATCACTGAAGATGGCCTTCGCCAAAGAGGGGGAGAAGCGGGTTCGTGAGTGGCTGAACAACACCATTGCCATCCAAGGTTTTCATGATCCGGCGTTCGAGTCGGAGGAGATTGCCCCGGACCGGGATGAGGCGTCATTCAAAGGCCATTTCAAGGGCAATGAGAAGCGATTCCAATTTTCACTTCGCATCGTCAAAGACAAAGAGAGCGGCAAGTGGCGCGTCAGTTACTTTCAATTCAAGGAAAAAGAGCCGAGCAAGTAGCGAATAAAACGCCGGCGTCGGACGCCGAACCTCCCGCAGCATCAACCACCCGGACAACTGCCCACACGGCGAGTGGCGTGCGGGTCTGTTCCCGACCGAACTCGTGGCAAACTGATCGACAAAACCTCGCGGCAGAGCTGGCACGGACGCGAACGGCTCCCCGCCGGGGCCGGCATCCGCAACACACTGTTGAATACCTTCTACGCAGAACCCCGAGACGGTTTTTCGGGATATCTGGAACACGAAGCCGAGACACCCGAACTCGCTTCGATGGCCCAAACAAGCGAACGCGACAGCGTATTGCAGTGAGGGGGCAATCGCTGCTCGCGTGTTGGTGTTGCGCCGTCCCAGGAGTTTCCCCGGGGTGAGCGATTCCTCGGTGCGGCCTATTGCGGGACGTTCGGCGGGGCGTTAGCATGAGCCGCGACCCGACTAATAGTCAGACTCTCTTGATTATTTTGGATACCGTGGAGTTCCGTTACGGATGAACGCGAGCTGGAGGGTTTGTTTTCTCAAAATGGAGAACCGCAATGGGCAACTTGGTACGAATAGGCGGCAAGTTCTACAAAAGCGCGGTTGAAAACGAGGAGCTGCACAAGGCCATATTAGAACTTGGCCAGATTCTCATTGATATAAGGGAAGTATTTCCTGATGGTGGCGCGTGGAAAACCATCCTTTGCCGGATACACATCAGGAATACACCCGATGGTAATAAATTCGGTGTGGAGGATTTCCGAATCGCGCCGGATTATAATCCATCAAAAACACACGGGTATAGGATCGACAGTTATGAAATCGAATCCCGAGTGAACTATGTTTACTCGCGATTCGAATGGATATGGGGTATGGTTCCATACAATGTAATTGCGCTGTCACTAAGCAAAAAGAACGACATCGAATGGGGTTTAACAGTTGATGTTTGTGGCAATTATTATCAGGAAGATGACGGGCCGGATCGATTTTATCAGGGTCACGGTCACGTCCGATTTTCAGATATTGGCACATTGCAGCAAAGCGTTGTAACACCGCCGGAGCCCGTTCTTCCTTCCGAGGACGCTGCGGATTTCCGCGTTTTCATCAGTCATGCCACGGCGGACAGACAATTAATCGGGAGCATGTTACTGAGTCACTTTAACAACAGCGGGATTCCATCGTGGTACAGTAGTAGGGGCGATATTCAAACGGCAGAACAATGGGAACGGAGCATTGTGAATGGTTTGCGCTCCTGCGAATTGTTCCTGCTTGTGATGTCTCCTAGATCGGCTCGATCCGAATGGGTCAAACACGAACTACATTGGGCCTTCGAAAATCGGCCAGGAAGAATTATTCCCGTTATGATCGAGACGTGCGATCCCGTGGATTTTCATATCGGGTTGCCCCGCATTCAGTATGAAGACTTGCGCAACAATTCCAACGCTGCTATAGCGAGACTTGTTGAGCGAATTCTCCGCATGCGAAGTGAGAACTGAAATCAACCATACGCCACCTGTGGGAAGCAGCGGGAAGCATCTGGTCGTGATCTGGTGGTGACGGTGGTCGACGAGGCAGACGGCACCAGACCCGACCATCTGATCTGTTCCCCTTGCTCATTCGGCATCCATGTCCGCTGTTGGTGTCTCGGCTTGGCCGGTGAACTCTTTCGTTTGCGGAGAACGCAACATGCCCAGGAAACGAAAAAAGCCGTTGAGCCCGCGCGCGGTGCAAATGAACCCCTGGGTCCAGGCTCAGGCCATCATCCAGGCTCAACAGGACACCAAGCCTGCCAGAATTGCGCCGGCTGTCCGGCGTGTGGTTGCCGTCGGGTTCGCCGAAGCGGATCGCCCGGCCGCGTTGGCCACGCTCCAGCGATACCGTGGGCCTGAGACGCCCCGCGTCCATCGAGCTGTCTTGGTTCTTTCCGGAGGCGTGCTTGCCCATCTGGAAGCTATGATTGATGCTGCGAACGAGGACTATCGGGACGTGCTCTACTGGGCCGAGTATCCCGAAGAATCAACGCGAGGCACGCAACAGCAGAAGCAACAGGCGGTCGCGAGAATGGCGGACCGATGGCGTCAGATGGGGCTTCGAGTCCCGTTCGTCGTCAGCACGCCCGAGGACGCAGAGGGGCCGGAAGACCCTATTCAGACAGCCCCAACGGGATCATCCGACTGCGCGCCAGAGGCCGAACCTCGCACGACGCCGACCTCGCCCGCGTGATTGGCTTCTCGCTGCTCATTGGCTATCCATCAAGAGTCTCGGCCGGGCCGATGAGCGAGTTTCTTCAGTCCAAGCGAACAACTATGACACCAGGGTGAACCGATGACGGCGTCGAGGTGGATGGTCGGGCTGCTGTTCACGGTCCTCGCGCCGGGTTTGGTTCGGGCCGATATGGGGATGCCCGGCTTCAAGTCGATTGAGTTGCAGGTCGTCTTCGATAATCTCGATGACTTTCCCGACTACCACTTCTACCTCGCTCAACCGGGATGGCGACCGTCGGACACGGAGCCCGAGCCTGAGCCCCTGACGTCCGCAGGGATCCGAGTGAACCACGGCAAAGGCATGTACTGGACTGTCGCCGCGGTGCCACGGCGGTGGGGTGACCGAACCGCCGGGGTGCCGGCGGACATCCTGTATTCCGATCGGGTCGAGGTTCCATCACGCGAGTCCCTGCCGGGCATCTGGCCAGTTGATTACGAGGTGCGCCACTTCCGCATCGAGCTGGCCCCAGGCCGGTTGGTCATTACCCCCGGTCCGGTCGAGCGGCACGCCGACGGGTTCAGTTCGTGGGCTCCCTGCTTGGCGTCAGTGGGGGCATTGCTCGCGCTCGGAACGTGGCTCATTTGGCGCGTGTGGTTGCGCCGCTTAACCGGGACCGTTACGGAACGCAACTCGTGACTGCAAGCAGAGCACCAGACCCGGCCGTGTGAGTTGTTTCCCATTGCTCACCGGTTGTCCGTGTGGCTTACTGGAGTCCCGGCCGGGCTGGTGGGCTTCTTCCTTCGGCGGTTTCGGAGTGATGGAACGTTAGTTGCAACTCGCAACCAACGCGCCCGAGACTGATCCTCACGAAGGAGATAGCTATGACTGAGAATCTGGGCCTGAAACCGGTCGCCGGTGACCTCATGGCTGCAGCCGACCGTATCTATCGGGAGTGGGACCGGGCTTGGTCGAACGATGATCTCGACGCGATGGTCGCCTTGTACGCCCCCGATGCCGTTCTGGAGAGCCCGCTGGTTCCGCACCTTCTGGGCACGAACGTCGGCATCTGCCGGGGTCGCGCTGCGATCCGAAGCCTGCTCGAAACCGCCGCAGCCAGGAAACCCAGCAAGAGAACCTTCTACCGCGCGGGGTACTTCACAGACGGCCGATTGCTGATGTGGGAGTATCCACGGGCCACACCAGACGGCGAGCAGATGGACTTCATGGAGGTCATGGAGATCGAGAACGGGCTGATCCAGCGGCATCGGGTGTACTGGGGATGGGCTGGTGTGGAAGTGATCAAAGCGGATGCCTACCACAAATGATTCTGGCCGCGATCGCCCTCGGCGAAGGTAAGCTCGGCCGAACCTCACGCTGTCCCAGCTCTCTGTGAAATGCATTGTTTCCAGTCCGACTCGCTGATTCCGTAGCCGACGAGCTTTTGTTCGGCGGTGGAGGGATGGATGTGCAGGTTGTCCTCGCACTCGTGATGCTCGTGGCGCTGCTCGTCTTCGTTCTGTTTTGGGCGTTGCTCTGGGCGGGACTCCCGGTCGAGCGCATGGTGCTCGGGAGCATGGGCGTGGTTGGCACGGCGACCGGGTTGCTCTTCATCGGCGAGGCCGTGATGCCGCGCTGGGAGCGGGCTTGGTGGAAGCCACCCCCAGGCGGCCGGGCGACCGTGCGGCTCGGCCGGCTGTCGTCGCTGGGTTGTGGAATCTGGTGCAGCGCGACCGGGCTTGCCTTTCTCGCCGGGGCCTTCCTCGGAGAACGCGACGGATTGCCTCGTAGCGCCGTCGGGGCACTCCTGGGGGCGTTCGCCGTCGGCTTTGCCCTCGTCACGGTGGGCGCGGGGCATGACCGCCGAGCGGCTGATGCCGCGCGGGCTGCGGTTCGGACACGCGGCTGGCTCATGGCATCATGTCGAGAAGATGACGGCCTGCCCGCCGACGAGGCTCAACGGCGACAGGACGCTCGCGCAGGACTGCAGCAGTCCATTCAGTTGCACGTGACGGGTCGGACCACGCTGGAGCAGGTCGAGACGCGGCACAGGTATCTGGTGGTCAGCGCCGGTGACGCGACGCCCCCGAACGACTGGCCCGAGGCCGCCGAGGAGTGGCTGGCATTCCGATCGGCCTTTGCGGAGGGCGATGAGATCTGGGAATTCAACACCGTCTCGGTGCGCCCCGGACCGGCCCGAGGAGAGGAAGGGTTCGCACGGTTACGGCGAGGGATCGTGGTCGATTGGTTCATCACAACCGTCCTCGGCTAAGCTACCAGGCAGTTGGCCGCAGTGGCGTATGAGTTTTCAACGAGCCGCGACCGCGACCGTAGTTTCAAGGCGCGTGACAGAAAACCTGGAAGTCAGAAGCCCCTCACCCACCGCCGGCGCGCAGCAGCGTGAGCGGTGGGTGAGGGGCTTCTCCTCCTCTCCACATCCACCCTTGAAACTACTGGCGAGGGAGCGGATTACGTTCTCCGCTCCCTCGCGGTCGCGGCTCGTTAATCACGGTCCATATTTCCTGAAACCGCACTAGCAGGGTGGTTGAGCGGACCATCGGTTAGGAGCCTACTCCCCGATAACCCTGACAATTTGCAGACAAATTCTGCCACAGTGAGCGATGAGTCCCCACAAGAGCGAAGAACTGCCCTCAGACACAATGCGGTTGAGATTGTCGCATTCTGAACGAGCCGCGACCGCGCCAGTAGCTTCAAGGTGTGTGGTGTTCGTTGTTTTCAGCCCCGGCCGGGGCGTTAGATGTTAGCCCAGGGTGAAGTGCAGCCGAAGGCCAGCGAAACCCTGGGAAGACGACCCAACGTATCCACAAGCCCCGCTCGGGGCGACAGAAACACCCATTCATGCGGTCCAATTCAAGATTCTGTCGCCCCTGCCGGGGCTCCATGCTCGTGTCGTGCGTTGTCCCAGGGTTGCGCTAGCGCTTCACCCTGGGCTAACATCTCTTGCCCCTACCGGGGCTGAAAACCACCCAAGGCAACACCTTCAAACTACTGGCCAGGAGCGGTTGAAGCTTTCTGCTTCCGGCGGTCGAGGCTCGTTGAAAACCAGACACAATCAAACGGACCGTGAATCAGACATGAACTCGCTGGAAACCCGCTGGAAGTAAGCGAGACAAAGGCAAGGCCGAACCATCGGCTGCCCCTGACCTTCGCCGCATTCGCGGTTTCAGGCGGGGGCAGGAGCGTTTGGCCGCGGCAGCCGGGACGGCAGCGTTCAGGGGACTGTCACATCACCCGCCCGTCTTCTTCCTTCCCACCACTTTGAGTTTCACCTTATCGGCGATAAATGTTTTCTCTCCGCTTCCCGGAAAGCGGATTTTCACTCTCCGCAGCGCGCCGTACCCGCTGACTTCGGTCACGGTGCCGAGTCCGTACTCCTCGTGCTGGACCAGCACACCCGCTTCCAAACCGCCCGGTCCAATCGCGTCGGGAATTGTCGGTTTGATTTCGGTTTTGGCTTTTGACGGAGGAAGATACGGCCGGGCACCGGTATCGGCCCAGTCCGATGCCGCGGGGCCGATCTTGGCTCGATATTCATCCGCCGCGGAGCGCGCGTAGTTTCGTGTCATGGATGAGTCGATGAACTCAACCTCGCGCGGGAGTTCCTGCAGAAAATGGCTCGGAATGCAGTAGTTGGGCGTACCGCGGAACTCGCGCATCCGGGAGTTGCACAGGTACAGTTCCTTCATCGCCCGCGTCATGCCCACGAAGCACAACCGCCGCTCTTCCTCCTCGTCTTCCAGGCGGCCCATGCTGCGCTCGTGCGGCAGCAACCCCTCTTCAACCGCAAGGATGTAGACGACAGGAAACTCCAGTCCCTTCGAGGCGTGCAGCGTCATCACCGAAACGTGATCGGCCTGTTCGTCCCAGCCGTCCACGTCCGACGCCAGCGTAATCTGTTCGAGGAAATCGACGATTGTGCGACTGGTGTCCTCATCGTGGAACTGCTTGGCGGCGGTGATGAGTTCGCCCACGTTCGCAAGCCGGTCGGCGTCCTCCTCGTCGGTGGAGTCGCGGAGCATCGCCTCGTAGCCGCTTTTCTCCAGCACGAGCTGCACGAGTTCGTGTGGCGGCAGGTCGAGTTTCGCCCGCAGATCGGTCATGAGACGATGGAAGTCACGCAGACCCGTTGCAGCTTTGCCTTTGATCTCCGTGATGCGTGCCACTTGACCCGCCGCGGCCATGAGGCTGATTTCCTGGTCTTCCGCAAACGATTGCAGCTTGTCCAGCGAGACTTTGCCGATTCCGCGCCCCGGTTCGTTCACGATGCGCAAAAAACTGACGTTATCCTGCGGGTTGGCGAGCAACCGCAGATACGCGAGTACGTCGCGGTTTTCTTTGCGTTCGAAGAACGCCAGCCCCTTCACGATCTGGAACGGCACGCCGTGCTTGACGAATGCGCTTTCCAGCGAGCGGGTGAGGGCATTGATCCGCATGAAGATCGCGCAATCGCGATACTTGAACTTGCCGCTCTTCACGGCTTCCTTGATCCGCGTGACCACGCCCTCCGCTTCCTCCAGGCCGTGATCGAAGGTCAGCACGCGCACGGCCGCGCCTTGCTCGTTTTCCGTCACCAACGACTTCTTCTTCCGTTCCTTGTTGTGGGCGATCAGTTCGTTGGCCGCATGGATGATCGCCTTGGTACTGCGGTAGTTCCGGTCGAGCGTGATGACGCGGGCATCGCGAAAGTCGCGCTCGAAATCGAGAATATTGCGAATGTCAGCATGACGCCACTTGTAAATACTTTGGTCGGGGTCTCCGACAACACAAAGATTGTTATAATCTTGGCTCAGGAGCTTCGCGATCTGGTACTGGGCAAGGTTGGTGTCCTGGTATTCGTCGATGAGGATGTACTTGAAGCGTGCGTCGAGGTCGCGGCGCAGTTCTTCGTTCTCCTTGAGAGCCATAGCTGGAATGAAGAGCAGGTCGTCGAAGTCCATCGCGTTAGCCGCACGCAACCGCTTCTCGTAGAGCCGATAAACCGTTGCGGCCGTCTTCTCGAAGAAGTCGGTGGCTTGCCGCTCGTACAGTCCGGGCGTGAGGAGCTTGTTCTTCGCCTTGCTGATCTCACTGCCGATCCGCTCCGGACTGAATTTCACGTTGTCGAAGTTGGCGGCTTCGATGGCGTCCTTCACCACCTTGTTGCGGTCGTCCATGTCGTAGATGGTGAAGTTGCGGTCGATGCCGAAGCGGTCGGCGTATTGCCGCAACAGACGTGCTCCCAAGCTGTGGAACGTGCTGACCCATACCTTGTTGCCCGGCACAAGCTTTTCGACGCGGCCTTTCATCTCCCCGGCGGCTTTGTTGGTGAACGTGATGGCCAGAATGTTGTTTGCGCGAATCCCTTGCGAGAGCAAATACGCCACCCGGCGCGTGATGACGCGAGTTTTGCCGCTGCCGGCTCCAGCCAGGATCAGCAGAGGACCCTCGCCGTGCGTCACGGCGGCGCGCTGATCGTCGGTCAGATCGGCCAGCAGATCGACATCTTCGGACATGACGAATCCTTCGAGGTATCTGGGTGCTCTGTGATAAGAGTTTGATGGGTCTATTGGGCACAGGAATGGTGTTCTGGTACATGAAGCCGCTGGAAGTGTCACGTTGCTTAACGAGCCGCGACAGTCTCATCGGGTTCCTGTATGGGAAACACCCGGAACATCGCTCCTGTGCCCAAATCTCCCCCAACTCTTAACAGAGAGCACTCGGGGTTTCTTCCGCGCAGACCGAACGTCATACTGAAAGAATAGCGGATTTTATCCATTACCATTGAAACTGCGAAGCTCAGCCCGAGCATCGACTCATGGAAATTCTTGGCCTTGGCACTCAAGTGATGGAATGCGCGCGGGTGCGTCAGTTGCTCGACGAACACGCCGACGCGTTCCTCAAGCAGGCGTACACCGCCCGCGAGGTTCAGTTCTGCAACAGCAAGCGGCAAACCACGGAGCAATACACGGCTTTGTGGGCCGCGAAGGAAGCCGTGTTCCGCGCGTTGGGTACGACGTGGAAACGGGGAATGAACTGGACCGATGTGGAGGTTGTCTGCGACAACGGCGGTCCGCCGCACGTGGTGGTGAGCGGGGCGACCCGCGAACTGATGACCGCACGGGGAGTCAATCACATCCTGTTGACGATGGCGTTTTGCCGGTCCTTCGCCACGGCCACCGCGATCGCGGTTCACTCGGTCTCGCTGCCGGTAGCGGAAGATACCGCGCTCGACGATTGATGGCTGCTCGCGATGGCCACTCAGCATCGGGCCAGGGTAGTTTGTAAGGTTTTTCAACGAGCCGCGACCGCAAGGGGCTCGTTGAAAACTCACACGTAACTGCGGCCATCTGCTTAGAGGTGAATGGTCGTCGGGTAACCGGCGGCTTGAAGGTTCAAATCTTTCTGGTGGAAAGCCAGGGCGTTGTTACGCCCTGGCTGAGAAGCTGCATGACGGTCGGTAATTCAATACCGCGAAACAGCGACGCGGCTCGTTCAATGCGACAGTCTCATCGGGTTCCTGTATCAGAACTCGGTGAAGCCATCATCCGCTTTGGTTGAGCCAAGGCGGTCGAGTTCGTGAGCATGACCGTTCTTCATCGCCTGAGCCACAGCAGGCCGAGGCTTCGACTTCGCCGGTGCCTTCGTCTTGCCATTGCCAGCGGCAGCAGCACGGGACACCACAGGCCGAACCGACTCATTCTGACCCAACTTGAACCGGCTGACGAGTTCGCGAAGTTGGCCAGCCTGATCGGTGAGAGTCTGAGCCGTGGCACTCATCTCCTCCGTCTGACTCGCATTCCGCTGCGTCACCGTGTCCATCTGCGTCACGGCCTTGTTCACCTGATCAATTCCCGTCGACTGCTCACGGCTGGCCGCCGCTATCTCCGTCACAATGTCCGTCACACGCTTCACCGATGTGACGATCTCGGTGAGTGTGTTACCCGAACGATTGACGAGTTCGCTCCCCGCCTCCACCTTCTTCACTGAGTCTTGGATGAGAGCCTTGATCTCCTTGGCAGCGGTGGCACTGCGTTGAGCCAGGTTGCGAACCTCAGCAGCCACCACAGCAAACCCTCGACCTTGCTCACCAGCCCGAGCCGCCTCCACCGCGGCGTTGAGAGCCAAGAGGTTGGTCTGGAAGGCAATCTCGTCGATGGCCGTGATGATCTCCGCTATCTTCTTGGAAGACTGGTTGATCTCACTCATGGCTTCCACAGCATTGCCCACCACCTGACCACCCTTCTCCGCCACATCCTTCGAGCCACTGGCCAATTGACGCGCCTGCTGGGCACTGTCGGAGTTCTGCTTGACGGTGGCGGTGATCTCTTCCAGTGTGCTGGCGGTCTCTTCCAGGCTCGACGCTTGCTGTTGGGCTCCGGTGGCGATCTCTTCGCTGGCTGAAGCCAGTTGACCGGAGGCATCGGCCAGTTGTTCCGACACTTCCCGCACACCTTCGAGCGCTTCGCGGACGGCGGTGATAGCCTGGTTGAGGGCAGCAGCCATTTGGCCCACGGCGTCATCGCCGAGGTCAGCCACTTGCTGGGTGAAGTCTCCTGCGGACATCGCGTTCACCGTCAGCAGGATGGCGTCGACTTTGCGGCGGAGTTCAGCGGCTTGGGCGGCATCCCGTTCGGCGTTCTCCTTCACCTGTCGTTGGAGGTTCTTGTTGGTGGTAATGTCGGTGGCGTACTTGACGACCTTGTAGGGCTTGCCACTGACATCGAAGATGGGGTTGTAAGACCCTTGAATCCACACTTCCTTGCCACCGCGACCGACTCGCTTGAACTCCCCAGCCTGGTATTCACCCCGACCAAGCTTGGCCCAGAAGTCTCTGTATTCGTGGCTGGCAGCGAAGGACGGTTCGACGAACATGCTGTGGTGTCGGCCCTGGATCTCGCTCAGTGAGTAGCCCAGGGTGCTCAGGAAGTTCTCGTTGGCCGTGACGATGGTTCCGTCCAGTTTGAACTCGATCACCGCCTGAACTTTACTGACTGCTGCAATTTGGCCCTGGAAGTCCGCATCCCGCTCTCGCGCCGTTTGGAGAGTTCCGATTGCCGTGTTCAGGGCGGTCGCCAATCGACCGACTTCGTCCCGAGAATCGATCTCCGCTCGCTGGCTGAGGTCGCCCTTGGCCACACCCTCAAGCACTGTCACGGTTCGGTTCAGCGGCCGAGTGATGATCCGGGCGATCAGATACCCCAGAGTCAAACCCACGACGAGACCGCCAACGATCACTGCCAGCAACGTCACCCGCGCCGTCCGGAACGTCTGGACGCTGTCCTCGTATCCTCGTTGACTGACGCTGAATTTGCTTGTTTTCAAACCGTCCAGACCGGCCGCAAGTTTGTCGGCCACGACGATCGTGCTCTGAAGTTTCTGCAACGCTTCTTTGTCCTTGCCGGCCACCGCAAGGGCGATCGCGGCTTTGATGCCGTCAATCCACTCCGGAGCGACGGTCTTGATCTCCGCGAACTTCTGCTTCGTCTCCTGGGTGATCAAACAGGGTTCCGCCTTGTCGAGGTGAGCCTGGAAGTCAGCGAGGTTCTTGGCCGTCAAATCGGCGGCCTTCTGCTTCTCGGCGGGGCTACTCGCCAGAATCGTCACCCGGACCGATCGACCCGTGTAGGCGACAGAAGTGTTTGCTTCGTCGACCTCATGAAGACCCTTGAGGTGCTTCTCGTAAAGGGTCTCGGTATTGTCGTTCATGGATCCCATACCGGAGATGGCGACGTAGCCCATCACAACCATCAGAACGGAGAGCACGGAGAACCCGAGGATCAACTTCGTCATCGTGCTGCGATTGACAAACCAGGACATGTGGTCGGCTCCTGCGGAGATATAGATCGGTAGGTTCGTAATTGAGTCAGGCTGAGGTTAGATCGTCCCGCCCAACGAGGCGGTCGATGTTGAGCAGGGTGACGAGGCGGTCGCAAGAGCGCGCCATGCCGGTCATGAACGAGGTATCGACGCTCGCACCAAGATCGGGAGTGGGGACCAATTCGGACGCGCCGACATTGAGCACATCGGAGACGGCGTCCACAATCAATCCGACAATCTTGTCCCCAACGGTCACCACGATAATCACGGTGAACTGGCTGTATTCCGTCTCAGCCAGACCGAAGCGGGTTCGCAGGTCGATGATCGGGACAACGGTCCCACGCAAGTTCATCACTCCTTTGACTTCGGGCGGGGTGTTGGGCAGAGGAGTCACTTTCGAGTAGCCCTTGATCTCCTGCACACGCAGGATCTCCAGTCCGTAGTCCTCATCGGCCAGACGGA
>Ga0209062_1002622_pt1 | contig 23378 bp, 9 predicted proteins | sample Coa_R2_2_FD_187158 | JGI IMG/M metagenome (GOLD analysis project Ga0209062, IMG submission 187158) | Surface soil microbial communities from Centralia Pennsylvania, which are recovering from an underground coalmine fire - Coalmine... | ecosystem: Environmental > Terrestrial > Soil > Unclassified ... | reverse complement strand
AACACTCGCTGCATGGCATTGGGTTGCTTTCCTGGTTCTCCTGCTCCATCGTTGGACACTATTAACCACTTAGGTTCATAACAGGCTCTAAGCCCTCACTCGACCTTGGCACGCTCCAACAGCACTTCCGCATTCAGTCGGTAATACTTGGCAGAAGTCGCCGGAACCCAATTTGCGTACTCGGGCTTCCCGAGCCTCTCTTCAACGGCCTTCATGCGGGTCAAATGTGTTTCGTACGCAACGATGCGGGCGGCCTTCTCATTGCCACTCAGGGCGAGCTCGGACTCGAGCAGACGTTGGGCCCACATGAAGAGTTGATCGCAGGATTTATCGAACTCGGTGATGGTCATGTGCTGCTCGGCAATTACGTTTCGGTCGCCCGTGCCGCCGGATCCGATCCGTTCCCGCACTCTGCCGACGGCCAGCATGCGCTCCCGTGACGCCTTCTCCCAAATCTCGAATTGAGCCCTGGCGTAATCCCGGCGTTCCTTGAGCAGGGCGTTCATCCGATCCCCCTTCTGTGCTCCAGCTGCGGGCTCTTTCGCTGCCTTCTTCTCCGGTCGGGGCGATGACCCGGGCGGGTCACCCGCGGTGGCGACGAACGCAGCAGCGGTTCCCGCCAAGAGGACGCCGGCGAGGACGCACTTCGTCACCTTCGATATCACCGAGCCCATCATAATCTCCCGTGCGAGTTGAGCCACCCGTGGTGAACAGCCGGCTCTGATTGCCGACGTGATCATCTCTGGATCCACCGCCCGGAGCGTCCGGGGAGTGGTCACGGCCGCGAGAATGCCGACCGAGAGCGTCACGCCCCGCCGGGCGAGCCGCACGCGGAGAACCTCGCAGCCCCGCCGCACTCGCCCCTTGATGACCCCGCAGGTCACGCCCAGGGCCGCCGCAGCCACCTCCCGCGTCTCGCCCTCGAGGTAGCACAGTAGCAGGGGCAGGCGGTACCGGTCGGGGAGAAGGTCCAGTTCCGCGTGCAGCAGCGCACACGCCTCCTGCCAGGACAGATCCGGCCCGACTGGCGGGGCGACCGGTGCGGCGGCTCCGAGTGGCCCGGGACGACGCCGACTCCGGACCCGCAGTCGTACCGACACCCGGTGCGCTACCCCGTACAGCCACGGCCCGAGGTTCGGCCGCCAGTCCGCTCGCTGGGCACGTTGGACGAGGACGAGGAAGGTGGCCTGGACGGCGTCGGCGACGTCGTTGGGGTCGGCGAGTACCCGCGCTGAGGCCGCCCAAACCAGGTCGTAGTGCCGACGGACCAGCACCTCAAACGCATCCTGGTCCGCGTGCTCCGTGTACCGGTGGAGGAGTTCGCGGTCGGTCACACCAGAACCCGCGAGTTGGTCCATCCATCGACTGACGCTGTTGCCAATCCCCGTTCCGGACATCGTTCGGCCCTCGCTGCTTGCCTGCACTGTATTGCGCCCACACGCACCCGCGGTGCGCGGAATAGCCGACGTGCCCAACAAATATTCCAAAAATACAGAACAGCGGGAAACACCGCTTACCTACCCGAGGATAGCCGAGCTCAGCAAGGGTCTGGTGAGCGGACCACCTGGAAAGGCCGAGTGCATCGAGCACTCAATCCATTAGTTAGGGCTTGATCGGAGTGGTGACGATCCGCGGTTTGGGCGGCGCGTTCATACCGTCACCCAGGTAGAAGCTCGGATGCGGCGGTTGGTTGTAGCCCACGTTCTGCCAGGCGATGGCCAGGCGGTACTGCGGATCGTGCATGAGTGTATAGAGCCGCCGATCGGTCGGAATTGTCGTCGAGTAGATCCGGAGTTCTTTGTTGTCGGAGGTGCGGAACATCACCTCCTCGCGCCAGTCGCCCAGAATATCTGCCGAGAGAGCCGGAGTCGCCTTCGTGCCGTTGTTTGATGAGCAGTCGGTTGCCGTGAGAAGTGTCGTTTCGGTTTCTTTCTCCCAGTTCCATTTCGAGATCGTGGTGCGGTCCAGAAGTTCGCGTAGCGGATCGCCGTCCCACCAGATCGCGAAGTTGCACGATCGCGGTTTGCGGTTCGCGATCTTCTCCCCGCTCACGCTCCAGACACCTGCCAACCCTGGCCCCGACGCCCAGAACTCGGCTCCCCTATGGCGCGGATCGATATCGATCGCGACCCCGCGACCGACGTCCGCCGAGGGTTTACTCCAGAGTATCTTTCCGGTTTTTGCGTCGCGGAACGATACGCCACATTCGGGCCGCTTCTCGTGGATGTTGAACACTTCCAGTCCCGGCCGCTCTGGATCGAGGTCCGAGACGTGGAGCGCATCGCCGTGGCAAAGACCGGTGGAGTAAAGGCCCTTCCCGTCCGATCCCACACACATCGCGCCGTAAATGATGTCGTCCTTGCCGTCGCCGTCCACATCGGCAACGGAGAGACTGTGATCGCCCTGGCCGGCGTAATCGCGATTGCCGGGCGTGCCACTATCGAACGTCCAACGTTGGGTGAGTTTGCCGTTGCGCCAGTCCCACGCCACAAGAACCGTGCGCGTGTAGTATCCGCGGCAGAACACGGCGCTGGGCCGCTCGCCATCGAGGTACGCAACGCCAGCGAGGAAGCGATCGACGCGGTTACCGTAGTTGTCGCCCCAGTCGCTCACCTTGCCGCGTGGCGGGAGGTAATCGGCCGTTGCCAGTGCCTTACCGGTTAATCCATCGAATACAGTAAGGTATTCTGGCCCGTCGAGCACGTAGCCATCGGCATTGCGGTGATCGGCTTTCGAGTCGCCGATTACGGTGCCCGCCCCATCGACTGTGCCATCGGCGGTCTTGCAGATCACTTCCGCCTTGCCATCGCCATCGAGATCGTAGACGAGGAATTGCGTGTAGTGTGCCCCCTCGCGGATGTTTTTGCCGAGGTTGATCCGCCAGAGGAATGTCCCGTCGAGTTTGTAGGCTTCGAGCTTCGTCTCGCCCGTCTGGCCCTTTTGCGAGTTATCGCGCGGACGTTGTTCCTGCTTGATCACGATGTCGTACTCGCCGTCTCCGTCGAGGTCGCCGACGCTGGCGTCATTCGGCGTATGGCCGGGAAGCGTTTTGAGCGGAATCGATATATATGGTTGCGCGGGAGCGTTGGCGGGGAGAGTCCAGGCGGTACTCGGGTCCCCCTCAGTGCCGCCTACTATTGGACGAACAAAGTACCGGACCGACTTTGCGAAATCGACGCCCGTATCCTCGAAATGCGTGGTCTTCGTGAGCGGTTTGGCGTTGAGTTTCACGGGTTTGTCGTCGCCGGAGGCTCGGTAGAGATTGAACGCGATCGTTTCGGGATCGGTGCCGAGCAAACGCCAGGAGACGAACACCTTACCATCGCCCTGATGAAGCGCAACTACTCCACGGCCGAGCTTCTCCATATGGCGAACGGGACGCAATCGCGGCGCCGGCGCGATCCTGTTTGCGTCATCGCTCGCGCCGGGGCCAGCAACCGCAGCCAGAATGCCGAGTAAAAGTCCCCCAAGAACCGGAAGACGGGTGAACCCAAACATGCCCTTCTCCCTTAGCAGCGGTGGCGGAATGCGCCTCAAGACTGAAAGTAGGAACGAACCACAGAGACACAGAGAACACAGAGAAAGACAAAAGGCAGAGAATTGAACAGGATAACAGGATAAAACGGGATCAGAATCCATCATGTTCATCCTGTTATCCTGTCAAAAATGCTTCTTGCTTCCTCTGCATTCTCTTCCCACTGCGTGGGGATCTCGGCGGGCTGTCAGCGTTTCATCCGCCAGTCTACCTGGCCCTTGTATGCCATAGTTTCCTCGACCAACTGGAACAGGTCCGGGTCGTACTGCTTCAGGGTCTCGCGGGTGGTGATTGGGTGGTCGGCACGATCCGGAGCCGGCCCAGCGCCAACATCGAAGTACGCCTCTACCCCAGCGGCCCAGTACTCCGTTCGGTCGCGCCCCGCCGCTGTTCCCTTCCACAATCCACGCATGACGACCGCGTCGTACAGCTCTTTCACCCGGCGGTCGAACTCGGCGTCCAGGCGTTTCACACGCAACTCATACTGCTGCTTGTCCCGTCGCTTGTCGAACTCCAGATCGACCGGCCGCGTCGCGGTCACCGTGTACAAGCCGCGGGCAAACACTGCGATCACCGCGCATCGGCCCGGGAGCGGATCGCCAGCCAGCCTGAGCACATTCTCCTCGGGGACGACCATCAACTTGCGATCCGCGGCGTAGTCCAGGTACCGGGCGTTATCGAACCCAGGCTTGCTCGCGGCGTCCTTGAATTCCGGCAGGTCACTCAACTTCTCGTACTTCCCCAACACCACGAGCCGGCCGCCATCGGCGATAATCGCCTTTAGGATGTCGTGACGGTAAGCGAACATCTTCCGCACCGTGTCGTTGGCCTTGAGCAAAGCCTCGTCGCTGACACGTTTCGAACCGAGCACCGGGAACTCCCGGGCGAGACTGAGCTTGGTGTAGTACGGGTCGAACTTGAACTTCGCGGGCGGAGCAATGACGCTCGGCTGGCGGCGAGCTGGCGTATAACGCCAGTCGTCGGCCGGCTTCAGATTGAATGTGGTCCGTACTAACTCATACCCCTCTGGGTCGTACTGCTTGAGTTGCTCGCGCGTCCGCACCGGCCCGTGGTTCCAGTTGTTCACCCGGTTGCAGTCGAAGTAACTCTGCGCGATCTCGGCCCAGTACTCAGCCGGGTTCGACGCGGCGTAGGTGTTCTTCCACAATCCCCTATCCATCGCGCTACGGTACGTTCGGGCCAGCCGGCCCCGCCAGCCTGGATCAAGGCGGGCCAGCGCCGCGTCGATGGTGTGGCAGAACTCGTGAACGGCAATGCTCTCGTCGTCGTACCGATCCAGCGCGAGAGTGAGCAGATTCTCCTCCCCGAAGCTCGTCACGCCAAGCCCGCCTGTTCCTCGCACTCGCTCGTTGAGATACGCCGGGTTCCGGCTGTTGCGGTATTCCGGCATGTCGGTGTAGACCTGATCCTTGCCGATGATAATCAGTCGCGTGCCGCGCTTGGCCATCGTTTCGAGCACATCCGGCCGACCGGCGAGCAAGTGAATGACGATGTCGTGTGCGCGGAGGAGAGCTTCGTCGGCTACCTCCCCGGATGCAACGATCGACACCCCGCGAACGTCCACATGCTTCGTGTAGAACTTGCGGGCCACTCCGCGGTCGCGGTCGGGGTACTTCTCGAAGAACGCCTCCGGTGGGGCGGTCACCTTCGGCCGATCCGCCGACTGCTTCTCCACCGGTGGCTTCTCCGCTGGCTGCTTTTCAACGCCCTTCTCGATTGGTGCTGGGGGTGCATTCCGGTTCGGCGGTTCGGTACCGAGCAAGTGGCGTACGAAGAAGTCCTGGAGCCGCCGTTGACCGTAGGCACCGCCCATTCCGTGCCCGGCACCGGGAATCAGCACGAAGTCGAAGTCCTTGCCAGCCTTGATGAGAGCGTTGCACAACCGATAGGTCGATTCTGGCGGCACGTTGGTGTCCAACTCACCGACGATCAGGAGGAGTTTTCCTCGCAGCCGGTAGGCGTTGTCGATGTTCGAACTCGCGGCGTAGTGCGGGCCGACCGGGTAGCCCATCCACTGCTCGTTCCAACTGGCCTTGTCCATGCGGTTGTCGTGGCATCCGCACCCGGCCACGGCCACCCTATAGAAATCGCCGTGGAACAGAACTGCCGCCGTCGCATTCTGCCCTCCAGCCGACCCGCCATAGATGCCAACCCGGCTGATGTCGTACCACGGATACTTCGCCGCAATGGCCTTGTGCCACAGAATGCGGTCCAGGAACCCGGCGTCCTTGAGGTTCTTCCAGCAAGTATCGTGAAATACCTTCGATCGGTTGGCGGTCCCCATCCCGTCACTCTGGACAACCACAAAACCCAGATCGGTCAGATTCGAGAATCGACGGAACGGGCTGAACGCCTTCGGAACGAACGACCCCTGTGGCCCGGCGTAGATTTGCTCGATCACGGGATACTTCTTGTTCGGATCGAAGCCCTTGGGCCGACAGATGATTCCCCAGATGTCGGTCTTGCCGTCCCGGCCCTTGGCCACGAATACCTCTGGCGGTTCCCACCCGCCCGCCTTCAGATCGGCGATGTCGGCCTCTTCCAGTTTGGTGACCAGTTTGCCATCCTCGGCTCGACGCAGTTCGTGGATCGGTGCCTGGTCCACACGACTGTAGGTATCAATCAGGTACTTGCGCTCCGGTGAGTATTGCACCGTATGCGTGCCGTTCCCAGCGGTCAGGACGGTCAGCCCGGTGCCGTCGAAGTTGATCCGGTAATGGTGAATGAAGTATGGATCCTGGTCCAGGTTCTTGCCTGAAGCGCGGAACCAGAGCTGCCGGTTCGCCTCGTCGATACGATCGATCCCACGGACCACCCACTCGCCCGTCGTGATCGGGTTCTTGATCGTGCCGGTCTTCACGTCCACCAGATACAGGTGCCGCCAGCCGTCTTTCTCGCTGGCGTAGATCAGTTCGTCTGTCTTCGCGAGCCAGGTGATTGGAGGAACGCCAACGCTCTCGGTGTGGGCAGTCCAGATGAATGTATTGGTCTTTTCGTCGATCAAATTGCGGGCCGCGCCGGAGTGGGCGTCGACCTCGATCAGCCGGAAACGCTGGTGGCCGCGATCCACCTTTTCGTAGGTGAAGTGCCGGTCATCCTTGTTCCACCGGAGCCGCGGTCGGCCGAAGTCGATCCGATCCGTCTCGACTTTTGTGGCGGTCTTCGCCGTCAGATCGAATACCCACGGCTCGTAGGCAGTGAATTTGTCACCGGGCAGAGCATAGGGGCGCGTCGTGAGCTTCGCCCGTCCGCCACCGGATGGGGATGACTCGATCAGGTAGACTTCCTTGGTTTCCCCCGGCTCGATCCGGAATCCGACCACTGTTTTGCTGTCGGGCGACCACGATAGCATCCCGAAGGCGTTCCCCTCGGTGCCGGTCTTGCTCAATTGCACTGCGTCGTTGCCACCCTTCGCACGAACGAAGACGTTGTGGTCCTTGATGAAGGCAATCCACTTTCCGTCCGGTGAGGTGACTTCCCATGCCCCGCCCGGCGGTCGGCGGCGCGGATCGGGCTGCTGGTTCAGGAACGGCGACACAGCATCTTCGTCGGTCGGCAGAGAATCGGCAGCAAGGTCGGTGGGCTCTTCGACGCTGGCTTCTTTCTCTCCCTTCGGACCGGCGGTGCATTCGTAAGTGCCGAGGTCGCACGTCCAACTCTTTTCGGCGACAACGAACTGAACGGACTTGCCGTCGTCCGTGAACGTGATGCTGTTGAACGGCAGGCGGTCAGCACGGTACTCCTGTCCGGTGGCCTTCGAAAGCCCCATGGCGAGCTTCGCGTGGTCGAACGCCGGCCCTCGCGTACCTTTCTCGGCATCGACCAGAACGAACTCGCGAGTCCCGCCCTTGAGGTCGTTGCGGTACCAGAACCGCGTGTCGCCGGCAAACCAGTGTGGCGTGATCCGGTCCTTGTAGACTCCCGATGGTCGGCCGGACGGTCGCGAGGGCTGAAGCGGAGAGGCATCCTCCGCGCGAGCCAGCCCGAACCAGGTGGCGGCCGCCAGGATGAGCAGCAGGCTACGGACTGCGGTCACGGGCATCCTCCGGTTGGGAGCGTGAGAAGGGTTGGTCAACGAGTATATAACAAGCGTCTCTCAATTCCAAAAAAGCGTTTTTTGAATTCATATCGGAGGATTCTTGCGCCCCATCCGTTCCCCCGAGTCGCGTGGTATACTTCCATGCCAGGAGGATACACCCTCCACCTCGCTTCCAGCCTTCACCACTCGCCTCTTCCCCGAGAACAGATCGTGCGCGCACTCTCCACCCACTTCATTGTCGTCCCTGTACTCGTGATTGCACTCTTGACAATCCCATCCGCCGGTGCCGCCGACGCGATCCCCAACCCCGACACCGCCGGCCTTCCCGTACGTTCTGTCCCTGCACCGCTCCCACAGCGGCCTGTTCCCGAATGGACACGCACGCACTGGCGTGTCGGGCACCTGCCTGGAAGTCCCGAGATGGCCACCGAATTCTTAAAAGCAGGGTACAACGTGGTCACGCTCAATGTGCTGGGCAAGTGGGACGTGGTCGGCCCGTCGGCGAAACTCTACCCGCCCAGGCGGGTGAAAGAAGCCGAAGACTACATGCGCACGCACGTCGAGAAGTGCCACAAGGCTGGCGCGAAAGCCATCTTCTACATGGGACCCGTGCAGGTACCGGTCGGAAATCCTCTCTTCGTCAAGGCGCATCCGGACTGGCTCCGCATCCGACCCAACGGCAAGCCTGATCCCGAACCAAACTTCGCCAATATCCGCAGCGGCTATGCCGACTGGCTACTCGAACAACTCGCCTACGTGACCCGCGAGTTTGGGGTCGATGGCTACTGGTTCGATGGATACGCTCCCGTCCACCTGCATACCTACGACGAGGCCACGAAGAAGGCGTTTCGGGCGTTCTCGGGCGGGAAGGAGATTCCTCTCCCGCTCAAAGACGAACCCAATCGCTCGATGTTCTTCGACCCGACGAAGAACGCGACCGTTCGTCTGTACCTGGCGTGGCACGAGGATTACTTCGTGAAGTTCGCGGATCGGATGCGGGCGGCGATCCGCAAGGAGAACCCCGAGGCGATCATCTACGCCAATCACTCCGCGAACAGGACGTGGTACTTTCCGAACGCATACATGGGCGAGTACCCCATTCACTACGCCGGGGCCGTGGATATCTCGTCGGTGGAACTGTACTGGGACGTGCCCGGCGACCCACTCTATCAGCAATTTGTGTATGCCTTCATGCAAGGTGTCACGCAGGAGCGCGGAGCGTCCGTGTGGATTCAGCCCTCGGCACACGGTATCTCCGGCATCTCTTCGCCAGTCGAGATCCAGCTCCGCGGGCTGGAAGGACTCCCGTGGGGGGTGATCCCGGAGTTCGTCGAGTCTGCCGGGCGCGAAGAATACCACAAGCTGCATCTGACGAACCTGAAGGCCCGTGAGCGCTGGCTGGAGAACACGCGAGCCGTTTCGTATGTCGGCGTGGTCGCGTCCGAGCAGACACGTAGCCTCTACGCTCGCGGCGCTCTCCCACTGTACTTCTCGCACACCCTCGGCGCTTTCAAGACGTATCTGGAAAAGCACGTTCCGGTGCGTGTGCTGACCGAACACGATCTGGAGGCTGCGAATCTGCACGGCGTGCGGGTTCTGGTGCTGCCGAACGTTGCGTGCATGTCCCCGCGTGCCGCCGAGGTTGTCCGACGGTTCGTCAAGAGCGGCGGCGGGCTGGTCGCCACCTTCGAGACGTCACTTTACGACACCCACTTCACGAAGCGTTCGGACTTCGCACTGGGCGACCTGTTCCACGCAAAGTACGCCGGCACCAACATCGTGACTCAGCGCGTCGAGAACCTGTCCCTGACGCTCGACGCGGATCATCCGATTCTCGATGACCCCATCATCAAATCGAAGCAAAACACCGCGTGGCTCAAGCCGGGGAATCCGCCCACGAAAGGGCCGCTCGCGCTCATTGCCAGCGCCACCGAGGTCGATCCGCTCGTCGGTGCGCAGGTTCTCTCTACATACAACGTCGCGGCGCCGGCAACGAAGGCGAGAGAACGCTACCCCGCATTAATCGCCTCGGAGTATGGGAAGGGGCGCGTGGTCTATTTTGCCGCGTCGGTGGACAAGGGGATGTTCTTCTACCCGGATGCCTACATGCGGCAGATGCTCCACCGCGCGACAATGTGGGCGGCGCGCGACGTACCCCCGCCGATGGAGGTGGATGGGCCACTCATCCTCACGACCACGTTCCGCGAACAGCCTGATTCGAAACGGTTCATGGTGCATCTTCTAAATCAGGGGAGTTCGTGGGGCCAACATTCGATCTACCAGAAACTCGCGCCTCTCCCCGATGAGTTAAACAAACAGTGGGGCTTCCCGAACCAGTCGGAGTTGCGCGGAACGTGGCCGGTGCGCGAGGAGGTGATTCCGCTCAACAAAATCCGCGTCCGGTGCCGCATTCCGGGCGTCACGAAAGCCACGCTCCAGCCCGGAGGAGTTAATCTGCCGCTAACAAAGACCGCAGACGGCGTGGTCGTGACCGTAAACGATCTGGAAATGCACGCAATGATAGTCTTCGAGTGAATGGAGTCCGTGATGAAAACCGCGATTCGTCTGAGTGGCCTTCTGGCTCTCGCGGCGAGTGTGCTCGTGGCTCACGCCAGTGCGCCGCCTGAGCTGCCTGCGAAAGTGAAGATTGAAACCATCGATGACCTGTGGGCCGGGTTCGATCCGCGTGCCCTGCCACTCAAGATTGAGGTGGTGAAGAGCTGGGACGAAGGGGACATTACGATTGATGCGCTATACTTCAACGGCGAAACGTTCGACGGCGAAACGACGCGCGTATTTGGCTACTACGGCCGGCCCAACAAGGTGAAAGAAAAGATTCCTGGCGTGCTGCACATCCACGGCGGTGGCCAGACTGCCGGGCGTGACTGGCCGCGGTTCTGGGCCAGGCGCGGCTATGCCTGCTTGAGCTTCGACTTCTGCGGCAACACCAACTTCCCGGAGTTCGGCCCCAGTTACAAACGCGAACACTACACGCGCTGGGCAAAGGTGTCTGCTGACATGCTCAAGTGCGGCGGGTGCACGCAGATGAAGCCAACGCCGCGTCACAACCCGTGGTTCCACTGGTCCCTGGCCGCACGGCGCGGGCTCACTCTTTTGGAGAACGCGCGCGAGGTCGATCCCGACAAACTCGGCATCTTCGGCATTTCGGTCGGCGGTACCCTGACGTGGAGTGTGGCGTCGGTCGATGAGCGGGTCAAGGTGGCCGCTCCGATCTACGGATGTGGCTGGGAGTTCTATCCGTGGCCAATCGACCCCACCGCGCGCGTCGATGACGATCTCAAACTGTGGCGCAAGTTGATCGCGCCGGAGGCGCATGCCTCGCGCGTGAAATGTCCGCTGTTGTACCTGAGCGCGACCAACGACGGACACGGACGCATGGATCTCGCCTTCCGCACTCTCGATGCGCTCGGGTCGAAGGTCCGCAGTCAGGTGTTCACGCCGAATTACGATCATCACGTCGAGCCGGCCGAGGCGAAGTCGCTGGCGCTGTTCATGGACTGCCACTTGAAAGGCAAACTCACAAAGTGGCCCGAAACACCGTCTATTACTTTTGCGGCTGGATCCACGGGTGTGCCGGAGATTCGCGTTGCGCCGGCGGACCTGGAACAGGTCGATCGCGTGGATGTGTACTATTGCCTCAACAACGACTGGCCCACGACGCGATTCTGGCGCACCGCCACGGATGCGAAGCGTCGGGACGGCATGTGGGTTTCACCCGCGCCGTTCCTGGCGAAATCGGACGTGTTGTTTGCCTTCGCAAACGTCACTTACACGAGTGGAGTTCGGATCAGTTCACGATTGGTGAAAAAAACAGTCGCGGAGCTTGACGACGCGAAGCCGACACTCCAGCGACAGACCCTCATCGACGCGATGGACACGCCCACGGACTGGAATTGGGTGCCCGCGTACACCGACCCGTGGCGCCACGACCGGTATTTTGCCGAATGGAAGGAGCGAGGTGAGAGCGGGTGGACGCTCGACCCAAACACCTTCAGCCACAGCAAGACGATGCACTATCACTTCGGCACCCGCAAGATCGGTGACCCGCAGTTCCGTGGTGCCGGACGCAAGATACTTCTGCTCGACTACCTTGCAGACCATGCTCCAGAGAGATTAATGGTCCAACTCAGGAACCGCATGTCGGGGCAGAACCCGGTCGAGTATACCTGCGAAATCAAGCTGCCGGGAATTGGCGAAGGTGCCTCGCGTACCATCAAAATGGAGGCTGGCGATTTCCGCGACGCGAGCCAGAAACAGCTCTCGGACTGGAGCGGCGTGGAGTTCTTCATACTCAACGGCACGAATCCCGCAAACAAGCCGCCTGTGTTCAAACACCTCCGCTGGACGGAGTGAATAATCGCCGCTTAACGAAGGTGCTGATCCGCCGGGTCTGCTCTTGCCACCGCCTGTGCAGGAAGCCATCATCGGGCCAGTTCCGCTGACGCAGAGAACGAAGCTGCCGCGCTCGTGGTGAAGCTGGGTCAGCCGTGACGAGAAGCAGTCCGGCACCGGTCCGCCAGCGTGTCCGGATCGTGGAGCAGTTGAATGTCCTCGAACCAGAGCGACCCACACGACGCGACTAGCGTCAGGAAGTCCGGCACCGGGTCGCTTGGTGCGGGCCGCCGCCCGTGCCCCACGAAGACTCCGTCCACCCAGGTGGTGATTTCGTCCGTCGGCCCGAGGGCAACCAGTCGTAGCCGGTCCTCGCGGTCTTCCTGTTCCTCAAGGTCTCCGTTGCGGGTCAGTGCCATCTTCAGGGTCGCGCCATCAGTCTGGGCGGGGCGCGCGGCCCGGTAGCGGCAGAGGTCCCGCCATTTGTTGAGGAGCAGTGTCCGCAGCCAACTCCGGAAGCTCTGGGGGCCCTTGTGATCGAACATGGGCAGTTTGTGGACGAGCAACAGCAACACGTCCTGGGCGAGGTCCGCAGCGTCGGCGTCCTGTGCCCCCGCGCGCCGAGCCCAGCGCAAAAGCAGGGGCGTGTAGAGATGAACGAACCGCTGCCAGTCTTGCGAGTTGGCGCCTTGTTGGAGCCGGTACAAGAGGCTGACGGAAGTCGTGATCAAGCGGTACTCCGGACGGCAGCGGGTCGGAGCCTGTTCTCGGCTCTATTCCTGCCACTATACCTGGTTCCTGATGTTGAGCGCCGCGAGCAGCACGGTCGACGACACGACCGAGTCAGTGAAGATGGCCCGCTCCCCCCGCGTGTTCAGTGGGCGAAATGAGTCATACGTGATTACGAATGCATGGATAATCCGAACCGCAAATCGGTAGGCGTGTTGAGCGAGTATCCGTCCCAACCCAAGGTTGCGGTTTGAAAAGACTTACGTTTTTTCCCTCGGCCGGCAAGCCTAACTGGCGTGGCGCAAGCGGTCGCAGAGAATGGGTCGGCTCCAAGAGTACACGGCCCACACGTCAGTGTGCCATCAACGCACATCTGTGCATCTTCGCTCCCTCTGCCCCACTGCGTTGACGCTCTGACGCAAGCGTTCGCGCCTTTCGCTTCACTCCAATGTGTCCCGACTACGAAGTGAACTGCATCCCGACCTTCCCCCCCACTACAGATCGAATAAATGAGAATGCCGCCTTCCCGCCCTCATTTAGTAGCAAATGAGAACACCTCCTGGCGGGTTCTCATTTATTCAACCAGGACATGAACTTCCTTCCCCAAACGGAAAACGAGGATTCTGCACGCTCCTCTGAAGATAGGCATGGGAAATGATCTTGTGGGAGGATCGTTCATGCCACTGGCCCATGGCGTTGCGGTCCGCAACCGCTGCGCTCGCCTGCGTGGAACAGCCGGAGGAGAAAGGGTTGACCAAACCAATCCATGCGCTGGTCGTTGCAGCCACAGAAGAGGACACTCTCCCGCTTGTGCGCGAACTTCAGAATGGAGGCTTTGCGCTCACATTTGACTGCGTCGAAAAAGCCGATGCCTTCCAGAACGCGACACGCCGCCAACAGCCGGACATTGTTCTCGCGAACGATCGTGTGCCGGGTTTTGCTGTTTGGGATGTGATCGGCATGTTGCGCGAGTATTGTCCGGACATATCGCTGGTGGTCATCTCGAGCGTGGGTGATGAGGAGACAGCAGCCCATCTGATTCGCGCCGGGGCAGCGGCGGTTCTTCCACAAGGCAACCTTGCCCGACTTGTTCCGAGTGTGGAGCGCGAGCTGGCTGTTCGAAACCGACAGCGGGGTGGGCAAGCTGGAACCGAATTCTACCGCTTGTTGATCGAAAACACGCTCGACATTGTGACTGTGCTATCGCCGGAGGGGACGATTCTGTACGAAAACCCTTCCATTGAACGGGGCACCGGATTTAAACCAGAGGAATTGATTGGGCACAATTCGCTGGAATTCATTCATCCGGACGATCAGCGCACCGTAATAGGAACAATCCAAGCCATTGCCGAAGGCGCTCCAGCAGGTCGGTTGGTTCAATATCGTTTCCGCAAAAGTGATGGCTCCTGGATGCACGTGGAGTCTCGCGGATTGCTCCATCACGAGAAGGGCCAGCAACGGATCCTGGTGAATAGCCGGGACATCACTGCACGGAAACAATTCGAGATCCAACTAACACAACTCAATCGCGCTCTCCGCGCGATCAGCCTCTGCAACCAGACTCTCATTCGCGCAAAAGACGAGAGCGAATTCCTCAACGAAGTGTGTCGCATCGTTGTTGAGGTGGCCGAGTATTGCGCGTGCTGGATCGGGTTTATCCAGAGCGATCAGACGAAGATGGTGAAACAGGTCGCGCAAGCCGGCCAAGAAATGGAATACTTCGAGAACATCCACATCAACCTCGAAGACACTCTGCGCGGGGACGGGGCAACCGCCACAGCCATCAAGACCGGCCAGATGTGCGTGTGTCACGATACCAGCACGGATTCACGCTTCGCGCGATGGTGTGACGAAGCCAGAAGACATGGGATCGCTTCCGCGGTTTCGCTTCCGCTGTTCGTCGACGGGCAGATTCTGGGTGCGCTGAGTATCTATTCCCAACAGATCAATGGGTTTGGAGAGAATGACCTCCAACTCCTGAAGGAATTCGCTGGCGACATTGCCATTGGAATCGCCGCATTACGCACGCGTGCCGAGAAAGATCGCATCACCGAACAACTCCGTATTCGGGAAGAACGGTATGCACTGGCTATGTCGGCCACCAACGACGGACTGTGGTCCTGGAACATCCCAAGTGGTGAGGTGTATTTCTCACCCCGGTGGAAGGAGATGCTCGGCTATCAAGACGGCGAACTGCCGAATCAGTTGGAAGAGTTTCGGAGCCGCTTGCACCCCGATGAGAAGGACAAACTGCTCGCGGATCTGGACCGATTTACCGCCGGCACGGTTCCGCGCCTGTCGAGCGAATTTCGCATACGCCACAAGGATGGCTCGTACCGCTGGTTATATGGCAGAGGGGCGGCGCTGCGCGATGATGCGGGTCGAGCGTTTTATATCGCTGGTGCTGGCACAGACATCACCGAACGGAAACGCGCGGAAGAAAATCTTCGCGAGAGCGAGGAGCGATTTCGCCGCTACTTCGAACTCGGTTTGATCGGAATGGCAATTACCTCCCCCGCCAAGGGGATGCTGGCTGTGAACGATGAACTGTGCCGAATCCTCGGCTACACGCGTGAGGAACTGTTGCAGAAGTCGTGGGCCGAACTGACTTACCCCGAGGATGTGGCCAGCGATGTCGCGCAGTTCGATCGGGTGCTGGCGGGAGAGACGGATCGATACCGCCTCGACAAGCGGTTTCTCCGCAAGGACGGCCGAGTCATCGATACCACGATTTCGGTGACGTGTGTGCGTCGACAGGATGGCTCAGTCGATTACTTCATGGGAATGCTCCAGGATATCACCGAACAGAAACGGACTGCGGCCGCTCTAACCTTGTTCCGGACACTCCTTGACCGGGTAACGGACTCGATTGAAGTGATCGATCCGGAGACGGGTCGTGTGCTCGATGTGAATGAAGCAGCATGCACCTCGCACGGCTACACTCGCGAAGAGTACCTCTCGTTGCGCATCCCGGAGTTGGACCCCACCATGAGTGGCCTGAATGCGTGGGCACGACAAGTAGAGAAACTGCGGCGAGAGGGCTCGGTTATTGCCGAGGGCTGGCATCGCAGGAAAGACGGCTCGCTGTTTCCAATGGAGTTCCACGCCACTTACGCCCGCCTGGACCGAGACTATCTGGTAACGGTTGTGCGCGATATCACCGTGCGAAAGCGGCAGGAGGAGGCGCTGCGAACGAGCGAATACCGATTCCGGAGGTTGATGGAGGTTGGCATCATCGGTGTACGCATCGCCAATCTGCGGGGTGAAACGGTTGAGGCGAACAATGCCTTCCTCCAAATGCTCGGCTACACGCACGCCGATCTGGAGGCGGGTCAACTCCATCAAAATGCCATCACCCCCGCCACTCCCAGCTCACAACACGCGTTGTTGATGACACAGGTCCGCGAAACCGGCAGCTTTGGCCCGACCGAGGCGGAGTATGCGCACAGGGATGGTCACCCTGTTCCCGTCCTCATTGGAGGGGCCCTTCTGGAAGGAGAGCAGCCTACGATCATCTCCTTCGCGCTCGACATCAGCGAGCAGCGCAAGCGTGAAGACGAACTTCGCCGCCTATGGCGGGCAATTGAACAGAGTCCTGCATCGGTGATCATCACCGACGCGAACGGACTCATCGAATACGTGAACCCCAAGTTCACACTCGTTACTGGCTATGCGTCCGGCGAGGTGATCGGAAAGAATCCACGCATCCTGAAATCAGGACAGCATACGGCGGAGTTTTACCGGCAGATGTGGCAAACAATGATGGACGGTCAGGAGTGGCACGGTGAATTGTGCAATCGCGCCAAGAATGGCAGGCTGTTCTGGGAAGCCGCTTCCATCTCGCCGGTACGTAACGGTCGTGGCGAAGTCACCCACTACATTGGCGTAAAAGAAGACATCAGCATCCGTAAAGAGGCGGAACGGCGGTTAGAACATCTCGCCCTACACGATCCGCTCACCGGATTGCCAAACCGTGCGCTGTTTCACGAGGAGATCACCCGCGCAATGGCGCGAGCCCAGCGAAACAAAACTCAGTTCGCTCTGTTCTTCCTCGACCTGGACCGCTTCAAGAACATCAACGACACTCTCGGTCACCCCGCAGGCGACGAACTGCTGCGCCAAGTGGCGTCGCGCTTGCGCAATGCTCTTCGCGCAAGCGATACGATCGCGAGATTGGGAGGGGATGAGTTCGCAATCCTGATCTGCGATTTCACTTCCGCCGAGGCAGTGGCTGTCGTCGCCCGTAAGGTGTTGCATGGACTGGCGGAGACATTTCATATTGCAGGTCAGGAAGTCCACACGAGCGGAAGTCTCGGCATCACGCTCTTTCCCACGGATGCGACCGACGCAGAGGGACTTTGCCGCAACGCCGATCTCGCCCTCTATCAGGCGAAACGCACGGGACGAAATCGTCTCTGCTTCTTCTCCGAGGAGATGGATCGCGATGCTCGTGCGCGAGCTGCGCTGGAGTCCGACCTCCGACGTGCGATTGAACACAATGAATTGTTTCTTCTGTACCAACCGATTGTCTCGCTGACCGACGATAGTATCACTCGGGTCGAAGCGCTGGTTCGCTGGCGGAACCCGCTGACGGGTGTTGTTTCTCCCGGGCAATTCATTCCCGTGGCGGAGGAGAGCGGATTGATCATTCCGATGGGTGAGTGGGTTCTTCGCGCTGCGTGTTGGCAACTTCGCCGGTGGCAAGACCAAGGCATGAACCACCGAGTCTCTGTGAATATTTCTCCCGCGCAATTCCGGCATGAGGACTTCGCGGAAATGGTTACGAGCACCCTCTCCGAAACAGGTGTGAATCCTGCGGGGCTCGACCTGGAAGTGACGGAGACGAGCTTGATGCACGACATTCAGGTCGGCAGCCGGATGATGACCCAACTCCACCAGCTCGGGATTCGCTTTTCGATCGACGATTTTGGGACGGGTTACTCGTCGTTGAACTACCTCCGCCGACTCCCGGCAGACACACTCAAGATCGATCAGTCCTTTGTCCGCGACATTGCGATCGAGCCGCATAACGGATCGATCGTCAAGGCGATCATCCATCTCGGTCACGACCTCCACATGCGTGTTCTGGCCGAAGGAGTCGAAACAGAAACTCAAGTCGAGTATCTCCAGGCACACGGCTGTGATGAGGTCCAAGGGTTCCTGTATTCCCGCCCGGTCACCGCAGGAGAGATCGATGCACTACTGAAACAACCACGGAAGGAGCCTCAAATGAAGACTCCTTCCATTCCCTTTCTTTCCATCCCAACTGGCAGCCCATGCAACAACTCAAAACCGTGTTAGTGAATCTCGCGGGCAGTTTCCTCCCCGCTGTCGAAAGCGAACTCCGCGACTATGGCGGCATTGTGGACGCCAGCTTCCCGGACGTGTCCGCCGCGCTCACTCATTACCACATTCCGTTGGGAGAGAAGCGGTTGTTCGTGATCGAACTGCGCGACGCGACCGATGTAGCCCGACTGTCGCAACTCACAGACGGCTTTCCCGGTCAGCCAGTGTTGGCGTTGAGCCAATTGCAGGACGCTCAGACGCTTTTGATTGCCATGCGCGCCGGCGCAACGCAGTTCGTACCCCTGCCCATGAAACAGGGCGACTTGCGCGAGGCGCTCGACCGGATATCGCGGCAATTCGGTCTGAGTCCTAACGCCGGGCGGCTCATCGCCGTGACGGGCGTCACGGAGGGATGTGGAGCAACGACGATTGCCCTCAATCTCGCCTGTGAGGCCAAGCGGATCGGCGTCGAGCAGAGCTTGCTGATGGAACTGGGTGGCCGTATCGGCCGACTCGCTGTCATGCTGGGAATTACCCCGCAATACACCACTGTCGATCTGCTTGGCGACATGAATGCCGTTGATCTCGATGGTCTTCGGAAGACCGTGACGGGAGTCCAGAAAGGACTCACGATTCTCCCAGGCGCCTATCAAACAATCCCCACGAACACGCCTCCCGTGTCGGCCATCCTCCGTTTGCTGACAATGGCCCGTCGCATCGCCAACCTTGTCGTACTGGACATGACTTGCACGTTCGACGAACTCTATTTTGGTGTGCTCAAGGTCGCTGATGATGTGGTGTGCGTCGCCGAGCAGAAGGTGCCTTCGGTCCACAGCCTGATGTTGGTGCGCGAGGCGATGACAAGCCGAGGAATCCATGCTCGGCCGTTCTACGTTATCAATCGCTATTCGGAGGGTATGCCCGGAGCCACACTGGAAGAGATTCGCAGCCTATTGCCCGGTGCGCAGTTGTATCCGGTGCGCAGTGATGGCCGCGGAGTGATGGAGTCGATCAACTTTGGGAAACCGCTCCGCGACGTCGCGCCGCACTCGCCGGTTCTCGAAGACCTGGAACGGTTGATGCGCGCGATCGTGGGCGATCACGTCGAATCGGCCACCGCACAAACGAACTGGCTGCGTCGTGGACTGGGCAGGTTATTTGGAAACGGTTGATCGAGACTGCCGACGCTGCCAGAATCACGCTTCGAGAAGGTTACGAGGAGCAAACAGGTCAGCGGGAAGTGGGAAGCCCGCCTGAGTGAATTGCGACTCCGATCTCGGTCGAACTCCCATTGCTTGAAACCACCCTCGGGCCTTACCGGTCGGATCGACATCGAACTGTTGATAGTGAAAGAGTTCTTGGAGAGTGATGATGTCCCCCTCCATGCCCGTCACTTCCGTGACGCTCGTCACTTTCCTTCCGCCGCCCGAGACACGGCTCACCTGAATAATCAGGTTCACGGAACTGGCAATCTGTTGCCGGATCGCGCGGAGCGGTAATTCCAGACCGCTCATGATGACCATCATTTCCAACCGGGAAAGAGCGTCGCGCGGAGTGTTGGCGTGCAGCGTCGTCATCGAGCCAGCGTGGCCGGTATTCATCGCCTGGAGCATATCCAGAGCCTCGGCCCCACGACACTCGCCAATGATAATCCGATTGGGTCGCATTCGCAGGCTGTTCCGCACAAGGTCGCGGATCGTCACTTGCCCTTTACCCTCCACGTTGGGCGGTCGACTTTCGAGCGACGCAACGTGTTCCTGCTGGAGTTGCAACTCGGCGGTATCTTCGATCGTGATGATGCGTTCGCTCGCGGGGATGAATGCCGAGAGAGCGTTCAAGAGCGTTGTTTTTCCACTCCCCGTGCCACCGCTCACAACGATATTGAGGCGTGCCCGAACCGCAGCGGCGAGGAACTCGGCAACCTCGGTGGGCAGGGCTTTCAGAGTGACCAGATCGCTCATATTCAGCCGGTGGGCACCAAAGCGCCGGATCGAGAGCATCGGCCCTTTCAGCGCCAGTGGCGGAATGATTGCATTGACACGCGAACCATCCGGGAGCCGCGCATCCACCATTGGCGAGGCATCATCGACCCGGCGACCAACAGTGGCAACAATCCGGTGAATGATTTCCAGGAGGTGATCGTCGTCGCGGAAGCGAACTTCGGAGCGTTCCAGCCGACCCGCTCGCTCCACGTACACTTGCTGTGCGCCATTCACGACAATGTCGCTGATGGTGGGATCGCGGAGGAGTTTCTCCAGCGGTCCAAAGCCCAGCACTTCGTCGAGAAGGTCGTTGAGAATCTCCTGCCGGATCGCGAACGAGAGATGCGGAGCGTCCTGCTCCAGGAGCGTCTGTGCGGCACGCAGAAGAGTGTCGCGCCGGCGTTGCGGAGGAAGCTTCTCGATCTCGGCAACCGAAGCATGTTGAATCAACCGCGAGTGGATCGCACGCAGGAGGTCATCGCGATACGCACCGTCTCCCAGAGTTCGCGGCGTCCCCGAGACCGGTGACGTGGGCGTGGAAGCGGTTTGTGCAACGGTCGGACTCGGAGCGGGAACCGGCGGTAGCGTGGCTTTTGGCGGGGGAGTCTGATCCGCGAGCGGTTCCGTTTTCGATGTTCGATCTTCCCGGAGTGAGTGGAGATAGTTTATGCGAGATGACATGGGCTTTCCTGGGCGGGAACCGCTGAGTGTGCTATTCTAATCTAGGTCGCAAATGGGAGGGAGGGAGGAAGATTCCTGAGCTCCGGACCGGCGTTGCGCCGCCCGAAATCCACCGAACTGAGTTCATCGACCACAAGACGATATCCAACGATATCCAAGCCGGACGTTCTATTGCGGCAATTCGAACGAGGAAGGCATCTGTTTCGGCGTTCGTAAGGCCTCCGGGCTCCTGGCACGCGCACGACAACGAATCCCGGGCCCCGGCCACCTAATCCCAATCTAGGATCCCGGCTTGATCCTCTCCCCTTGCCGCGACGCGAACGCAACGCATGTTCGCGGTTGCTGGGTGGACGATTTGGTTCTGGGTGAAATTCCACCAGCGGCGTAGCACTCAAGCGTTACTGGCGCGGTTGAAGAACTCCGCGGATGCCAGGATCTCCGCCGCCACCAGTGACGGGTTCACTCCGCTTTCCAACTGCGATTCATACATCGCCAGACCCGTCGCATCCGCACTCCGCTGCAAAAACTGGGCATAGAACGCGTTCACCGTCAGTTCCGCCGCCTCTGTCGAGTACAGGATTCCCCGCGCCACAGCCGCACGCGACATTCCGTTCGCCAACAACTGCACGTACAAATTGATCTCACTTGTGCTGCCCGTGCGACCTAGAATTGTCCGGTAGAGCGACTGTACATAGTCGCTCGCATCGGCATGCTCACTCGTGTATTCCGCCGACGTCACCAACATGATGACCACCTGACGCGGGTCCATACCCCGTTGCAACAGTGAGATGTACAGCCCCTCGCCACCGGAGTCCGCTTGGCGGCCCAGATACGTCTGGTAGAAGCTATCCACCTCGTCCTTCAGGTATTCCGCCGATTGGAACAACCCAGCGGCAATCGCATCACGACTGTCGACGGTAGAGGTGAAGGGGTTATCGGGCTTGGAATCGGCAATCGGGTTACCGCCGATTTCGGTGGTGCCGGGGTCACGACCCAGAACCGCCTGGTAAAGCGACTGGATGAACGCCGCGTTAGATTTCGCTGGAGTTGGCGGCTGGAACAGGTCCGAACTGGCGGTGATCGGCAATATCGTGCTGGTCGGACGCACACCCAGATTTGCATTCATCGGTACAGCGTCTGGGATTGTGACAACCAGAGGGCTGCCCGTCGCCTGCTCCAGTGCTGTCAACGCCACTTCCACCGTATAGCTACCCGCGGGCATCCCCAGCAGGTCGAGAGTGTACGCACCGTTGGCGTCGGTCGCGGTGCTGGGATCGTTGGCTTCGAGTATACCGGTGCCGTTGAGGTCCACGAACACCGTTTGCCCGGCCAGACCCATGTCCCCACTGTCGAGAGCACCGTTATCGTTGTAATCGAGGAACACGACCCCCGAGAGCGAAGTCTCTGGTGCAGCCGGGATAATGGCCGGGGGGGCGGCCTGGGTCAGGGTGATGGATTGACCCAACAAGGTGATGTGTGCCGTGCGGGGAGTGGTGCTCGTGTTGGCCGTGTAGCTGTATGACACGATGCCGTTGCTCGTGTCCGTGATCGTTAACCAGCTCTGGTCGCTGGTGGGTGCGAAGATGCCGGTGAGCGATTGTGTCGAGGGGAGGACGACTGACAACTGACTGGAGCCGGCAGCATCAGTCAGTGTGACCGGAGACGTCGGCACATATGCCCGTACCAATTCCTTCACTGCGCTGTGGTTCCGGTCGGCGATGTAGACGTTGCCCGAACTGTCCACCGCCAGACCAAAGGGCTCATCCAGTCCACTGACGGGAAGTGTGTTGATGGTGCCTGTCGATGCGACATACTCCTTCACCGCGTTGTTGCCAGCGTCGGCAATGTAGACATTGCCCGAACCGTCCACCGCCACACCTTGGGGGCTGCTCAGCCCACTGGAGACGAGTGTGGTGAGGGTGCCCGTCGCCGCCACATACTCCTTCACCACGTTGGTTCGGTCGGCGATGTAGACGTTGCCCGCACTGTCTACCGCCACACCCGTGGGCTGTAATAGCCCGGTGGAGATGAGGGTGGTGAGGGTGCCCGTCGCCGCCACATACTCCTTCACCGTGTTGTCGCCATAGTCGGCAATGTAGACGTTGCCCGAACCATCCACCGCCACACCAAAGGCGGCGAATAGTCCGGTGGAGATGAGGGTGGTGAGGGTGCCCGTCGCCGCCACATACTCCTTCACCGTGCTGCTGCTGTTGGCGTCGGCAATGTAGACGTTGCCAGCACTGTCCAGCGCCACACCAAAGAAGAGGCTCGGTCCGGTAGAGACGAGTGTTTGGACCGTACCCGTCGCGGCCACATACTCCTTCAACGCGTCGCCGAAGCTATCGGCGATGTAGACATTGCCCGAACCATCCACTGCCACACCTTGGGGGCTGCTCAGCCCACTGGAGACGAGTTTGGTGACGAGATTGGCGGCGGAATAATTGCTGCCGGCCTGAGTGACGCTCAGAGTCAAGCCATCAATGGTCAGCGTACCCGTCCGCGTCGCACCTGTATTCGAATCAAAGGTGAACGTCACCACACTATTGCCCGTACCAGAGGCAGTCGTGTGCAACCAGGATGCGTTGCTCGTCGCTGTCCAGGTGTCGGTGGTCGTCAACTCTACCGAGTCCGTGCCCATCGCTGGCCCTTCCACCAAGGCAGAGGTGCCCAGATGCGGGATGCCCGCCTGAGTGACGGTGATAGTCTGGCCCAGAACGGTGATGTGTGCCGTGCGGGCGGCCGCGCTGGTGTT
>Ga0209062_1002617_pt1 | contig 23401 bp, 15 predicted proteins | sample Coa_R2_2_FD_187158 | JGI IMG/M metagenome (GOLD analysis project Ga0209062, IMG submission 187158) | Surface soil microbial communities from Centralia Pennsylvania, which are recovering from an underground coalmine fire - Coalmine... | ecosystem: Environmental > Terrestrial > Soil > Unclassified... | reverse complement strand
CATGCTCGCCTAGAGAATTGAAGCATGTGGACTGAACAATTAGACCCTGGCTGGTTTTGAAGCGCCCATAAGTGGCTGGTTTTGAAGCGCCCATTGACATGAGATTGTGGCCGTTTTGGTGAGCAGGGTTGAACTGCCACGACCTGTTCGTAAGGCCGTTATCAACGCCATTCAAGCCTAATGGTTGATTGTGATGCCCAATCGCTCTTGGTGGGCGAGGCCCGGCGACACTTTCAAGCTCCGAGATGAATGTGGACGATCGGACAGGGAGGGGGACGAACACGAACCATCACTATGTTCGCCGGAAGAGGCAGTTGGCTCGGCCATGTGATTGTTCTACCAGACCCGCTCACCCATTCGACGTTCCGCGCACCGTATCGTTGAGCGTAGTATTGATACCACTCTTGGCCTGTGGCAAAGGTTTGACGAGCGCCCTTGGTAGTTGGAGTTAAAACTGCCCCAGGTTGGGCACATGGTTGTCTCGAAGGTTGGGTAAGCTTGCCAGCAGCCGCTGCCGTGAGGTTGCCCGCCGCCACGCCACCCAGCTTTTGCGACGCCTTCGTCGCATCCCCGGTCTGCTCGAACTCACGAATCGCATCGAGTATGTCCGCACCTCCAAGCGTCACACCCGAACGGACCATCTGTCCGCCCGCCTGCTGCAGATACGCGCCGGGCTTTAGTGTGATCGCCAAGCCTTGATAAAGGGACGAACGCGGTGCATACGCACGCTCGATACCTACTTTGCTCAGCATCTTCTGGCCCATCAATGCTGAGGTGTCTACGACGGTGTACATCGCCTGGGCACCGAAAGTCTTCGCCCCCTCCTTCAGGTTCGTCAAGCCAGCCGCCATTCCTGCCGCTGTTTCCCTGGGATAGCGGAAGAGATTAAACAGGTCGTTCCACGTCAGGCCACTGGGATCCACCCGATCCATCGGTCCATCGCCCACGAATTCGTAATCGTTAGTGCCAGCATTGAGCCCGAGAGGGTCGGTTTGCAACCAACGCATCAGCGTTCGGTCATCGACGCGATTATCGGCGAAATCCAGGCCCACGGTCGCGTCGGCACGCAGGCCCTGAAACCCATACGGCACGTTGTAACTGCTCGTGCCTTTCACCGTGAAGTCTGCATTCAGTACCGTCTGGACACCGTAAGGACTGTAAGCGTACCGCTCCACCACATAACTGGATACGGCATTCACCAACGCGGTCACGTTGCCGTTGGCGTCCTGCTGCACGTAAAAGCGATCGTTCAACACGCCATTGTCTTGGCGTGCCTGGTCACGCAGCACCAACGTGTTGGCAGCCACCGGGCTCCACACGTTCCTCGCTTGCTCCAAGCCGTCGTACCACTCCGTCAACACCTGGCCATCCGCCGAATAGTACAGCTCCCGCGTGTTCGCCCCATGCGTCTCCATGATCAGGCATTTCAAGGTGCCAAAGAGGCAGTTTTCGAGCGTTTTCCTTCGATTCTGAGGTCAAGCCATAGCGGCGTTCCGCCAAGTTTCTTGTAAAACCACGGCAAAAACCGCCATTTTGGCACCTTGAAATTCCTGGTCTCCATGATGCGACGACCCAGACCATCGTAACTGTAACGCGCCACCGTCGTACCGTTGTTCTGCACCGCCACCAGGCGGTCCCAGGTATCGTAGACGTAGGTGTTGCCGCTGCCGTCCAGCGAGACGGAACATCTTAAAACGACTCACTTTTCATGGCGTCATCTTTTCGTACCGGACCGGCGATAACAACTACGGGTATTTCCGCCAATCGAAGATGGTACCGGCTTGATGAAGCGCCTGCCGAACAGCAGGCAGATGAGCCTCGCCCACTTCCCAAAGGGAAACACCGTCGCAAAGCGGGCTGAGAGTACCTCGCCGTGCATCCTGGCGAATCCATTGTTCGAGCAAGACGCCGCCGACCTCCTTGGTGAGTTGCGTTTGCGTCAGGAAGTTCCAGGGGTAGACGTCCCGTAACAAGCCCTCTCGATAGACCTGCTTGACCCTACCCATATCGCACCAACGAGAAATGTTGCGCTCCTCTTCGTAGGCTTCGCCAGTTGGAACTGGATCACCACCGTAGCAAACACCCAGGGCATACCACACCGGCCCCAGGCCCAACTCCCGCTTGAAACCGATGCCGTAGGCAGGTCGCACGTTCTCGATGATCTTCCGTGCAACTGGCAGCCAAGTCTCTCTGGCTATGAGCGAGGATGGCACGGCGACTACCGCATCCCCACCATGACGGTCTGCGTGAGCAAAGAAAGCAGAAGCAAAAAACTCCTCAATGAAGGCGTTCGGTTTGGATGCATACATGGAAAAACTCTCGACTTCGGAAAAGCCGGTCTTCTGAAGTTTTGAAGTCGCCCGGCGATAGTCGCCAACTTTGCCACTATGGCCCTTCCCACTGACGCTCATCTTGTCAGGCGGATAGCCTAACTCGCTGAACCACTGGCCTGCGGTGAGGAAAAAGTCCTCACCCACCTTTGGGGATGGATTGAGGCCATAGAAGGCCAAGACAAAGCGTTCTTCGGACACAGGTGTTCCTTGCGTGTTCAATTGCTCGACCCTTGCTGATTTCCAGGTGGCTCCGGTGGAATGACTCTGACCCGACCCCGGCGAGCAGACGGAAGCGTGTTCAATCCTTCTTCCAATCGCCGAAGGAGAACTCCAGCATCATCCGTAGCCGACCGCACTTCCCAGGCGTCCACAACGCCATTCCGTCGCACGCCGATCACATCCGGGATACGTCCACTCCCCCCGACACGCCCCGTCGCCGTGCGCCAACTGCGCTGAATGGTAGCATACTCGTACTCGCCTGTCGCCGCGAGGCGATTGACAAGGTTGTTCATCGCCTCGGCATGACCTGGAGTAGTGGAAGTTGACGCTTCGCCTTGCCCCCAGACTCTGAGTGTGCGGCCATTGGGGGCCGTGACAGTGCGGGAAGTCATGCCGCGCCGTGGTAGCACGCTCAAACCGCTCGTTTGCGTTCCTGGAGCAGGACAGGGTCGTTGTAACCTGCGTCCGAGCTGTCTGCCACCCAAATACAGCAGCCCCGTCTCAGCACCCCCTTCGAGGATTTTACGACGATCTCCAGTCGCAATGCCCTCGCCGAGCTTTCGAGGCGCCGCCGTGAGCATGTCCAGAGCGACCTTGCCCGCTACGACGCCACCCGCTGCGGGGTCATCCCAGAGCTTTTCCCAGCCGCGGACAACAACGGGGTTCACTCGGCCCCGGGCTAGATTGCCGGCACTCTCGGTGAAGCGGTCATACGCCCGCCCCGTGGCGGCGGGCAGCTCCCTGAGCCCACGGCCGAGTTGACCCAAACCATCCTGGAATCGTTCCAACAAATCCCACGGACCCAGACCAAGGGGATCGACTTGGTCGATCGGTCCATCGCCCACGAATTCATAGTCGTTCGTGCCCGCATTGAGCCCGAGAGGGTCGGTTTGCAACCAACGCATCAGCGTTGGGTCATAGACGCGATTATCGGCGAAGTTCAGACGCACGGTCGCGTCGGTACGCAGGCCCTGGAAGCCATACGGCACGTTGTAACTGCTCGTCCCACGCACCGTAAAGTCCGGATTCAGTACCGTCTGTACTCCGTAGGGAGTGTAAGCATAACGCTCCACCACATAACTGCTGATGGCATTCACCAACGCCGTCACGTTGCCGTTGGCGTCTTGCTGAACATAAAAGCGATCGTTCAACACGCCATTGTCTTGGCGTGCCTGGTCACGCAGCACCAACGTGTCAGGAGCCACCGGACTCCACACGTTCCGCGCCTGCTCCAGACCGTTGTACCACTCCGTCAACACCTGGCCATCCGCCGAATAGTACAGCTCCCGCGTGTTCGACCCATGCGTCTCCGCGATGCGACGGCCCAGACCATCGTAGCTGTAACTCGCCACCGTCGTACCGTTGTTCTGCATCGCCACGAGGCGGTCCCAGGCATCGTAGACGTAGGTGTTGCCGCTGCCGTCGGCCGTCAGGTTGCCGTTGTTGTCGTACAACACCGTCCCCGAACCCGAAATCGACGCGATCTGGTTCTGCTGGTTAAAGGTTTCCGTCTGCGTGCTGCCGTTGGTCGTCACGCTGTCGAAATTCCCCACGGCATCCGGAGTCCAACTCTGGCTTGCCGAGGGCGTGCCGACGATGCCCGTATCGCTCGAATTCAGCGTGCCGCGTTGGAAGTTGACCAGCTCGTCCAGGCTGTTGTACTGGTACAGCTCGCTCATGGCCGCATCAACCAGGTTCTGCCGGTACAACACATCCCCATCCGCGTTGTAGCCGTAGACGAAATCGTCCGTCGATTGCCCCGTGCTGGTGTTCACCCAGTTGTCATTGACCACCCGACCGAAGCGATCCAGCCCCACGTAGGGATCGCCCGCGTCGCCCGTCTGGCCATTCTGCGAGATGTACGTCTCGTTGGTGTTGATCTGCGGATGATCGCGTTCGACCACCGTGCCCAGACCGAGATACTTGTAGCTTTCTAGAGTGGCGCCGTTGGATAGCGGGCTATTGTCCGTCAGCGACGACAGCCGGCTGATGCGGTCGTCCAGGCCCGCGGCGTAGTTATAGCTCAGCGTATAGCGGGCGTTGGACCACGTCGAGGGATAAATGATGCTGACCAGCCGGCTGTTGTTTTCACCGTTGGCCATCTCATTGTAGACGTACTGAACGCTGGTCTGTACCGTGCCTGTTTGGCTGGTGTCCACGGCGCCGTGATGACCTTGGTACTCGGCGGTCAGTTGGTCCAGGCCGTTGTACTGCCGCAGCACTTGATTGACGATATTGCCGCCCGAAGCTGCGTCGTAGCTGGTGATGAGGGACAGGTTGCTCTGGCTGTCGTAGCCATACTCGATGCGGCGCACCGAACCATCGACACCGGCACCCAAGGTCGTCACGGCGTCGGAGGTCAAGCGTCCCAGCACGTCGTAGTTGTACTGATGGACGTTGCCGTTTCGATCGGTGTACTGCACTGTTTGGCCCAGGGCATTGACCAGGTACGATTCTTGCTGACTGGTACTGGGCTGGCCCGTGGATGGATCGGGATACTCGATGGTGGAGAGAATGTCGTTGCTGTTGACGCCGCTGCTCGAGGCCGTAGTCACGCCGTAGACATAATTCGTCTGCTGAAATGCGCCGCCCGGCTCATCGGCGCGGACGTAGAGGGTGTTGTCATTGCCGTCGTAGCCATATTCGGTGGTGATGTTGCTGTAGGCCGTCTCGACGCCGTCGGTGTAATCCTGGATGGTCTGGGTCGTTCGGCCGAGATTGTCATAGAGCGTGCGGTCGTCAACGCCCATCGGGTCGATGGTGTCTTGCACGTATCCCGCGGCATTATAGACATATTGCGTCACCAGCAGCGTTGACGACGACGACGGTACGCTGCTGGACCGCGTCCAGGCCGTGCCGCCGTTGGTGCCTGCGTCCACATCCGCAATTAAGCGGTCTGCATTGTCGTAATATTCAGCCGCGTAGTAGACACGCGCTCCGATACCGCTGATTGGAGTGCCCAGCGGGCCGGCGCCGGTAGCATTGTCAAAGCGCTGGCTGTCAATCGTCTCGATCGGGTTGCCGTCGCCGTCATAGATCGTCTGCTCCTGCTCCAGCACCGTATCGTTGGTTACGCTCGATGCCTCAGCCCAGGTCGTGCCGCTGCCGCCGTCGGTGGTGTAATCCATCACGTCGCGGCCAGCCCCGTCATACTGGCTCTTGTACCATAACCCGCCCGGATCGGACTCGGCAATCAAATCGCCGCGATGATCGTAGTAGAAATTGGTGGTCAGGGCGCTGCTGGATACGGCGCCCGTCTTCGGGTTCACGTCAAAGACTTGCGTCTGATAGACACTGCCCTGATTGTCGTAGCTATCAATCTCCAGTGCTCGTAGCAGGGACGGGGCGAGCGCTTGCAGCACACCGTTGACAATTTGCGGCGTCACGCCGTCGCCTTCATATTGTTGTGTCTGGATGGCTTCGTCGAGATTGTCGTAGGTGGTGACGAGAATAGGCCGATTGACGCCGTCATTCTCGCTGGATTCGACCCCCGATTTCTGGGCCACCAGGCGATCTCGCCAATCGTACCAGGAATCGGTCACGCGCGGCGCCGCGCCCAGGCCAGGATAGTCCGTCTCTTGCGTCAAGTTACCGTCGCCAACACCTCCATTGTCGTACACATAGCTCGATACCATCACCATGTTCGACGTGCCGGTGTTGTTGCTTGGCGACCATTCGCCGGAAGCGGGCGTATCGTTGGTGCCCACCCAATCGCTGACTTCCTCGCCCAGGCTGTTGTACACCGTGCGGTAGATGGTGCCGTTCGGCGTCTGCATTCGCGCCAGGCTGCCACCGCTGTCGTAGCCGTATTGCGTCTGGTAATAGTTGACGTTGACCGTGCCCACCACGCCGGTGCTGTAAGACAAACAGCCCAGGTTGAAGTAGGCATCCTCGGCAATGATCTGGCCCGCGTCGTTGGTGTAGTCGCGCGCCAGGGATTGCAGATTGCCGATGGCTTCCGAACCGTTGGGCGTGCCGTCGGCGTTGAGATTGGGCGTGGCCGACATGGTCAGCGTCTCGGTGTAGCCGTCGGCGGCATCTTCGCGGATCACTTCCGTCGGTCCCGTCGGCATGCCCGTGCTGCTGTTCCAGCCCTCGTAGATTCGCTCCTCATGCTGCGGATCGAGATAGACATAATAGGTGATGTTGCCGTTGGGCGAAATCTCCTCCGTTGTCCGGCCCAACGCATCTACCACGTCGGTCGTCACCAGGTTCAAGCCGCCGCCACTGGGCGTGCTCCAGCCCGTCGGGAGGTTCGTGAACTCGCTGCCCTCCGCCGTGTTGACATCGACGATCTGCGTCACCTGTGCCCCGGTGGCCAGGTCGTAGGCGTAGTACTGGAGATAGCCGTCCGGATCCTGGACCCACTGGGTATTGGCGAAGAGGTCGAAATCGGTCGTGGTCACGTCGGGCGTACCCGGACCATTCTGCGCCCCTGTAACGACCGGATCGCTTTCCGTTTGCGAAGCGATCTCGGAGGTATCGCCGTACCAGGTATAAGTGTAAGTAGTCGTCTCGGCTCCCGTGCCGTCGTCGTTGCGATAGACCGTATCCGTGGCGACCGGCGCAAGGGTCTGGCCGCCTGAAGCATGGGCGTAGTATTGCCAGGTCTCTTGCGGGATGAGCGTGCCTTGCTGTCCCTGCTGAATCTGCGCGTCTTCCAGGTAATTGACCACGCCGCCCGCTGTCGTCTCATCGGCCGTCGTCGTCGTGTAGTAGTCGTAGCGCGTCAGCAGACCGCTGTTGTTGTTGAGATACTGGTATGCGCCATTGACGTTATCGAGCAAGTCGGCGTAGGTGTCATTGTAGCCGCTGACGGCCGACGGCGCGGCATCGAGGATGAGCTGGCCCTGGCTGTTGTAGGCGTAGAACTCATCCGTGTTGAGGCCGCTGGCCGGGTCGTAATGATCGTCGAGCATGACCTCGGCGTAGGCGTTGGTGTACACGGTGTCCGTGCTGCCGTCGGGGTTGGTCACCACCGTCTTCATGGCCCAGCTGTTATAGCCGGGGGCATTGCTGCTGGCGGTGTAGCTGAAGGTGTAAGTGCCCAGGCCGCCGCTGGTCTGCGAATCGCCGGCGCCCGCCGCCACTTCCTGGGTGACGCGCTGCTGGCTGTCATATTGGAAGTAGTTATCGGCATAGGGGGCCACCTGGGCATCGCTCAGGCTGCCGAGATCGGTGCCCAGGGCGGCGGTCAGACCGGCGTAGGAGGCGGGATTAAAGACGTATTCCAAAGCGCCAGCGTAGCCGTTGGCCTGACCGGGCGTGTAGTAGCGGTAATAGCTGGTTTGCAGCACATCGCCGGAGCCATCAAGGGCGGTGGCGGTCATGAGATCGCCGACGTTGCCGCCGTACTCCTGGGTACCGTCATAGTAGGTGTAGGCGACCTGCTGCACCGTGGACCAGGCGCCGCCGTTGACCTGACGCTGGAGCGTCACATTGCTCAAGAATCCGGCGTTGATATCCGTGGACGGCAGATAGCTGAACAGCCAGGCCTCGGTGACCGTCTGGCCGTTGCTGGTAGCGGCGCGCTGCATCTCGGCGATGTGGCCGTCGCTGGTGTACGACGTGACATTCGTGGTCACGCCGTCGGCATCGGTGTAGCTCTGGAATTGTCCGCGTTGGGCGGTCTGCCAGGAGGAGGCGAAGCCATCGAAGACGATCTGATCGCCCACGCCGTCGATGAGCGTGTAGGTGTCGTTGCTGCTGTTGTAGGTCAGTTGGGAGGGATCGCCAAAAGCTGCCTGGTAGCTGCCGTTGACCAGGGTGAAGTAGTAGGCGGTGGTGCCGTTGGCGATGACGATGAGCGTATTGTTCGTGGAGCCATCGGCCTGGATCAGCTGCGGCGTGTAGGTATCGACCCAGCCATTGCCGTTGACGCCGTTAGAGTAGCCGGGGCCGTTGGTCCAGGAGCGGGTCTGGGCCCAGGGAAAACCAAAACCGGCTGAATACAAATCGGTCTCGGCGATGGTGACGACGCCATCTGCGTAGCGTACCGGCTGGCCCGTGGATGAGCTTGGAGTCGGCGCTTTAGGACTGGCTGACTGCTTCGGCACACTGCCGGGTTCGTCGGGACAGCCGCAGTTGCAGTTGCTGCCAGGGACGAACAAGGCCGGGTCGCCTACCGTGAGTGTGTCGCTGCCCTGGCTGGAGTCGAAGTTGGGGTCGCCGCTGTAGACGGCCGTGTAGGTGAACGGAGTGCTGCCGCCGCTCGCGACCGCCGGTACAGTCTCATGGAACGTCACCCAATTCTGACCTGGTTGAAGCGACTCCTGGTCGATGTCTGAGCCGTCGAGCTGAAGGTCGACGGTGCCGGTGGGTGTGCCTTGCACCTGCGCTTGCGGCTGCACGAGCGCCGTGAAGGCGACGGCTTGGCCGGGAGCAGGCGAAGAGTTGGACGCGCTCAGGGTGGTAGTGGTGGCCGTAGACCCAGGTTCGATGCTCAAGCCGAGGGCCGCATAGTCGGCGCCGTTGTCTATGTCATAAGTTGCGGTAGCGGCGGTCGCGGAGTCAACGTTTAGTTCGTCTTCAACCAGACCTACGGGATAATCCCAAAAATCCGGTGTTGGATTGCATCTTTCATTAAAGCCAGAACCTGCCGAAAACTGACCCTCCCAAAGATCGCCAGAGCTGAAGATGCCGACAATGAGATCGCCCGAGTGGCTGACTGGTATTGTTCCAGTTGTCAACGTCGTACCACCATCTATGTTTTGACTCGTGCCATCGACGTAGTCGGACGATTTAACGCCGCTATATTCAAGGATGCCAAGCTCGCAATCCAAGTAGCTCGAATAACTTAGATTGATCGTATCCGGCCCAGAAGACGAGGCGATCGCCCCAAACGCATAGATTTCTCTCTCCCCATACTGACTATAATCCGACTTTGCCAGGAGATTATAGGTGTTACCCAAGGTGTCCGTAACGGTAAAGGGAATGGCTTGTGATTGCGATGTCCCAAGAGTAACCAACAGAAGATCTCCCGCTTGAACATCGCTGTCAAACGACAAACTTAGAGACCCCTCGTTTACGGCGGACCAGGTCTGTGAGTTCGCTTGTACAAATTGAATACCTTGCGAGCTGTCATCCGGGAGGATTTCGGGATTAAGGGACCCACTCCCTCCACTGTTGGGAGAGTTCGGGGTAGGCGGCGGCGTGGGAGTCGGCGTCGGCGAGGACGGCTGGGTGGGCGGAGTGGACGGAGAGGAGGAAACCGTGGCGTTGCTGCTATTCGCCTCGGACGGGGCAGCCGAGGTGCCGGCCTCGGCGTTGCCGGAGGTCGATCCGGAAGCGGCTGTTCCACCCGAGACGCCGATACTGCCGGCGGCTGCCCCGGCTGGGAGCGAGGCCAATCCTGCCGCCCCGGACATCATTTCTTGCAATTGCGGCTGTGACGGCAGACCCAGGTTGGAGCTGCCGCCGCCGGTCGGACCACCGCCGCCTTGGCCGGCATTGGGCGTGCTCGAACCACGCGGGCCCGCCCCACCGCCGCCGCCAGTCGCACCCGCGTTCCACAAGGGCGGCAATCCCGAGGGCGAGACAGGCGGCAGATTGTTTCCAGCAAGTGGCATCGGTCCACCCGCGGCGAGATCCCAGAACGGATTGGACGCGCCGCCATCTCCGACCGAATCCGTAGCACCGGCCAAGGACACACGGTAGCCGCTGGCGTCGGATGAGGAGGGACCGTCCGTCGACACCCAGCTCCATTGGTCAGCCGGCGTCAGCGGCGTTTCATCGCTTCGCAGCGCTTTGGACGCTTCCGTGTCCGGCGACGAGCTCGGCGAAGACACCAGCGCGTTGTCGGCCTCTGCGGGTCCACTCATGGCTAACAGCAGCGGCGTGACGGTTTCGCCGGGTAGGATGCGACCACTCAGCGCTTCCAGTTGCGGGCAAAATGGCAAACGCCGAGGTAGTCCCCCCGGGCCTCGCCGGCGCGTCCACTGCTGTCGTGCCCACTTAGCCGCGCGGCCGAGATACCATCGCGTCCAGCGTACCTGGCACACCAATCGAGTCAACCACAGTCCGCGTAGCCACCGTTGCATGGGCATGCTTCCTTGTCTGTGGTCTGGATGGAGTCGCGATCGTCAAGCCGTCCTGAGCTAGAGAGATAGGTTCAGGTAGAGACTGATGGTAGAAACGGCAAAATCAGATGACAAGGGAAGAAATCGTGAAGAATCCATGTAGTGTGAATATGAGAACTCTATGAGAAGAACAGCGGCTTTCGGTTCAGTGTTTGCGGTTCGCTTTCTTTTTCGCGTCTGGACCCTATGTATATCCTTTGATCGCTTCGCTATTCTCGTGAAGGCCGGGGTATTTGGATGCTTGACGTACATGCCCTCCGCGAGCAATTTCCTTCGTTAAATCGCGCCCGGGGCGAAGCTGCCCGCGTGCCGGTCTTCCTCGACGGACCGGGCGGAACGCAGGTGCCGCAGCGAGTCATCGATGCGATGGTGCATTACCTCACCACCTGCAACGCCAATCAGGGCGGCGTCTTCACGACCAGCCGCGAGTCCGACGCCATCTTGGAGAAAGCCCATCAAGCCGCGGCGGACCTACTCAACGCTCCCTCGGCCGATGAAATCGTCTTTGGGGCCAACATGACGTCGCTGACGTTTCACCTTAGCCGTGCCTTCGGGCGGACGTTGCGGCCAGGCGATGAAGTGCTCGTTACGCGCCTCGATCATGATGCCAATGTCCGTCCGTGGGTGCTGGCGGCACGCGATGCAGGAGCCACGGCGCGATTCGTGGACATTCATCCGGCAGATTGCACTCTTGATCTCGACGATCTGCGCCGCCAACTCACGCCGCGCGTCCGGCTCGTCGCCGTGACGTGTGCGTCCAACGTGGTCGGCAGCGTGACGAATGTTCGCTTGATCACGCGCTTGGCCCACGAAGTTGGGGCGCTGGTTTTTCTGGATGCCGTGCATTATGCGCCGCACCGGCTTATCGACGTGCAAGATTGGGATTGCGATTTCCTGGCGTGTTCCGCTTACAAATTCTTCGGGCCGCATGTCGGGATTCTGTGGGGCAAGCGGGAGCATCTCTGTAGTCTCCCCGCGTACAAGCTGCGGCCGGCGACGGACGACTTGCCTGGCCGCTGGATGACCGGCACGCAAAACCACGAGGGATTGGCTGGGGTCGCGGCGGCCATCGATTATCTCGCATCGGTCGAATCGATCTCGGAAGCTCAAGTCTCGCGTCGCCGGAGATTGGAACGCGCCTTCCAGAACATCGAGGAATACGAGCGAATGCTCGCCGAGCGATTGCTTGACGGTCTCGCGTCGCGGCCACGGTTCCGCGTTTGGGGAATCACGGAGCGCGAACAACGCGGCCAGCGCGTGCCTACCATCACGATCACCGCGGCCGATCGCACGCCGCAGCAAGTGGCCGAGCATCTGGCAAGCCGTGAAATCTACGTGTGGAATGGCAACATGTATGCCGTGGAGCTGACCGAACGATTGATGCTGGAGGAACACGGAGGATTGGTGCGTCTGGGAATTGCTCATTACAACACTCAGGACGAGATCGATCGAGTCTTGCAAGCACTCGATGAACTTTAGGCTCTTGTGTGAGACCAAGTTAACGCTCTGCTCGCCCATGCACTGTCGAATCACGGTGGGTCAAATCCCCCCTGCGAAAAGGGATTGCAACGGCAAATGCGCCAGGCACCCTTGCATGCTCCGCGGATTGGGCCGTACTTCTGGACTGCCTGGATGAAATACTCGCTACAACTCGGTTCGAAGCGACACACCGACGGCAACATAGGGCGCAGGCATACCTGATAGAAGCGCACGCAGGCGATCAGCAGCGACGAACCCACGAAGCGAACACCCTCCAGTAGACGGCCCATCATGATTTGCCGGCCTCGCGCTCCAGCTTCCGCGCCGCCTGGCGCACCAGGCGCGGCAGTGATTGTTTCAATTCCGCCAGCGACGGTGGCTCGGCACGACGCGGGATGAGGATCAGATCGAGTCCCACGGGCATCACATGGCGGGTCAGGCGAAACGCCTCGCGGTATAAGCGGCGCAGCCGATTGCGCTGCACCGCTCCTCCCACTTTGCGCGATACGGACAAACCTAATCGCAAATGGGGCAGATCATTCTCGCAGGCATAGACGATCAACGAGGAATCGCTGACCGAGCGGCGGCGCTCATAGACGCGGCGGAAGTCGGCGGCACGGCGCAGGTGCTCGTGCTTGCGGAAGCGAAACGAAGGCATCGCCTGACCGATCTCATATTCCGTTGAACCACGCCCTCACTTGCGCTGCGGGCTGGCAGAATAGTTCAACTCCACCCCGTATGTTCGCGGGGGTTCTGTGGATTCTGATGCGCGAACTCCTCGATGAGTTCACGGCTACGTTTGTCGTGCGTTTTCGGGACCACGATCTTGATCTCGATGAGCTGATCGCCGCCGGCGATGCCCTTGCCGCGCAGCCGCAGCCGCGCTCCGCTCGATGTTCCCGCCGGCACCGTGACCGTTAAACGCGTTCCGTCCAGCGTGGGTACATCCACTTTCGCTCCGAGAATTGCCTCCGCTACGGACACAGGCACTTCCAGGATTACGTTGTTGCCCTCACGACGAAAGTAGGGATGCGGCTCAATTTTGATGCGGACGATCAGATCGCCGCCGCCCGGTCCCTGCCCAGCCAGACGGAGTTTCTTGCCCTCCTCGACGCCGGCCGGTACGCGCAAGTCGATCGCACGCCCATCGACCGAGAGAGACACCGTACCGCCCAGGGCCGCCTTGACGAAGGGGATGACAACCTCGGCCTCGACGCTTTCCGGCGGTCGAGCGGCGCGTCCTCGCCCGCGCGCCCGGCGGCCGAACATATCGCCAAAGCCGCCGCCGCCGAAGGCGCCCAGGATGCTTTCCAGGTCCTCGGGATTGATGCCTTGAAACTCGAATCCGCCCGGCCCGCCGCCCTCGGGGCGGAACGGACCCTGACCCCCGAAGCCGGGGCCGGCAAAACCGAAACGGTCATATTGCGCTCGCTTGGTCTTATCGTTCAGCACATCGTAGGCCTCTTGCACTTCCTTGAAACGTGCCTCGGCCTGCTTATCGCCCGGATTGCGATCGGGGTGATGCTGGCGAGCGAGTTTGCGATACGCCTTTTTGATGTCGGCCTCAGAGGCGTTGCGTGGAACTCCTAGTACCTCGTAATAATCGCGCGGCATAATTGCTTTGCTTTCCGTCCGAGCCGCGCACGCAGCGCAGCGGAGTAAGTGGCCCCAAGCGTGCTGCTCACTCTGCTGCACTGCGTGCGCGGCTCTGCTTGGGATCGAGTAATTCTGTTTCTATTGTAGCAAGCCAGATAAGCTGCTTACCCCAATCCCTCCTCGCTCAATAGATCCAGCGTGCCCGCCACTGCCGCAACGGTCTGCTCGATGTCCGCCTCCGTGTGTGCGGCCGTGGTCATGCCTCCCATCCCCATAAGATCGACGCCATGCAGGAGCATGCCTTGTCGGAATGCCTGGCTCAATTTTGCGTTCCTCGGTCCGTCGAGCTTCTCCAGCACTCCACCATAGGGGATGAACTCATCGCTGGTTGGCCGTGGTCCCTCGTAGCCGGGAAGGAACTTGAATGCGGAGAACTCGCCGTATGCCGCCCAGGGAGCGCCGCGCTCAGCGAAGAGGGCGTTGAGGCGCTGCCGCAACTTCTGGGCGACGGTGTTGGCGTGGGAGCAGGCTTGACCTGCCGCGACGATCTGCAAGGTAGCGATTCCGGCAGACGCGGACAGCGGATTGGCGTTGAATGTACCGGGATGGCGCATCTTCGCCTTGCCCGGACGAAACGCCAAATAGTCCAGGATGTCGGCGCGGCCGGCGACGCAACCGCCCGGTAGACCGCCGGCCAATATCTTCGCCAATGTCGTCAGGTCCGGCTTGACGCCATAATGTCCCTGCGCTCCACCGGGCGAAACGCGGAAGCCCGTGATGACCTCATCGAAAATCAGCAAGCGATTGTGCCGGGTTGTGAGGTCGCGCAGTCCCTTGAGGAATGGCCCGCGGACCGGCACCTGGCCCCAATGGCCGCCGGTCGGTTCCAGGATGACGCAGCCGATTTGCGGATCGTCGCGCAGTGCCTTCTCGACGGCATCAAGATCATTGGGGGGAACGATGACGGTGAATTGCGTAAGTTCGGCGGGAATACCCGGCACAGGTTCCTCATGGGGATAATCCGCGCCGGGAAAAAGGAAATCGTTCCAGCCGTGGAAATGACCCGCGAATTTCAAAACGCGCGGCCGGCCGGTGAAAATGCGTGCCAAGCGCAGGGCCATCATGGTGGCCTCGGTGCCCGAGCCGGTGAAGCGCACGCGCTCGGCCGACGGTATCAATCGCTGGACCCACTGCCCCCATTCGATCTCGCGTTCGTGACAAGCGCCCGGATGCGTGGCTTTCTCCATTTGCCGCTGCACCGCCTCGACAACGGCGGGATGGCTATGCCCCAGCAGGATGGCTCCGTGGCCGGACCAGTAATCGATCAGCTCCCGGCCCTCCACGGTCCACTTGTGAGCGCCGGAAGCGCGATCGACATAGACGCCGAACGGCTCCAGGTGGCGCGCGTCGTGCGTGACCCCGTTGGGAAACACGCCGCGAGCCTGTTCGTGCAGTTTCCGCGAGCGCGGAAAGGCAGCCGAATAGCGTTCAACAAGCGACGGACGGGGCAGCGTTGCTTGGGACATCAAAGGTTCTCCTTCATTTTGTCAGCCCGCAGCGCCAGCAAGAACATTCCTTGCTGGCGCTGCGGGCTGACAAATCATTTTCAACTCTCTACCAGTTCATATGTTCCACCGCCGGCCTTCTTGAGCTTTCCTTGCTTGACCAATTCCTCCCAGACGGCGGGCGAGAACTGGTTCGGCGGCATGATGGCGACAATGCGGGCACGGCCGTGGCTCAACGGCCCGCCGCCGAGCTTCGATTCCTCATCCAGTTGCGTGAGCTTCAAGCGTTTCTTGAACGCCTTGAGCGCCTGCTTCAATTCTTGTGGTGTCGGCCCTCCGCCGGCAGAGGGATTCTCCGTTGAGGACATAGCTTCCTCCATTTTATTGGCGAGGTCATCCTATTCATTTTCCAGGTCGCGGGGATGGACTGCTTATCACCCTTTCATCAACGTGTGCTGCAACCGTTGCAGGGCCTGCCGCAGCGCGTGCCACGCTGCTTCCGCCTGATTCAGATCGCCCTGGCGCGCGCAGGTCTCCAGGCGCAGAGCAGCGTCGAACGCCGCTTTACCGCCAAGGATGCTAACTGCTCCCTTGATCGAATGGGCCGCGCGCTTGACCTTGGCCGCATCGCCGGCGCAAAGACCATCGATCACTTCCTCAATCATGCGGGGATAATCTTGCAAAAACACGTCCGTCAACTCGCGCAGCAATTTCGCATCGCCGCCGACGTGCGAGAGGGCCTCGCCGCGATCCTGGACGACCGGCGGAGGCGTGGTCTCTTTCTCGGATAGGGCGGCGTTGGGAACCAACCTGGCGATTGCCTCATACAGCTCCCGCGGCTGAACGGGCTTGGCAACGTAGCCGTCCATCCCTGCGGCCAGGCAGCGCTCCCGATCTCCCTTCATCGCGTGGGCGGTCAGCGCCAGGATGGGAATGTGACCGCCGTTTCGTTGCTCGTGGGCGCGAATGGCTGCGGTGGCCTCGAAACCGCTCATTTCCGGCATCTCCAGGTCCATCAACACCAAATCGAACGGCTGGCGCTCCAGCAGGGAGACCGCTTCCTTGCCGTTGCACGCAACGACCGTGGAATGGCCGCGTTTCTGCAAAATGCGCACGGCTAAACGCTGATTGACGACATTGTCCTCGGCCAACAGAATGCGGAGCGGCCGCTCCTCCTCCCTCTCGGGCGGAGCCTTCTCCGGCTCGACTTCCATGGTTCGCTGAAGAGGACTGATTCCAGCTATCTGGTCTTCGTGTCCCAGCACGAATCGTGCGGTGAAGTGGAAGCGACTGCCTGGTGAGCGGGGTTGCGTCAGCGCCCCGAGGATTTTCTCTCGGGGCGCTGACGCAACCCCGCTAACCGGGCTTTCCACGTCCAGATGGCCGCCCATGAGGGCCACCAGCTGCGATGAAATTGCCAGGCCCAGACCGGTGCCGCCGTAGCGCCGATTACTGCCGCCCTCGACCTGCTCGAATGGCTCGAAGATAATCCGCTGCTTATCTGCCGGAATACCGATGCCGGTATCGGTGACGGCGAAGTGCAACTCCACAAAAGAAACCAAGGAACTCGATGGACCCAATACCTTTTGTCCTTCCTGTCCTTCCTGTCCTGTCTGTCCTTTTACCTCCACCACGATCTCACCGCGCTCCGTGAATTTGATCGCGTTGCCGACCAGGTTGACGATGACTTGACGAAGCCGGCCGAGGTCGCCAATCAGACAATCCGGCACATCGGGACAGACGCGGCAGGTTAGTTCCAATCCCTTCTGTTGGGCGCGCACGGCCAAGGGACGGACCAGGTCGTCCAGGCTCTCGCGCAGAGCGAACGGCGCCGACTCCAACTCCAGCTTGCCGGCCTCGATTTTCGAGAAGTCGAGAATATCGTTGATGATGGTGAGCAGGGCGTCCGCCGAGTCCTTGACCATTTGCAGATAATCGCGCTGCTCGGGGGTCAGCTCGGTCTCCAGGGCCAATTCCGTCATTCCGAGAATGCCGTTCATAGGCGTGCGGATCTCATGGCTCATACGGGCGAGGAACTCGCTTTTGGCGCGGTTGGCGATCTCCGCTGTTTCCTTTGCCTTCCGCCATTGTTCCTCCATCCTTTTGCGGCCGCTAATGTCGTGACTCATACCGACCATGCCGAAGATCTCGCCTGAGCTGTCGCGCAACGGCACCTTGGTTGTCACCAACCATTTGCGCTGTCCGGCATGATCGATCAGCAGCTCCTCATGGTTCATCAGCGGTTGAGCCGAACGGCAAACCTCCTGCTCATCGTGGTGGAACTGCTCGGCCACCTCTCTTTCGAGGAAATCGAAGTCGGTCTTGCCGAGAACTTCCTCCTGGCGCGAGGCCCCCAGCGAACGGAGCGTGGCAGCGTTGGCCATAAGAAATCGACTGGCGGTGTCCTTGACGAAGATGTGATCGGGCAGGTTATCCATGAGCGCCCGCAACAAGTTGCGTTCGCGGGCCAGCGTTTCCTCCATCGCCTTGCGTTCGGTGATGTCGCGGGCCGTCGCGTAAATCAGCTGTTGTTCGGCAAACGGAGTCGCCGTCCACAGCATCCAGCGATAGGAGCCGTCCTTGCAGCGGTAGCGATTCTCGAAGGAAATGACATCGCCGCCGGCGGCGAGAAGCTCCGCGGCCTGCTTCGTTGCCTCGCGGTCCTCCGGGTGAACGAAGTCAAGGAATGGCCTCGTCAGCAACTCCTCCAGGGAATAGCCGAGGATGCGCTCGAAGGCCGGGTTGAGACGTTTGAAATAGCCATCGAAGTCGGCGATGCACAGCATATCCAGCGACAGGGTGAAGAAGCGATCGCGCTCCTCCTCCGCCTGTTTCATTCCGATTTCTGCCTCTTTGCGCTCTGTAATGTCGCTGAGTACGCCGTCCAATCGGCAAGTTTTGCTGTTGGGCTGTCGGGTGACACGGACGCTCTCGCGCAGCCAGCGAACCCGCTCGTCCGGTGCGATGATGCGATATTCCTCCTGGCTGTTCTGTCCGTCTCGCAGTCGTTCCATGGCGCGTTCCCAGCATGGTAGATCGTCGGGGTGGATGATGCTTCGCCACTGGTACGGGCTGCCGAGAAAGAATTGCGGAGGCCGGCCGGTGAGGTTCTCGATGACCGGCGAGAAATAGCGATACACCCAACCACTCCCTTCTCCCTTGGAATGGCGGGAAACGTTGCTACACTCGCCGCTCCACAGACAATCCGACACCGAGGCCATAACGCGCCGTAACTCGGCTTCCATGTCGGCCAGACGCCGCAAGGTCTCGTGTTGTTCCCGCATATCGCGGGCGGTGATGAGGGCGAGCGTCTTGGGATGAACGTGCAGCCGAGCGATGCTCAGATTCACGGGGATCCACACACCGTCCCGATTGGTGCGGAGGAAGAATCCTTCTTGGGAGTGGAAGACCGTGGTACGTGCGGCTGCGTCGCGGAAGCGCCGTTGGCCGCCCTTTCCGCCAAAACGAAAGAAATACGTCGCCGGACGCGCCAGCATCTTTTCGCGGGCGAAGCCGGTCAGCTCGACAGCCATGCGGCTGACCTGAAGGAGTTGATCACTGTCGGGATCAAAGAGGAATAGCGCGTCGCCGGCTTCCTCCACGAGAGCATGGGCCAAGTCTTGGCTGGGGGACGAACTCATGACATGTCGATTACCATGCTTGCATTCGGCATAACCAGGATCGCCCTTGGAGCTTACACGTTCCGAAAGCGCGACGCAATCCAAAAGCAAAGGGGCCGTTTCCCCGACCGATAGCGCCGGTTGGTGGAATACGGCCCCCAATTGTGCGACTTATCCTTCATGAAATTGAGCGACTTTCTGCGCGGTTAACGGCGGGACGATTATCGATGAGCTTCCTTCGCCAGGTAATCGGGCAACTCACATCCACCGTGAGAGCGGAGGATCTGGCGTGCTTCGTCGGTACGTCCAATCTGGCGGACGATCACGAGGGTGCGTCCGTCATTGATGGCGTTGGAATAACGGGTGGCGTCCTCCTCGGAAATATCCATCGCCACGAACGGGCCGAGAAACGTTCCGCCTGCTGCGCCGAGCGCCGCTCCGCCGATTCCGCCCACAACCGTGCCGACCCCTGGTATCAACGATCCGGCCACGGCCCCTGCCACGGCGCCCGTGGCGGCGCCGGCCACGGCGCCCGCGGCGGCGCCTTCCTCCGCATCTTTCTGGAATTGCACACGCGGCGTGCCCCGAACGACACCGAGGCGACGATTGGCCATATCGATGCGATCCGGCGCGAAGCCCGCGCGCCACAATTCCGATACCGCTTGCTCCGCTTGCGCCTCCTGCTCGAAGACGCCGATTGCCAGGTCTTTTCGTGGTTCGATCATAAAGCCACCTCCTGGGTTTTTCTCTACGGGTTGATCTCGAGCCCGCCCTGCAGGCGAGAAGTAAAATCGTGCTTAGGATAAGAGTGCAAAGCGGATGCCAGTCGAGTTTAGTGCTACCCTTCTATTTGGGGATTGAATCGATTACCGAATTTGTCTTACCCGCTTGCCGCGGCGAATTGAGGTGTTCGATGTCGCGCTCATTTGTCTTGTTTGTGTTTTTCGTTGCATTCGTTTCTGGTTGCGGACCGAGCGCAAACGAACTGCACGAGAGAACTCTTTCGCTTCTCAACACGGAAGCGGATCGTTGGGATGGGGGCGAGAAGTTTGCCACCACTGCCAACGATGCGTACGGCCGGCCGTTGACCTGTAGTGTCAAAAAGACGACGCTCAATTACGTCCTAGAAATTCGCTCGAACGGCCCCGATGGACTGCCCAAGAATAGCGACGATATCGTCGTCACCCGCTCCAAGGGACACAACGAGAGTTCGATTACAAAAGAAGCCGCGAAGGCTGTCGAGGAAGTTAGTAGCGGAGCCAGCAGCGGCATCCTCAAAGGGATCAAGAAGCAACTTGGCTTCGGCGGCAAGGAAGACAAGAAAGAGTAGCAGCTCTGCTCCCTCCATCGACCAACTCGCGATAGACCTGACGGTGCAGCAGCGCGAGGAGTCGCGGAGGACTACTCCAGTAACACAACGGTCTTCTTATGAAAGAGACTGCCGGTATCGCCGATGATGAACCAGCCAGGGAAGCCCTCTCCGTGCGTCGCAATCAAGACAGGGTCATGCGCGTCGGCGGGAATCTCGAATGCTCGCGTCGTGGATACGGCTTCCTGTGGCTGGAGTAAGATGTCGAATGGAACCGCGTCGGGATCGGGGACCGGATCGTATCGACGGCCGCGGTCGTCCACCAAGTAAACCTGCGTACCACGGCCGCGTTGAGCGACACGGCGAGCACAGCTGGATATTCGGATCGTTACCATATACCTAATCGCGTTCTCGGCGGGCGTTCGCCGCACGTTCGTAACTGTCAGGCACCAATCATCCCAACATTGATCGTCTCCCACCTGGAGTTCACGTCGAGGCGATATAAGCGAAACAAGGATCACGATTCCAAGATAGAGTCCGGCAACGATGCCAAGCCAGCGCGAAATGGCGATGGCTCGAGCGCGGCGTCCTCGAAGAGCGGCAACGCCCGCGAGCACGAGCATGACAATTACGGCGAAGAATACAACAATGAACAGCAAGTCGAATATCGTCATCGGGCAGCCTCCAATGACACAGATTACTTTGTATAATAAAGTATAAATCGCTTCTCGTCAACGCGAACCAGAAACTTTCGCGCGGAGGGAGAAGTATGATTTTCGAGCAGACCATCACGATCGCGGCGTCGCCGGGTGAGTTGTTCGCCCTATAAATAAACGCTGGGGATGATTGAGCTTTCGTATTTTCAAACGTATTGATGTTTCGAGGGACCGAACATGACAGCTCCGCAATATCCGGCCGGACCTTTTGTACCCGATGAGCGTTACAGCGAGGAGCGCCGGCAGGAGTCCATTACTGTCCTTGAGCAGGCACCCGCCGCTCTGCGAGCGGCTGTTGCCGGCCTGAGCGAGGAGCAACTCGACACACGCTACCGGAACTGGAGCATTCGGCAGATCGTGCATCACATGGCCGACAGCCATGTCAACGCTTATGTCCGCTTCAAGTTGGCGCTGACCGAAGATCGGCCGACGATCAAGCCGTATGACGAGGGTCGATGGGTCGCCCTGGAGGACTCTCGTTCCGGCAGCCTCGCCGCGCCATTGGCTCTGCTGGAAGGGTTGCACGCGAGCTGGGTACAGCTGCTCCGCTCCATGACAGCCGAACAGTACGCTCGCTCCTATTTCCATCCGGAAATGGGCGAGGAAGTGCCTCTTTTTCGAGCGCTAGGCTCTTATGCCTGGCACAGCCGTCATCATACCGGGCAGATCCTCTGGCTGCGCGAACAACGTGGTTGGAAGTCGGCGGCATCCAGATAACACCCTGACAGCCCGCAGCGCAAGTGCAAACCGACAGCGCATCGTTTCGTTTTCGGCGTTTCAGGCCGAAAGCGCGTCGCCGCGTTTGGTGTCGGCCCATACCCCTTCTCGCGATCCTCCCGTGACCCTTCCGCCACTTCACCGAGCATCCGGCGTGGAACTACGCGCCGGCGACGCCAAACCATTCGTCAGACGGCGAACTGATTCGGGGAGTTGCCGCAAATCTGAACAACCTCACCATCCACCCGCAGGGCGGCCCCTGCCCTCGATCAGCGGCCGGGCTTTTGAGGTGCGTCACCAGTTCAATTCCTTGACATCATGACGTAGCGACGTTATGATGTCATTATGATATCGTCAGATCTAGCTCCGCCAATCGGGTGGCTGAACTTGCACTTGACATCGCAGACGCGAGCGGAGTGGGAGGAACGATGGCCACAACTCCCCGTGTGATCGACCCCGGCAGCGCCACCCCTCTTTACGCCCAAGTCGAGGCGGTTCTTGCATCGGACATCGCTGGCGGCAGGTTGCCCGCCGGCAGTCAACTGCCGACCGAAAATGACCTGATCGAGCGCTTCGGCGTCAGCCGGCCGACGGTGCGCCGGGCTGTCCAGAACCTGGTCGGCCGGGGGCTGGTCGAGATTCAGAGGGGCAAGGGGACCTACGTCACCCGGCCGAAAATCACGCAGGAACTCACCGCGCTGACAGGCTTCGTCGAGGACATGCATGCGCTGGGACGCCACCCCACGGCGCGCGTGATCGACAAGCAACTCGTCGCGGCCGACAAGACCGTCGCTCACCAACTCGCCCTGCCGGCGGGTTCCCTCGTCGTGCGCATCCGGCGTGTGCGTCTGGCCGACTGCGAGCCCGTCTCCTTCGACGAGACCTACCTGCCCCGGGAGGTGGGCGAGAAGGTCATCACCAACGACCTGGAGGTGGAGCCGATCTTCTCGCTGTTGGAGCAGAAGTACGACCTGCCCTTGGTCGAGGCCGAGTACCGGCTGGAAGCGGTGGCCGCCGAACCCGTCGTGGCGGAGGCCCTTGCCGTCGAGACCGGGAGCGCGCTGTTCCTGATCGAGCGAACCTCATACGCCGTCGGGGCCTGGCCGGTCGATTACGAAAAGCTTTATTACCGGGGCGACATGGTCCGGTTCGTGACCCGCCTGGCCCGGAGGGGGAATGGGGGGAAGTGACATGGGCCCCGGGTTCGTCTTGTGGCTCTTCGCGGTGTCCCTCGGCGCCAGTGCCTTGGGCGGTATGCTCGGCATGGCCGGCGGAATCTTCATCGTCCCCATCCTGACGGCTTTCGGTCACATTGACATCCGCACCGCCATCGGCGCGAGCCTCGTCTCCGTGATCGCCTGCTCGTGCGGCAGCGCCTCGCCCTTCCTCAAGGGCGGCCTGGTAAACATCCGGCTCGCGTTCGTCCTTGAGACGACCACCACGCTGGGGGCACTGACCGGCGTGCTCCTGGCCGGCGTCATCCCGACGGCCTACCTGTTTATGCTGTTCGCCTTGATCCTGGCGCTGTCAGCCAGGCAGATGCTGACGCGGCGGGGCGAGACAGCCGGTGCCGCCACGACGGCCGACACCTGGGGGTGGGCCGGCGCGCTCCGGCTGGACGGGAGCTACCCCGACCGCGGCCAGCGGGTGGCATACCGGGTGCAGCGCCTGCCGCTGGGGATGCTGCTAATGTACGGCGCGGGCCTGATCTCGGCCCTTTTGGGGATCGGCAGCGGCGTGCTGAAAATCCCCGCGATGGATACCGCCCTGCGCCTTCCCATCAAAGTTTCCTCTGGCACCTCCAACTTCATGATCGGGGTGACGGCCAC